>Ga0207691_10002623_pt1 | contig 17552 bp, 14 predicted proteins | sample KBSM13metaG_FD_184327 | JGI IMG/M metagenome (GOLD analysis project Ga0207691, IMG submission 184327) | Miscanthus rhizosphere microbial communities from Kellogg Biological Station, Michigan, USA - KBS M1-3 metaG (SPAdes) (version 2) | ecosystem: Host-associated > Plants > Roots > Rhizosphere >... | reverse complement strand
GATTCGAGCGCACGCACGCGGATCTGCATCTCGGACAGTTCCGAGCCGTGCTCGTGATCGTGGTGATCGTCGTGGTCGTGATCGTGTGCCAAGCGGGCCTCCGTCGATCCAATTTGCGCTAGTATATAGCATGACGTTTCGACATTTCACCGCCCTCGGCGAGCGCATCGACCGGCTGAATACGGCGATCGGGCGGGCGGCCTCATGGTGCGCGCTGGCGATCGTATTGCTGGGTTTTGCCGTCGTTCTGCTGCGCTACGTGCTGGGCGCCGGCTCGATCTGGTTGCAGGAGTCGATCCTCTACGCGCACGCCGCGCTGTTCCTGCTCGCCGCCGCCTGGACCTTGAAGGAAGGCGGCCATGTGCGGGTCGACGTGTTTTACGCGTCCGCCGCGCCGCGCACCAAGGCGTGGATCGACCTGCTCGGCGCGCTGTTCCTGCTGCTGCCGTTTACACTCGCGATCGCCTGGTTCTCGCTGCCCTATGTGGAGCGCTCCTGGGCGAACCTGGAACGCTCGCGCGAGACCAGCGGGTTGCCGCTGGTGTTTCTGTTGAAGACGCTGATTCCGGCGTTTGCGCTGCTGCTGGCATTGCAAGGCGTGGCACAGATCATTCGCGCGCTCGCGCTTCTTTCCCCTCTCCCCGCGAAGCGGGGCAAGGGAAGGGAAGAGTGATGCCTCTCCCCGAACTCCTCGCGATCCTGATGGTCGTCGCCGTCTGCGGCCTGCTGTTCGCCGGCTACCCGGTCGCGCTCACGCTCGGCGGCGTCTCGCTGGCGTTTGCGGCGCTCGGCCACATCGCCGGCGCGATGGACCTCGGCCTGCTCTATGCGCTGCCGCAGCGCATCTTCGGCGTTATGACCAACACCGTGCTGCTCGCGATCCCGCTGTTCATCTTCATGGGCGTGATGCTGGAGCGTTCGCGCATCGCCGAGGACCTGCTTGAGACGATGGGGCGCCTGTTCGGCTCGTTGCCGGGCGGTCTCGGCATCTCGGTCGTGCTGGTCGGCGTGTTGCTCGCGGCCGCGAAGGGCGTGGTCGGCGCAACCGTCGTTACCATCGCGCTGATCACGCTGCCCACCATGCTGCGCCACGGCTACGACAAGCGCCTCGCGGCGGGCACGGTGGCGGCGACCGCGACGCTGGCGCAAATCCTGCCGCCCGCGACCGTGCTGGTGCTGCTTGGCGACCAGCTGAACAATTCGTTTCAGGCGGCGCAGCTTGCCAAGGGCATCTTCGCGCCGGAGTCGGTTTCGGTCAGCGACCTGTTCGCCGGCGCGCTCGTGCCGGGGCTGACGCTCGTTGGGCTCTATCTCCTGTTCCTGGTCGCGGTCGCGATCCTGCGGCCCGCCGCGGTGCCGCCGATTCCACCCGATCCGGCGGCGCCGCGCGGTCTCGCGCTCGCCGCGCAGGTGGCGAAAGCAATGCTCGCGCCGGCACTGCTGATCTGCGTGGTTCTCGGCTCGATCCTGATCGGCCTTGCGACGCCAACCGAGGCGGCCGCGGTCGGCGCGGTCGGCGCGATCCTGCTGGCCGCGCTGCGGATCGAAGGGGCGGCGCGCTGGCCGGCACTCCTGTGCGTTGCGGGCTTCCTCGCATTGATCGCGTTGCGCGTGACGATGCCGCAATGGTTTTTGGTGGTCCTGATGCTCGCCGTCGCGGGCGCTTTGTCCTTCGCGGTCCATCAGGTCTGGCGCGCCGGATACCTGACGCCGACCGTCAGCAAGACCACGCAGATGACGTCGATGATCTTCGCGATCCTGATCGGCGCCACCCTGTTCAGCCTCGTGTTTCGCGGGCTCGGCGGCGACGACATGGTGCATCGCGCGCTCGCCAACCTGCCGGGCGGCGCAGCGGGCGCGATCCTCGCCGTGATGCTCGCGATGTTTCTGCTCGGCTTCGTGATGGACGCCTTCGAGATCATCTTCGTGGTGATCCCGATCGTTGCGCCGCCGCTGCTCGCGATGCCCGGCGTTGATCCCATATGGCTCGGCATCATGATGGCGGTGAACCTGCAGACCTCCTACATGCACCCGCCGCTTGGGCCGACGCTGTTCTTCCTGCGCGGTGTCGCGCCGCCGGAAATCACCACGCGGCACATCTATGTCGGCATCATCCCGTTCGTGCTGGTCCAGCTTTTCGCGTTGGTCGTGCTGTGGTTCGTGCCGGGGCTTGCGACGTGGTTGCCGCGGATGCTGTATGGAGGCGCATGATCCCGAAAAGTGGGCACCGGTTTTCGGATAAGATCATGCGCAAAGGAGAAGCGCTTCAATGAAAGCCAGCGAAATGTTCGATCTGACCGGGCGCGTCGCGCTGGTCACCGGCGCGTCGAGCGGGCTCGGCGTGCGCTTCGCCGAAGTGCTTGCGGCGAATGGTGCCATGGTCGTGCTGGTGGCGCGCCGCGCCGACCGGCTCGACGCACTGAAGAAGAAGATCGAAGCCGCCGGCGGTCAGGCGATCGCCGCCGAGGCCGACGTGCTGGATCGCAAGGCGATGGAGCGCGCGTTCGACGCCGCCGAGAAGGCGTTCGGCACCGTGACGATCCTCGTGAACAATGCCGGCGTCACGCATGCGGATCGCGTCGCCGAGATGTCCGAGGAGACCTGGCGCCACGTGACCGGCACCAATCTCGACGCGGTGCTTTACTGGGCGCAGGAAGCCGCGCGGCGCATGATCGCGGCGAAGAAGCAGGGCGCGATCGTCAACATCGCGTCGATTTTGGGTTACGGCGTGTCCAAAGGGGTCGCGGCGTACTCGGTTGCCAAAGCGGGCGTGGTGCAATTGACCAAGGCGCTCGCGGTCGAGCTGTCGTTCAAGGGTGTGCGCGTGAACGCCATCGCGCCGGGCTACATCGTGACCGAGATCAACGACGAATATCTGAAGAGCCGCCCCGACATGACGCGCAACATTCCGGTCGGCCGGCTCGGCGAGACGCGCGACCTCGACGGCGCGCTGCTGCTTCTCTGTTCCGACGCCGGGCGTTTCATGGCGGGAGCGACCGTCACGGTCGACGGCGGGCAGATTCTGGCGATCGCGGGCGCGTGAGATGAAGCTCTACGATTGCGCGACCGCGCCAAGCCCGCGCCGCGTGCGCATCTTCCTCGCCGAGAAGGGCGTTTCCGTCGACACCGTGCAGGTCGACCTGCGCAACAACGAGCAGTTCACGCCGGCCTTCCGCGCGATCAATCCGGACTGCACAGTGCCGGCGCTTGTCCTCGACGACGGCACGGTGATCGCCGACGCGGTCGCGATCTGCCACTATATCGAGGAACTGCACCCTGACCCGCCGCTGATCGGATCGACGCCGCAGGAGCGCGCGGTCGTGACCGCGCTCAACCGCCAGATCGAACGCGACGGCTTCTTCGCCGCGATGGATGCATTCCGCAATGCCGCCAAGGGCCTGAAAGGCCGGGCACTGCCTGGCCGGCATGACTACGAGCAGATATCGGAACTGGCTGAGCGCGGCAGGTCGCGCGTGGAGCATTTCTTCCGCGACATGGACGCACGCCTCGCGGACCGCGAATACGTCGCCGGCAGCCGCTACACCATCGCGGACATCTCCACGATGGTGCTGACCGACTTCGCGGGCTGGGCCAAGCTCAAAGTTCCGGACGAATGCGCCAATCTGCGCCGCTGGCATGCGTCGGTCTCGGCGCGCCCGAGCGCAAACGCCTAAAAGCGCGCTATTTGCGAGTCGTTAGTGCTAACGGCACACGAGGCAGGTGATTTTTCCGCGCGTCACTGTAGACTCAGCGCGCTACCGATCGATGTCTCTCCGGACAGGGCATGTGGAAACGGCAAGACGACCTGATCGCGCGTCTGACCATCCGCGGCTATCTCGTGCTGCTGACGCTCGCCATCATGGTACCGGTGCTGGTTTTCGCCGCGATTCTCTATTCCGGCTATTACAACTCCGAACTCTCGCGCATCGAGACCGACCTGCAATATGACGCGCGGCAGCTCGCGCTCACCATCGACCGCGATGTCGCCGGCCTGCAATACACCGCGCAGACGCTCGCGACCGCGACCCGCATCCGGGATCGCGACTATGCGGGCTTTTACGAGCAGGCGCAGCGCGTGCGCAGCTTCGCCGGCGTCAACGTCCTGCTGCGCGAGCTCAACGGCCAACAGGTCGTCAATACGCGCGTCGAATACGGCACGCCTTTGCCGCTGGAGCCGCTCGCGGGAGATCAGCAGGCGGCGAGCACGCGCCGCCCAGTCATCTCCGGCGTGATGGTCGGGGCGGTCGTGCGGCAGCATGTCTTCACCATCACGGTGCCGATCGTCACCGACGACCAGGTCACGCACTTCCTCAATCTCAGCCTGCCGGTATCGCGGCTGGTCAATCTCATCCAGGAGAATCTGGTGACCGGCCGCCGTGCCGGCATCGTGGATAACGCCGGCCTGATCATGGCGCGTTCCGAGCGCTTCCAGGAACTGGTCGGCGCGCCCGCCGCGCGCGATTTCGTCGCGCAGGCCCGCAAGGAGACCGGCGTCTGGACCGGGACCAATACCAGCGGGGAGGTCGTGCGCAGCGCGTCGGCAATCGGTCAGGCGTCCGGCTGGATCATCTATGTGTCGTTGCCCGAAAGCGTGATCCGCGACTCGCTGCGCGAGTCGTTCTGGGCGGTGACCGCGCTCGGCGTCGCGCTGACCCTCGCGGCGTTGCTGCTGGCCTACGTGGTGGGCGGTCGGCTTGCCGGTTCGATGCATGTGCTCTCGGCCGAAGCCGCGCAGCTTGGGCGCGGCGAACGGGTCGCGGCGCGCACGCTTCCCGTCTCGGAGATCAACGAGGTCGGCAACGCGATCTCCACCGCTTCTGTCGCTCTCGCGCAGCGCGAAGGCGAGCGCGACAAGGCGATCGCCGATCTGCAGCGCTTGTCGGATTCGCTCGAGAAGATGGTCTCGGACCGCACCCATGAACTGGTCGACGAAATGTCCCGCCGCGAGCGCGCCGAGGAAACGCTGCGCCAGGCGCAGAAGATGGACGCGATCGGCAAGCTCACCGGTGGCATCGCGCACGACTTCAACAACATGCTCGCGGTCGTGCTCGGCAATCTCGAACTCGCGAAGCGCCGCCTCGCGAAGGGCGTGACCAACATCGAGCACTACCTCATCGGCGCGGAGGAAGGCGGCAAACGTGCCGCCGCGCTGACCCAGCGGCTCCTTGCATTTTCACGCCAGCAACCGCTCGCGCCGGAGGCGGTCGATGCCAACAAGCTCGTCTCCGGCATGTCCGAGATGCTGCGCCGGACTTTGGGCGAGGCGATCCGGATCGAGACGGTGCTGGCGGGCGGGCTGTGGCGCATCCACGCCGACCCAAACGAGCTGGAAAACGCGCTGCTCAATCTCGCGGTGAACGCGCGCGACGCGATGCCCGAAGGCGGCAAGCTGACGATCGAAACCGCAAACACGCATCTCGACGACCGTTACGCGATCGAGCACTCGGGCGTGCCGGCCGGACAGTACGTGATGCTCGCGGTCACCGACACGGGCGTCGGAATGACCGGCGAGGTTTCCGAGAAGGCGTTCGATCCGTTCTTCACCACCAAGAAAAGCGGAGTGGGGACGGGCCTGGGCCTGAGCCAGGTGTACGGCTTCGTGAAACAATCCGGCGGTCACGTGAAGATCTATACCGAGGTCAACGAAGGCACGACCATCAAGGTCTATCTGCCGCGCTACTTCGGCGCGGTCGAACCCGCGCGCCCGGCGCTGGATCGCACGGCGTTGCCGACCAATGACGGCAGCGTCTCGATCCTGGTGGTCGAGGACGAGGAGGGCGTGCGGCGCTACTCGACCGACGCGTTGCGTGATCTTGGCTATCGCGTGCTGGAGGCCGACGGCGCCGAGCGCGCGCTGGAAATCATCGACGCCGAGCCGGATATCTCGATCCTGTTCACCGACGTGGTGATGCCCGACATCAACGGGCGGCGCCTCGCCGAAGCGGCCCTCGCGCGCCGTCCTGCCCTGAAGGTGCTGTTCACCACCGGTTATACGCGCAACGCCATCGTGCACAACGGCATGCTCGATCCCGGTGTCGTGCTGCTGTCGAAGCCGTTCACGCTGGAGGAGTTGGCGCGCAAGATGGCAGAGCTGTCCGTCAAGTAGAGTCACTTTGCTGCGTTGCGCCAAATTTCATCGCGCGTCCTGCCAGGGCAACTTCGTGCTGGCATCCCAGCGGCAAACGAAATTGACCCTCCTGCGCTGAAATGTCAGCATTGCTGACGCTTTTATTCCGGCGAGTCGGTGCCTAGATTGGGCATTCGAAACGTTATGTCCTTGGCGGCAGCGCAGCCGCAGGATCAGAATGCCTCGCGGAGGCCCAATGACGCTTAAGAACGTCACGCTCGACGACAAATACGATCTGACGCAGAGCCGCGTGTTCGTCACCGGCTACCAGGCGCTGATCCGTGCCAGCCTGATGCAGCAGGAGCGCGACCGCCTCGCGGGGCTCAACACCGCCGGCTACGTTTCGGGATACCGCGGCTCGCCGCTCGGCGGGCTTGACCAGCAGTTCATGCGGGCCAAGCCGCATCTCGACAAGCATAACGTCCTGTTCCAGACCGGCCTCAATGAAGACCTTGCCGCCACCGCAATCTGGGGCACGCAGCAGGCCGAGCTGCGCGGCGAAGGCAAGTACGATGGTGTGTTCGGCATGTGGTACGGCAAGGGCCCGGGCGTCGACCGCACCGGCGACGTCTTCCGCCACGCCAATTTCGCCGGCTCCTCGAAGAACGGCGGCGTGCTCGCGCTGATGGGCGACGACCACACGGCGGAGTCGTCCACCACCGCGCATCAGTCCGAATTCCACTTCGTCGACGTGATGATCCCGATCCTGAACCCCGCGGGCGTGCAGGAGATCATCGACTACGCACTCTATGGCTGGGCGATGTCGCGCTATTGCGGCTCGTGGGCGGCGCTCAAATGCATGCACGAGACGGTCGAGTCGACCGCGGTGGTCGACGGCGCGCTCGACCGCGTGAAGATCGTCATTCCGGGCGACGACGAATTCAGGATGCCGCCGGGCGGGCTCAACATCCGCCTGGTCGACGGCATCCTCGAGATGGAAGCGCGCCTGCACGACTACAAGCGCGACGCGATGCTCGCCTTCGTCAAGGCGAACAAGCTCAACCGCGTGATCATCTCCGGCGGGCGCAACCCGAAGATCGGCGTTATCACGGTCGGGAAAAGCTATCTCGACGTGCGCCAGGCGTTCGACGAGCTCGGCATCGACGAGGTGAAGTGCAACGATCTCGGCATCAAGCTCTACAAAGTCGCGTGTCCGTGGCCGCTGTCGCGCGCGGAATTGAAAGCGTTCGCTGAAGGGCTCGACCTCATCATCGTGGTGGAGGAGAAGCGCTCGCTGATCGAAGTGCAGGTGCGCGAAGAGCTCTACGGCATGCCGAACCCGCCGGTGGTGATCGGCAAGCGCGACGAGCAGGATCGCTGGCTGTTCCCGGTAAAGGGCGCGCTCGAGCCGATCGATATCGCGATTGCGGTCGGCGAGCGCGTGCTCGCGCGCGGCCACAATGACGAGCTTGCCAACCGCGTCGCGCGGCTGAAGCAGGGCCAGAGCGCGGTCGCGACCATGACCGACGTGTCGGCGCGCACGCCGTATTTCTGCTCCGGCTGCCCGCACAACTCGTCCACCGTCGTGCCGCAAGGCATGCGCGCCTATGCGGGTATCGGTTGCCATTTCATGTCGCAGTGGATGGACCGCAATACGCTCGGCTGGACCCACATGGGCGGCGAGGGCGCGAACTGGATCGGCGAGGCGCCGTTTTCCAGGCGCAACCACGTGTTCCAGAATCTCGGCGACGGCACCTACAATCACTCCGGCTATCTGGCGATCCGCGCCGCGGCCGCCTCCGGCGTCAACATCACCTACAAGATCCTGTTCAATGATGCGGTCGCGATGACCGGCGGCCAGCGCAACGACGGCGGCCTCACCGTGCCGATCATCGCGCGCCAGGTCGCCGCCGAAGGCGCGAAAAAAATCGTCATCGTCACCGACGAGCCGTGGAAGTATCCGAAGAATACCGATTGGCCTCCCGGTATCACGATCCATCATCGCGACGACCTGATGGCAGTGCAGACCGGCCTCGCCGACGTGTCCGGCCTGTCCGTGCTGATCTACGACCAGACCTGCGCGGCCGAGAAGCGCCGCCGCCGCAAGCGCGGCCAGTTTCCCGATCCGGACAAGCGCGTCGTCATCAATGAGCTCGTCTGCGAGGGCTGCGGCGACTGCGGCGTGCAGTCGAACTGCGTGTCGGTGCAGCCGCTCGACACCGAATGGGGCCGCAAGCGCACCATCGATCAATCGTCCTGCAACAAGGACTTCTCCTGCCTGAAAGGCTTTTGCCCGTCCTTCGTCACCGTCGAGGGCGCAAAGCTAAAGCGCGGCAAGGCGGTCGAGGCGCCGGCTGATCTTCCTGCGCTGCCCGAGCCCGTACCGCCGGAGATCACGCGGCCGTTCTCGATCATCGTCACCGGCGTCGGCGGCACCGGCATCGTGACGATCGGCGGCGTGCTCGGCATGGCGGCGCATCTTGAGGGCAAGGGGATCGGCATCATCGATCAGGCCGGCCTCGCGCAGAAGGGCGGCGCGGTCTACAGCCACATCCGCATCGCGAACAAGCCCGAGGACATCCACGCCATTCGTGTGGCGGCGGGCGAATGCGACCTCGTGCTCGGCGGCGACATGGTCGTTGTCGGCAACAAGAAAGTGCTGTCCACCGCGAAACTCGGCGCCACCACGATGGTGATCAACACGGCGGAAATTCTGCCCGGCGACTTCACCCGAAATGCCGATTTCTCGCTCCCGACCGAACGCCTCAAGCGTGCGATCCGCACCGCGGCCGGTGCGGAGAAATCGAACTTCGTCGATGCCACGCGGCTTGCCACCGCGCTGCTCGGCAACTCGATCGGCGCGAACATCTTCATGGTCGGCTACGCTTATCAACTGGGCGCGCTGCCGCTCTCGGCGGAGTCGATCGAGCGCGCGATCGAACTCAACGGCGAAGCGGTGCCGATGAACCTGGCGGCGTTCCAGTTCGGCCGCCGTGCGGCGTTCGATCTCCCCTCGGTCGAAGCGCTGATCAAGCCGGCGCCGGAGTCCGCCAGCGACGCGCGGCGGCTGTCGCAATCCTTCGACGAGACCGTGGCGCGCCGCGTCGCGTTCCTGACCGGTTACCAGAACGCCGATTATGCGGCGCGCTACAAGGCGCTGGTCGGCAAGGTGCAGGCGGCTGAGGCCGCCAAGGCGCCGGGCAAGAGTGGGCTCGCCGACGCGGTCGCGCGCTACCTGTTCAAGCTGATGGCATACAAGGACGAGTACGAGGTCGCGCGGCTTTACGCCGAGCCGTCATTCCTCGCGCAGGTCAAGAACGAGGTCGCGGGCGACAAGCTCACGCTCAAATTCCACCTGGCGCCACCGCTGTTCGCGCGCAAGGACAAGGTGACCGGCCTGCCGAAGAAGATGACGCTGGGGCCCTGGATGCTCCCGGCGTTCCGCATGCTCGCCAAGTTCAAATTCCTGCGCGGCACCGCGCTCGACATCTTCGGCTACTCGGAAGAGCGCCGCACCGAACGCAAGCTCGTCGCTGACTACGAGGCGATGCTCGGCGAGATCATGGGCAAGCTGACGCCGGAGAACCATCACATCGCGGTGGGACTTGCGAACATTCCGGAGAAGATCCGCGGCTTCGGCCACGTGAAGGCGCGCCATCTCGTGGCCGCGAAGGCCGACGAGGCGGCATTGCTCGATCAGTTCCGCTCAGGGCAAGTCCCCGTGCTCAAGGCGGCGGAATAACCGCCTTCAACGGATCGCGGTGATCACCAGCGCCCGGATGCGGCCGTCGACCGCGTCGCGGCCAAACCGCTGCGCCACAGCTTCAGCCGCCCGGTCCGTCGCCTCGATCAGCCGCGACGCATCGCGCGTCTCGATCTCGTTCCTGAGCGGGGTGCCCTGGCAGTAAGCGATCGCAGGATCGCGTGGCGAGCCGGCCTTGCTGCGATGATCCACGGCATCGACCGAAACGTCGGTAAAGCCGGCGGCGCCGAGTTCCGCGCGGACCTTGTCGGCGTCATGATAGCCGTGCGGCGTGCGTGCCAGGAAACGGGGCGGATCGTCCGGAAAGATCTCAGCCAGCGCCTGCGTCACGACGTCGGCAAACTCGTTCTCCGAAATCCGATCCCAGACGTTGAAGATGTAGCGGCCGCCGGGCTTCAGCACCCGCCGCGCCTCCCGGTAACCTTGCACCTTGTCGGGAAAGAACATCACGCCGAACTGACACGCCACCGCGTCGAAGCTTCCGTCCTCGAACGGCAGCGCCAGACCGTCAGCCTGTTTCCATTCGATCCGGTCATCAGCGAGCCGCGTCTTCGCGTATGCGACCATTGGCGGGTTAAGGTCGGTCGCTACCAGCCGCGTCGTCGCGGAAAGCCGCGCCGCGAGTGCGCGGGTCAGGACGCCGGTGCCGGCGGCCACCTCCAGGACTTTCTCGGGAGCGGCTTTCGACAACATGGCCGCGAGATCGATCGCATATGGCTCGAAGATGAGCGGGACCAGAAACCGGTCGTAGATTTCCGGGATCGAGCCGGCGAAGACCTTGTCAGTCGCCACCATGGGAATGCTCCCGAACGGACGCGTTGAACGCTCATTTCGCCTGCTTCTTGACCCAGGCCTCGAGCACCGCGATCGCATCGCCGGAAAGCTTCGTCTCGGCCGGCAGCATGTCGCGCTTGTCCACCGGCAGTCCGACCTGCTGGCGCACGAGCGTGGTCGGGGGTGGTAGCGGTGGGCGCGGCACGACTGCGGCGGATTGGTCGAGCGATGCGCCATAGTACATGCGGCTGATGCCCGCCATGATCATCGTGGAAACACACACCGAGCACGGCTCGCATGAGGTGTAGAGGTCGGCGCCGGACAGGTCCGTGGTCTTCAGGTTGCGGCAGGCGTCGCGGATCGCCTCGACTTCACCGTGCGAGGTCGGATCGAAATTCTTCGCCGCCTGGTTCAGCCCTTCGCCGACGATCTTGCCGTCCTTCACGACGACGGCGCCGTACGGCCGCGCGCCTTCGCTGTCGAGCGCCTGCGCGGAGAGCGCGATCGCGCGGCGCATGAATTTTTCGTCGTACATGTCTTCTCCAAACGCGGTTCAAGCTGGCCGGAAAGCGTGCCATGCTGGCGCCAACAACGCAAAGGGGAGGGTGCGATGCGTCCGTTCGAAGGAATTCGCGTCATCGACGTGACGCATGTGCTGGCGGGGCCGTTTGCGGCGTATCAGCTCGCGGTGCTGGGCGCTGACGTCATCAAGGTCGACGATCCGAACGACCCGGACCAGAGCCGCTCGTCCGGCACCGACAAGGAACTCAACTACGCCCAGATGGGGACGGGCTTCCTGACCCAGGCCTCGAACAAGCGCGCGATCACGCTCGACCTCAAAACCGAACGCGGCCGCGAGATTTTGAAGAAGCTGGTCGCCACCGCCGACGTGTTCGTCGAGAATTACCGGCCCGGCGCATTCGAGGCGCTCGGGCTGGGCTACGACGATCTGTCGAGGATCAATCCGCGGCTGATCTACGCGTCGTTTTCGGCCTTCGGCCAGGAAGGTCCGCGCGGCAACCAGACCGCCTACGATCACGTGATTCAGGCGACCTCCGGCATCATGGCGATGACCGGCACCAGGGACGTGCATCCGGTGAAGTTCGGCTCGCCGGCGATCGACTATGCGACCGGCATGACCGGTGCGTTCGCGTTGTCCGCCGCGCTGTACCAGCGCGAGCGTACGGGCAAGGGCCAGCGCATCGACATGGCGATGCTCGACGTTGCGATGATCCTGATGAGCTCACACATCACCGGATACTTGCGCAACGGCGTGCACCCCAAGCCGAGCGGCAATCGCCATCCGCATGCGACCAACGGCGCATTCGCGACGAAAGACGGAACGCTGGTGATGCTCGGTGCCAGCAATGTCCGCCAGCAGAAGCGGCTGTGGGTCGCGCTCGGCCGTCCCGAGATGGCCAAGAAAACGAACGACGAGCGCGATGCGGACCACGCGCGCGAGATCGCCGTGCTGGAAGAGATCATGCTGACCCGCACCGCCGACGAGTGGGAGGAATTCCTCCAGGCCCGCCACGTTCCGGCCTGCCGCGTGCGCACGATGGGCGAGGCGGTTGCCGACCCGCATTTGTCGACGCGCGGCATCATTCACAAGCACGCGGGCGCGACCGGCGTTGACGGCGCCTTCGGCGTGCCGCTCGCGGCATTCAAGTTCGCGCATGGCGGCCCGAGCATCGAGACCCCGCCGCCCACGCTCGGCGAGCACAACGACGAGATTTTCGCCGAGCTGGGTTACGGGCCGAGGGCGACCGCGGCGGAGTAGGGCGGAAGACCCCACCCGGCCGGCCCGCGGCCGGCCACCCTCCCCGAAGACGGGGAGGGATGACCGAGCGTGAGGAGAGACGCGCCGAGTATGCCGCGCCTTCAGCTCACACGCCGCTCCACGTTCCCGCTGCGCGCCGGCACGCCGAACTCGCGCCGGCACACGTCGGCCAGGATCGCGACGCCTTCGCGGATCTGCGCATGCGTCGGACTGGCGAAGCAGATGCGCAGGCGCGAAGCCGAGTGCGCCTTGTCGGTCGACCACTCGTTGCCCGGATTTATCGCGACGCCTTCCTTCAGCGCCGCCTGATAGAGCTTCATCGTGTCGACATTGTCGGGCAGCTTCACCCACAGGAAGATGCCGCCTTTGGGATCCTCGAATTCGGCCGCGGTGCCGAACTGTTCGTTCAGCGCTTCCATCAGCGTCTCGACCTTCGCACGCAGCGCCTTGCGCAGCGCCGGCAGGTGGGTAGCGAAGTGCGGCACGCAGTATTCGGCGAGCATCATCTGCTCGACCGAGCCGGAGCCGGCATCCGTCTTGAGCGGCAGCATGCGGGATAGGACCGGCCACGGCGCGACGAGGAACCCGACACGCAGTGCGGGCGCGATCGACTTGGAGAACGACCCGATGTGGATCACGTTCTGCGCCTCGCTCATCGCGTAGAGCGCGGGCGGGCGTCTGCCGTCCCAGATCAGGTCGGAATAGCAGTCGTCCTCGAACACCGCGACGCCGTACTGTTCGGAAAGCCGCAGCAGCTCGGCGCGCCGCGGTTCCGGCAAGATCGTCGCGGTCGGGTTCTGCACCGTCGGGATTGTGTAGATCATCTTCGGCTGCACGCCGCGCGACTTGCAGTCGGCCAGGGCAGCGGCGAGCGCGTCCATGCGCATGCCGTCCTTGTCGAGCGGGATGCCGACGACTTTCGCGCCGATCCGCGCGAAGCGCGTCAGCGTGCTCTGGTAGTTGTCCTTCTCACAGATCACGGTGTCGCCGCGTGTCAGCAGCGCGGCGTTGACCAGATCGAGCGCCTGCGACGAGCCGGACAGCATCAGGATGTCGTCGGCGCTGCACGCAATGCCGGCGTCGCCCTTGAGCTTCGTCACGAGGAACTCGCGCAGCGGTCGGTAGCCCTGCGGCCCGTGCGCGACATTGTAGGTCGCGAGATTGCGCCCCTCGCGCTTGAGCGATGCGGTCGCCGCGGCAATCAGATCGTCGACCGGGACTTCATCCGCATCGTTGTTTCCGCCAGTGAAATTGTATTTGGCGAGGCCGGTCCAGCGCACCGCGGGCGGCGGCGATCCGGCGGGAATCAGCGGCCCGAAATCAAACGACTGACTCATTCAGTCCTCCCCTTTGAGAGAGGCATAGCATGTGGCGCAGCACTGGGCAGGGGGGACGTCGCGCATGAGGGGTGCGTGCGCGACTCACGACTTCTTGGCAAAACACCATCCCGCTCACCTCGATCACGGAACAGTACGCATCGGGCGCTTCTTTCGAGTTTTCGCGATGCTGAACCGGCGTGGGCCAACTGCCCCGCAGGTACAAAGCCGTGCTAAGCTCGCGTCAACAAAACACGAGGGAGGAGGCCCTTCATGACGACACGCCGCAATTTCTTCAAAGGTGCGGGCTCGCTCGCAGGACTCGTGTTCTGCGGCTGCGGGCTGCCGACCGACGCGCATGCACAGAAGGCGCCGGCGCGACTGCCGGTGATGGTCAAAGGCAAGCGCATCAAGACCATCGACGTGCATACCCACTGCTTCTTCCAGCAGGCGATCGACCTGATGGGCGAGGACGCCAAGAACGTCCCGCCGCCGGTGAAGGGCGTGAAGGAGCACTTCATCGTCGTCGAGCAGCGTCTCAAGGAGATGGACGAGATGGCGATCGACATGGAGGTGCTGTCGATCAATCCCTTCTGGTATCGCAAGGAGCGCGATGTCGCCGAGGCGATCTGCAAGATCAACAACGAGAAGCTCGCCGAGCTGTGCGGTTCGAAGCCGGACCGCTTCGCGGCCTTCGCGTCACTGCCAATGCAGGTTCCCGATCTCGCGGCGCAGATGCTCGAGACCGCGATCAAGAAGCAGGGCCTGAAGGGCGCTGCGATCGGCGGCAGCGTGCTCGGTGACGACTTCGCCAACGAGAAATATCATCCGGTGCTGAAGAAAGCCGAAGAGCTCGGCGTCGTGCTGTTCATTCATCCGCAGAGCACGCCGCAACTCGCGCCGCGCTTCAAGGGCAATGGCTGGCTCTCGAACACGATCGGCAATCCACTCGACACCACGATCGCGCTGCAGAAGTTGATCTTCGAAGGCACGCTCGACAAATTCCCCGGCCTGAAGGTGCTGGCGGCACATGGCGGCGGGTACCTGCCGTCCTACGCGATGCGCGGCGACCACGCCTGCTTCGTCTCGCCGCAGAACTGCAATCCCGACATCAAGCTGAAGAAGAAGCCGTCGGAATACGTCAACCAGCTTTATTTCGACGCGATGGTGTTTTCGGGCGAAGGCCTGCGCCATCTCGTTGCGCAGGTCGGCGCGAGCCAGCTGATGCTCGGCACCGACCACCCGATCCCGTGGGAAGTGCGTCCAGTCGATCACGTGATGGGCACGCCGATCTCCGACAAGGACAAGATGGCGATCCTCGGCGGCAACGCCGCGAAGCTGTTCGGCATCAAGGCGAACGGGGTCGGCTGACCACACGTGCTCAGGAGGCGCGGCATCGCGCAGCTTTGGCGATCGGCCGGATTGATGCTATCGCGATAGCGTGACGCTCTATCCGACCGATCTCGCCTCTTTCCTCGACCTCATCCGCCAGAATGGCGATGCGGCCTACAGCTTCATGTTTGCCTTTGCGTCGTCGCACAGCCTGTTGCTGACTCTGTTTGCCGGATATGCGGCACATTCCGGCGCGCTGGGACTGGGCACGCTGATCGCGGTCTGCTGGCTCGGCAGCTTTGCCGGCGACGTCGTCCGCTTCTGGATCGGCCGGCGTTTCGGTTCACGCTGGCTCAATGGGTCTTCTTCCCGCATCGCCCGCATGGTCAATATCGCCGCCCGGCTGGCGGACCGTCACTATGTCTGGATGATCCTCTTGCACCGCTATCCCCACGGGATCCGCGGCGTGGCGGGTTTCGCCTACGGCCTGTCGCGGCTGCCGTGGTCCACGTTTCTCACGCTCAATTTCGTCGCCGCGGGCCTGTGGTCATGCGCCGTCGTGTCCGCTGGATATGCCTTCGGGCAGGTCTCGGAAAAACTCATGAATGACGCGTCTTCGGGCCTCGGAATCGTGATGCTCGTCGCGTTCCTCGCCCTCTCCTGGCTGTTAAGCAAGAAGCTCGAGCAGGTCGCCGAGCGAAGCTGAATCGCCGCGCTGGCTAGTATCCGTCGTGACCGTACGGCGACGACGCACGGTCGACGCCGACGAGGAAGTCCCAGTCGGTGCCCGATCGGACTGGTGCGAGCGCCGGCGTCTTGGCGACGGCCATCTTTGCCGCGGAATGGCGGCTCGCCGGTATCCGGTCTGCCTTGGGCGGACGCTGTGCCAGTGCCGGCGCGGCAAGCGCTGCGACGGACAGTATAACGAGCGCGAAACGAAGGATGGGTTTCATCATGGCCTCCACGGGCGCTGTTCGATCGTCCGATCTACGCACGCCGCGCCGAAACGTTTCGCGCCGGTCACGTCATCGTGTGACCAGAAAATCCTTCCGCACCTCGTCCTTGAACCGCAACCCGTGTCCCGGCCGCTCCGGCGCGGTGATGAAGCCGTTGGCGATCTCCAGCGGATCGACCCAAAGGTCGTCGAGCAGGCCCATGTTCTCGGCCCAGATGCCGTTCGGGATCGAGGCGAGCAGGTGCACGTTCAACTCCGGGAAGAGATGCGGCGCGATGGTGACGCCCCACGTATCGGCGAGCGTCGCGATCTTGCGCAGGTCGGTCATGCCGCCGCGCATGGGGTCGGGCTGCAGGATCGGCAGGCAGGGATTGATGAAGAACGGCCGCAGATCATAGCGCGTGAAATGCGTCTCGCCGCCGACCACGCGCATGTCGAGCGCGTCCGCGATGCGCTGGTAGCCGGCGAAGTCGTCTGCCGGCACCGGCTCCTCGAGCCAGTAGATGTTATACTGCTCGAACTTGCGCCCCATCTCGATCGCGACGTCGGCGCTCCAGCCCATGTTGACGTCGATCATGATGTCGATGTCCGGCCCGACCGCTTCGCGCATGCGCCGGACGTTCTCGAGATCCTGCGCCAGCGTGTGCACATGTGCGACCTGCATCTTGATCGCCTTGTAGCCCTGCTTCACGTAGATGAGCGCTTTCTCGATCATCCCGTCGCCGCCCGCGCCGCGGAAGCAGCCCGAGCCGTAGATCGGAATCTGCGAACGGTAGTGGCCCCACAGCCGATGCAGCGGCAGGTCGGCGCGCTTGCCGACCGCATCCCACAGCGCGATGTCGAGCGCCGACATTGCCATGCAGGCGATACCGCCGCGGCCGTAGGTCATGGTGGTGGTCCACAGGTCCTTCCAGATCGCCTCGACGGCCGTCGCGTCCTTGCCCTTCACGCGCGGGATGACGCATTCATCGAGGAATGTCGCGATCGAGCGCAGGCCGGGGCGGAAATGAAACAGATAGCCCATGCCGGTGATGCCGCCGGCCGTCTCGACATCCACGATGAGAATGCCGCGGTCCGGGCCGAGCGCATGCCCCTTGATCCACTCGGGGTTTGCCCACGGCATGCGCAGCACCGTCACGCGCACGTCGCGGATGGTCATGTTTTTGGAGTCGGTCACGGGCGTTTCCTGTTTTTGCTTGTTCGGCGGTCGCGGAGGGAAGGGGACTATAGCGAGCGCATGGCCGTGCAGTAGAGCATGATCCCGAAAAGTGGACACCGGTTTTCGGAAAAGATCATGCTCCGCCAATCAGCCGTCAACCCTCCCGCCGAGGCATCTTGACTTTCCGCCCGTCTCGTCAGATATTTCTGTTATGACAGAAATTACCGACAACAGGAAACAGCTCCCGATCGCCATCGAGCGCTTCGTGCTGCATTGGGGCGAGATGGGCGGGCAGTGGGGCGTCAATCGCTCGGTCAGCCAGATCCATGCGCTGTTGTTTCTCTCCGAGCGGCCGCTGACCGCGGAGGAGATCGCCGACACACTCGGGCTCGCGCGCTCCAACGTT
>Ga0207691_10002622_pt1 | contig 17561 bp, 14 predicted proteins | sample KBSM13metaG_FD_184327 | JGI IMG/M metagenome (GOLD analysis project Ga0207691, IMG submission 184327) | Miscanthus rhizosphere microbial communities from Kellogg Biological Station, Michigan, USA - KBS M1-3 metaG (SPAdes) (version 2) | ecosystem: Host-associated > Plants > Roots > Rhizosphere >... | reverse complement strand
CAAACTCGGTCGGAGGGACATAGCCGATCGAGGAGTGAAGGCAACAGACTGCGGAAAATGAAAATCTCTCCAGCCGATGGGGCGCACCCCAATGCTCCTGCATTCAGCGTTACAAATATCCTCTGCGAACATTGCGAATCGTTTTCTACACCGCCTGAGGATTCCTGTCCGTAAAGAATCGCTGATGCCAGTACGGATAAATGGGAGTCCTTGCGCTGGCTACATCGAGCTCGGAGATCTGTTCTGCAGTCAGCGACCAGCCGACGGCCCCGATGTTCTGCCGCAGTTGCTCTTCGTTTCGAGCGCCAATAATGACGGTGCTGACCGACGGCCGCTGCAACAGCCAGTTCAACGCAACCTGGGGCACCGTCTTTTCCACCTGCGCCGCTACCCGCTCGATCGCTTCCACCACGCAATACAGATATTCGTCCTCCACCGGCGGACCGATATCGACGACGGTTTTATTGTGAAGGCGGCTGACTTCCGGTAACGGCTGGCCGCGACGGATCTTGCCGGTCAAACGTCCCCAACCGAGAGGACTCCAGACTACAGCTCCCACTCTCTGATCGAGCGCCAGCGGCATAAGCTCCCACTCATATTCACGGCCGATCATCGAGTAGTACGCCTGATGGGCTACATACCGCGGCCAGCCATATCGATCCGATGCGGCAAGCGACTTCATCAAATGCCATCCCGAAAAATTCGAACAGCCGATGTATCGAATCTTGCCGGCGCGAACCAGATCGTTGAGCGTGCCCAGCGTCTCTTCAACTGGGGTCAATGCATCGAAGCCATGAAGCTGGTACAGGTCGATGTAGTCTGTTCCCAGCCGTTTCAAGCTTCCGTCGACTGCCGCGATCAGATGCTGACGCGATGAGCCGATATTATTGATTCCCCGGCCGTTTCGAAACGTGCCTTTTGTGGAGATCAGTACTTTGTCCCTCCGGCCCGCGACGGCTTGACCCAATATCGTTTCCGACATGCCGGCGGAGTACACATCCGCCGAATCAAACATGCAGATTCCCGCATCGAGGCAAATATCGACCAGTCGGGTTGCCTCCCCCACACTGCTGTCGCCCCACGCCTTAAACGTTGGAGTGCTTCCGCCAAATGTCCCCGTACCCAGACTCAATACGGGAACGGTCAGTCCGCCAAGTTGTCGTGTTTCCATTGCGCAAGATTACCTTCGACCCGACTGCATTGCCTCAAGTTTTGTAATGTGGCCAGATGCCAGGTCATTGGTGCGATCGACGAGCTCTTTGAGGTTTTGATGCAACTGTTCGATAGTGAATGCAAGCCCGAAGACCTGGCCAACCGTCTCATCGGGGAGCTCTCGCAACAATCCTCGTCGACGCAATTCCGTCAACGTCGACGCGAAGCGCGCGATTTCCATTTCGCATGGATCCAACGATGGGGCGTGTTGCTGCCGAGTGATTGCTTTGCTCGAGGACTCGAGGAACCTGACAATAGCGGAACCCGTCGCGGTGGTGACGTCGGAGAGCGCCGATCGAATCGAATCCGGAAAGGGCTCCGACATGATGCGTCCGACCATTGCCAGGTCGTTGCGAAGACGGCGAAGGGCCCGGCACATTGGCAATGGATCCGGAGCAGGAGCAAGATACGTCGCCCTTTCTCGCTGAACTTCGTCCGCTAATGCTTCTGCCTGCCCGATCGTTTTGCGAATATCGTCGTGAAGTCTCTGTATCGTATCCGGGTTGCCGGTTTCCGACAGCCCCTTCAATAAAATCGACGCCAGCTCCGACATCGTGGAGACGGCCCGGCCGGCCTTTTCCGCAAACGCGCCATGGGTTCGCGCAGGAACAATCAGCAGTGTCACAACCAAAGCCGCCACGCTGCCAACTCCGATTCCCAACATCCGCTGGATCGCGGAAGCGAATGGACCGGCGACACTGCTCGTCGTCAGCAACAGAATGACCGCAGTGGTGGGTGCCGTACGATATGCGGGTTTGAATGCAGCCAGTATCGCCAACGGGACAAGCGCAACGGCAAGCACCACGCCTGTGCTGAATTGATTGAAGTGTTGAAGTGCCAGAAGAGCGCCGACGGCCCAGAGCGCTCCGCCCAGAGATCCTAAAAATCGATCCATCATGGCCTTGAGCGAAGCTCCGACGCTGGCCTGCATCACGATAACCGCCGTCAGAACTGCCGGGTAGGACTGCGCAAGCCCGAATAGCGGACAAAGAACGTAAGCAAGTAATCCTGCGACCGTAATGCGCAGGGCGAGCCGAAGTTGTGGACGATGATTACGGAACCAGGTCATATGCTATTAAGCACTTTCAAGCAGTAACCCGAAAACAATGATTTTGAATTTCTGTCCAACCCGGCCATCGGGCTCCTGCTGGGGTTGTGATATTTTGCACGCACTCAATCGGGAGGCACCTTATGATTCGCGTTCGAAAAATCGCCGCGCTCGCCGTAGCGACATTTGCGCTGGGCCTGAGCCTTGTGATCGCTGCGCAACAGTTGCGCGTGGCAGCTCCAGTCAACACTTCAGGCACCGCTGCGAATGTAACCAACGACATCCTGCGGCGCGCCGGCACCGCGGCAGACACGATGGCCGGCTCATGGCTGAGCTACGGCCGCACGCAGGGGGAAACGCGCTATAGCGCGCTGAAGCAGATCGATACTACGAACGCGAAACGACTCGGTCTGGCGTGGTCTTACGTCATGGGCGCGGGTGGAGGAAATCAGGAAGGCACTCCGCTCATGTGGAACAACACGCTTTACGGCATCACCACGTGGAGCGTCGTGTTCGCACTGGATGCGCGCACCGGAAAGGAACTTTGGCGTTGGGACCCAGAAGTCAACCAGGCGGTTCGTCCCGCAATCTGCTGCGGCACCGTGAATCGCGGAATCGCGCTCTACAACGGCATGATCATCGCGCCGTCGATCGATGGGCGATTGTTCGCGCTGAATGCACGGACCGGGAAGCCGGTATGGGAAACGCGGATCGTTTACACACAGGATCAGTACACACTCACGATGGCGCCGCGTATAGCGAATGGCAAGGTGATCATCGGCGCATCCGGCAGCGACAAGCCGACGCGAGGACAGTTCGTCGCGGTCGATGCGCAGTCGGGTCAATTGATGTGGCGCTTCTACACGGTTCCGGGGGACCCCTCAAAGCCGTACGAAGGTGAACATTTGCGCCGCGCAGCGAGCACCTGGGGCGGCGACTTCTACAAGAACGGGGGCGGCGGCGCCGTATGGGATGGATTCGCATACGATCCCGAAGCCAACCTGGTGTACGTCGGTACCGGCAACGCCGAACCGTGGGTACAGAAATTTCGCGGAGCACAGGGACTCGACAACCTGTACACGTGCACCATTCTTGCGGTCGATCTGACGACAGGCCAGCTGAAGTGGCACTATCAAACCGTACCCAACGACAACTGGGACTTCGACAGCGTGCAGCAACTCATGCTGCTGGATCTCAACATCAATGGCCGTCTGCGCAAAGTCGTCATCCAGGCGGCGAAGAACGGTTTCTTCTATGTGATCGACCGCGTGACTGGCGAATTGATCTCCGCCGAACCGTTTGTGAGGGTGAGTTGGGCCTTCGGTATCGGTTCCAACGGGCGTCCACTTGTAAATGCGGAAGCGTATTACGATCAGGAACCCATATCGATTTATCCCACAGGCGGCGGTGCTCACAACTGGTCGCCGATGTCGTGGAATCCGGCCACGGGGCTGGTTTATATTCCGTCGTCGTATTCCAGCTTCCCGTACCAGGCCGCGCCAACATTCCGCCCAGGCTCCACCGGTTACGTTCGACCGCCGGGCCAAACGAAAGTCATCGAACCGACAATTGGTCCCGAGCCGCCGATGGGCGCTCGCGGCGGCTTGCAGGCGTGGAATCCAGTCACTCAAAAACTGAAATGGAACATCGAAGGTGGCGGCGGTATCGGAGGCGGCACGACAACGACGGCGGGCAATCTGGTATTCCAGGTGATCAACGACGGACGCTTCCGCGCAATCAGCGCCGATAAAGGCGAGGTCCTGTACGAGGTGAAGATCAATCGCACGGGTATGGCCGCGCCGATCACTTATGAAGTTGACGGCAAACAGTACGTGGCGTTCGCCGGAGGTTTGGGCCGCGCCGCTACCGTCGTGGGACCGAACAACGCGAAAGTCGACAACGCGCCCATGATGTTTGTGTTCGCACTCGATGGGACTGCGGAGCTACCCGCGCCTCCGCCGCCCGCGTTGCCCGCCGCAGGGCAGCGAGGGGCGCCACCAGCAGCTCCTGCGGGCCCTGCACCGGAACAGCGGAATTAGAAATGACAGAGCGGAACCTCCCACTCGGCGTCCGGGTAAGCAGATTCCGCATGCGCGGCAATCCGATGGCTGTTTCGACATAGTTTCTGTCGGCCATTCTCTTCCTGATAGGCGCAACGTTGCAGCGAAGGCCCCGTGCGCAATCGGGGATGACGCGTTTCTCTTCCTCGCTTCAATTTAGTCGCGAAATTGACGGAAGATTTGTCGCGGTTTCGCCGCGAATCGGACCGCAAATTCCAGGGGAATCATTGGTTTGATCGTGGCCATCGAAATGCACGTTTTGCATCGGCTGGCAGCGGTGTAGCGCTATGCTATAGTCGGTTCGCCAGCATGGAAAACGAAGTGTTGATACAACCGAAACGCAGGATTACGCCAGAGGAGTATCTCGAACTCGAGCGCAAGGCGGAAATCAAGAGCGAGTATTTCGACGGCGAAATGTTTGCGATGTCGGGTGCCATGCTCGAACACAACACGATCATTGTGAATATCGCGCGGGAGCTGAGCACCCAATTCATGAACCGGCCCTGCACGGTTCTCGTTACGGACATGCGCACGAAGGTCGAGTCCACAGGACTCTATTCCTATCCGGACATCGTGGCTCTGTGCGGCGAAGCGGAGTTTGAAGACGAGCATATGGATACGATGACGAATCCACAGGTCATTATCGAAGTTCTGTCCGAATCCACGGAGTCGTACGACCGAGGCCGGAAGTTTATCCATTATCGGAGTCTGGCTTCATTGAGCGAGTATTTTCTCGTGTCCCAGACCGAGTGCCGGATCGAGCGGTACTCACGCCAAAGTGGGGATACCTGGCTATATTCGGAGTGCGCTGATCCGAGCGGATCGATTGAACTGACCAGCGTTGCTGCCCACCTTACTGTGTCGAGCGTTTACCACAAGGTTGATTTCGAGCGTGCGAAAACCAAACTGAAAGGCCGGTAGACAAATGGGCTGCGGTGACGTGTCTTAAGAGTGATGAGAATTTCATTTCTGATCGCGGGCCTTTTCTACGCAACCGTGGGAACGTCACAAACCGAAGGGACGATAACGGGCCGCCTGCTGAACCGTGACGGAAGTCCGGCCGCCAATATTCGAGTCATGGCCGTTTCTGCACAGGATGCTTCGGTGCGATCCGGCCGGGAGATCGTCAGCTCTGTGCAGACCGATAATGCCGGAAACTACCGCCTGGAAAACGTCCCGACCGGTCGGTATTTAATCACCGCGGGAATTGTAGATTCCCCAAGCTACTATCCGGGCGTTGCCGATCTGGCGCGTGCGACGGTCGTGACGATGACCACGGGAGTACCGCTCCAGGGAATCGACTTTCTTCAGGTTGCTTCTCAAACAATTAGCGGCAAAGTAATCCTTCTCCCCAACAGTCCGCCATTGCAGGACAGCCGCGGAATACAGATACGGTTGATGGCAGCCAACGGTCTGGCTCAATTCGCAAAAATCGCGTCGGACTGGACGTTCCAGTTTCCTGCAGTTTCTCGCGGTAACTACGATGCGATGGTGAACCCCGGAATGAATATGGTTCCAGTTCGGATTGTGGTTGAAGATAGAGACATCACTGGCATCGAACTGGCGGTGCCTCCCTTAAAAGGGATTCCGGGAAAGTTGGTCATCGAAGGCGAAGGCAAACTGACACGCCTGCAGTTTGCAGTCGGACCATTCGCTGTGGAGGGGCCGGTTGCGGGCGTCAATTTGTTCGATGGTTCCTCGTTCCGGCTCACTTTGCCCGAAGGCGAATTCCCAATCGCTTTATCTCCTGCGACGCTCGCAGGCTATACCGTCAAGTCATTCACATACGGAAACGTGGACTTGCTCAAAGACCCTCTGAAAGTTTTCCCGGCCGACTCTGACGAATTGCGCATTGTACTGGTGCGATCCGGCACGCCGGAACCCCGATAGACTCTTTATTTCCGGAAGTCCCTCTCCATCTCCAATTCTTCTTTGGCATTTACTCCGTCGAAAACGCCAGCAGTACATTGCCTCCGGATGGCGCGCTTGTAATCGCGTAGCCGGAACTCACAAACACCATTCCGCCGGAAACTACCGCTCCCGATACCGCGATTGCGCCACCGTGGGCCGGCACTTTGTTCACGGTCATGAATTCCTGAGCGGTATTGAAATCCCAGATCGCGTTTCCATTCGCAGTCGAGACTGCAAACAGACGTCCGTTCGATGCGCCTTCGAAAACGACGCCGGGAATCGCCGTGGGCGCCGCACCTAAAGTCCCACCTCCCGGCGGTGTGAACGCCCATACCTTCTCTCCAGTGGCCAGCCTCAACGCCACCAGGCCCGCGCCTCCGCCTGCACCGTAATACACATTCTGATCATCGGCCGCACCGCCCCACACGATATTCCCGCCGCGACCGCCGCCCATCGTGACAGCCTGGCCAGTTGTAGCCAGGACGCGGTAGACCACCGCACCCTTGTTATCGGGATCCAGTGCGATGACGTGGCCCTGCTTGGTGCCGACGATCAACGCCCATTTTCCGCCAGGCAGCGATTTCAAAATCGGTGAGTTGCCGATATCGAGATCGGGCCCCATGGGATTCGGGCAGGCCTCGCTGCGAACCGCACCGTTGCAGCCACCCATGAAGACGTCCTTCTCATCGGCCTGATAAGACCACAGCAATTTTCCGTTATTCATGTCGATGGCAATCACTCCGTCCGTTGTCACAGGCGACGGGAACGTCGTCGCATCACCGGTGCTAATGTAAACAGCCTGGCGGGCGGGATCAATCGTCGGCGAATTCCATACACCTCCGCCACCGGGCGCATACAACACGACGCCATTCGACTGGATCTTGTACGGTTTCATTTCACCGGGTACGACCCAGGTCTTCCATAAAATCTTTCCGGTGTTGGCGTCGAGGGAAACGAGGCTGCCGCGCGACGTGCAGCAGGGATAATCCGGTGTACCGCTGCTGAACTCTTCCGAAGACGAAACCGGCACATACAGTTTGCCGTTGTAATAGCGCGTCCCTGCGGTGATACGAGCGACGATGTGCGAGTCCACCTTGGTTTTCCAGAGCAGGCGGCCGTCCTGAGCGTTGACCGCAAAAATATTGGCGTGACCGTCGCCATAAAATACGGCATATCGGGCGTTGCCCTGGCCGGTAACCGCGCCGACTGTCAATGAACCTCGTACGATCGATCCACCTTCGAACGACCAGTAAACGCATCCGGTCGCGGCATCCAGTGAATAAATGTATCCGTTGTCACTGCCGACAAAGACTCGGCCCGAAACGATCGTCGGCTGCGAGCTGGTGGTTTCGCCGGTCGGGAATCCAAAAGCCCACTTCAGTTTGAGTTTCGGAACATCGGCGGCGGTGAGCCGAGCCTGGGCGGCAGGCTGGAATCGCGTATTGCTATTATCGTTGCCCCATCCGTTCCAGCTGGCGCTGGCGGCGGGGTCCGTCATGGCCGGGTTTTGCGTGCATTTGTTCGGCATGTTCTTCGCATCCCCCGCTGGGGAACTTTCCATCGGCCTGCCGGAAAGAAATTCCGCGATGCGGCGTTTCTGAGGGTCCGTAATTCCTTCGGACTTCTCCTTCATCGTGCCGGTCGTGAGCGTGGCGTATATCTTTTCCGGCGTCATCTGTCGCAACACGGTTCCAGGAGTGGCGAGGTCCACGGTGGGATTCAGGTGACATGAAGCGCAACGCGTCTGAAACAGCGACCAGCCGGTTTCGGTACCAGGCAATGCGGCACCGCGCTGCCCTCCCTGCGCGGCCTGTGCCCCCTGGGCCGCTTGTCCACCGCGGCCAGCCGGTGCCGGCGCTCCGGGCACCGCCGGGGCCGCACGTTGCTGCGAGAGCGCGGTGAACGCGCAAACCAGAAGCGCGATGGAAACCATGCTGACCGACACGGCAATTTGAATACGTCGTTTCATGAGTGCTCCTTTTTCGCCGAAATCATACATGCTGGAGGCGCTGTAACGGCAAGATGAATTCTATACGAATCAACTGCATTGCCAATTCCAGAAGCCTAAAGTAGGCTTAGCGCGACCGAGTTCGGATTTTTCACGGTTGCTGAAATCCATTCAATTCGGAGAATTCGCCATGAAAAAAGTTGCTCTCGTTTGTCTGTGCCTGCTTGGCGCAACTTCTCTTGTTGTACCTTTTTATGCTCAGGGTGGACGCGGAAACGCACCGGCGGCGCCGGCCGCACCAGCCGCTCCGACACCGCATCTGCCCAACGGTCACGTGAATTTCAGTTCCCCTCCCGGCGAACACGGCATCTGGGCGCCTGCGGGAATCAATCAGCTTTATGTGTTTCCATTCAGCGTGAATCGCGCCAGCGCGGCGACGCAGTTGCCGAATGCGATTCGTGCCGAAGACGTTCCGTTCCAGCCATGGGCAAAAGCCCTTCACGACACCCGCGAACTGAACATTGAGAGCGACGAGCCGCACACACGCTGCAAGGCGTCGCCCGGACCGCGCGAGTTCATCACTCCTTACGGCGTGGAAATTGTCGAGCTGCCGGAACTGCAGCGCGTGTTCATCTTCGATATCGGCGGGCCGCATACCTTCCGCACCATCTATATGGATGGCCGGCAGCATCCGAAGGATTTCAACCCAACGTATTACGGGCACTCGATTGGCAAATGGGATGGCGAGAGCCTGGTGGTCGACACCGTTGGGTATACCGAGAAAGCGTGGATCGATCGCGAAGGCACGCCGACCACAAGCCAATTGCACATGATCGAACGATTCACCCGCATGGACATGAACACGTTGAAGTACGAAGTGACCATCGACGATCCAGGAGCCTACACCGCCATGTGGACCGGCGGATTCATGCTCCGCTGGACCGCCGGCGGCGAATTGTTTGAATACGTCTGTCAGGACAACAATCTGTCTCCGGCAGGAATGGTCGGTGCCGGAACCTCGGTGGATCGTTCGAGTACGATCGTTCCCTAGCGCAGAGAAAATCCATAATGAACAACAAGTCCCACTCAAAATGGCTCGCTTTACTTCTGGGGATCGCGATTGTCGCGGCACTATCGGGAACATCCACGGGGGCGCTTCCTCCATCGCTTCGGCTGTACGTTTTCGATTGCGGCATTCTGAATTACACCAGCGCCGATGCGTATCTGCTCAAGAAGAATGAAGTCGGTAATACCGATATGTCGATTGGTTGCTTCCTGATTGCGCACCCAAAAGGAACGCTGATGTGGGATGTCGGTGCGATTCGGGATGACAGCTGGAAACCAACGGGAGCACCGGTGCGCCTGCATTTCGCGCTTCCAGATTTAACCGAACGTGATGTAACGGTGACAAAACCCTTGAAGGCGCAGCTGGCGGACGTGGGTTACAAACCTTCCGACATCACGTATCTCGCGATATCGCACTATCACTGGGATCACACCGCCAATGCCAACGACTTTGCCGGTGCGACATGGCTTGCCCGGGAGTCCGAACACGACGCCATGTTTTCCGGAAAAACCGAGCGCACCATACCGGCCAACTACAGCAAGCTGGCCAAAAGCAAGACCGTCATCATCAAGAAGGAAGACGACCACGACGTCTTCGGTGACGGCAAGGTGATTATCAAGGCCGCCCCGGGACATTCTCCAGGTCATCAGGTGCTTTTTCTGGATTTGCCCAAAACAGGAAAGGTGGTTCTTGGCGGAGACCTCTATCACTACCCCGAAGAGCGAACGCTCAATCGTGTGCCGCCGAGGGACTTCAATCCGCAGCAGACTGCCGCGTCACGAGCCGCACTGGAAATTTTTCTGAAGAACACCGGGGCAGCGCTCTGGATTCAGCACGACATCACGGCCTTCGCGAAACTCAAAAAGGCTCCGGCCTACTACGAGTAGATCGGAAATCGTACCCGTCTCCAATTTCGTTTGTCCGTTGCAGAGCATGGAACGAACTGAGAAACCCGGTTCCCTTCAAGTAAGAAGTTTTTCGCGATACAGGAAAGATCGATGAAGCTCCTCAGCAGTTTCAGACTGGTCAGGGAGAGAGAATCCTTGCCATTTGTCAGAGAAGAAATCGAAAAAGGCATTGAGCTCAGCGGTACGAATCTATGGATATTGGTTTTCGCCATTCTCATCGCATCGCTGGGACTTCATACCAACTCTCCCGCGGTGATCGTCGGAGCCATGCTGATTTCTCCGCTCATGGGCCCCATCATGGGTTTGGGGTTCGGAATGGCCATCAATGACTTCAAGCTTCTGACAAGATCCGTACTTAACTTTCTTTTTGCCTCGTCGGTGAGTCTTACAATTTCGACCCTGTTCTTCCTGGTGACGCCTCTTCATGAAGCGACGTCGGAATTGCTGCATCGAACTTCTCCCAACATTTACGATGTGCTGATTGCTTTCTTTGGCGGCATGGCGGGAATGCTGGCAACCTCGACAAAATTGAAAGGCAACGTCATTCCCGGGGTCGCCATTGCAACGGCGCTCATGCCTCCGCTTTGCACGGCAGGGTTCGGACTTGCGAACTGGAATGCGAAATACTTCTTCGGCGCCCTGTATCTTTTTCTGATCAATTCGATATTTATCGCAGCGGCAACCTTCATCATCGGTCGAATTCTGAGATTCGGACGCAGATGGCATTGAAGCTCGGGGCAGCCGATTCAGCGACCGGCTCATAAGCAATCCAATTCGAAACTTTTCGAGACACGTTCAGCGAATGGGATTCAATTTTCTCGCCTGGCTGTGGAGTTCGCCAACAGTTTGGCGGTGGACCGCTACTTCATATCAGCCAGTCCGCGGACACCAGTGACGGAGTTGTGATGATCTGGTACTGGGGCCGACGTTCTGCTAAACGATCACCAGGAAGTTTGGAGTTCCAGCATCGCCCAGCCCGCACGTGTATCGGTGCGCACGAGGCGCATGCCGGATCGTTGATAGGGCTGCGCGACTTCGGACTCGAGAGACAAAGGCATGCCCGAAAGGATAAGGCTGCCTCCCGGGGCCACGCGCCGCACCAGTAACGGAGCCATCTCGATGAGAGGAGCGGACAACACATTCGCAACCACAAGTGGCCAGACTCCATCGAGACGATCAATGCTCCCGCATACCAGCTGCAATCGACGTTCGAACTGATTCAAACGGACATTTGCAGCCGCAGTATGCAGTGCATCCGCATCGATATCCAAACCAACGGCACGAGATACTCCGAGCTTCAACGCAGCCAGAGCAAGTATTCCCGATCCCGTGCCGACATCGAGCATGCAGTCGGGAACATTCCTGCTGACGACTTCCTCCAGCGCCTCAATGCATAGCACCGTGGTCGGATGATGGCCGGTTCCGAATGCGGAAGAGTCGGTTAACCGTACAACATCCGAAGTGACGGCCGAGGCTGCTGGAGCGAACAGAATTTTTCCGATACGTACCGGCCGAGGACTCAGCAACCAGACGGAACCGTCATCTCGTGCGAGAGCCGACGAAACACGCACATCGCCGGCGCCCAGAGCACGGGCCGCGGCTTTGGGCGCCACGCCGTCGGGGAGGATCGCTGCTACTCCGCCCGGAATCTCCTCCACGTCGAGAGCGCCCATGTGGACCAGGCGATCCAAAGCGTCGGGATGCGGTTTCGAAATGTCGATGCGATATGGCACGCCGCAGAGTAGCTCGATCTCTGCGTCCCGCGCCAGCGCCACGCCAACCATCAGGATTCTTCAGGCGTCAAAGGACGCATGAACTCCACGGGCGTTGTGGCTTCGGCCGTTCTTCTGCTGGCTTCTGTTTCATTGAAGCCGGCAGTTCAAGCGCCGGCGGCCATCGAAGGTATCGTTGTGAGAGCCGGCAGCAACGAGCCGATATCGGGAGCGACCGTCGAGCTCACCGGCATTGCCCCGCGAACCATCACAGGTTCGACGCGAAACGAGCCTGGAATCATTGTTCAGACTGTCCAGGAAACTGAAACAGACGGCCGGGTTCTGTCGTTCACAACGACAACAGGCAAAGACGGAAGATTTTCGGTTCGAAATATTCCTCCGGCAACCGGCTATCAGTTGATCGCGCTCCATACGCCCGAATTTCTCCCCGCGCAGTACGGGCAGCGTGTTCCCGCGCTTCCCGGCCGTCCGATCGATCTTTCGACCGGGCAACAGTTGCGGAACCTGCGCATCGAGATGACACCCGGCGCCACAATATCGGGGCAGTTGATCAGCGCTGCTGGACAGCCGCTACGCAATGTCACGGTCGAACTTCGGCGACCGTGGTACCTGGAAGGATGGCGTATTATCGGCGATTGGCGCGAGACTGTGCAGCGCGTTCAAGGCGTCGGACTATCGAATCTCGCGGCGTCCGCACAAACAAACAACCAGGGAGAATTCCGCTTCGCAGGACTTCCGCCCGCACATTACTACCTCCGCACTCCGGCAACATCCGATGCCGATGCACAGCGCATCGACATCCACGCCGGCGAAAACATCACGAACATCCGCATCGTGACGAGGCAATTCGTCCTGCGGCGAATCAGTGGAATTGTCGTGATGAAAGGATCCGGACTTCCCGTGAATGACGCCACTGTCTCCCTCGTGCGGCGAGACGCCATTCCTCTCTACCGGGACACGGTAAACTCGACGAATTCGAAGAATGGAATATTCGACATTGCCGTTCGCGAGGCCGGCGACTACTACCTGCGAGCCGCGGGGCCAGGCAGCCTGAGATCCATGCTGGGGCACAGCTCGATTCATGTTGGAGATGTGGACGTGGACGGCTTGCGGATCGAACTGGCCCCCCCGGTTGATATTGCAGGCAGTATCACAACAGAAGGTTCAGTTAGCGCCGCAGTGGCGCCTTTGGCTCTGGCTCTGTATCCGCTCTCGGTGGGTACCGGTCGCATCCCTTCCATGGATCTCCCGTTTCCCAAAGGAACATTCCGCCTCAGAAACGTTTCATCGGACGATTTCCGCGTCGAGGTTCGCCCTATCCTTGTCGTGCCTCCAGGTGTTCTGATTCAAACCGGCATGGAGGACGCGTATGTAAAATCCATCCGGTATGGAAAAGAGGACGTCCTCAACGACGGACTTCACCTCCAGCCCTTCGGAGATGGTTCTCTGGATATCGTCATCAGCATGCGCGGCGGCACGATCGAAGGGCGTGTTTTCGACGAAGACAAAAAGCCGGCGATCAATGCAAAGGTCGTGATGGTTCCCGAATCGTCACGGCGGAAACGTGGGGACCTCTACAAAAACGTTTCCTCCGACGACCAGGGTCGCTATCGGCTGTTCGGGCTCGCACCGGGCACCTACAAAGTCTTTGCGTGGGAACGCATCGAGGACGGGGCCTGGCAGGATCCGGATTTTATCAAGCTGTACGAGAACCTCGGCCGGCAGGTTCGCATTCAGGAAGACCAGCATGAAACGACGGATGTTACTCTGATTCGTGCCTGGAACTAACGTCGCTATCTCGCGAAGTAGCCCTCTTTCGACTGCCGCACTTTCAGACCTTCGCCGCGCACACGTACGACAATCCTGCGATAGCTTCCGTCTGCCGCAGTTGACGGAGTGAATCCCAGGCTATAGGACGTTCCCAGTTCCTGAACAATCTGGTCGAACAGCATGCCGGTGTCGGAGGTTCTTTGTGAGAAAACGATCCGGCCGCCGGATACCTTCACGATCTGTTCCATGCGCGACCGCACCTGCTGAAGGTTATAGAGAGCCAGCGGGGTGTACTGCGTCCCCGGGAAAAGATCGGAGGCATCGGATTTACCGGGAGCAATGTCGGTGTTCACGGCAATGAAGTAGAACACCGTATCGCTGCGCTCTACGGTCCGAAGGACGGACATGAAGGCGCCATCCTGCGCCGGATCGACAAATCGGCTCAAGTTGAGACCGTCCATTCGCACTCTTTTCGCAGGAATCCCGGAGTGAACGCCGTCTGTAAAAACGACGACTCCTTTCCTCCCATCCATTTCACTCGCTTTCTTGACGGCCCATGTCATCGCACCATAGAAGTTTGTCTGGTCGCACAACGGAGAAGGCATCTGCATTTGTATGTTCAGCGTGCCGGTGCTGCGCGGTGTCCAATCGAGAATGGTTTGCGTGGGATTCCCAAACGCTGCCACCGCGATGCGATCCTGCGGGCGCACCGTGCTTAAGAATCGGTTCAACGACTGTAACAGGAACGGCCAGGAGTCCCGCGTGCTGCCCGTGCAGTCGAAAAGAGCCAGAACGTTGTAGGGATTATCCACATTCGAAAAGTACTGGATCTCTCGCAATTCGCCGTCTTCATATACCGAAAAATCGTCTTTTGTGAGGTTGTTCAAGGGACGGTCGTTGGCATCATATATTCCGACATCCATGGTCACAAGGCGGGTATCGACGCGCAGGTTGAACAGGCTGTCCTGTGCGATCGTCACCGGCAGGACGGTCGCGAGCAACGAGACAAACATCGTGAGAATAGCGGACACGCGTCTCATCAGCGAATTCCGACCTTTCATCGAAACGATAGAGCGAATGGGCAATCGCCTGCTGTAGACGCTTTGAACTACGATACGGTTGTCACAGTGCGCCTATTTTCAGGGGGTTTGACGAGCCTCGGGACGCGTGCTTTAATCGCGTGACACAACCGCGAGAGAAGACCATGAACGCAGGGCTCCCGAAAACCAGACTCATCCGATTCGATTCCTTTGAACTGGACGTTGCCTCTTCTCAGCTTCGACGCGGCGGCGTTCTCAGTAAGCTTCAGCCGCAGCCGGCGAAGGTTCTGGTGATGCTGGCATCCAACCCGGGCGTTCTGATCACCCGGGAACAATTGCGTCAGCACATCTGGGGCGACGACACTTTCGTCGACTTTGAACAGGCGCTGAATTTCTGTGTCCGGCAAATTCGGGAATCCCTCGACGACGACGCGAAATCTCCCCGTTTCATCGAAACTCTCCCTCGGCGCGGCTACCGTTTTCTGGTTACTCCGCAGACGGTAGATCAACTGGAAACCCCCTCAAACGCAGCCCTGAGAATTGGTGTGATGCCGTTCGGGCATTCCGGCAGCCAACCGGACCCGGATTACTTCAGCGGCGAACTCACCGGCGAACTGATGAGCATGCTCTCACGGCTGTCTCGCGGCCGAATGCGAGTGATCGCTCGCGAAACGATGTTACGGGCCAAAAAGGAAGGCATGACTCTTCAACGGTTGCGCGAGGAATTAAGCCTGGACTATCTGCTGGAAGGAACGGTTCGCCGATTTGCAGACCGCATTCGAATCGCTGTCGAACTGACCGATGTGAAAGATCAGACCCTGGTGTGGGCCGAAGCGTACGAACGACGCCCCATGGATCTTTTCAGCATTCAGTCTGAGGTGGCTCGCCGCGTTGTCCGATCACTGGCGATTGAATTGTTGCCGGGTAGCATGAGGCATATGCCGAAATCCTCGACGGAGTCCCCCGCCTACGAGCTTTACCTGAAGGGCCGGCATTTTTTTCATAAGCTGACCCCGGATAATCTGCTGGCCGCCGTGCGTTATTTCGAACAGGCCATTGCATTCGAACCCAATTTTGCTCTCGCCTATGCCGGCCTGGCGGACTGTTATGCGCAAATGGGATCGATCCGCATCGCACTGCTTGGTCCAACCGAGGCGTTATTGAAGGCGAAGCCCATGGCTGTTCGTGCACTCGAACTGGATGACCGCCTGCCTGAAGCCCATAACGCACTCGCACTCCTCAAATGCTGGTTCGAAATGGATTGGAATGGGGCAGACGCGGAGTTCCGCCAGGCGCTCGCGCTGGATCCGGACAATGTCACTCATGCACCGTGGTATTCGATCTTTCTTACCGTCATTGGCGAAACCCGGCGGGCACTCACCGAAATCTACCGCGCGCGCGAAATCGATCCGCTGTCTCCGTTTATCAACAGCTATGTCGGGATCATTCACCTGAACGCCCACCAGCCGGATCTGGCTGAACGGTATTTGCAGGAGACCATTCCGCTGGACCCGACGTATTACCGCCCCTACCTGTTTCTCGGGCAAACTTTTCTATCGGTTCACCGCTATGCCGAAGCATTGGCCGCGTTTCGGCAGGGGCACGCACGCGCGCCAGGAAGTCTTGAAGCGATTGGGTTCATCGGTACGATTCAAGCGCGCCTGGGAAAACGTTCAGAAGCGAGAGCGACGCTGAATCACCTGATCGAGACTGCGGGTGAGAAATTTGATCCGAGTCTTTTCGCAGCGATGATTTATGCGGATCTGGGCGAAACGGACACGGCGTTCGAATTGATTGAGCGCGCCATCGAGCGTCGGTTCAGTCCCATTTACCTCCTGCGGTTGCTGAACTTCGATACCTTGCAGCATGACGCACGTTATGCGTCGTGTCTGACGCGTATCGGACTTCCTCCTTATTTGGCAGGCGTCACGTCCCGTTCCTGAGGAAGAATGTTCTGATTGAAGCAAAACAGATTCCCGGGATCGTATTTCAGTTTGAGCCGTGACAGGCGCGCGTAATTGGGGCCATATGTCGCGTGAACGGCCGCAGCATCTTCTTTACCCATGTAGTTCACAAAGGTGTCGCTCGCTGCAAAGCGCTGCATGTCGGCGGCGAAAGCGCGCGACCAAGCGATGCAACGGTCGGTTAGGACCGGATCCAGCCACGCAGAAACGATGTTCAGAATGTATGCATTCCGACGCAAAGCGAATGCGGAAGCTTCAATCGGCACGCGGGCGGCGCTTCCGTGGATGTGCTCCAACCGGATTGAGGTTTGCCGAGTCGGGACCGATTCGCCGTAGTGCAGAATGGCGCCGAGCGCGTCATCGGAGAGCTCAGAAAGGAATACACACTTCGTGTAATAGTGATGGCCCTTCGGCGTGGTGAAATCCAGCATTGTCTGCTGCTCCGTGTAAGGTTTCCATCCCACGGTATCTGCCATCAACGGAGCGGCATGACGAATGGAGGCCACGTCGTTTTCGGCCCTGACGCCCGTCTGTCCACAGTGACACAGCGCGACAGCAGTTGAGGGCGTGCCATCCGGACCGCACATCAACGCTGCATATGCCGTTAATTCGTCAGGTGCCCTTGTGGTCAGATCGCGATAGGTACGCAGTAAATCGAAGGCATGATGCCTGGGATAAAAGAAGAGCCCACCGTAGACGGATTCCAGCGGATGAAGCTGATATTCCAGGGTAGTGACGACTCCGAAGTTCCCGGCTCCTCCGCGAAGTGCCCAGAGAAGATCCGGATTCTCCTCCTCGCTGGCAGTCAGTCGTTGACCCGAAGCATCAATCACGTCCGCAGAAACCAGGTTGTCGCACGCGAGGCCATGCCTGCCCATCAGCCAGCCCATCCCTCCTCCGA
>Ga0207691_10002621_pt1 | contig 17568 bp, 14 predicted proteins | sample KBSM13metaG_FD_184327 | JGI IMG/M metagenome (GOLD analysis project Ga0207691, IMG submission 184327) | Miscanthus rhizosphere microbial communities from Kellogg Biological Station, Michigan, USA - KBS M1-3 metaG (SPAdes) (version 2) | ecosystem: Host-associated > Plants > Roots > Rhizosphere >... | reverse complement strand
GCCAAGCTGGACGAAGGCTACGACCTGGTCATCGGCCGGATCCGCTCGCAGAAGCAGCACGGGCTGTGGCGCAACGTGAGCAGCGGCTTCATGCAGCGGCTGGTGGGAATCGTGCTTGGCAAGCCGCGGCACCTTTCGCTTTCGAGTTATCGCGCCATGTCGCGGCGCGGCGCCACCGCACTGGGCACGTATCGCGGCGTGCAAACCTACCTGCCGGCGCTGTTCTTCAGCCTCATTCCGCCGGAGCGGATCTGCAATATCGACGTCGGCCACGAGGAGCGCCGCCATGGGTCCAGCACCTACACGCTGCGCAAGCTGCTGAAGCTGTCGTCCTACCTGCTGGTCAACCATTCCAGCATTCCCCTGCGCATGACATCCGCGCTCGGCCTGGTCACGAGCGTGGTGAGCCTGGTCGTCGCCTGCGCGCTGGTCGGCAACGCGCTGCTGTTCGGAACCGCGGTGAAAGGCTGGACCTCGCTGGCCGTACTGGTCACGCTGGTGGGCGGGCTGATCCTGATGTCGCTGGGCATCGTCGGTGAATACATCGGCCGTCTGCTGGTCGAGAGCTCGGCGCCCGAACAGTTCCCGGTGTTCGAGTCCCATGGCTGACCGGGTCACGCGTGCGGCGCATCGATTCGACCACGCGGGACGACTCGATGCGTGATCGCAAGCCGCGCAACGACGCGGGCAGGTCGATCGCGCCGCGCGCGCGGCTGCGGATCCTGCTCGGCCTGGTGACGCTGAGCGTGGGCCTGCAGCTGGTCAACGCACTGCTGGTCAAGCTGGCGGCGGCCACGCCACCGCCACCGATGCTCATCGCCGGCGGCCTGCTGTTCGCCGTGCTCTCGCTGGGCTTCGTGCGCTTCTTCATCTGGAGCGGCATCTACAGGCGCTATCCGATCAGCCTGGCGTATCCGTTGTCGGCGATTTTCTTCCCCGCCGTGGTGCTGATGGCCTGGGCGATGGGCGAAGCCGTCGGCGGCATGCAGGTCGCGGGCGCCACGCTGGTGATGGCGGGCGTTGTGCTGGTGGTCACCTCGCAGCCGCACCCGGACGGCGAACCCACTCTTCCGATCGGCGACTGATCCATGCGCATGCCACTCGACCAGGTCATCGCCAACGTCGCGCTGCAGCAAGATGGAGTGTGGCGCGCAACGACGCATTCCTCGGTCTCGTATCCGGATGCGGGCCACGACACAATCCATGGGGTGGAAGCGGATTCGTTCTGGTTCGCACACCGCAATCGCTGCATCGCCGCTGCCATTGCGCACGATCCGCCGGACCGGGCGCTTCCGTTCGCAGACGTCGGCGGCGGCAACGGTTTCGTCGCGGCGATGATCCGCGCGCAGGGCTATCGCGTGGTCCTGATCGAGCCGGGCGCGGCGGGGATCGCGCACGCGCGCGAACGCGGCCTGGATGAACTCGTGCAGGCGTCGCTGGTCGACCTGGACATGGTTCCGGGCCGGCTCGGTGCGATCGGATTGTTCGACGTCCTGGAACACATCGAGGACGATGCCGCCGCATTGCGCGGAATGCATCGCATGCTCGCCGAAGGCGGAAAGATCTACGTGACGGTGCCCGCGCACCGCTGGCTGTGGTCCAGCGCTGACGAGAAGGCCGGGCATTTCCGTCGGTACACGACCGGCCAGCTGCGGACGCTGTTCCAGCGGTGCGGTTACGACGTGGGCCTGTGCTCGTACTACTTCTGGCCGTTGCCGGCGCCGATGTTGCTGTTGCGAACCCTGCCCGAACGCCTGGGCCTGCGCCGTGATTCCGGAAGAACGCAAGGTCGCGTCGCGGCCGAACATCGGCGCGAGAGCGGTCTGCTGCAGCGGTTGCTGGCGGGCGAAGCGCGCGCGTTCGCGAACGGCCGCAGGATTGCGTTCGGTGCGAGCTGCATCCTCGTCGCCACCCGGCGCGCGGGATGACCCCGATGCCGCATTCCGCGTCCATTGTCGCGTACGCCATGTTGCTGTTCGTGCTGCTGGCCACTGCCGCGGCGCAGATCGCGTTCAAGGCCTGGCATCACTCCGGCCGCCGCCGCGCGCTGGTGGCGGCGGTGTTGCTGTTCGTCTGCATTCCACCGGTCACGATCCTCTGCGCGCGCCAGCTCGGGATCGGCAAGGTCTACGTGCTGATGAGCCTGAGCTACGGCCTGGTTGCGCTCATGGGCTGGAAGCTCTTCGGCGAGCCGGTCTCGCGCCGGCAGGTCCAGGGCCTGGCCCTGATCACCCTCGGATGCCTGGTCTACACCCTCTGACACCGGAACCACGGATGAAAATTCCCTTCAACAAGCCTTACATGACCGGCCGCGAACTGTGGCTGATCAGCCAGGCCCACGCCGCGGGCCACCTGTCGGGAGACGGACGCTTCACGCGGCAGTGCCACGAGTGGCTGCAGGCGAGCACCGGTTGCCGCAAGGCATTGCTGACGCACTCGTGCACCGCGGCGCTCGAGATGTGCGCGCTGCTGCTCGACCTGCAACCAGGCGACGAAGTCATCATGCCGTCGTTCACCTTCGTCTCGACCGCCAATGCGTTCGTCCTGCGCGGCGCGGTGCCGGTGTTCGTCGACATCCGCCGGGACACGCTCAACATCGACGAGGCGCTGGTCGAAGCCGCGATCACTCCTCGCACGAAGGCGATCTGCGTCGTCCACTACGCGGGCGTGAGCTGCGAGATGGACGCGATCATGGCGATCGCGCAGCGCCACGGCCTTGCGGTCGTCGAGGACGCTGCGCAAGGGATCTTCTCGACCTATCGCGGCAAGCCGCTGGGAACGTTCGGCGGGCTGGGCACGTTGAGCTTCCACGAGACCAAGAACGTCATCTCAGGCGAAGGCGGCGCGCTGCTGGTCAATGATGAAGCGCTGGTGGAACGCGCAGAGATCATCCGCGAGAAAGGCACCAACCGCAGCCAGTTCTTCCGCGGGCAGGTCGACAAGTACACATGGGTGGACGTCGGCTCGTCGTACTTGCCGGGCGAAATCATCGCTGCCTTCCTCGCGGCGCAGTTCGAGGAGGCCGACGACATCATGCGTCGGCGCATGGCGCTGTGGGACCGATACCACGCCTGGGCCGCGCCACTGGAAGCCCAGGGATCGCTGCGGCGTCCGGTCGTACCGCCACACTGCACGCACAACGCGCACATGTACTACCTGTTGCTGCCTTCGCTCGAAGCGCGGACGCATTTCATCGATTCGCTGAAACAGCAGGACATCGGCGCGGTTTTCCACTACGTGCCGCTGCATTCGTCGCCGGCCGGCCAGCGTTACGCGCGCGTCGCCGGATCCATGGACGTCACCGACGACATCACCGACCGCCTGGTGCGACTGCCGCTATGGGTGGGGCTGGACGACCGGCTGGACGAGGTGCTGGACGCCGCCACGAACGCTCTTGGGCCTCCACCGCGGTAGCGCCCGCGCGTCGGGATACAGGCGGTTCCGCGCCTGGAACGCGGGCGAAAAGACGTTCAGCCGGTTCGCCTTGAGAAAGCGCACGACTTCGGATTTGCACTGCGGCTGAAGCTGGCACTCCGCGTCGACCGACGACGGATCGGCCTCACCGCGCATTGCCCGGCGGGCCATCGTTCCGAGCGACAGCGCGGTGCGTTGCTGGTTCGCACTGCGATAGCGTGCCCCGGACCAGCTGTGACGGCTGAGCGGAAGCTGCAGCAGCAGCAGCGCGATGGCCACGCAGGCCAGCAATGCATGCCATCCGGCGGAGCGCGGCGTTGACGGCGCTTCCGCCACAGGCAACTGGCTGGCGCCCATCATCAACAGCGCCACGATGTTCCATTGGTAGATGACGACGTAGCGCGGCTGCCACAGGTAGTCCAGGCCATACCGGCTGCCGCGGACCACCAGGATCCCGACCACCAGCCCGTAGAACATCAACATCAATCCTGTCGCAACGAAGGCAACGCGATTGCGTCTGCCGTTCCAGGCGCACCACCAGAACCACGCGTGCGCGACGAGGACCACCAACGCGACCGCGACGCCCGCCGCGCCCGTGGCTCGACCGAACATCGGGCGCATCTGCATCGGGTGCGCGATGCCGGCCGAAAACGGTGCAAGCAGGGCTGCGGACGCGTGCCCCGCGCGCTCCCACAACAAGCCGAGCAGCGAACCCAAGCCTGGCTGTGCGCCATCCCCCGTTGGTGCCGGCGTGCTGATCCAGCGCCACAACAACAGGTACGCCGCATACGCCGCCAGAACGGTGGCGACCACCCGGATCCCCCGGGACCATCGCCGATCGCGCGCCGCGGCTGCGGCGACGGCGAGCGCCGCGGCAAGCGTCGCCACCAGGCCCGTATCGTCGACCACCACGTCCATCGCGAACGCCGCGATCGCGAGCAGTGCCAGCCTGCCCGGCGTGGTTCCGGTGAACGCCCACCAGCAGGCGAGGAAGAAGCACAGAACGAACGCGTGCCCGGTGTAGGCGAGCGTCAGCAGCGACCAGTCGAAGACGACGGAAGCGTTGAGCGACAGATACACCGCCGCAAGCGCGGCGAACACGCACGCGGCAACGGCCGGATTCTGGCTGCGGGTCGCGGGACGCATGATTCCCCACACCAGCCCGAGGTTCGCGAATGCCGCGAGCACACCCACGATCGCCTCGACTCCGAAGTCCAGGTCGAACACGCGGTAGTGGAACAGCAGCACCAGCTTTCGCAGCGGTTGCGAATGATCGAACGCGCTGCGCTTGGCGAACAGATCGCCGAAGGTCAGGTTTCCTTCCGCTGCCTTGCGCACGATCGAGCCGACGAAATACCAGCCGTCCGCACCGATCAGCGGGCTGGCGCTCTTGCAGGCGTACAGCAACGCATTGGCGCCGATGGCCACCAGCGCGGCCACGAATGCGGCCTGCAGCACCTGCCGTCGCAATGGACCCATCTGCTCCAGCCAGGACCCTGCGCCAGGTGAAGTCGTCGACATTGGTTCTCTCCGTCGCGTTATCCGTGCGCGACGATTCGGCGTCGTCCGCGTGGACCGAAACGTACGCCGGGTGGCAGGCAGCCGGGCATCGCCCGTCGGTACACGTGGACGTCGTATCGCTGGATCTGGACGCGTCGCTCAGCGGGCAGGCAGGCCACCGGCAACTCGGGGCCCTTGCCGCGGGTCGGCAGCGCGATGAACCACGCCTCTCCATCCGTCGGCTGGTAGTTGACCCGTGCCTTGCTCGTCAGCCATGCGAAGCGTCGCAACTTATTTCCGGTGCGGGTGCGGCCGACGGCGCCGACCTGCAGCTTTCCATTGGAAAGAAGGGTCATGGCGTTGGCGTCCCAGTAGAGCGCGTACCCGCGCTCCAGGTCGTTGGCGAGCAGCCAGTCGACCAGTGCGCTGCGCTGCAGATGCGTCCGTGTCTGGTTCTTGCCGATGCCCAGGTAGCCGCGCGGCGGCTGCCAGGCCAGGAAAGCCACGTTGCACACCCCCAGCAACAGCACGAGCATCAACCCGGCGCGTGATGCGAATGCGGCATTGCCGACCGCGCGCTCGCCTGCAACGGCCGCGCAGACGGAGAGCAGCGGGCACGCAGGCATCAGCGCGTAATAAATTCCGTACCAGACCTTGATGTCTTCATACGTCAGCAGATAGGCGCCGATCCCGGCGAGCCCCAGCAACGCAAACAGACAGGCGAAGCCGGCCGGGCCCGCGAGCCACTCGATACGGCGCGAGCGAATCCACGGCGCCACCATGAGGATGATCGACGCACTCAACGCGAGGACCACGCCGCCCGCCTGCAGCAGGGAATTGCCGTCGCCGGCGAAGCGCAGCAGCAACTTCCAGCACAGCCGGAAGTTGTCCACCACGCGTTGCGGCGACAACGCCACGTGCATCCGCGCGTAGCCCGCGTACAGCGTCAGATCATGCAACAGGTGCTGGTGCACGACATATCCGACCGCGCAGGCGATGCAGACCACCGCAGCGCCGGCCAGCAACCGCGCGCGCACCGCGCGGACAGCGGCGCGTTCGAGCCAGCCAGCCGCGAGGGTGACGAACGTCGCGGCCAGGTACGGCAGCGCGACGTACGCGACCGCCTTCTTCGGTGACGACACCGCCAACAGCAGCACGATGCCGAACGCGACCAGCAACAGCAGTGGCGTCCGACGGGCATGCACGTAGCCCACGATGGCGACCACGAACCACAGGACCCAGGCCATCTGGATGGAGATGGTCAATCCGAGCACGAGATCCAGGTAGATGAAGGACGGCCCGAGGAGCAGCACCAGCGCCGCGGTCACGGCATCGCGACAGGTGGCGCCGAGTTGGCGCGAGAGGCAATAACTCGCTGCGAAGGCAAAGACCGCGCCGATACATGCAGTGGCCACGAACGTGGCGACCGACGTGCCCCACAGCAGGCTCGCCGCCATGGCCAACTGCACGCGGCCGTCGATCGTCAGGCTATCGCTGACGTACGCCCAGTCCGGCGACAGCCATCGTCCCGCGCGCACGAGGTCGCCTGCGAGCAGCACACCCGACGCCGAATCGGAGTTGATGAATCCCGGCGACAACACCAGCAGGAACGCGAGCAGCGCGAGGGCGCCGGCAACATTGATTGCCACCTGCGTCTTGCCGGATTCCAATGCCGATCTTCCTCTGGTCGCGACCCACGGATCCCCGCGCAACGCGGTGCGCCCGGAAGGCGCCATGCTAACATTCGCCCCGCACTCCCCTGGCGAAACCGCATGAAATACGCAGCTTTTTGCATCGCATTGGCCACACTCGCCCTCGCCGCATGCGAGCGGCCGAGTCCCGAAGCCGCGCAACCTGCCACCGAGAAAGCGCCGGCTCCGGCCGCGGCCGCTCCGACCGCGGAAGCTCCTGCCAAAGCCAAGGCGCGCCGATTGACCGCCGAAGAGATTGCGAGCATCGGCGCATCCGGCAAGACCGGGTTCTGGGCCGATCCCGCCGACGTCTGCAGCGATCGCCTCAAGCGTCGCGCCGGCACGACGCTGGAATGGAACGTCCAGGCGACCGGCAACAAGACCGTCGTGGTCTACCTGCTGGAAGGACAAGGCAAGGTGCGCCGGGTAACCAATGGCGAAGCCATTGGCGGCAAGCCGGTGGGCGGCTGGGTCCGTCCGGGCACCACGTTCGTTCTGCGGGCGCCGAACAGTTCGCAGGACCTGGGCAAGGTCGTCATCGGAAAGAAGGACTGCTGACCTTGTGGCGTCGCCGCGCACGCGCGGCGACGGTCAGTCGCTGACCTGGTCGATCGCTTCCTCGTCGCAGACGATGTCCGCGCGGCTGCGCACCACCGCCGCGCTCTCCAATCCTTCGGCATCACCGATCGCGTCGGCCGAGTCCGTCGTGCGCGCGAGGTAGTGCCTGGCGAAGCAGCGCATGACATGCGCGACACCCGCATCGGTGACTTCGCGCGCATCGTCCTGGTAGTAGGCGCCGCCGTTGAAGCTGCCGGTGATGATCTCGAACGATGGGAAGTAATCCACCCAGTCCAGTTCCCGGGCCAGGGTATCGGCCGCGACCCGCAGCACGGATTTGCTGTACGTCGTCGCCGTCAGCACGTGCCTGGGTTCGTAGGTGGCGATCAGCGGCACCGGTGACACCGTCAGCAGTACGCGTACCCGCGGGTTGACCGTACGCAGGCCAGCGAGGAAGGACCGGAGGTCGGCGATCGTATCGGCGACGTCGAAGTTGACGAACTCGTGCAGCGATTCGTCGTATTCACCAGCGGTGACGCCCGGCGCGAGCGGGAACACCGCGCCATCGCGCCGGGAGCGCCAGCCTTCGGTCAGGCCCAGGGTGAAAACGAAGAATTCGCTTTCGCGGAACATCGCCCGCACGTGATGCAGGTGCGCGGCGCGGTCGTCGTGGAGCGCTTCCAGTGTGGCGAAGCCGTCGGGTTCGACGTTTGGCCGGTACGGATCCGCGAACCGGCCGTCGGGACGCGTCCAGTGGTCCTCGACCGGCGCGAAGTGTCCATGCGCGCGCTCGAACAACTGAAGCAACTGGCGCACGGTGTAGATGTTTCCGTAGCGCGCCGAGAACACGCCGTAACCGTTGGCCCGCGCCTGTTCCGGCGAAAGGCCCTGCGCCTGCTCGGCGACGAAGTAATTGAAGCCCATCGCCTGCAGCTTGCGGGCGATGTGCTGCGCGAAGCAGCTGCCGGCGGTCGCGACCTTCTGCTCACGGCCGATCGTGAACTTGCTCGACACCACCGGATCGAGCAGGTGGCGTTCGACGCCCGACACCGAACGCCGCCAGAACTGCGCCTGCGGGAGCCCCGAATACGGATTGCGTGGTTTGTTCATAACGCCGCCATGACTCGCTGGAAGGACGCCTGCTGGGCGGTATGCACGTCGATGTCGGCCGGGTCGTAGCGCTCGAGGAAGTCGTAACTCCCGTCGATGAACGTCGGCAGGTCGATGCACCGGTATTGGGCGGGCAGCTTGAACAGATACGAGCCGGCGATGCTCAGGTGTTCGGCGATCTCGTCGAACACGGGATAGATCGGCCCGTTCATGAGATTGTCGTGCGGCACGATGCCGGCGCGCCGGTGGGCGATGCCTTCACGCGCCAGCAGGGCCGAGGCGATGTCGTATACCACCTCGATCGCCGGGTGGTTGACCGAATGCATGAACTGTTTCTGCAACGACCAGCGTCGGAAATCTGGCTGCAGATCGATGCCCACGCCGGAAAATCCGTCCAGCAGTGACTGCCGCGCCGGCGTCCAGCGATCGAAATACCCAAACGCCTCGTAATGGGGGGCGCGGAACAGCGACCGCACGCTGGATCGCTTCACGCCGCTCTTGTACGCCGCGGTCACGATCTTGGAGTGGTAGTCGCCTAGCGGTCCCTTGAGGATGTCCTTGCCACGCGAGACGTAGCACAGGTCGGGGTGGTAGGCGTCGAAATAGGGAACCGGCAAAGTCCGCACCGGCGCGCACGCCGAGAAATCCACGCAGTCGTTCTTGACGAAGTGCGGCGCGGTCAGGATCAGGTCGAACGTCTCGAGGCGCCGCCGCCAGCTGCTGAAATCCTTCCTGAAGCGCCCGAAGTCGATCGATTCGACTTCGATGTCCGGCGCCAGGAGCTTGAGCGAATTGGCCAGACCGATGTTCGTGCAGTTGAACACGATCAACCAGTTGCGGGGTCCCGCCATGCATGCTCCAACGATTCCGACTGCCGGCAAGCCGCGAATGCGCGGGGTTCCGGGATCAACGCCACTTTCGAGTATAGCGCCTGCCTGTTACAGTCCCGCGCCCGATCGCACCCGCCGTTGATGAACCAGTTCACTGCCGCGCTCCAGGATTGGTCCAGCTCGGCACGGCTCGTGCCGCTGTGGTCCAACCTCGCCCTGGAAGACCTGCGCGACCGCTATCGCAGGACGGTGCTGGGGCTGGCGTGGATCATCGCCTCGTTCGCGCTGTTCGTCACCGTGAAGGTGTTCGTGTTCGGGCAGCTGACGAACGTGTCGGCCAAGGAATTCGGCATCTATGTGACTCTGGGGTTCGGGCTGTGGACGTACATCAACGCCATGGTCGTCGATGCCTGCACGGCCTACATGCATTCGCGGCCGTGGATCCTCGGAACGTCAACGCCGTACCCGGTGTTCCTGCTGCAGGCGGTGTTCCGCAACTGGCTCATCTTCGGGATGATCCTGTTGGTCATGGCGCTGGCGATGTTCTGGAAAACCACGCCGTGGACCACCGTCTCCCTGTCCGTATTCCCGGCGCTGCTGGTGTACGCCGTGTCGTCGCTGTGGCTCGCCGCCATCCTCGCGCCGCTATGCGCGCGCTACCGCGACCTGTTCCATGCCGTGCAGACCAGCATGCGGCTGATCTTCTTCGCCACGCCGATCCTGTGGATCCCCGCCACCAGCGGACGACTGATGCTGCTGGCGCAACTCAATCCGATTTCGCATTTTGTCGCCATCGTGCGCGACCCGCTGATGTACAACCGCCTGCCGATGACGAGCTGGTCGGTCGTGCTCGGCATCAATGCGGTCGGACTCGTCGCGGGCGCGGTCGTGTACACCGCCACGCGCCGCCGCATCGCGCATTGGGTATGACCACATGCACCTGAGTGCGGACCATCTTTCCATCGACTTCCCGTTGTCGTCGATGGAACACGGCCAGGCGTTCAAGCCCACGCCCGGCGCGCCGCCGCTGGGTGGGAAAATCCACACGCAGCGCGGCCGTTCGTACGTGCGCGCGATCGATGACGTCTCCTTTTCGCTCGGTCGCGGGGACCGCTTGGCCCTGGTCGGACACAACGGTTCGGGCAAGTCGACGCTGCTGCGCGTGCTGGCGGGGATCTACCATCCGACCAGCGGTTCGGTGTCCAGCAGCGGCAACGTGTCCGGCATCTTCAACATGTCCCTGGGATTCCGGCAGGAAGCCTCCGGCTACCGCAACCTGGTGCTGAAGGGATTGATGGCCGGACGCACGCGCGCGCAGATCGAAGCGGCGCTGCCGGAAATCGCGGAGTTCACCGGCCTGGGCCCGTACCTGGACATGCCGCTGCAAAGCTATTCGCAGGGCATGGCGATGCGGTTGGCCTTCGCCGCGACGACGGCCTTCAGCAATGACATCCTGGTGATGGACGAATGGATCGGCGCCGGCGACGCCGGGTTCCAGGAAAAGATCATCGAACGCATGACCGACTTCCTGCATGCGTCGACGATCATCGTCCTCGCGTCGCACAGCACCACGCTCCTGCGCCGCATCGCCAACAAGGCGATCTGGCTCGAACAGGGTCGCGTGCGCCAGGCGGGCGGGATCGATGTCATCGACGAGTACGAGGCGAGCATCATGCCGCAGGGCCCGTCCGCCGCGATCCGCAAGCAGGTGCGCGAGGGCCGCGGACTGTGGTGGTTGCCGGCGCGCGACGGATCGATTTCGATCGGGCACCTGCTGTGGAACTTCGCGGATGCGCCGACCGACCTGCAGCTGTTCGTCTTCGGGCCGGACGGCCGCCGACAGGTCGTGCGCAACACCGTGGAGCAGTCCGGGGCGTGGCTGGCTTCCGACTGGGTGCGGCCAGGCATGGCATTCGAGATCGGAAGCCAGCGGTCGGACGAAGCGCTCGGCCGCTGCGTGATTCCCTGATCGCTTGCGGCTGGTGATCGCTCGCGACTAGCCCCGCACGGGCTCCAATCCGAGCACATCGCGGATCCGCCGGTGCGCACTCGCCCGCGACGTCGTCTCGCGCGCGTAGGCCAAACCCGCGTCGGACAGCCGTCGCCATTGCGCATCGTCGCCGAGCAGCGCGATGACGTGGGCGGCGAACTCCTCCGCGTCGTTGCCCACCAGCACGTCGACACCGGGCGCCAGGCCCATCCCTTCGGCCGCGATCGGCGTGCACACCGTCGGCACGCCGCGCGCGAGGCTCCCAGCCACCTTGCCCTTGGCGCCGGCGCCGTATCGCAGGGGCGCCACGCTGACGCGCCTTCGATCGAGGAACGCGTCGAGATCCTCGACGTATCCCACGGTATTGATCCCGGGCACGCTTGCCAGCGCCTGCACTTGCGACGTCATGTGGCTGCCGACGATGTAAAGCCGTGCGCGTGGCACGGCCTCGAGAACGCGTGGCCAGACCGCTTCGGCGAACCAGCAGATTCCGTCGGCGTTGGGCGGATGGCGGAATCCGCCGACGAAGCACACGCCCTCGCGCGCCGCCAACGGCGGGATCTCGCGTGCCGGTTCGTGGATCAGCGGAAACAGCACGATGTTCGCATCGGGCAGGTCGCGTTGCAGCAGGGCTTGTTCGTGGTCCGAATGCACCAGCGCGACGTCGGTCCTGGCGATGACCGCAAGTTCGCGATCGCGCGTGGCGCGCGCCCTGGCGGCGGCCTGCGCGTCGGCATCGAGTTCGGCCTGGCGCATTTCCCGTAGGTAATGCAGGTCTGCGTTGAGGAACACGATCCGCGCCCCGGGATAGGTGCGGCGCAGCGCGTCCAGGTGTTTGGCCGCCACGCCGAAGCGGTGCAGGAAGATCACGTCGAACGGATCCTTCCGCGCGGACAGGAACGCCGGCATGCTGGAATACGCCGGGTGGTAGATGGGTTCGACGCCCAGGCGCTGCAGGTCGCGCGTATGCCGGCCGACATGCGCGAAGTTGTCTTCGGGAACGAACGTCACCTTGTAGCCGTTGGCGACGAAGGCCTGCATCACCTCGAACGCGACCAGCGAGCCGGCATCCTCGTCCGGGGACGGCGTGCAGTGGTCGATGAAAAGCGCGCGACGCTCGACATCGCGCTCCTTCTCCAGTTCCGGGTCGACGGCATTGTCGCGATGCCCCGCGAGTTCGTGCGCCCAGCGGGCGTGCAGCTTGCGCAGGTTTTCCACCTGGTAGGCCTTCGCGCCGCTGCCCAGGTCGGTACCCGAACTGATGCCCTCGAAATGCAGCAGCTGGGACAGCGGTTGCACGACGGTGCGCATCCCGCGGGCGCGCACACGGAAAGCAAGGTCCGCGTCTTCGGCATACGCGGGGACGAACAATTCGTCGAATCCCCCAAGCTCCGACCAGAGGTCCGCGCGCAACGCGATCGACGCGCCCGACACGTAGTCGACGTCGCGCAGATAACCGAATTCGGGACGGCGCGGATCCGCCAGGCGTCCGTAATTCCATGCCGAGCCGTCGCGCCAGATGATCGCGCCGCATTCCTGCAGGCGCCCATCCGGATAGACCAGCTTGGAGCCGGCCAGCCCGATGTCGGGACTGTCGTCCAGCGTGCCGATCAGCTCGTCGAGCCAACCGGGCAACACCTGGGTGTCGTTGTTGAGGAAAACGAGGGTGCGCCCGGTGGCGTGCGCGGCCGTCGCGTTGCAGTTGCGCACGAAGCCCAGGTTCTCCGCATGGCGCACGTGGCGGATGCCGGGGATCGCCTGCAGCGCTGCGTCGGTCGCGTCGGTGGAACCATCGTCGCCGACCAGGATTTCGAAGCTGTAGCGCGTCCGGTGCGCCAACAGCGCAGCGATGCACGCCAGGGTGAACGGCGCCTGGTTGTAGACCGGGATGATGATCGACACGTCCGGGCACGCGGGCGCTGCCTGCACCTGCCGCGCCAGGTCCGCCGCCCACTCGAGCGCCTGCTCCGGCGTGCACTCGGTACGCAGTGCCGACCGCTTGTCCGCGGTCGGCACGGGCAGGCCGTAGCGATCGATCCTGCCAACCACGTCGGCTGCAGCGGCTTCACCGAACTCGGCGACGAGGAACTTGCGCAGCATCGTGTGCGGCTGCGATTGGCGTGCGTTCCAGCGCGGTGAGCGGGACACGACCGCGTCCATCTCGCCACTGGCCGGAGATAACGCCACTTGGGCGTGCGCGGGATCCCGCAATCGGCGCCACTGTCGCGTCACCCAGCGCAGCGGGCGGGTGAGCTTCCAGCTGCGGCTTCCAACGATGAGCGCAAGCTCATCGCGCAGTTGCGCGGCCTGGTGCTGGAGCCGTTCCACCCCGCGTCGAAGGGCTGCCGCCTCCTCGTCCCGCTCGACGTAGTCGGCTTGGGTCTGTCGAAGCCGGGCGTCGGTTTCGTCGTAGAGGGATAGCAGGTCGTTGCGCTCCGCCTCGAGCCGCTCGCGTTCCGCGTCGACCCGTGCGCGTTCGGCCTCAAGCTGCCCGAAATCCCGCTGCGTCCGCGACAACCGCGCGTCCGTCGCCTCGTAAATGCTCAACGCGGTGTTGCGTTCGGACAGCGCCTGCTCGCGCTCGGCTTCCGTCTGTCGCTGCTTGCGTGCGCGGTCGGCCAACAGCGGCGCGAACATGGAAGCGAGCGGACCCCATGCCGTCGCCACGGCCTCCAGTTGCGTGCGTGGGCGCGGTTCACCCTGGGCGGCGGACTGGAACCACTGCCACGTCGTGTCCGCCCAACTCTCGATCGACGCGGGTAGTGCCACCCGCGCTCCGTCGGCCTGCGCCGGGCGCAGGTACGCAGCGATATCCGCCGCATGCGTCGCATCGGCATTCCATTGGAATCGCTGCTCGGCGGCAATGCGATCCGTGCATCCCCGCCAATCGGCGACGAGCTGGTCGTACGTCACGAAGGACGCGCCGGCATCGAGCGCCTGCGCTGCAGCCAGGCCATAGGCGACGTAAAGCAGGGCCGCGCTTTCAGGGCTGGTGGCGTCGCGCCGCACCAGCGATGCCACCACGTCCTGCCACGGACGCATGATCACGACCGGGCGGGCGTCGATGCCCATCGACCGCATCACGTCGATCCAGAAGTGCTGCAACAGCGTGCAGCGTGGATCCTTCATCACGAACAGCGCATCGTCGCCAAATTCGCGCAGCAGCAGCTCGCGCGCCTGTTCCCGGAATTCCGCGGGGATCGCTTGCAACGGGGGCAGGCGTGCAACGGCGAACGGGTCGTCCCAGGTCAGGTCGAAGGCGTCCAGGATGCGCGTGTTGAGCGCAACCAGCGCTTCAGGCTCCCAATACCCGCCCGCGTTGCCAGCGTTGGGCGGGAGCACGTGCCGCGGCAGCTGCGCGCCGCGCAGCGAACACACGCGCGCAAGCGCCGAAGTGCCGGCGCGATGCATGCCGATGATCAATAAGGCGGTGCGAGCCACTCGATTCTCCGCGCGACCGGTATCAGAGGATCGACCGGTCGCGGCAATAATCCTGCAGGCGCCGTTCGAGCACGGCCAGCGCCGCCGCGTCCGGTTGCTCTCCCGCGGGATGCTGCGCGACGGCGTCGTAAACAGCCTGCGCACGCCGGAAAACACGGCTGTCGCGCAGCCGTTCGAGGTTATCCCCGCGCTTGTCTTCGACTTCGGATGAATTGACCTTGCGCTCCAGCGGCAACAGGCATTCGGGGGCGAACTCCTCGCCGAGGAATGCGCTCAATTCGCGGAACAACGCCTCGGGTTCGTCGGCGATCCGGTTGAAATCCAGGCGAAAGGCGCGATCGCGACCCAATGCGCGTTCGGCATGCCACGCGTTGTCGGTGTGTGCGATCCACGTATCCAGTCCCTGCTCGAGCGCCTGCGGCGCCGCGCCGACCTTGTCGAATCCCTCGAGCGACGTTGCGACCTCGTCCGGGCGCCGCAGGTTATGGATGAACTGCGCGTGCGGAAACAGCTTGAGCAGCGCGCTGACATAGAAGGTATTGAGCGGCGTGCCGTCGATCCAGCGTCGCTTCGGCTCATCGCCGGCGCGCCGCACGTGCATCGGATGCTCCAACTGCTTGCCCGACAGTCGCCAGTCCGGCGACTGCGCGCCCGGTCCATACAACCGCAGGCAACGCTCTGCATAGACGTCATGGACGATGTCGTCGACGGCCTCCCCGATCCGCTCCATGAAGGGTGCCAACGGGAATTCCACGTTCGACAGGTGCGAGTAGCGGCCGCGCTCGGAGCCCTTGATGTGCGAGAGATAGCCGCCGACCGCGAGGCTCGCGATCCAGGCGGTTTCGGGCATCGGCTGGATGTTCGGATGCTGTCCCAGCGCCCAGGTCGTGATCGACGTGCCCGAACGTGGAGCGCCGACGATGAAGATCGGACGCGCGGCCTTCATGCGCGTTTGCTCCAGCAAACGGCGGACGCCTGTGCCTTCCGTTGCAATGCCCCCGGCATGCTCATCCAGCCAACGCCGCCTCGAGATCCGCGCGCAGGTCGGCCAGCGATTCCACGCCAACGCTCAGTCGCACAAGGTTGTCGTCGATTCCGAGCAGCTTGCGACGGTCGGCCGGCACCGACGCATGGGTCATGACCGCGGGGTGGTTGACCAGGCTTTCGACGCCGCCCAGCGATTCGGCAAGCGTGAACAGCTGCGTGCGTTCGCAGAACCGCTTCGCGCCGTCGAAACCGCCTTTGGTCCAGATCGACACGATGCCGCCGAAGCCATCCATCTGTCGCGCGGCGAGCGCATGTTGCGGATGCGCCGGCAGTCCGGGATATACGACCTTCTCGATCGCCGGATGAGTGCCCAGGAATTCGGCCAGCGCCTGCGCGTTCTCGCAGTGCGCACGCATGCGCAGGTGCAGCGTCTTGAGGCCGCGCAGGGCGAGGAAGCTGTCGAACGGCCCCTGCACCGCGCCGACCGAGTTCTGCAGGAAGGCAAGCTGCCCCGCCAGATCCTCGTCGTCGCCCACGACGACGATGCCACCGACCATGTCGGAGTGGCCATTGAGGTATTTCGTTGCCGAATGAACCACCAGGTCGGCGCCATGTTCGAGCGGTCGCTGCAGCATCGGCGAGGCAAACGTGTTGTCGACCACCACCCGCAGGCCGCGTTTGCGCGCGATGTCGCTGATCGCGCGGATGTCGACGATTTTCAGGGTCGGATTGGTCGGCGTTTCGATCCACACCAGCCTGGTGTTGGGCTTGATCGCGGCTTCGAACGCGCTCGGATCGGTGAGGTCGACGAAACTGAAGTCCAGCCCGGCGCTTCGCCGGCGCACGCGCTCGAACAGGCGGTAGCTGCCGCCGTAGACGTCGTCCATCGCCACGACGTGGTCGCCGCTGTCCAGCAGGTCCAGCAGCGTTGCCGTCGCCGCCAGGCCCGAGGCGAACGCGAAGCCGCGGCTGCCGCCTTCGAGTTCGGCCACGCAGCGCTCGTAGGCGAATCGCGTCGGATTATGCGTGCGCGAGTACTCGAAACCCTGGTGCACGCCGGGGCTGGCCTGCGCGTAGGTGCTGGTCGCGTAGATCGGCACCATGACGGCGCCGGTGCTCGGGTCGACGGCCTGGCCGCCATGGATGGCGAGCGTGCCGAGCCCCGGACGCGACGCTTTCGAGTCGTCGCCGTGGGAATCGTTCATGTGTTCTGGGCCTGAAAACGCAGCGCGGCATTCTACCATCCGCCCTGCTCCCGGCCCGGCTACTGCACGCGCCTGCGCAGGTAATTCAGCAGATCGATGCGGGTGATCAGGCCGAGGAACCGGGCACCGTCGGTCACGATCGCGACATGGCCGCGGTCGAACACCGGCAAGAGCGCCTCGATCGGAGATTTCACGTCCAGCCGATCGAGCTTGCTGACCATCGCGGTCGATACCGGGTCGCGGAAGCGCGCCTCATCGCCGTAGACGTGCAGCAGCACGTCGGACTCATCGACGATGCCGACAAGTTCTTCGCCGTCCATCACCGGCAGCTGCGACACGTCGTAGAGCTTCATGCGCTGGTAGGCCGTCACCAGCAGGTCGTCCGGTCCGACCACGACCGTGTCGCGCTGCGAGAACGGGCGCAGGATCAGGTCGCGCAGGTCGCCGTGCTGCTCGCGCTCGAGGAAGCCGTTGTCCAGCATCCAGTAGTCGTTGTACATCTTCGAGAGGTACTTGTTGCCGGTGTCGCAGACGAACACGAGCACACGCTTGGGGGCGGTCTGCGCGCGGCAATATTTCAGCGCGGCGGCGAGCAGCGTGCCGGTCGACGAACCGCCGAGGATCCCTTCCTTTTCCAGCAGTTCGCGCGCCGTGAGGAAGCTTTCCTTGTCGGTGATGGCGTACGCCTGCTTCACCCGCGAGAAATCGGAGATCGCCGGCAGGAAATCCTCGCCGATGCCTTCCACCATCCAGCTCGCGGATTTCTCGCTCAACGTGCCTTCGTTGATGTATTCGGCCAGGATCGAGCCGACCGGATCGGCGAGGATCAGTTCGGTCTTTGG
>Ga0207691_10002620_pt1 | contig 17569 bp, 16 predicted proteins | sample KBSM13metaG_FD_184327 | JGI IMG/M metagenome (GOLD analysis project Ga0207691, IMG submission 184327) | Miscanthus rhizosphere microbial communities from Kellogg Biological Station, Michigan, USA - KBS M1-3 metaG (SPAdes) (version 2) | ecosystem: Host-associated > Plants > Roots > Rhizosphere >... | reverse complement strand
TCGGCGTTCACCTTCGCGCCGCCGATCCAGAGGGCCGTGAAGCCGCCTTGCGAATGACCGGCGACGCCGATGCGGGCCGCGTCGATCGACTTCCCCCAGACCGGATCGTTCAACAGAAAACTGATGGTGAGGCCGACATCGCGCGGTCGCTGCCAGAGCTTGTTGGCGAGATACGCGATCGTGGAATCGTAGGTATTGGCGCGGTAGTGATTGAGCGCGGCGACGATGTAGCCGCGCGAGGCCAGGAATTCGGCGAACCAAGCATAATAGAGGCCGTTGCTGCCGCGCCCATGGGAGAATACGACCAGGGGGAACGGCGCGCCTTCGGATGCGACCTCGACATCGAGGTAGCTCTTGAGCTTGTCGAAGAACGGCATGACGAGGGGCAAAGCCGCGCGGTCGCGCACCACCGCGGGATAGAAGACTGCCAGCGCGAGATGGCGACCCTGATCGACGAATTCGAGCTGTCTGATGCCCACCGGATGGCTGGCCGCGGGCGGCGCGCTCTGTGCCGCCGTTGCTCGCGGCCATGCCACCACCAGTGCGCCGACTAACGTCACTACCGCGGCGGCGATCCATCGCCCGGTCATGTCGGTCGTTTCCACCCGCGACGTCCTCGCCTCAGAATGCATTGCGCCACGATCCAATGCGATCGAATCGGATCACGGTTCGAGCATGTCCTTGTGCACGGTCTTTGCCGAAAACCGGCGGCGGGATCATGCGCTAATGCCCGGACAGGCTCGTATCGATCACCGAGCGCGGCCATCCGAGCTTGCCGACGAGATAGTCGCGCGAGGCAGCCGCCTCGCGTCCCACGCGGTCGAGATCGACGCCGACGAGCTTGCCCGCGCGCTTGACCACCTTCCCCGCCACCATCACCGTATCGACGTTGCTGGTGTCCATCGCGGTGACGACCGCACCATAGGCGTTGTTGAACGGCAGCGTGTTGGGCAGATCGGTGCGCAACATCACGATGTCGGCTTCCTTGCCCGGGGTGAGCGTGCCGACCTTCGCCTCCATCGCATCGGCGCGCGCGCCTTGCAGCGTCGCGAACTCGATCACGTCGCGCGCGTTCAGCAGCGGCGGCAAGTCCTTCTCGCCCCTGATCGAGCGATCGTTGAGGAGAGCGCGCTGGAGGGTGAAGACCGAGCGCATCTGCGTGAACATGTCCGCCGCCATGGTGGTCTCGACGTCGCTCGAGAGGCTCGGACGGATGCCGGCGTCGAGCGCCTGCTGGATCGGCGGCATGCCGTGACGCATGGCCATCTCGATCGGGCAGGCGATGGAGAGCCAGCCGCCGGTGTCCTTGACCCGCCGCATCTGGTCGTTGGTGGCGCCAGTGAAATGGATGTAGACGTTGTCCGGCCCCATGAGGCCCTCGTCGCCGAGCTTGACCACGTCCTCGGGTCCCAGCCCGCGATTGCCGCCGACGACATGGGTGAAGATGCGTAGGCCGAACCTGCGCGCGAGCAGCCATTGCTCCTTGTTGACCGCGGTGCCGAGCGCCAGCGTCACCAACTGGTCGGTCGAGGAGAAATACTGCTTCTGCAAGCGCTCGACGTCGCCCGGCCATTTGGCGCCGGCGCCCGATCCGCGCGAATAGGCGTAGATCGCCCGAATGCCCGAATCCGTGAGCCCTTTGATCAAGGCGTCGCTGTGCTCGGGCGTATTGGAGACCTGCGACAGGTCGGTGATCGTGGTGATGCCGGCATCGAGCGAGCGCAACGCACCGGTCAGGTTGCCGATATAGGCGTCCTCGGGACGATAGTGATTGGTCGCGGCGCCGGAAATGTCGCGGAAATAGTCCGTTAGCACGCCGTTCGCCAGCACGTTGCGCAACGCGCTTTGATAGAAATGATGGTGCGTGTCGATGAAGCCAGGCAGCACGATCATGCGCGACGCGTCGATTGCCGTCGCGTCGGCGCTGATATCCGGGCGCACGGCCACGATCCTCTTGTCCTCAATCAGGACGTCCGCCTTCTCGAAGTCTCCGACGGCGGGATCGAAGCTCAGCACCACGCCGCCCTTGAGCAGGGTACGGACCGGACCGCGCTGGGCGAACGCGGGCCGCACGATGCCCGCCACCGCCGTCACGGCAAGCGTTGCCGCCGCGGACCTCATCAGAGCACGCCGGCTCACGTTCACCGAGGTCGATCGTGGCAATCTGGTGCCGGTGCCCGTGTCGTCCATCTTGTATTCCTCCGACCCGGTGACTGATCTGACCGGGGCCGGCTCCAAACATGTCGAAAACGACGATCGGCGACAAGCGCAGATCATGCTCATCGCATCCCGAGGCGCAACGGCCTCGCCGACATTCCGGTCCATCTCACGGTGAGATTCGCAAGAAGATGTAGCTCAGTCTCCACAGATGCTGGAACGTGGCCTTGCAGATGGCTTCGGGGTCCTTGCTGTCCAGGCCGCTGGCGATAAGACACTCCCGAACGGATTTCGCGCCGTCAATCTGCCGGAATAATGCCGACGCCGGAGGATTGAGCGTGTAGGCCGGACGCGGCTTGCGTTCGACGACGGCGCAGCCTGCGGGCACTTCCGTCGGGGGTTTGATTTCCGTGCAGCGCAGGACCGGAATGTAGTCCATGAAAGCGCCCGTGCTGAAATCGATCTGGTAGCTGCTCCTTGGCCGGTCGGGATGGCAGACGCAAAAGTTATGCTGCCCCAGCGTGCCGTTGAACAATTCCATGAACTGCCAGATGGACGCTTCCGGCATGGCGTTCACTTTTCGATAAAACTCCTGGTTCATGTTCAACAGGCCGTCGGGGTAGTACAGAATATTCTCCCACCAGTGCATGAAGCTCATGCCCGCCTGGCCCACAAGCTCCAGGCATTGCGCGACGGTGTAGGCGCGGTCTTGCCGGTGCAAAAAGGAATCGACCAAGCCGGCGTCGCAATTCAAATCCGGCGCGCGGCTCACATAGTCTTGAATGGCGTGGCGTTTGGGCAAAGACGCGAGCGTCTGCTTGACGGTCAACACATCCTGCTCGCTTTGCCCGAGGCCCAGCAGGCGAGACATCTCCTGCAGCATGTAGACGCCGGTCCGGCCCCACTGCCCATAGATCATGACCGCAATGGTCCCTTCGGGGCGCAGGACGCCGGCGAGCGCCCTGAGACCGCCGACAGGATCCGGAAGGTGATGCAGCACCCCGGACACGTCGATGAAGTCAAAGTCCTGGGCGAGGCTTGATACGTCCTCGATGCGCGCCTGATGAAGCGTGAGATTGTCGAGACGATGCTTGTCCTTCAGGTACGCTTCATGCGCGAGGCTCGCGGAACTCAAATCGATGCCAGTGACGCGCGCTTTCCGGCGATTGAAGGCATAGCGCGCGGCGGCGTTGCTGCCGCAACCCGCGACCAGGACGTCGAGGTCCTCCCGGTACGGCCGATCGGGCCAGAACGTGTACCAGTTGCGTTCGAAATCGCCCCCATCCCTCCGCGTCCGCACGTCCGGAGCATCGAGGTCGGGGATGGGAAACGGATACACCCATTTCTCGTACTGGCCGGCGACCGCGCCGAGCTCGGTTGCAGATTTGACCAGCGTCCTCTCCCCTTGCGACAGCGCCGATCGGCACCGATGACGGCAGTCTACCCGGCTGATCGGGAATTCGTCCAACCGGCGCCAGGCCGATCACGGGCGGAAAACTCCGGCGGTCGTCCCGCAGGCCCGGCGGCAGCATGACCACCGCCGCCGCGAGGGCCGCGAGGTGGCGCGGCCGCACGCATCGTCATTGCAATGACCAAATTGGCTGGCCGGTCATGCCATCAGGGAATGCCGGTGTCACCACCGCCATGGCATAACGCTGCCGAACGCGTGCCCCAGGTGCTCGCGGGCAATCCACCAGCCCAGGGACAGACGGCGTGAACGAAGCGAGCAGCCCGGACGTGACCGCTCCAGCGAAGTCCGCGCGACGGGAGCATATCCCGCTCGGCATCGCCTATATGATCGCCGCGACCATCCTGTTCGCGGCCTCCAGCGCGGTCTCGAAATGGCTGGTGGGCACCTATCCGGTGGGCGAGGTGCTCTTCACCCGCACGGCCGTGGCGCTGATAACCTGCGCGCTCTTCATCGTGCCGCGGACCGGCTTTGCAGTCTTCCGCACGCAACGGCTGAGCCATCACGTCATGCGCTCGGTCTCGCAGGCCTTCTCGCAGACGTTCCTGCTCATCGCCTTCAGCCTGATGTCGCTGGCCGGCGCCATCGCCATCAACTTCTCCTCGCCGCTGTTCGCCACATTGGTGTCGGCGCTGCTGCTCAAGGAGGCCGTCGGCCCGGCGCGCTGGGCGGCGCTGCTGGTGGGATTCTGCGGCGTGCTCATCGTCACCAACCCGGGCGCCGACGCGTTCCAGATCGGCGCGCTGTTCGCGCTCGCGAACGCCGTCCTCTATGGCTCGGTCACCGCCGCCGTGCGCGGCATGACCGCGACCGAGTCGGCGGAGACGCTTACGCTCTATCAGCTGACGCTGCTCACGGCATTCTTCACGCTGCTGCTGCCGCTGGGATGGATCAACCCGACCCCGGTCGACGCGGCGTGGATCGTGTTCAACGGCGTCTCCAACGCGGTCGGGCAATACTGGTGGACGCGCGCGCTGCACCTTGCGCCGGCGTCCGCGGTGGCGCCGTTCTATTATCTCTCGCTGATCTGGGCGAGCATCCTGGGCTTTGCGGTCTGGGGCGAGATCCCGACCGCGTCATTGATCATCGGCTCGGCCGTCGTGGTGGCGTCCGGCCTGTTCCTGATCTGGCGCGAAAGCAACGCCCGCCAGGCCAAGCTTGCCGCCGGCGAGTAACGACGCGAACGCGCCGGGCGATTAGCGCCGTCACCCACCCGCGGTTTTGGCCTTGAGAAAGTCGCTGCGCAAGGCGGCATATTCGGCCTGCCGCGTGGCGCGCTTCATCAGCTCCGAAGGCGGTGAGATGTTCTCGAACTCCCAGCCGGGCTTGCCCTCGCGCAACGCCTTCAGGGTGGCGTGCACGGCATTGATCGCCGCCATGATCGGGGCGTGACCCTGCAGGCAGACGCGGACATTGCGCGCGGACAGGTAGTCGATGTCGTAGAGCTCCCTGCCGGCACTGCCGAGGAACAGCGGGAGCTTGACCGCGGCGGCGATCGCGTCAAGCTCGGCGCGCGATTTCACGCCGGCGATGAACAGCATGTCGACGCCGGCGGCCTCGTAGGCCTTGAGCCGCGCAATGGTGTCGGCAATCCCGGTCAGCGTGACCGCGGCGGTGCGGCCGACGATGACGAGGCGCGGGTCCTGGCGGCCGGCGAGCGCCGCGCGCATCTTGCCGACCGCCTCCTCGATCGGGATCAGCTTTGTCTCGGTCGCGCCGTAGGGCGTGGGCAGCAAGGTGTCCTCGATCGTGAGACCGACAACGCCCGCGGTTTCCAGTTCCTCGACCGTGCGCTTGACGTTGAGCGCATTGCCGTAGCCGTGGTCGGCATCGACCAGCAGCGGGAGATTGCCGGCCCGGTTGACGCGATAGGCCTGGGCGGCGAATTCGGTGAGCGTGAGCAGGACGATGTCGGGCGCGCCCAGCACCGCGAGCGAGGCCACCGACCCGGCCAGCATTCCGGCTTCGAAGCCGAGATCCTCCGCGATGCGCGCGGAGATCGGATCATAGACCGACGCCGGATGGATGCAGCGCCCGCGGTCGAGCGTGGCACGGAAGCGCTCGCGTCGATTGGTCCAGTCCATTGTGCCCCTTGCCCTGCATCATCCCGGCGCGACGGTTCTAGAGCAGTTTGGCCACGGCGGAAACGCCCTGCGCCAAACCTTGGCCACGGTCGCTAGCGCATGCGCCGCGATGTGCGAGTGCTCGACGGCTGGGCTGAGAAAAGCGTGGACAGCTCGTCGCGAGATAAAGATTTCGTAAATTCTGCGACCTTATGCCGCCTATTCACGGCGAGCGCCCCGCTTCACCGTTGCGGCACGACGGAAACTCCGCGAATTGGGCGCGGAGCCAAAAGAATCAGCTGCAGCGGCAAAGACTTAAAACGACGATAGCCGCGGGCCGCAGGGGGGCGACGGGTGTCATATCAATGGGCTGATTGCGAGCGCGCGTTCATCGCGGCGCGCTACGATCGTATCGCCGGACTGATCGGTTTTATCGATTGGTTATTCTTCGTTCCGCGCCATTTCCGCGCCCATGCGGTCAAGCGCCTGGGGCTCCGGCCCGGACAGCGCGTGCTCGAAATCGGATGCGGCACCGGACGTAATTTTTCCCACCTGCGCGCGGCAGTCGGAGCGCAAGGACGGATCTACGGCGTCGATCTCTCGGCCGGCATGCTGGCGAAGGCACGCGCGCTGTGCGCGCAGCAGCGATGGAGCAACGTCGAATTGGCGCAGGAGGACGCCGCCGCCTATGTCGCGCCCGAGCCGCTCGATGCCGTGCTGTTCGGCCTCTCCTACAATACCATGCCGCATCACCTCATCGTGCTGCATCAGGCCCTGAAGCAGCTGCGTCCGGGCGGACGCATCGTCATCATGGACGGCAAGGTGCCCTCGGGGATGGGGAGCAAGTTCATCCTGCCGTTCGGCCTCTGGTTGATGCGCCACACCATGCTGGGAAATCCGTTGATCAAGCCATGGCAGGACCTCGCCGCCGTCACCGACGATTTCGAGATGGAGCAGTTCCTGTTCGGCTCCTGGTACGTCTGCTGGGGGACCAAATCGGCCGGAGTGCAGATGGATGCGCTCCCGTACGCGACCGAACGGCTGATCGCGGCCGAGTGATCGGACACGGCTGACGCGGACGGGCCGAGCGCTTCAGTTCCGTCTCCATCGCGCCGCGGCCCTGGTCACCGATATCGGGCCATTCCGTGTCGAAGCTGCCGCAATCGCGCCCGCAACAGGGCTTGCCCGCGCCCGCGAATGGATTGAAGATGTCGGCGCGCCGGGGGCGGCAGCGGGATTAGTGTGGCGCATTTGACGTTCCTATCAGTATTGGCCGCGAGTCCTTCATAGGAACGTCAGATGCAAAGCCACACTGGGACCATGACTTGCTAGTGTCCCTGTGTTTCCGACGTTCGTAAAAGCGGGTGCTGCGAGATGATACGAACGTCGGAAACGGGACACTAGCGTTCGAGATTTGGCATGAAGCGAGTCGTTGCGTCGCTTTGCGTATGCTGGGCCGCCTTCTGCGGCACCCAATCCAACATCGCCCCACTCAACTTCGGCATGACACCGGAGGAGGTGTCGAGCGCGCTCGGTGTGCCGCTCGTGTACTACTCCGGCCGGGCGGGCTCGGAAATCTATCTCGCCTACGGCTCGCCGGGCATTCCCGGCTTCTATCCCGTCGACTCGGCTCTGGCGCTGCAGTTTCGCAAAGGCCAGCTGACCGGCTGGAAGAAGGATTGGCGCCTGCGGCGCCCGTTCCCGTTCTGAGGCCCGCGGCCCGGCGTCCATGGTTCCTCTTTCCATCCTCGATCTTTCACCGGTCTCCGCCGGCTCCTCCGGCGCCGTCGCGCTGCGCAACTCGCTCGACCTCGCCCGCCTCGCAGACGAGCTCGGCTTCACCCGCTACTGGGTGGCCGAGCATCACAACCTGCCTTCGATCGCAAGCTCCGCGCCCGAGATCATGATCGGCCAGATCGCCGCCATCACCACGCGCATCCGCGTCGGCTCGGGCGGCGTTATGCTTCCCAACCATGCGCCGCTCATGGTGGCCGAACGCTTCAAGGTGCTCGAGGCGCTGTTTCCAGGACGCATCGACCTCGGGCTCGGCCGCGCGCCGGGGACCGATCCCGTCACCTCCTACGCGTTGCGGCGCCGGCAGGATGCCGGCGGCGACGACGATTTCCTGCAGCGGTTCCAGGAACTGATCCTGTTCGAGAGCAAGGCCTTTCCGGAAAACCATCCCTTTCGCTCGATCCGCGCCATGCCGGAGGACGTCGAGCTGCCGCCGATCTGGCTGCTGGGCTCGAGCGGCTACAGTGCGCAGCTCGCCGCCATGGTCGGCGCCGGATTTTCATTCGCCTATCACTTCGCCGATCACGACCCGGTCGACGCGATGCTGAGCTACCGCGACCAGTTCAAGCCGTCCGCGGCGCGCGACAAACCATATGCCATTCTCGCCTGCGCCGTGGTCTGCGCCGACAGCGATGCCGAAGCGGAACGGCTCGCCTCCACCATCGATCTCAATTTCGTGCGCCGCCGCCGCGGCGAGTATCTGCCGCTGGAGAGCCCGGAAGAGGCTACGGCCTATCCGTACGCGCCCGCCGAGCGCAGCCTGATCGCGCGCAACCGCGCCCGGCTGTTCATCGGCACGAAGACGACGGTGCTGGAGCGGCTGGCGACGATGATCGACGCCACCAAGGCCGACGAGGTGATGGTCACGACCATGATCTACGACCATGGCGCGCGCCGGCGCTCCTACGAGTTGCTCGCCGAGGCGTTCGGCCTCGACGCCGGGAAAAAATGATCGGAGTACCGGCGCGGGTTCCGGTTTTGACCTCCGATGTCCTCGCCGGAACTGGTGTTTGCATTCGCTCGCATGGGACATGTTCCCCGGCCCTGCGGGAGTTGCTTTGTCGAGGCGAAAGCGTGACATTGCCGCGGTCCGACGCCGGGCCACGGTATTGCGCCTGGCTTGCAGAATTCACGGGAGGTCCTCTTGGGTAAGCAGTTCTCGCTCACGTCATCCGACAAGTTTCAATTGGGTGCCTATCGCGCCGATCCGTCCGGCCCGTCGAAAGGCGGCATCGTGGTCATCCAGGAAATCTTCGGCGTCAATCATCACATCCGGGCGGTCTGCGACCGGCTCGCGGGCGAAGGCTATACCGCCGTTGCGCCGGCGTTGTTCGACCGACAGGAGAAGAATTTCGAAAGCGGCTATACGCCGGACGAGATCGCCAACGCTCGCAAATACGTCGCTAACCCGGATTGGGGCGCGATGCTCAAGGACACGCAAGCCGCCATCGACGAGCTCAAGAAGGACGGCCCGGTCGCCATCATCGGCTTCTGCATGGGCGGCACCATCGCCTTCCTCGCGGCCTGCAAACTCAACGGCCTGTCCGCCGCGATCTGCTATTACGGCGGGCAGATCGCCAAGAATGCCGACGAGAAGCCGAAAGTGCCGGTGCAGATGCATTTCGGCGAGAAGGACGCTTCCATCCCGATGACCGACGTCGAGATGATCAAGCAGAAGCGCGGCGGCGACAGCGAGATCTTCGTCTATCCCGATGCGCAGCACGGCTTCCATTGCGATGAGCGCGGAAGCTTCCACGAGGCGAGCGCCAAGACCGCCTGGCAGCGCGCCACGGATTTCCTCAAGAAGCATCTGAAGAAGTAAGACGGCGTAAGCGCGCCGGCGCCGGCACGCTTGCTTTGCCAGCGCCGCAGCCCATCGCGTGCGTCAGTGCAAATCGGACGGCCGAGCCGCAGACCACTTGGCCGTCATTCGACCGATAGTCCGGCCGACTTCACCACCGCACCCCATTTCTCGGTTTCATCAGCGACCAGCTTGCCGAACTCGGCCGGCGACATCGGCATCGGCGTGCCGCCGAGTTCCGCGATACGCGCCTGCATCTTGGGGTCGGCCAACGCGGCGGCGAGCGCCTTGTTCAGCACCTCGATCGCTTCGGCCGGCGTCCCCTTCGGCGCGGCAATGCCGTACCAGACGCTGGCCTCGTAGCCCGGAACGATCTCGCCGATCGCCGGTACTTCCGGAATGGCATCCGAACGCTTCGCCGTGGTTACGCCGAGCGCCCGCAATTGGCCGGTCCGCACGAATCCGACCGAGCCCGGTAGGTTGTCGAACAGCACGTGCACCTTTCCGGTCATGAGATCGGGATAGGCGGCGGACGAGCCGCGATAGGGCACGTGGACCATGTCGAGCCCCGCCATCATCTTGAACAGCTCGGCTGACATGTGCACCGAGGTGCCGTTACCGGAGGAGGCGTAGCTGAGCTTTCCCGGGTTGGCCTTGGCGTGAGCGATGAATTCGCCGACGGTCTTCACCGGCAGCGACGGCGGCACCACCATGACATTGGTGAGCCGCATCATGCCGGCGACCGGAGCGGTGTCGCGCAGGAACACGAACGGAAGATTTTTGTACAGTGTCGTCCCGATGGCATTGTTGGGGGCGACGAACATGATGGTGTAGCCGTCGGGCGGGTAATTGATCACGGCATTGGCGGCGATCATGCCCCCGGATCCGACGCGATTCTCGATGACGAACTGCTGGCCGAGGTGAGCCGACAGCCACTCACCGAACACCCGCGCCACGATGTCGTTCGGCCCGCCGGCCGCAAAGCCGACCACCCAGTGCACGGGACGGCTGGGATATTTGTCGGCGGCGGCCGCCGGCGCGAGCAGGCCCGGACAAACGACGCATATCAGCAGAAGCAGAAGTGAACGAGCCGCATGCATCACGCTCTCCCTCGTGTGAAGCAGGCATCATAGCGCGCGTTCTGCAGCGATACGGAATCGCAAACGGCTGATCCGCCGGCGCGCGTTCAAGCGACATCCTATCGTCAATGAGAGCACGCCGATAGGGATGGCGGCGCGCCGGCGGCCATCGGCGGGGGCATGCAATCACGGCGGCGAGCGGGGCAACCGAAAAGCCTTCAGGGATGAAGTGGCGTCCCGGCGCGTCCCTATGATGTTTTCCTGGAACGGGCGTGCTCCGGCTCCTCGCCGTCCTCCGAGAGGCGATCGGCGAGCGCCACGACCAGCATCGAGAGCAGGAACACGACATGGATCCCGGCCAGCCATGCAAGCTTGGTGTTGTCGTACTGCTCGATATTCATGAATGCCCGCAGCAGCTGGATCGCCGAGATGGCCACGATCGAGGTCATCAGCTTGTGCTTGAGGCCGCCGAAATCGACCTTGGTCATCCAATCCGGCCGATCGTGGTCGTCGGCCTCGATCCGCGACACGAAGTTCTCGTAGCCCGAGAGCACCACGATCAAGACCAGGTTTGCGGTGAATACGACGTCGATCAGGGTCAGGATGCCGAGGATCACATCGGTTTCACTCGCGCGCGGAATCTTGACCACGAACTCGAAGATCTGCACGCCGAAATGATAGAGCAACAGCAACAAGCAGAACGCGAGCCCGAGATAGAACGGCGCCAGAATCCAGCGGGTTTGGAAAATGATCGTCTCGATAATCAACTCGATGCGGCGCATGGCGGGCTCCGGGATGCGGGCGATCGCAATCATTCACGATGATAGGCCGGAAAAGCGACGCGGCTGCGGGACTCCCGCAGCCGCGCCACCGTCTTGCACAAAATACTTTGGCTCGGGTCTGTTCCGGGACGCGACCAGCCGACGGCCTCCGCTCGCCGCGTCGGACGCTATGCCTGCGCCGTCTGCTTGACGCCGGCCGGAATGCCGATCGGGCAGCTCACGCCGGTGCCACCCAGGCCGCAATATCCCATCGGGTTCTTCGCCAAGTATTGCTGGTGGTAGTCCTCGGCGAAATAGAACGCAGGCGCATCGACGATCTCGGTGGTGACGGCATCGAAGCGGCGCGCCTTGAGCTCCTTGTCATACATCGCCTTCGACGCCTCCGCGGCTTTGCGCTGCTCGGGCGTGAACGTATAGATGCCGGAGCGATACTGCGTGCCGACGTCGTTGCCCTGGCGCATGCCCTGCGTGGGGTCGTGGCTCTCCCAGAAGGTCTTGAGCAAGCGCTCATACGAGATCTTCTTGGGGTCATAGACCACCAGCACGACCTCGTTGTGGCCGGTTCGGCCGGAGCACACCTCCTCATAGGTCGGATTGGGCGTGGGTCCGCCGGCATAGCCGACCGCGGTGGTGTAAATGCCATCGCCCAGTTCCCAAAACTTGCGTTCGGCGCCCCAGAAGCAGCCCAGGCCGAACGCCGCGGTTTCGAAACCCTCTGGATACGGCCCCTTGATCGGACGGTGAAGGACGAAGTGCTCCCGCGCGGTCGGGATCGGGGTCGAACGGCCGGGCAATGCCTCGGCGGCCGACGGCATTTCAAGCTTCTTCTTGAACATGAACATGGCATCGTTCTCCCGTGATCGTGACACCAATATAGGTGCGGCCGGGGCGCGGCGCACCTGTCTCGCGTCTCCATTGCCCGCACTGCGCGTCGAACCGACCCGCCGCGGGGGTCACACGAGCGCGCGGGCCGCATCGAGGCCGACAACCCCGTTTCGCGCCCGACTGCAAGCCCGTATGCTGACGCGCGTATGAACGCCGTGCCAGCAAGGACGGCGATTAAACCAAAGTGGGAGGACTTAAAATGCGTCGTGTTGTTGTCACCTTGTTTGCTGCCTGTGCCGCGCTCGCGATGCCTGGCGCCGCGTGGGCGCAGGCGCCCGCACCCGCGCCGGCCCCAGCGCCGGCGGCACCGGCCGCCCCAGCGGCACCGGCGGCCGTTCCTGATCAGATGCCGTTCGATGTTCCATACGGGGCGTCGATTACCGCCGATCGTGCCGCGCAGGTGGTCGCCGCCGCGGTGGCCGAAGCCCAGAAGTCGCCGCGCAACTGGAAGCTCGCGATCTCGGTGGTCGATCCGAACGGCGATCTCGTCTACTTCTACAAGATGGATCAGACCCAGGCTGCCTCGGTCGGGATCTCACAGGGCAAGGCCCGTACGGCGGCCCGCTTCCGGCGGCCATCTCAGGTCTTCTTCAATGTCATGCAGAATCCGGCCGGTGCCTTCGCCGGCACGCTCGACCCGACGCTGGTGGCCTCTCCCGGCGGCTTCCCGCTCGTCGAAGGCGGCAAGATCATCGGCGCGATCGGCTGCAGCGGCGCCACCGGCGATCAGGACGCGGTCGCCTGCAAGGCGGGCGCGGATACCGTCAAGTAATCGACGTCGATAGAGACCGAACGGGCCGCGGCCTGGGCGCCGCGGTCCGTTATTTTTCAGTCGCGGGCGTATCCGATCAGCGGTTTCTTCTTCCGCCCCAACAGGATCAGGATGGCGCCGATGATGGCGAGCACGAGCGAGACCGGTTGGTCGAGAAAGTAGGGCTTGACCACGCCCTGCCATCCCCACGTCCCGGCATAACGCTCGACCACGGGCTGCAACGCCGCGAGCGAGCTCTGATGCACGTTTTCCCAGGTCGAGCTCACGCTGCTGAGATACAAGGTCTGGTCGGCGATCGACTTGGTGCCGTCATGGACCAAGAAGATGAAACCCAAGGCAAGCGCCACCAGCCCGGCGAAACGAAATACAAAGCGGATCATGGCGCGTGTCCGTTCTACGCCCTGGAGAAATGTGCGTCTTCGCGCTACCGATTAGCGCGCTCGCCCTCGCCGTTCAATTATTCCCGGTCCGGACAACCTATCGCTGTGGACGAGCCCTTACCCACGCCAGCATGATGGCGCAGGTGGGGGGTGATGGATTCATGACTTTCCCGCACGCGGGGGAGATAAGACGGATTACCTTCGGCTCTCCAGCCGCTCTACGCAAGTTCTTGTAAGGGGTTGAGATGTCTTCACAAAACGACGGTCGCGGTGGACGGCCCACTTTCACCGACCAGGAAGCCCTGCTGTTCCACAGCCAGGGCCGCCCGGGCAAGCTCGAAGTCGTGGCCACCAAGCCGATGGCGACCCAGCGCGACCTGTCGCTGGCCTATTCGCCCGGCGTCGCCGTTCCGGTGCTCGCCATCGCCGAGAACGAGGACCTCGCCTTCGATTATACCACCAAGGGCAATTTCGTCGCCGTCATCACCAACGGCACTGCGATTCTGGGCTTGGGCAATCGCGGCGCGCTGGCGGCCAAGCCCGTGATGGAAGGCAAGGCGGTGCTGTTCAAGCGCTTCGCCGACATCGATTCGATCGACCTCGAAGTATCGTCCGAGGACCCCGACGAAATCATCAACTGCATCAAGCTCCTCGGCAAGAGCTGGGGCGGCATCAACCTGGAAGACATCCGTGCGCCGGAGTGCTTCGTGGTCGAGCAGCGGTTGCAGGAACTCCTCGACATCCCGGTGTTCCATGACGATCAGCACGGTACCGCGATCATCGCGGCTGCCGGCCTGATCAATGCGCTCGATCTCACCGGGCGCGACATCAAATCGACCAAGCTCGTATGCAACGGCGCCGGCGCGGCCGGCATCGCCTGTCTTGAACTGCTCAAGGCCATCGGATTCACGCCCGACAACATCATCCTCTGCGACACCAAGGGCGTCATCTATCAGGGCCGGACCGAGGGCATGAACCAATGGAAATCGGCGCACGCGGCGAAGACCTCGGCGCGCACCCTGGCCCAGGCGCTGGCCGGTGCCGATGTCTTCTTCGGCCTCTCGGTCAAGGGCGCGGTGACGAAGGACATGGTGAAATCGATGGCGGCGAAGCCGATCATCTTCGCCATGGCCAATCCGGATCCGGAGATCACGGCGGAGGAAGTGGCGGAGGTCCGCAGCGACGCCATCATGGCGACCGGACGGTCCGACTACCCGAACCAGGTCAACAATGTGCTGGGCTTTCCCTACATTTTCCGCGGCGCCCTCGACGTGCGCGCGACCGCCATCAACATGGAGATGAAGATCGCGGCCGCGAAAGCGCTCGCTGCGCTTGCCCGCGAGGACGTTCCCGATGAAGTCGCCGCCGCTTACGGCGCCCGGCCCAAATACGGTCCCGAATACATCATCCCGGTGCCGTTCGATCCGCGGCTGATCTCGTTCATTCCACCCGCCATCGCCAGCGCCGCCATGGAGACCGGTGTCGCCCGGCGTCCAATCGTCGACATGGACGCCTACCGGGCACAGCTGCGCTCGCGCCGCGATCCGGTGGCCGGCATCCTGCAGCGCGTCTACGAGCGGCTGCGGCGGCGACCCCAGCGCGTCGTCTTTGCCGAGGGCGAGGAAGAGCAGGTGATCCGCGCCGCCGCGAACTTCGTCAACGAGGGCCTCGGCACGGCACTGCTGGTCGGCCGCGAGGACCGCGTGCGCGAAAGCGCGCGCCACCTCGGCATCGAACTCGGCGGCGGCATCGAGATCATCAACGCGCGGCTGTCGCAACGCAACGCGGCCTACTCCGCGTTTCTCTACGAGCGACTGCAGCGCCACGGTTTTCTGCAGCGCGACGTGCAGCGCCTGGTCAACCAGGACCGCAACCATTTCGCCGCCTGCATGGTGTCGCTCGGCGACGCCGATGCCATGGTGACCGGGGTCACGCGCAACTTCTCGGTGGCGCTCGACGACATCCGTCGCTGCATCGATCCCAAGCCCGGCCACCGCGTGATGGGGGTGTCGCTCGTGCTGGCGCGCGGGCGCACCGTGCTGGTTGCCGACACTGCGGTGACCGAAATGCCGAATGCCGAGATCCTGGCGGACATCGCGGTCGAGGCCGCCAGCGTAGCACGCCGTTTCGGATATGAGCCCCGCATCGCGCTGTTGGCGTTCTCGACCTTCGGCCACCCGCCGGGAGAGCGCGCCGCGCATGTGCAAGGCGCGGTCCGCATCCTCGACCAGCGCCGCGTCGACTTCGAATATGACGGCGACATGGCGGCCGACGTCGCGCTCAATATGGAGCTGCGGGAGGCCTATCCGTTCTGTCGCCTGACCGGGCCGGCCAATGTGCTGATCATGCCGGCATTCCATTCGGCCTCGATCTCGACCAAGCTGTTGCAGGAACTGGGGGGCGCCACCGTCATCGGCCCGATCCTGGTCGGCCTTGACCGGCCGGTGCAGATCGTGCCGCTCTCGGCCAATGATGCCCAGCTCGTCAACATGGCCGCGCTCGCGGCCTTCAACGTGAGCGGATAATTGACAACAGAGGAGGCCCGGCAGAGGAGTGACAAGCCTTCGCCGTCAGTCGTCACATCTGTCGTGCCGGATCAGGAGACAACATGACCGCAAGCAAACTTCAGGGCGTGATTGCCGCCATCGCGACCGCCGTCGACGACAAGGGCGAACCGGACTGCGCGCGCTCGACCGCGCTCGCACGCTTTCTGCTCGCGAACGGCTGCGACGGATTGAACGTGCTCGGCACAACAGGCGAGGCGACATCGTTCTCGCTGGAACAACGCAAACGCGTCATGAGCGCCTACCGCGCAGCGGGGCTACCGCTCGACCGGCTCATGGTCGGCACCGGCGCGGCCTCGGTCGCTGACGCGATCGCGCTGACGCGGCATGCCGCCGAGCTCGGCTTCGCGGGCGCGCTGGTGCTGCCGCCCTTCTACTATAAAGGCGTGCCGGACGACGGGCTCTTCGCCTACGTCGAACTCATCGTGCAGGCGACCGCGGCAGATCCCATTCCGCTCTATCTCTATCATTTCCCCGCCCAATCCGGGCTGCCGTGGCACGTCAAGCTGGTCGCGCGCCTGGTCGAGACTTTCGGCGCGCGTATCGTCGGACTGAAGGATTCGTCGGGTGACATGGCGTATGCACGCGAGGCCGCGACGGTCGCACCCGGCTTCAAAGTGTTCCCGTCGACGGAAGCGGTGCTGATGGAGGCCCGCACGGGCGCCTTCGCCGGCTGCATCTCCGCCACCGCCAACCTCAATGCCGACCTGTGCGCACGGGCATGGCGCAACGGCGATACGGCTGCCCTCGATGCCGCCGTAGCCATCCGCAAGCTATTCGACGGCAAGCAGCTTGTTCCGGGGGTCAAGGCGCTGATCGCGCATATTCACGACGACGCAGGCTGGTCGCGGGTGCAGCCGCCGCTGAGCGTGTTCCCGGCGCGGGACCGGACCGCCGTTTCGGCCGCCTACGACAGCTTGCGGGGGCGCAGTGCCCGGGAGCGCGAAACCGGCGCCAAGGCCCGCGTCGGCTAGCTGAAATCGCTCCGGATTGCAGCGTAATTCGACCTAAGCGTCTGTCTGGCCGCCGATCTTGGCCGGATCTGCTGCCGCTTTTGCGATCATGCGCCAGCGGCCCGCCGATCAAGATTGCCCCTCCCCCGGGCTACCGCGACACCGGCGGACCGGCCCGTTGACGGTTGCAGGCGGGACGACTATAAGCAGCGCGCTTGGCGGCGAAATGCTCGCCGCCATGTCCGTTTTACGACATCGAGCCGGACGACAATCCGCGGGCCGCGTCAGCGCCCGCACAACGAGCACAGGCATGGCTAATACCAGTTCCGCCCGCAAGGCCACCCGCAAGATCGCCCGACGCACCGAAATCAACAAGGGGCGGCGCTCGAAGATGCGCGGTTTCGTGCGCAAGGTCGAGGAAGCGATCGCGAGCGGCGACCGCGCCCAAGCACTCGCTGCTCTGAAGGAAGCAGAGCCGGTGATCATGCGCTCGGCGCAGAAGGGCATCGTGCATCCCAACGCCGCGAGCCGAAAGGTGTCGCGCCTCTCCCATCGCGTCGCGAAGCTCGGCAATTAGCAGTCAACTTCGCTGCACGGTCCCGAAGACGTCAGCCTTTATCGACCTAAATCGCGCGAGCAAGCCCGCTCGACCGGAATCGCGGCGTCGCATGGCGCTGACTTCGCTCTGCATTCGCGCGCGAGCTTCCCGCCGGTGATGATGATCCCACTCTTCCGCACGGAGTGCCGCGCATTACGCGAGCGCGAGCACGGCATGGTCACCTGCGCTCCTTCGCCGGACCCACGCGCTGTCACAAAACTCCTTTTGATAATTGACGATTGTCGGATTTCTGCAATCGCTTCGTTGCACAAG
>Ga0207691_10002619_pt1 | contig 17572 bp, 18 predicted proteins | sample KBSM13metaG_FD_184327 | JGI IMG/M metagenome (GOLD analysis project Ga0207691, IMG submission 184327) | Miscanthus rhizosphere microbial communities from Kellogg Biological Station, Michigan, USA - KBS M1-3 metaG (SPAdes) (version 2) | ecosystem: Host-associated > Plants > Roots > Rhizosphere >... | reverse complement strand
GCGCTTGCAAGTCGGCATGGCGGCCAATGACCGATCCTTACCTTGATGCGTCGCCGGGCGACACATCAAGGCCTGCTATTGCTTGACTCGCAGGGAAGCCCTTGTAGTTCAATTGTCTCGCGACCGCGTTCAGCTGGCTTGTGAGTACCCAGAGATGTCGATGCCCTTGGGCATGTACTGCCTGAGCAGCCCGTTCGTTGTTCTCGTTGCTGCCTCGCTGCCATGGACTGCGTAGATCGCAGAGTAGACCTGGATGTCGGTCGCCAAGGTGGAGCGCTTGAAGCAGACGTCGCGCAACGAAGATTGGGCGAATCGGGCCCGGTACTACGCCCTCACCGAAACTGGCCGCGTGATTGCCGAGGCGTATTCAAGAGCGTTGAGGTCGCGCGTGCCTTCGCGCTAGTCGAACTCGGCGCGCTTCCTGAGGGAAGCTAGCTCCTGAACCAGAATTCCTCCGTACGCGATCTTCAGCAGGCCTTCAGATTCGAGTTCATGCAGAGCGATATTGACGGTCTGTCGTGACCGACCGGCCAGATCGCCCAGTTCCTCCTGCGAGGCTTTGAGGAGTGGCCCGACACCGGGGTAGAGCACCGGATTAAAGAGACCGCAAACGGCCCGCGCGAGCCGGGCTGCAGGCTCCGTCAGGCGGTCGGTTTCCACCATGGAGATGAATTGGCCGAGTCGCTCGTTGCGCTGATCGCTGATGAAGTGGTTGAATTCGAAGCTGGTCTCAAGCAGCCATCGGAATGTTGCACGCGGAATGTGAATGGTCCGGCTCGCGGTCATCGCGACGATGTCATATCGGCGTGGCTCTCGCTTGATAACGGAGCCTTCTCCCACCCATGCGTCGGTGGGAATGCCACTGAACATCACCACCCGGCCGGTTTGATGATGCGAAACAACCTTAAGAAAGCCCTCAGCCACCCCAATCCATGATTCGACCTGCTCGCCGCGGCGAGCAACTACATGTGAAAGTGATCGTACGCATCAGAAATCACTCGCGTCTTCGTCGCCTCGGCAAGTTGACTCATCCAGGTCGTCGCCCGAAGGAAGTCCTCAACCGACTTGTGCGGCTTCTTCATAAGCCTCCGGAGGTCGACAGCGGATGGCCAACCGTCAGGCCGTGCGGGCTTCCTCACTTCGCAGGCGTGTTCCAGTCTCTGTTGCGTCACTACCGCGCCTCTTGCCACCACCCACCACCGAGGGCCTGCAGCAGCGCAGCAGAGTCCGCGTAGCGATCGGCTTCGGCTTGAGTCTGCTCGAGCAGGGAGCGATGGTAGTGACGCGTCGCTTCGAGCATGGCGGCCTGACTTACGCCACCCGCGTTCAGTCGCATCGCAATGATGTCCCGGTAGCCTCGGGCGCGATCCACAGCGTCGACACGCTCCCTGACCTTGGCGGAATCGGCTTCCAGCGCGCGCAGCGCGTCTGCAACGTTCTGGAATCCCTGCAGCACCGTCTCTTGGTACACCGCGCCCGCCTGCTCGTAGGCCGCCACGGCCGAACGCCGGCGCGCTTGCAACTCGCCGCCGCGAAAGAGCGGCTGCACCAGCGAAGCACCGAGAAAGTAAAAGCCCGACCCACCACCGAACACGCCGTTTGCGCTGGTACTGAGGTTGCCCAGCTGAGCCGACAGCGTGAGCTGCGGGTAGAGGTTCGCGGTGGCGACGCCGACCTGTGCACCTGCGCGCGTGAGAACGGCCTCGGCTGCACGGATGTCGGGCCGCTGGCGTGCGAGCTTCGAAGGCACGCTGACGGGGATCTCGGCCGGGAGCTGCAATTCGGCGAGGACGAACACGGGCAGGCCGGGCGCGCTCGGCGGCATGCCTGCGTAGACGGCAAGCCTGTGTCGCATCCTCTCCAGGTCGCGCCGCAGGTTGGGCAGCGCTGCGCGCATCTGCGCCAGCTCGCGCTGCTGCGCGATCACGTCGAGGCGTGCCGCGCCGCCGAGTGTCTCCATGCGCTCGGCGATGGCCAGCTGACGTTCCTGGAGCGAGACGATCTCCTCGCTTTGCGCAATCTGTTCGCGCAGCGACGCCTCCCGGATCGCGGCGGTGACGACATTGCCGGCCAGCATCAGGCGCGCCGCCTCCAGCTCGTAGCTCTGGTGATCGACCTCGGCACGCAATCCCTCCAGTTCGTGCCGCGTGCCGCCGCCGAAGTCGAAGGTATAGGAAACGCTGATCGAAGCGAGATACAGGTCCAGCGGCATCGGCACCGGCAGCGATGGCACACCGAGCGATTGCGGCTCGACATCGACGCGGTTCGCAGAAAGCTTGGCGTCGACCCTTGGCCATTGCGTCGCGCCGCTGCGCGCGTTCAGGTCTTCCTCTGCCTGGCGCATTTTCGCCTGTGCCCGCGCGAGCGTCGGGCTGTTGTCGAGCGCGCGGCGCACGAGTGCGTCGAGCGTTGGTGAGCGGAACAGCAACCACCATTGCGCCGGGATGTCCTTGCCCGGTGCGAGACGCTCCTCGGCCACCGCGGTCGACGTGTATTGCTCCACCGCCGGCACCTCGGGCGCGCGAAGCGGCTCAGTGCTGCACGCTGAGATGCCAGCCGCTGCCAGGAAACAAGCCGCACGCTTCATGCTAGTCGAGCGTCTGGCGGTAGAAGAGCATCGCGATGCTCATCATGACGACGGTGAACACCATCAGAGGCCAGACGTTGGGCCACAGGTCCGCCCATTCGTTGCCCTTCAGCAGGATGCCGCGCACAAGACGGTTGAAGTAGGTCGCCGGCATCACGTTGCCGATCCATTGCGCCCACACGGGCATGCCACGGAACGGGAACATGAAACCCGAAAGCAGCATCGTCGGCAGAAAGAAGAAGAAGGTCAACTGCATCGCCTGCAGCTGGTTCTGGGCGATGGACGAAATCGTGATGCCGACGGTCAGGTTGGCAGCGATGAACAGCAGGGCCACCGCATAGAGCGTGATGGCGCTGCCGACAAACGGCACGCCGAACAGGTAGAGAGCGGCAAACAGGATGATGGTCGCCTGCACCAGCCCGATGAAGATGTAGGGCACGATCTTGCCGCTCATCACCTCCAGCGGCCGCGCTGGCATCGCCAGCAGGTTTTCCATCGTGCCACGCTCGCGCTCGCGGGTCATCGCCAGGCCCGTCATCATCACCATCGTCATCGTCAGGATGACGCCCATGAGGCCGGGGACGATGTTCTGCTGGGCGATGCCTTCGGGGTTGTAGAGCTTTTGCACACGCACCTCGAACGGCGCCGGCGTGCCGGCCAGCGGCGCGAGCGCGCCGGTCAGGTCTCTCCTGGCGACCACGGCCGCCAGCTCGCGTAGCGACGCGAGCGCGGCACCCGTGGCTGCCGGATCGGTGGCATCGGCTTCGACGAGCATTGCCGGACGCTCTCCGCGCAGCAGACGGCGGCTGAAGTCCACCGGGAAAGTGACGACGAACTGGACGTCGCCGCGCGCCAGTGCGGCGTGCGCCGCCGCCTCGTCCGGCAACTCGTCGACCAGTGCGAAGTAGCCGCTGGTCTTCATCGCAGAAAGGTAGCTGCGCGTGAACTCGCTGCGGTCGGCCATGATGACGGCGGTCGGAAGGTGTTTCGGATCCGTGTTGATGGCGTAGCCGAAGAGCACGATCTGGATGATCGGGATGCCGAGCACCATGCCGAAGGTGATGCGGTCGCGCTTCAACTGCAGGAATTCCTTCTGCACGATGCCCCACCAGCGAGTCACCGAGAAGTTCATGATTTCGTCGCGAAGTTGTCGACTGACTGCTCGGTGAGGTGGATGAACACATCCTCGAGTCCGGTCGCCGCAGGCTGCGCGCGGCTGTCGGTGCCGGCGACGGCCTCGCGCAGCGCGGCTTCCAGGGCAAGTGGGTCGCGGCCGGTCACGTGCAGCGAAGAGCCGAACGCGGCGACCTGCTCGACCCCTGGCCGGCCGCGCAGACGCTGGGCGGCCGCGGTCAGATCGCCACCGGACACTTCCCACGTCGTGAGTTTCTGGCCGGCGATGACTTCGTCGGCCGTTCCTTGCGCCATCAGCCTGCCGTAGGCGAGGTAGGCCAACTTGTGGCAGCGCTCGGCTTCGTCCATGTAGTGCGTGCTGACCAGCACCGAGATACCGCGTGCCGCGAGGGCGTGCAGTTCCTCCCAGAAGTCGCGGCGCGCGCCGGGGTCAACGCCGGCGGTAGGCTCGTCGAGGAGCAGCAATTCGGGCTCGTGCAGCATGCAGGCCGCAAGCGCCATGCGCTGCTTCCATCCGCCGGAGAGCGAACCGGCAAGCTGCGCCGCGCGGCCGCCGAGACCCAGCCTCTCTATCGCCCGCTCGACGGCGGCGCGGCGCTCAGGCATGCCGTACATGCGCGCAACGAAGTCGAGGTTCTCGCGGATCGACAGGTCTTCCCAGAACGAGAAGCGCTGCGTCATGTAGCCGACTCGCCGCTTGATCTCGCCGCTCTGCTTCAGGATGTCGTAGCCGAGGCAGGTACCGGAGCCGGAGTCTGGCGTCAGCAGCCCGCACATGATGCGGATCGAGGTGGTCTTGCCGCTTCCGTTGGGGCCTAGGAAGCCGAAGATCTCGCCGCGCCCGACCTGCATCGACAGGTCGTTGACGACATGCTTGTTGCCGAAGCGCTTGTTCAGCCCGCGGACGTCGATGGCCCACGGACCCGAGGCGGCGCTCATTGCAGCGCGACCGAGACCGGTTGCCCGGGACGCAGCCGCTTCGCGTGTTCAGCTGACGGACGTGCCTCGACCAGGAACACCAGCTTTGCGCGCGTCTCGTTGCTGTAGATGATCGGCGGTGTGAACTCCGGCTCGTTGGAAACGTAGCTCACGACGGCTGTGACGCCCGCGCCGCAGCCGTCGCAGCCGACGCTGACGCTACGGCCCGGCTTGAGTTCGCCAGCTGCAGTTTCCGGGACGAAGAAGCGCAGCTTCACGTTGCCGGGCGGCAGCATCCGTACCACCGGGCTGCCGGCAGGCACCCATTCGCCTTCCCGGTACAGCGTGTCGGACACCAGTCCCGTCTGGCTGGCGGCGGGCCGCTTCTGGTCCAGGCGCCAAGCCGCCTGACTCTGCACGGCGCGCGCCGCCGCCACCTGGGCCCTTTGGGCGCGAATCTGGTCTTCGCGTGCGGGTAGTCGAGTGACGTCGAGTTGCCCTTCGAGCTCCCGTACCCGCGCCGCTTTGATCGCCTCGTTGGCACGGGAGTCGTCAAGCTGGCCTCTCGGGATCCCGCCGGCGTCGAATTGCGCCTCCTCGCGTCGGAGTTGCAGCGTTGCCTGCACGAGCGCCGCCTTGGCTTGCGCGAGCTGCGCCTGAGTGACCGCCACTTCGGGCTTGCGGCGCCCAACCTTCAAGTCGGCGAGCTGTGCCTGCGCCGCGTTGAACTGCTCGTCCGCCTGTTGCTTCGCTGCAAGTTCCAGTTCGGTATCCAGAGCAAACAACGGCGCCTTCGCCGCCACCGTCTGCCCACGCTGAACCAGAAGTCTCTCGAGCCGGCCCGCCATCGGTGAGGCGACGTTCACATAGTCGCCTTCCACGTAGCCTTGGTAACCGACAGTCTTGCTGCCCGAGCAGCCGCAGAGCAGCACTATCGGGACGATGGCGCTGATGGCTCTGTACGTATAACGGTGCAAGAACAACAAGGATGCTCCCCCAAGAGTTTGAAGAGCCTGGACGCTTGGGTCGTCTTCTACGGGCTGGAGTGATGACCCAAGCTGCGGTCGCGCTATTCACCTATTGCGTCGGAACTGGTCGCAGCAGCTCAGGCTTGAAGAACCGGCTCGCAATGGTGGCCAAGATGATTGGCGTAAAGCCGATCACGGCCGCGTAGACCAGAAGGCCCGCGTTACCAAACACTCCGGCCTTGTACAACCCGTACCCCATGAATAGCAACAAATGAGTGACCGCCCCGCAGGCGTACGCCACACCCACCACCTTGCCGCTGTACGGCCCGCGAATCGCCGCGATATAAATGATCCAGAGGGAGAACGGAACAAACAAGAAGGCAGCGCTCCATAGCCCGGTGTTGTAAGCACCCGCCGCGATCCCCCCGGCGCTGTGTACAAGTCCATTGGCGAAGAGTAGTCCCCAGAAGCTGAGTCCGATGAGGACGTTTCGCCTGAAAAGGTACGCCGCCAGCGGCGCGCCGAACCACATCAGAGCGATATTCACCACGGGGTAGAAGGCCAGCGGGATCGGGCATTCCGGATACGGCGGAAAGCCAATCTTCTCGCAGATCATTTCCTGGATCGAGTAGTCGAAGCCGATCGTCGGCAGGCTGTATTCCTCAAACTGATGTATCCAGTAGAACGGTACAGCGAGCCACGCGAGCCACTCCGGATCGCGCCAGCGCGATACCGCTGGGCTGCCACGGAACGTGTCGGTCAGCAGCAGCATGGCGATCATCACGATCGCTCCACCAATCCCTATGAACGGCCAAACGGTATAGAACCAGTGCGTTTGCATGGCGCCTCCCCCACGACAATGACCGCGATCCGCCGGATCGGAACGAGCAAGTTTGAATTCGATTCAATCTAGCGTCAACCGATTTTGCTGCCCTCACAAACATCCTTCAACCAACGACGCGATGGCCAAGGCCAGAAGCAACCTCCGTACGGACGGGCAAGCGACCCGCGAGCGAATCGTGGAAGCAGCAGGTGAACTCTTCGCCGCTGATGGCTACGCCCAGACCACCGCCAAAGCGGTCGCGGATCGGGCCGAGGTGGGGCTGTCCCTGATCAACTACCACTTCGGTGGACGTGAAGGGCTATATCGAGCTGTGCTGATTGAGGCCCACCGGCGCCTCGGCAAGCTGTCCGAATTGCGCCAGCTTGCCGAAAGTGAGTTGCCCGCCACGGCAAAGCTGCGTGTTCTGATTTACGGGCTGATACGACCTGCGACGAAGCGCCAACCGGGGTGGCACATCAACGTGTTGGGCAAGGAAATCTTCGCTCCTTCAGCGAACTTCCCCGTTCTGTTTGAGGCCGAGGTGCCGCCCAAACTGGCCATCATCAAGCAGATCCTCAGCGACATCACGGCGATCCCCGTCGATGACCCTGCACTGGTGCGCTGCGTGATCAGTGTGCTGGCGCCGTGCTCGATGCTGCTGGTTGCAGCACGAGGCGCACCCGGCCCGCTGGACGAAGTTCGGCGGATGCCTCGCGAAGCCATCATCGATCATCTACACACATACGCACTTGCCGGTCTCGACGCAATTGCCCGCGAGCACGGCCGTCGCGAGCCATCTAGGTCCGATGGAGCTGGCGCATCAAAGCGAGGGGGCAGGACTCGCCCGGCCAAGTCAAAGAACTGATGCAAGCCGCCGTCAGCGCGAGCCGCCTCCAGTCGTTGACTTGCGCGGCAAAGCCGACTTATCGTTCCCGAAAGCAGCCGGCCGCAAACGGCTGCCCATGGTCTCGAGTTGCGCGATCGAGCGTCAGCTTACGCGCCGCTCGGGTCGGATGGCCGCTTTACTGCGTTGAGATCAGCAAACCAATCGGCGTCAGTCAACCCGTCAGCGCCATTCGCCGGCCGAACTCGGCGCCGTATTGCTGACCTTCGGGGGGCATTGCTAGAGACAAACCGAGCGGCACCCCAGAGGTGCGTAGCCGTTGGCGTCCGCGCACCTTCGTCCGTCATCGTCTTGCGGCGGCGACTGCCCTAAGACTGCTGGGGGTCCTTCCATACCTGCCCGGCTTCCGCCACCTCGATCCAGCGCTGATCAGGCGCAGCGTCCGCGGCGTATTCGTCGTGCCACCTCCACCAGTGGTACGGCGGGGTCTGCGGGAAGCCCTCAGGGGAGTCCTCCCAAGTCTCCTGGCGTCCAAGAGGAGTCGCGTCCAAGTAGCTCCAAGTGGTCCCCATCGCCTCGTCGCCGCGGGAATTGATGAAGTAGGTGCGAAACACCTGATCGCCGACGCGAAAAAACACGTTCGTGCCATGCCATTGGTCGACGTCGAAGTCGACGTCGAAGCTGTCGGTCAGGGTGTACCACGGCATATTCCAACCCATTCGGAATTTCAGGCGAGCGATGTCGGGTTGCGGCGCCCGCGATACGAACGCGAGAGTCGTGTCGCGGGCGTTCAGATGAGCAAGATTGGATACCTGGTCTGCGCCCAGAGAGCAGCCACGGCAGGCGTGATCGGGCCAGCCGTAAACGCCGGGCTCAAAGAAAGCGCGGTAGACGATCAGCTGACTGCGGCCCGCAAACAGATCGAGCAAGGTCGCCGCGCCGTTGACTCCCTCGAATTTGTACGCCTTCCCCACTGCGGCCCACGGCATCCGCCGGCGCTCGGCAGCTAGCGCGTCACGAGCTCTGGTGACGGCCTTCTCCTTTTCGAGCATCTTCTGGTGCGCGAACTGCCACTCCTGCGGGGACACGACAGGCGGTAGGTTGATGGCGACACGTGCGTCAGTCCGGTCGGTGTCGCGTGATGTCTTCATGGTAGGGCTCCCGTTGGCAAGTCCATCGCCATCTAGCGCGGGCCTGTGAGACGAAATTTAGGCGAGGGACCGGCTGGGCATGGAGTAACAAGATCGTCGCGAAACCAGTGCGGCCGGCAGAGCTGCCGAAGGGAGCCACGCGAATGACCCATGACTCAGTGGGTGTTGACGTCATCTGTATCGTCGCATAACATACTCGTTATGGAAGTAGCTAGTTATAAAGGAGCAGCCTCTAAGCGCCTGGACATGACGTTCGCCGCATTGGCCAACCCCACTCGACGAGCGATCTTGGCGCGCCTAGTGTCGGGGGAGGTGTCGGTGAACGAACTAGCCGAACCCTTTTCCATGAGTCAGCCGGCGGTCTCGCGGCATCTCAAGGTGCTCGAACGTGCGGGCTTGATCTCTTCCGGCAGCGACGCGCAGCGGCGACCGCGAAAACTCGAGGCGCGTCCCCTCGGTGAAGCGACGGCGTGGCTGGAGACGTATCGAGAGTACTGGGAGACTTCCTTCGTGCGCCTGGACGGCTTGCTGAGCGAATTGAAGGCCACGGAGAGGAAACGAGAACGCGTCGCTCGCAGGAAACGGTAACGGAGAGCCCATGTTTTTCCCCGACAGTTTTGAGGTGTCCCTGCCCAGCGATCGCGAGATCCAGATAACGCGCGATTTCGACGCACGGCGAGGGCTGGTGTTCGACGCATTTACCAAGCCGGAGCTCGTCCGTCGCTGGCTGCTTGGCCCGCCCGGATGGACCATGCCGCTGTGCGAAATCGACCTTCGAGTGGGTGGTGCTTATCGCTATGTCTGGCGATCCGAGAAGGACGGGTCGCAGATGGCCGTGGGCGGCGTGTTCCGCGAGGTCACTCCGCTTGAACGTCTCGTCGCCTCCGAGAAGTTCGACGACGCCTGGTACCCGGGCGAAGCCCTGGACACGACGGTGTTCGTCGAGACGCGCGGCATCACCCGGACAACGATCACCGTCCTGTACGAATCGCGAGAGGCCCGCGACGCGGCACGTCGTTCGGGCATGGAATACGGCATGGCCGCAGGCTATGACCGACTGGAAGCGCTGTTGCCAACACTGACCGGAGGACCCGCATGATCGAAGAGCCGCAAGTTGTCGAGATCCCCGCTCAACTGGTCGCCACCATTCACGTTGAGACGCCACGCTCGAAGGTACAGGAGGTCATGGGACCGGGCATCAGCGAGGCAATGGCCGCTGTGCAGGAACAAGGCATCGGGCCGGCCGGACCGTGGTTTGCGCATCACCTGAAGATGACGCCGGAGGTCTTCGATTTCGACATCTGCGTGCCGGTGTCGGCGCCCGTTACGGCAGTCGGCAGAGTGACGCCTTGGCAGCGGCCTGCGCTCAAAGTCGTCCGCACCGTCTACCACGGCCCCTACGAGGGGCTGAGCGGTGCGTGGCATGAGTTCGCCAGATGGACCGAAGGCAACGGCTACGAGGTGGCGGGCGATCTGTACGAGTGCTATGTCGTCGGCCCCGAATCGAGCCCCCATCCGAGCAGCTGGCGCACCGAGCTCAGTCGGCGGGTGATCGAGTAGGGCGGCGCTCCGTCAAGCAGTCGTTCACGACGGTCCGCTTCTGTTTAGGTTTGTCCACTGGCCGCGAGCTGCGCGACCAAGCGTCAGCTTCGGCGCTGCTTGAGTCGGATGGCTGCTTGACCGCGCTGAGATCAGCTAACCGGTCGGCGTCAGGCGACCCCATAGCGGAACGAGAAGTCTCCAGGTACGCTGACCGAAAGCAGACACTTGGCACATCGCACTCTTCGGCCGCGCACAGTCCCGAGAGCTGTCGAGCTCATTCGTCGCTCGACCTTGAACCAAGCGGCAGCATGAGCGCACGGCCGCTGCGATGCCACGGTCAATTGAGATTCGTCGCGTGCTAACGGCTGAACGCGATGGCAGGTAGCACAGTGCCGACACAGGTGCCAAAACCGATCCGGGCAGCGCCAGGGGCTTCGCACCAACCGCGAATCATCACGGCGTCGCCGTCTTCCAAGAAGGTTCGCGTCTCGCCGTTGGGCAGCGTGATCGGTTGCTTGCCGCCGACCGTCAGTTCGATCAGCGCTCCGGCCTGATCCAAGGTCGGCCCCGACAGAGTGCCGCTGCCGAACAGGTCGCCGGGCTGCAGGTTGCAGCCGTTGACCGTGTGGTGCGCGACCATCTGCCCGACCGTCCAGTACGCGTGACGGTAGCTGGTGGTCGTGAGCGCCGCCCCTACTTGCCCGGCCTTGCGCATGCGCGGCGTCTCGAGGAGCAGCTGAAGCTGCAGGTCGAAGGCCCCTTGCGCGCGGTTGGCCGGGGAGTCGAGGTACGCCAGCGGCTGCGGGTCCCCGGCGGCGCGTTCGAATGGCACCCGATAAGGCGCGAGCGCTTCCAGCGTCACGATCCACGGCGAGATCGTGGTCGCGAAGTTCTTCGAGAGGAACGGGCCGAGGGGCTGGTACTCCCAGGCTTGGATGTCACGCGCCGACCAGTCGTTGAGCAGACAGATGCCGAACACGTGCGACTCGGCGTTGGCGATCGCGATTGGCTCGCCGGCCGCGTTCCCTCCACCGATAAAGATGCCGATCTCGAGCTCGTAGTCAAGGCGGCGGCTCGGCCGCAGCTGCGGAGCTTCCTCGCCGGGCGACATCGTCTGTCCGACCGGCCGGGCGAAGGCCTGCCCCGAGACGCCGATGCTTGACGACCGCCCGTGGTACCCGATGGGCACCCACTTGTAGTTCGGGAGCAGCGGGTTGTCAGGCCGGAACTGCTTGCCGATGTTAGTGGCGTGGTACACCGACGTGTAGAAGTCGGTGTAGTCGCCGATGCGCGCAGGCACCGAGTACTCGGCGTCTCCTTGCGCCACGAGCAGCGGCGCCAGGACCCGCTCAGCCGCCGAGCCTTCGCGGAGCACACGCGACAGTGCCAGGCGCAGCGCCGACCACGCGTCGGGGCCGAGCGCCATCAGTGCGTTGAGCGAATCGCCCGCGGCCGCTCGCGCCGCCCGTGCGGCGAGGCCGTCGAAGGCGCCTGAGGCCGACGCCGCCGCCAAGTCGACGATCGCATTGCCGATCGCGACGCCACCGCGGAACGCCTCGCCCGCTCCGGCGCATCGGAAGACCGCGAACGGCAGGTTCTGGATCGGGAAGTCGGTACCCGCCGCGTTGGCCGAGGCGACCCAGCTGCGCAGGGCCGGGTCGTGGGTTTCGTTGAGGGATTGCATGATGGGTCCGGTAGCGGGGGGCTATGGGCGGGTCGGGTCGAAGTGCTTCTTCAGCCCTTGCCAGCAGCGGTAGTACTCGTGCTGCAGCTGGGCCGACTCGAGCGCGCGGCGCGTCGGGTGAATCACGTCGCGCGTCTCGAACATGAACGCCATCGTGTCGGTCACGTGGTCGGGGCGCGTGGTGTCGGCCCGGCTCGCCTTCTCGAACGTGTCGGCATCGGGCCCGTGGCCGGTCATGCGGTTGTGCAGCGAGGCGCCGCCCGCGACGAAGCCCGCCGCCTTGGCGTCGTACGCGCCGTGCACGAGGCCCATGAACTCGCTCGCGAAGTTGCGGTGGAACCAGGGCGGGCGGAAGGTGTCCTGCATCGCCAGGATGCGCGGCGGGAAGATCACGAAGTCGAGGCTGTCGACGCCGGGCGTGTCGCTTGGCGCCTGCAGCACGAGAAAGATCGACGGGTCGGGGTGGTCGTAGCTGATCGAGCCGATCGTGTTGAAGCGGCGCAGGTCGTACTTGTAGGGCGCGTAGTTGCCATGCCAGGCAACGACGTCTAGCGGGGAGTGGCCGATGCGCGCGCGCCAGAGGTGGCCTTCGAACTTGGCGACGAGCTCAAATGCGCCTTCGCGGTCTTCGTACGCGGCCACCGGCGTCAGGAAGTCGCGCGGGTTGGCGAGGCCGTTCGAGCCGATCACGCCGAGGTCGGGCAGGCGCAGCAGCGCGCCGAAGTTCTCGCATACGTAGCCGCGCGCCGAACCCGACGGCAGGCGCACCTGGAAGCGAACGCCGCGCGGCACGACCGCGATCTCCTGCGGCTCGACCTCGAGCACGCCGAGCTCGGTTGCGAGGGTCAGGCGGCCCTGCTGCGGCACGATCAGCAGCTCGGCGTCGGCGTCGTAGAACCAGCGGTTCTCCATCGAGCGGTTTGCCGCGTACAAATGAATCGCGCAGCCGGCGTTGCCGCCCATCGTGACCAGGCCGTCGACGAAGTCGGTCGCCTCGGCCGGCATCGGCAGCGGGTCCCAGCGCAGCTGGTTGGGCGTCGTCGGCTCGTCGCCGAAGCGGCTGACGAGGCTGCGCGCGTCGATGCGCTCGAACGGCTCGTGCATCGCCGCCGGGCGGATCCGATAGAGCCACGAGCGCCGGTTGTCGGCACGCGGTGCGGTGAACGCGGTGCCGCTGAGCTGCTCGGCGTAGAGGCCGTACGGCGCGCGCTGCGGCGAGTTGCGCCCGACCGGAAGCGCGCCCGGCAGCGCTTCGGTCGCGAAGTGGTTGGCGAAGCCGACGAGGTACTTGGAATCGGTGGTGGTCATGTCGGGACTCCAGGGTCAGGCTGGCGCAGCCGCCGCGACATCTTCGGCGGCGGTGTCAATCAGCTTCAGCGCCGCCTCGGCGTCGCCGATGCGCGTCATCGCCAACAGGGCGAAGCGAGCCAGGAAGAGCGTGGCGTTGGCTTCACCGAGGCGCGTCATGGTCTTGCAGAGATGGGTGTAGGCCTGGTCGAGCTCGCGTTCGGTCAGCGTGGGCATGCGTTTACTCCGGGGCGCTCACGGGCGCAGCGCGTGGTGGATCGCCGCCGCCACGGCGGTGGCGTCGGTGTGCTTCCAGCGGCCGAGCACGTGGCCGTCGGGCCGCACGAGGTACGAGGTTCCGGATACGGCGTCGTACATGGGGAACAGGCGGCCGGTGTGGTCGCGGGCGCGGGCGGCGTCGCCGTTCGGTGCGGCCGTGCGGCTCAGCGCGACCGTCTTCAGCGGCACGCCGTCGCCGCCCAGCTTGCGCTCGAGGTCAACCAGCGCCGCGGGGACGTCGCCGTCGCAGAAGTACAGGAGCGTGAAGCGCGGTCCAAGCAGGTCGGTGACGTGCCCTTCCCTGCTCTCGCCGCCGTCGCCGAGAGTGACCGGGCATTCGGCGAGCACGGCACCCGGCGCCGGGCCGGCGGCGAAGGCTGCGCCTTGCCTGGGCGCCGCGTTGAGCCGGGTTCCGAGGTAGCTGATCGCCGAGGTCTGGCGCGGGTTGATCAGCGAGCGCACCTCCGGGTGCCTGACCGCAAGGCTCAGCACCGCCTTGCGCATCAGGTCGAAAGCGAACGACGGCGGCGCCATGAACTCGGTGCTCTTCGTGCCGTAGCTCAGGTTCTCGTGCGCAGCGGCGACGCGCTCCTCGGAATAGGTGTCGAGCAGCCTGTCAGAGGCCAGGCCCTTGACGACGAAGGCGAGCTTCCAGGCCAGGTTGTCGGCGTCGTCGATGCCCGAGTTCGCGCCGCGCACGCCGAAGATCGGCACCAGGTGCGCGGCGTCGCCGGCGAACAGGACCCGACCGTGCCGATAGCTCTCGAGCGTCAGCGCATTGGCCTTGTAGATGCCCATCCAGATCGGCTTCCACTCGCCGCGCTCGCCCATCATGTCGAGCAGGCTCGCCACGCGCGGCATCACGTTCTCGGGCAGGATCGCCGCGTCGGGGTCCTCGCCGTCGCGTAGCTGGTAGTCGATGCGCCAGACGTTGTTCGGCTGCTTGTGCACCAGCACGGTCGAGCCGGGGTTGCATGGCGGATCGAAGTAGGCCAGGCGCTCGGTCGGCCGCTGGCTGTCCAGCAGGATGTCGACGATGACGTAGCGGCCCTCGTAGCTCGTGCCCTTCAGCTGCAGCCCGAGCGCCTCGCGCAGGAAGCTGCGGCCGCCATCGGCGGCGACGACCCAGTCGGCGAGGAGCGGGTATTCGCCATCCGCGGCGGCGAGCGTCAGCCGGGCGCCGTCGGCCCGTCGCTCGATCCCGGTGACCCGGGTCTGCCAGCGAATGTCGATCAGGTCGGGCCGGGCCTGCGCCGCGTCGAGCAGGTGCTGCTCGATGCTGTATTGGGCGAGATTGACCATCGGCGGCAACTTCTGGTTCGCATCGGTCGGCATCGTGAAGTGCAGCACTTCCGTGTCGCGGTAGAAGCTGCGCCCGCCGGTCCACGGCAGGCCGTCGCGCAGGAAGCCGTCGAGCGCGCCGAGGCGCTCGACGATCTCGAGACTGCGCCGCGAGATGCAGATGGCGCGGCTGCCGAAGCAGACCGAGTCGTCGGCCTCGACCAGCACCACGGGCACGCCATGGCTCGCCAAGCCGAGCGCGGTGCAGTAGCCAACCGGTCCGCCGCCGACGACGACCACGGGATGCCGCTTCGGCTCGCCGCCGGCCACGGCGTCGCGCGGCGTCGCGGGGTAGTGCGTCGAGATGAAGGGATACGGTGCGAATTCAGGGCTCAAGAGACCTCCTTGAAGGAACTTTGGCGCAGATGGTTCGTTGCGCGCACAACTATTCTCTTACTGCTGCACATGCCGCGTCAAGCAAAATATCGTTGCGCGCGCAACCAAACGCGGATATAGTCGCTGCCAACCCTCGAGCACGAGCCTACGCTCGGCCTCGTTCCTCCAGCCCCTCTGACCAGGACCCGCCCCATGCCTTCTGCACACCCCCTCCGCCGATCCCTGCTCGCCGCGGCGCTCGCGCTCCCGCTCGCCGCCCTGGCATACCCCGACAAGCCGATCGAGTGGGTGGTTCCCTACCCGGCCGGCGGCGGCTCCGACGTCGTCGCCCGCACGCTCGCCGAGCCGATGGGCAAGGCGCTCGGGCAGACGCTCATCATCAACAACAAGCCCGGCGCCGGTACCAACATCGGCGCCGACTACGCCGCAAAGGCGAAGGCGGACGGCTACGTGATGCTCACCGCCGACACGGCGACGCTCGCGGCCAACCCCTCGCTCTATCCGAAGCTGAGCTACAACGTCGAGAAGGACTTCGTTCCGGTCGGTCTGATGGCCCGCTTTCCGATGCTGCTCGTCGTCAACGCGAGCGTGCCGGCGAAGAACCTCGCCGAGTTCGTCGCCTGGGTCAAGCAACAGCCGGGCGGCGTGAACTACGCGACGCCGGGCACCGGCAGCCCTCACCACCTGGCGACCGAGTTGTTCCGCGAGCGCACCGGTCTGAAGCTGTCGCACGTGCCTTATCGCGGCGCCGCGCCGGCCGTGCAGGACGTCATCGGCGGACAAGTGCCCTTCATGTTCGTCGACACGGCGAGCGGCTACCCGCACGTGCTCTCCGGCAAGCTACGCGCGCTCGGCGTCGCCAGCCCCAAGCGGCTCTCCACCTTCGACGCTGCGACCCTCGATGAGCAGGGGCTGAAGGGCTTCGAGGCGTATGCCTGGCAGGGGCTGGTGGTGCCCACCGGCACGCCTCCGGACGTCGTCGCCGCGTTGAACAAGGCCCTGCTCGCGGCGTTGAGCTCGACGGCGGTGAAGGCACGCTTCCAGACGCTCGGGCTCGAGGCAATACCGAGCACGCCGGAGCAGATGGCGACGTACTCGAAGAACGAGCGGGAAAAGTGGGGCAAGGTCATTCGCGCCGGCAACATCCGAGTCGAGTGATGGCCACTCGGTCGAATCCCGGCGCCAACCTCGGCAGGACCGTCACGCACCGCCTTCACGTCCTGCAGAAGCTGACCGATCGCGTCAGCCAGCAGGCATACCTCGAGAAAACAGGCATGCCGCTCGGCGAGGGGCGCTGCCTGGCGGCGGTCGGCGCCTTCTCTCCGCTTTCGGTCGGCGATCTTGCCGCGCACGCCAACCTCGACAAGGGCCAGGCGAGCCGCGCCGCACAGGCGCTCCTCGACCAGGGTCTGGTGTCGAAAGAGGCGAGCGCTATCGACGGCCGCGGTGTCGTGCTGAGCCTGACGCCCGAGGGGGTGCAGGTCTGGCGACGCCTTATGAAAGTCATCCGGGACCGCAATGACGAGATCGTCGCCTGCCTTACGCCTGACGAACGCGAGGTGCTCGACGCGCTGCTCGATCGACTTGTCGAACATGCGAGGGCGGCGCTCGGCGAGTCGCAGTAGCGTTTTGCGCCTGCGGCCGCTTCGCCGCTTCAGGCCTGCTGCTCCGCTCCGGCGAGACCGCCTCTATCTCCCGCCACATAGCCGCTTCGGCAGCGATGCGTCGCCGCCGGTTCAGGACTGCTGCGCCGTGCCGGCGAGCAGGTTGTCGATCTCGGCGGCGTCGTAGGCTGCCTCCGCGAGCAGCGTGCCAGCCCGCGGCTCTGTGATCGTGCGACGAGCAGGACGCACCTGAAAGGAGTGCCATTGCAGGAGACCACTGCTCACGAGCTAGGCTGCGAAGCCGACGCAGCCCCCGTAGCAACGCGCATGGCGGCGGTCCAGTCCAATCGGCAGCCTCGGCGACCTCCTTGTGTTCGCCGATCTGCTCGACCAAGTGCCTGGCGCGAGCGCACCGTCCCGCAGCGCGCCCGCGTCGAGCGTCGTGGCGCGGGTGTGGCTGAGTGAGGCAGGCCAAGCCGGTGCAGGTCCGCGAGATTCAGGCGCGGAATGGTCGCAAGCCGCCGCCTGCGGCCGCCTGCGTCGTGGCCGCGCGGCCGTAACGCGAGAGGCCCAGTCCCTCGAGGCTGATCTCGGGCTCCCGACCGGTGATCAGGTCGGCCATCACGCGCCCGGTGCCGGCCGCCATTGTCCAGCCGAGCGTGCCGTGTCCCGTCGACAGGAAGAGGTTGTCGATCGAGGTACCGCCGACGATCGGCGTGCCGTCCGGTGTCATCGGCCGCAGGCCGGTCCAGAACTCTGCGCGCGATAGGTCGCCGCCGCGTGGGAAAAGGTCGGTGACGACGTGTTCCAGTGTGCGCCGGCGGGCGTCGGCCAGGCTTAAGTCGAAGCCCGACAGCTGCGCCGTGCCGCCGACGCGGATGCGTTTGCCGAGTCTCGTGACCGCGACCTTGTGCGTCTCGTCCATGATCGTCGACTCGGGCGCGCACGAGGCGTCGGTGATCGGCACCGTGATCGAGAAGCCCTTGACCGGATAGACCGGCAACCGCAGACCGAGCGGCGCGAGCATGCGCGTCGAATAGCTGCCGAGCGCCAGCACGTACTGATCAGCCGTCA
>Ga0207691_10002616_pt1 | contig 17578 bp, 10 predicted proteins | sample KBSM13metaG_FD_184327 | JGI IMG/M metagenome (GOLD analysis project Ga0207691, IMG submission 184327) | Miscanthus rhizosphere microbial communities from Kellogg Biological Station, Michigan, USA - KBS M1-3 metaG (SPAdes) (version 2) | ecosystem: Host-associated > Plants > Roots > Rhizosphere >... | reverse complement strand
GCTGCTCCTGACGGATTCGTTCCTGACGGATTCGTTCCTGACGGATTCGTTCCCGACGGATTCGCTTCCGTCGGGTTCCGGGCGTCCGGGTTCACGCTCGTCGAAATGATCGCCACCATCACCATCGTCGCGGTGCTCAGCGTTTTTGCGGGGCCCTCGATGACGGCGAGCATGGCGCGGCATCGGGTTCAGGACGCTGCCAGCGATCTGCGCGCAGTGCTGGTCAAGGCGCGCGCCGACGCGTTGATGCTCAACGGCGACATCAGTGTATTGCCGATTGGGGGCGATTGGGCAGCCGGCTGGAAGATTCCCGATCCGCTCAACAGCGGCAAATATCTTCAGACGCACGAGGCGACGCGCGCCGTGGCCATTACGCTGTCCGGCGCGCCCACCGTCACCTATCGGTTCAATGGCCGGATGCGCGACGGCGTCGGAATCAAGTTCAACGTCCAGTCGAGCGTCGCCGGTATTTCGACGGCCAAGTGCATCGTGGTCGACCCGAGCGGGCGCCCGTATACCCAAGACGGCGTATGTGGCGGCTGATACCAGCCCGGCGCGCCTCGCAGCGCGGCACCAGTCTTGTCGAGGTGCTGGTCACGCTCGTCATCACCGCCTACGGGTTATTGGGACTTACCGGGCTGATGAGCAGCATGCAACGGGTCGAGTCCGAAGGGTTTGCGCGATCCCAGGCGCTGATGCTGCTGGCTGACATGACCGAACGCATCAGCGCCGGCAATCCGCAAACGGCTGCCGAGGTCGCGGCATACGCCGATCAGAGCCGCGCGGGGCTTGTCGCGGCGGCGGGAACCGGCGACGGCCAGCCCGCGGACTGCAGCGCGGTTGTCTCCGGTGGCGCGCGTGATGTCTGCGAGTGGAGCGGCCTTCTCAAGGGCACGTCGGAAAAACTCGCCGGAAAGCCGGTGGGTGCGATTCATGGCGCGCGTGGCTGCATCGAGCTGCTCACCACACCCGACGCCACGACCGGTATCTGCAGGCCCGCGACGTTTCGCGTCTCGGTGGCCTGGCAAGGCATGCTGTCCAGTGGCACGCCCGGCAATGCCTGCGGTCGCAATCGATACGGAAGCGAGGACGGCGCACGACGCGTGCTCGCAGAACAGGTGACGGTCGGGCTGCCGACCTGCACGGTGAGCGATTGAGGCAGGCCTCGATGCACGCAAGCATGCCATTCGCGCGTTCCCCCGCGCATGCCGCGCAAGCCGGCACGACGCTGCTCGAGACGATGATCGCCTTGACGATCGGCCTGATGCTGCTCGTCACGCTCAGCGAAGTCTTCGTCGCCAATGGCAGTCTCCGCAGGGATCTGGACTATTCCGGGCGGTTGGTCGAAAGCGCCAGCTACGCAATGGATCGCCTCAGCGACGATTTGCGTACGGCCGGCTACTACGCCGAGTTCGATCTGGCCGACGCCGGCCTGACCATGCCGGGCGCCAAGCCCGATCCGTGCGACGCCGACCTTGCTGCCCTCGCTGCCGCGCTTCCGTTGCCGATTCAGGGCTACGACGGCGGACTGGGGCTTCCCGAGTCGTGCACGAGCGGCCCGAATGCCGCAATCCAGAATCAGAAGCCGGGCTCCGACATCCTCGTGATCCGGCGGGTCGATCCGTGCGTGGCGGGGCCGACGACGGCCGCCGGCTGCAGCTCCGCCGTCGAGGGTCTGCCGTACTTCCAGGCGTCGCATTGCACGTGGACGTTGCCGCATGAACCTACCGAGCTCGCCGGCCCGGGTTCCGGCTGGTTCAAACTCGACACGCTGCCGTCGAAGCTGGGCCTGCACAACATCGACTGCAACCAGAATCCCGGCGCGGCCGCAGCCGACTATCACCGCTTCGTCGTGCATATCTATTTCGTCAGCAACGACGACATCCCCGGCGATGGCATCCCGACCTTGAAACTGGCCCAGCTCGACGTTGGAGGGTTCACGGATGCGAGCGTGGTCCCGCTGGCCGAAGGAATCGAGAATCTGCAACTCGAGTACGGGCTCGACACCGGCGCCGCGCTCGATGGCAGCGCCGACCAATTCAGCGCCAACCCGGATATTCATGCGGGCTGCGCGGGCGCGGCGTCGCCCTGCAGCGCGGCCAATTGGGCTGCCACCGTGGCCGTCAGGGTTCACATGCTCGCGCGCAACACCAAAGCGACGGCGGTCGGCTATACCAACCAGAAGGGTTACACGCTCGGGCTGAACGCCGATGGTTCGTTCAATACGATTCCGGCGTTCAACGACGTGTACAGGCGCCATGTCTATCAGACGTCGGTGCGGGTCTACAACTCCTCCGGCCGGAACCAATAGCGGTGAACGCGCTGCGCCTTCGCCAGTATCGTTCGCGGGCCTGCGAGCGCGGCACGGTACTGTTCATCGCACTGGTGTTCCTGGTCCTGCTCACGCTCATGGCATTGACCACGTTCAACCTCAGCAAAGGCACGCAGCAGATCGTCGGCAACGTGACGGCACGCAGCCAGGCGTTCCAGGTCGCGCTGCAGACCAGCGAAGCGGCGATCAGCACGAACCGGCTGGCTCACCATCCGGCTGACCTGTTCGGCAGCGGCACGAACACCGTGACCGTCGACGTCAACGGCGATCAGAAGACCGTGATCAGTGCGACGGTCGACCTGCCGCAATGCGTCAGCATCCGGCAGGTCGTCGACAACAAGCTCGACCTGGGCAGCGAGCGGGACCTCGAATGCGCGAACAGCGCCAAGAGCGCCCTGTTCTGCTACGACGTGCTGTTCCAGTTCCGGGTCCGCGCCACCGATCCCGTGACGAACGCGACGAGCAGCGTAGGCCAGGGCGCGTCGATCCGTTCGCAGCCGGCATCGGTGCGCAACATCTGCCGCAACGCGAGCGGCGAGCCGTACTTTTGATGCAGCGCTGAACACGGCGACACGCGTGTTCGACCGCCCCGGCAAACCACCGCCATGACTTTCGACAGAAGATCAGACTGGGTTATGAAACTTCACAGGTTTACGACTGGCGCGCGCGCGGGACTGCTCTTTGCGGCGCTATTCGCGGCAAACGCGAGCCAGGCCGATGACATCGACATCTTCATCGACTCGGCGAGCAGCGCGGGCGTGCCGAACGTGGTTTTCCTGCTCGACAACACCTCGAATTTTTCCAAGGCGTCGCAAGCCTGGGGGCCGCCGGACAACGAGCCGACCCAGGGCCAGGCGGAACTCGATGCGATCTTCGCGGTGGTCCAGCAGATCTACACCGCCCGGCAACACGACGCCAACGCCCCTGCGGTCAAGATCGGCGTGGCGATGCTCAATGCGAACGGCAATCCGGGCGGCGCCTATATGCGTTTCGCGCCGCGCGACATCACGGTGCCGGCGAACTTCAGCGCCTTCAAGAACATCTTCGGCTACGGCACGGCCGGAGTGCCCGCTGCCGGCGTCGCGTCGACTTCGATCTACGCGAAAATCACCAATCCGGCAGAAAAGATCAACGAATCGTCGAAGGACGAATCCGGATCGCTGTACGAGATCTACAAGTACTACAACGCGCTGCCCGCGTACAAAGGCAAAGCGGCGCAAAATCCGTACGCCGATTACCCCGGCAACACGGGCGTGCCGCAGACACCCGCCGGCCAGGGGCTGACGAGCGGTTTTGCTCTCAACGCCGCAGGCACGACGTATACCGGTCCCGATACGCTTTGCGCGAAGCAGTACATTATTTTCATCGCCAACAATTCGCAGGGCAACCAGATCTCTAGCGGATCGGCGTCCTACGAAGGCATCAGCGCCGGCGCAGCGATCCTGCCGATCACTTATTCGCCGGATTTCTGGACCGACGAATGGGTGCGTTTCTTGTCCCTGCATCAGATCAACACGTACATACTCGATGCCTACAATGCGCAGCAGAACGTGAGCTACAGCGCCGAGCTGAAGGCCGCGGCCGGCAAGGACCGCTACTACCCGGTCGGCAGCGAGGCGGCGATCATCGCGGCATTGAACAACATCCTGGTCAACATCCAGGCCGTCAACTCCGCTTTCGCCGCAACCAGCATGCCGGCGAGTGCCGCCAATCGCAGCATCAGCCAGAACCAGGTATACATCGGCGTGTTCCGCCCCGGCGAAGGCGGCAATCCGCGTTGGTATGGCAACCTCAAGCGCTATCAGCTGCTCTACGACAGCACGACCGGCGCGATCGACCTGGGTGATCAGTTCGGGGTGCCGGCGCTCAACGCCGCATCGGGTTTCATCGCCGAGTGCGCTGCAAGCTACTGGACCAGCGACACCTCGGCTTATCGTCCCGGGAGCACCGTCGCCGCGCAGCCGTACTGGACGCTGATCCCCGGATCGACACCGCCTTCGAGCCTGTGTCCGGCCCCCGCGGCAAGTGGCGGCAATGCCAATCCGGCATCCCGCCTGTTTTTTCCGCCGGGCGTCGCCTGGTCCCCGTTGTCGGATGTGCCCGACGGTCCTTTCGTCGAGAAAGGCGGTGCAGGCGAAGTCCTGCGGCGCGGCAACGTCGCGATGGAATCTGCGGCGACCTGGAAAGTCAGCCGGGCGACGAAGACCCTGTCCGGCTCCAGCCTGGTCAATTTCAACTCGAGCACGGCCGGCGTGTCGTTGGCGACGCTCGGCGTGCCGGCAACGGCGCCAATCGGAAGTGCTCTGCCGACGCTCGGGCAAATGGTCGATTTCGTGCAGGGCTGGGACAGCAAGGATACGAACGGCAACGGTTATACCGATCCGAACGCGCCGTCGGCGACCACGGAAACCCGCCCGACGATCCACGGTGACGTGATCCATTCCACGCCTCTGCCGATCACGTACGACAACTCGTCCAGTGGCGTGGTCGTCTATTACGGTTCCAACGACGGCATGTTCCACGCAGTCGATTCCGGCAGCGGGATCGAGCGCTGGTCGTTCCTGGCACCGGAATTCCTGGCGCGCATGTACCGGCTGTACGCGAACACTCCGCTCGTGCGCTACGCAAACATCGGCAGCGGCATTGTGCCGACGCCTACGCCGAAGGATTACTTTTTCGACGGCTCCACCGGCCTGTATCAGAGCGGCGACAACAGCGCGATCTGGATTTATCCGTCGATGCGACGCGGCGGCCGAATGATCTACGCGTTCGACGTCAGCCCGAGCGGCGGCAGCGCGCCGGCGTTGCCGAAGTTCCTGTGGAAGGCCGGATGCCCCGCCTCCGACAGCGATATCGGCTGCACCGGCGGCATGACCGGCATCGGCCAGACCTGGTCCAAGCCTGTCTCCGGCCTGATCCGCAACGGTCCGCTCGATACGGCGCCCGCCCCCGTCGTGATCTTTGGCGGCGGTTACGATTCGACGCCGACCAAAGACGCGAACGGTACTGTGCTGGCGTCTTCATGCGAGGACCAGAACGTCAGGTCGCCGTCGTGCAGCGGACGCAAGGGCAACATTGTATACATCGTCGACGCCGAGCACGGTCCAGGCACTCTGCTGCGCAGCTTCGCACTGCCGGGCGCCAGTGGCCGCACGCCGGGCAGCGTCGCCGGCGACATCGCTGTGATCGACGCGAACCGCGACGGTTTCGTCGACTACGCCTACCTTGCCGACACGAACGGATTCGTCTACCGGATCGACTTCGTCGATGATCCGGTGAGTCTGGTTCCGCTGACGCAGGTCGACTGGAGCATCCACCAGATCGCCGGCAGCAGCGGATCAGGACGCAAATTCCTGTTCGAGCCGACAGTGTTCTTCAACCACAACAAGGTCTACGTCGGCTTGGGCTCCGGCGACCGCGAGCATCCGCTGATCACCCAGTATCCGTTTACGAGTCCGGTCGCCAATCGCTTCTACGTGTTCATCGACGATCCGGCAACGACCAATTACCTCGACCTGGACGGCGCGAAAATGGTCAACGCCGCGAACGACGGCATCGGGGTCGACGGCTTGGCGAACGGCGCCGGCGCGACCTGCGCCACGGCTCCGGCGCTGCCAGCCGCATCGGCCACGCTTGCCGGCTGGTACCTGCCACTGAACGCGAACGGGACGGGCGAACAGGTCGTGACGCCGGCCGTGATCGTCTCGGGACAAGTCAGCTGGGGGACGAACCGCCCGCTTGTGCCGACCGGCGGGACCTGCTCGAATGCGCTTGGCGAAGCGCGAGGTTATCTGGTCGACCTGGTCACCGGTTCCGGCGCGATCGGTACCGCGGGCGTGTGCGGCGGAACGACATCGACGGCGTATACAGGCGGCGGTTTGCCGATTCCACCCGAAATCAACCTGACACGCCTCACCGGCCAGGATGGCAAGCAAGTCTACGTCGGCACCTGCATCGGCTGCCCACCCAAGAACGGCGGTGCATCGTCCGGCACCGGCACCCAGGCGCTCTCGAACTTCAAGCCGAGCGATCCGTTCGCCGTGAAGAGCGAAACGCGCCGGCGTGTCTACTGGTTCACGCCGACCGGCGATTAGCCACGTGCGCGTGAACAAGCGGTAACGTTTCGCGGCTCGGTGATCGCCGCCGCGATCGCCCAAAACAGAAAGCCGCGCGCCGTCCTCCTGACCACCGCGTCCTCTTTGCAACACGCTCGCTCGAATCCATGCCTCGAAAAATTCATGGCGTCGTCGCGAATGCCGACAAGGCCCACGATCGGCCGAGACCGGTTTGCGCAACGCCACGTGCAAGTACGTATAAGTACTGATGCCCGCACTCCTGAACATCGTCTACGATGGTGACGCCCTGCTACGGGCTCAAGCTCATCGTTGTTCTGGCAGTGGAGTATTTAGTTGGACCATCTCTTGATTCGCAGCTCGCGTGACCGCGGTCCGCTTCCGGCACCGGGTGACGGCGGCGATCATTTCCGCCTTGTTGCACGGACCAATCCGTGAGCGTCGCCGTGCCTGTCATTTCGCCCGCACGGGCTCCAGGCGTTTTTACCTGGCCGGTGCCGCCATTCTTTCGTCGGACCGGCGCACCGCTGCCCGGCCATGCCCGGGACTGCAGGGTCGAGCTGCTCAACGGCCGGCTCATTGAAGGCCAGTTGCTGTCGTTCGAATCGTTCTTCGAGTCGATCGATCTGGAACTGCCCGAAGGCGTCCGGCGGCAGATCCGGATCGAGCACATACGCAAGGTCGTGCTGTCGGCGTCGCTGCCATTGACGAGCGACGGCGACGCTCTGGGCGGTTCCAGCGTCGACGACTCGCCCGCGCCGGAACAACGGACGTTTTCGGTCCGATTCCGCGACGGCAGTACGTTCGCCGGAACCACACACGGCTTCATCAAGGAAAATGCCGGCCTGTTTCTCTACCTGCTCGAAGAGGGCGACTCGCGTCGCGCATTGCGCTGTTTCATTCCGGCGCTGCAGCTGGCCGACGTGCAGCTCGGCCCTTTGCTCGGGGAAAACCGGTCGCTCCAGAATGAGGTCAACAGCAGGGACCTCGCGGCTGCGCTGAACAAGCAGGCAAGGTTGCGCCAGGAAACGATCGGCAAGCAGCTGGCCGATCGCGGCGTTGCGTCCGCGGAACAACTCAGGCAAGCCCTCCAGTCTCATCGAGGGCGTCCCACGATGAAGCTGGGCGAATTGCTGGTCGAGGCGGATCTTGTTTCATCCGAGCAACTCGACGAGGCCTTGCGCGTGCAAGGGAAAAACCGACAGCGGCGGCTCGGCGACATCCTGGTCGGCATGGGAGTCATAACGCCGCACCAGGTGCAGATGGCACTTTCGGACAACCTCGGGATTCCTTTCGTAAACCTGCGCGAATTCAAGATCGACCCGACCGTCCTGGAACTGGTCAGCACCACGTTCGCCAATCGCCACCAGGTGTTGCCGCTACTGCGCATGGGCGAGTCACTCGTGGTCGCGATGGAGGATCCGCTGGCGGTACCGTTTACGCAGCAACTGGATTTTCTGACCAATCACTCGATCATTCCGGTGATCGCGGATCCCAACGAGCTGCGGGCGCGAATTGAACGGGAGTATGCCAACCTCGACCTGCCAGGCGTGCCTGCGACGCACGTAGCGAAAGCAGCGACGCCCGCCGACAGCATCGGCGCCCGCGACTTGTCGCGCATGCACGTCGAGGAACTGGCGACCGAAGTGGGACGAACGGTTCCGCAGCTGGAGGAGCCGGGCAACGCCGAGTCCGACGCGCGCGTAACCGACAACGCGCTGGTGCGTCTGGTCAACAAGATCATCATGGAAGCGCACTCTCAGGGTGCATCCGACATCCATATCGAAAGCTACCCCGGGAAGAGCAACACGCGCGTGCGCTTCCGCAAGGACGGAGAGCTCGAGGACTACATCGAGCTGCAACCAGCCTACCGCTCCGCCCTGATTTCCCGGATCAAGGTGATGGCCGGGCTGGACATTTCGGAGCATCGGCGCGGTCAGGACGGCAAGATTGCATTCAGCAAGTTCGGTCCGTTGGCGATCGAACTGCGAGTGGCCGTCGTGCCGACCACGAACAATCTGGAAGACGTGGTGCTTCGCCTGCTCGGTGGAGTCGAACCGCTGCCGCTGGAAAAACTCGGTCTCGTCCCACGCGACCTGGCCGAACTGAAGAAGATGGTCACGCACAGTTACGGCCTCATCCTCGTGTGCGGACCCACCGGGTCGGGCAAGACGACGACGCTGCACTCGGCCTTGCAGGCCATCAACCGGCCCGATGTCAAGATCTGGACCGCCGAGGATCCGGTAGAGATTACTCAACCCGGATTGCGTCAGGTCCAGGTCAACGCGCGTATCGACTGGACGTTTGCCGCGGCGATGCGTTCGTTTCTGCGCGCCGACCCCGACGTCATCATGGTCGGCGAGATGCGCGATATCGAGACCGCCAAGATCGGCATCCAGGCCTCGCTCACGGGACACCTGGTGCTGTCGACGCTGCATACGAACAGCGCGGCCGAAAGCATCATCCGCTTGCTCGAAATGGGCATGGATCCGTTCAACTTTGCCGACGCGCTGGTCGGCATCCTTTCGCAGCGTCTGGCGCGCACGCTGTGCAGCCAGTGCAAGAAAGCGCGCGTGGCCACGGATGCAGAAATTACCGCGCTTGCGCACGAATACTGCATCGATTCGAAGTTCGACGCCGCCACAGTGATCGCCCAATGGCGCAAAACCTTCGCTGGCAGCGGCCATATCCAGTTGCACGAGCCGGGCGGATGCGAGAAATGTGGCGGGACCGGATACCGCGGCAGGACCGGGGTGTACGAGCTGTTGGTCGCGTCGCCACGGATCAAGGAAATGGTCCGCACGCGCTGCACTGTCCCGCAGGTGGAGGAGGCCGCACAGGACGGCGGCATGCGCCTGCTGCGCCAGGACGCGATCGAAAAGGTATTGAGCGGCTTGCTCGATCTGCCGAATGCGCGCTCAGTGTCCACGTAGGGGCTCTGAACAACTCAGGAAGGGCCGTCATTCCCGCGAAGCGGGAATCCATTTTGCTTTTGCTCAATGGAATACGATCAAGATGGATTCCCGCTTTCGCGGGAGTGACGACTTGTTCAGAGGTTCCCTGAGCATTCCACCACCGAACTGCGTAAACCCGGCGCGGACTTCGTGTCGCTGCTGCGGACGGCGGCGACCGTGGCAACGGGGTTTACGGCCGCCTCGGGCCCAGCCGCTGCAGTCGCCGCGACGCGCTACTTCGCTACCGGCGTGAACAGCAGGTCCTGGTAGTCGTAACTGAAATCGGCGAGCGGCGAAACCGGTTTCATCGTGATGCGTTCGACCTTGGCGTCGGCATCGAGGCCGAAGTTCACGTAGGTCGGCTCGATGTTCTTGTCGTCGAATTTCGTCGTGAAGCTGTCGTACTGCCAGTGCGCGAGCGTGCCGCCCATGTTCGGCGTCGACTTGAAATCGATTCTCAGCTTGCCCTTGACCAGCGTGATCTCGATGTTGCCGTACCACGGGTCGGAGTAGGTGCCGGCGTAGCGCGCGAGCGGCAGCGACGGCGCGGATTTCGCCGGCGCCGCGGCCTTGGTCTTGTACGCCTGCAGCCCCGCTTCGATGCGCTGCTTCTTGAACGCGACGAACTTCTCCGGCCACTGCTGCGCCGGCGCGCCTAGATAGTGATCGAGCAGCTCGAAGGCCAGGCCGACCAGGATCTCGCCGTCCTCGCTGTTGATCGCGATCGAGAAACCGACGTTCTTTTCCGGAATCAGCATGACGATGGTCTGGAAGCCGAACACGGCGCCGCCATGCCAGATCAACTTCGCGCCGCGATAGTCGCGTTCGTCCCAGCCGAGCGCGTACAGCTCGAAGTTCGGCGTCGTCGCCTCGATCGGCGGCGGGCGTGGCGCCGTCGGCACGATCGTGCGCGGCGTCCACATCTCATCGCGCGCGGCCGTGCTGAACAGGTGCTTGTCGCTGTCGACGAGCTTGCCGCCGCCGAGCTGGATGCGCAGCCAGCGCGCGAAATCGTTCGCACTGATCGCCAGGCCGCCGGCCGGCGCCGCGTTGCGGCCCAGCTCATCGCGCTCGTCGAGCGTTTCCTGCTTGCCGGAGCCGCGCAAGCCGCTGCTCATGCGCGCATGCGGGAACGCGCGATTCGCCGTCGCGAAGCGCTTGTCCTCGTCGCTCGTCGAATTGAGCATGCCGGCCGGCTTGAGCACGCGCTCGGCGGTGAACTGCTCCCACGTCTGCCCGGTCATCGCCTCGATCATCTGCCCCGCGACCATGTACAGCACGTTGTCGTACGCGTAGCCGCTGCGGAAACTGGTCGCCGGCTTGATGAAACGCAGGCGGCGCACCGACTCGGCGCGGCTCAGGCTCGTGCGCGGCACGAACATCAGGTCGCCCGCGCCGAGGCCCAGGCCGCTGCGGTGCACGAGGAGGTCGAGCACCGTCATCTCGCGCGTGACCCACGGGTCGTACATCTGGAACCAGGGAACGTGCTGGGTCACGGGGTCGTCCCACGCGATCTGGCCGCGGTCCACCAGGACGGCGAGCGCGGCCGTGGTGAACGCCTTCCCCACCGAGCCCAGCTGGAAGATCGTGTCCGCGTCGACGGGCGCGTCCTGGCCCAGCTGCCGGATGCCGTAACCGCGGGCCAGGGTCACGCGGCCGTTCTCCACGATCGTCACGGCCAGGCCGGGAACGCCGACCGCGGCCCGGATCTGCTCGACCCGCGCGTCGAAGCCGGCGGGCGGGTCGGCCCACGCGGCGCCGGCGAGACACCCGGCGGCCGCCGCCCACGCGCACGCCATCACCCTGCGCTTCATGGCGGCCCTGAACCGGACGCGCGGGCCTCTACGAGCCCCACAGCCTTGTGCCGACGGAGAGTCCGATCGTGCGCGGCCGGGTCAGGCTCAGGCCGAGCGCGCCATTGGGAAGGGGGCCGGCGGTGCCGATGCTCGTGACGCCGAGGTCGTTGGTCAGGTTCTTTCCGTAGAGCTCGACGGACCACCGGCCGTGGTAGGCGCCGGCGCGGAGGTTCAGGCTCACGTAGCTGTCGGCCCGGCGAATGCTCCCGTCGGCCGCGCGGTTGTTGAAGGCGACGGGGCGCTCGCCCGTGTAGCCCAGGCTGCCGCCGACGTAGGTCCGCGTCCGGCTCTTCACCGTCCATTCGTAGTCGGCGTTGAGCCCGAAGCTCCAGTCCGGGACGTAGGGCAACGGGTCGCCGTCCTTCCCGCCGACGCTGGCCGAGGTGTCCTGGGTGAGCTTCGCGTCGGTGTAGGCCGCGTTCACGGAGAGCGTGAGGCCGCTCGTGGGGAACGCGCTGGCTGCGATCTCGAAGCCCTTGCTGGCCGCGGTTCCTCCGTTGCCGTTGATCCCGAAGTTGTTCACGATCAGGAAGAGCTGGATGTCTTCCCAATCGAGGTAGTAGCCGGCGAGGTCGAGCGAGAACTTGTCCGCGGGCCGGCCCCCCGCCTTGAGACCGACCTCGTAGCTGGTGAGGCGGTCGGAGTCGTACGTCCTCGGCACCGACGCCGGCGCCGCCGGCGGAAGCACGTTGGGCCCGCCCGGCCGGAATCCGGTGGCCACGCGGCCGTAGATGGAAGAGCTCTTCCCGATCTCGAAGCGCGGCGCAAACGAAAAGGTGAACGGGCTCTCCGAGGACTTCACGTCGTCGAACTGGGCGGGGCCGCCGGCCAGGGGGCCATCGGAGCGTTGGGAGGCGACCTGCTTGTTGTGGCTCAGGCGTCCCCCGAGCGCGAGATCGAAACGGGGGGTGGCGTGCCAGGTGGCGTTCGCGAAGCCCGCGATCTCCTCGTAGGTCGAGTCCAGCGCCACGTCGGCCAGGATCGGAATGCCGGTGGCCACGTCGTCCGTACCCGCTTCGACGGCGGTGATCTTCTGCTTGATGGCGGAGTCCTCGTTCGTGTAGTACCCGCCCACCAGCCAGTCGAAGGCCTTGCTCTTTGCCGAGACGAGGCGCAGCTCCTGGGTGAACTTGTCGGTGCTGGTCGTCTGCGGCAGGACCGCGCTCAGGGGCCGCGTGCGGGCGTTGCCGAAGAGCTGGGTCACGAGCGCGGACAGGGGCGGACCACCCGTCAGGTTGGTTGCGATGGCGAGGTCGCTCTGGAAGTCCGTCTCGAAGGTGCCGTAGCTCGTGACGGACTGCAGGCGGGCCGGGCCCAGATCCCCGTCGACGGTGCCGTTGTAGACACGGTACTTCGTGTCGTTGAACTCCTTCTGGTAGCTGGACTGCACCGGAGTGGGGTTGAGGGGCTCGAGGCTGCGCGGGTCGGCGTCGACCACGCTGGAGGCGTCCGTATCGATGTCCTGGATCTGCGCCCCCACCGTGACCGAGAATCGCTTCGAGGGCTCGACGAGCACGGCGAGCCGCCCTCCGAACCGGTCGAGGGCGTTGAGGCCGTTGGCGACGCGCGTGCCGCCGATGACGTTGACGCCCGGAGTGGCCAGGCTCGGGACGGGGTTGTTGCCGATCGAATCGATGAAGCCGCTGTCGGAGCGATAGAACCCGCTGGCCCGGACCGCGGCCTTGGCCCCCAGCGGCACGTTGGCCATGCCCGTCAGGGAGTATCCGGGGTCGCCGTTGTCGACGGTCTCCGCACTGCCCAGCAGCCGCGCCTCGAACCTGTCGTTGCGCGGCCGGTTCGGAACGAACTTCAGGACGCCGCCGAGGGAGCTCGCTCCGTACAACGTGCCCTGGGGGCCGCGCAGGACCTCGACCCGGGCGACGTCGAACGTGTCGAAGTCGCCGGCGGAGATCGAGCCGTTGGCCAGGCCGGTGCTGGATCCGAACGGGACGTCGTCGAAGTAGATGCCGATCGTCGACGCCACGCCCCCGGTGTTGACGCCGCGCAAGGTGACGCGGGTGGATCCGGGCCGCGTCTCGGTGAGGCTCAAGCCCGGCACCAGCGGCAGGAGGTCCTTGAAGTCGTCGACGCGCTGCTGTTCCAGGAGCTGTCCGGGGACGACGGTCACCGACGCCGGGATCTCCGCGATGGCCTCCGTGCGCTTCTGGGCGGTGACCACGACCTCCTCGCGGAAGCCGACCGGCTTCGACGCATCGTCGGCGGGGGCGGGAGAGGGCGACGGCGTCGCCTCCTGGGCCCCGGCCACGCTCGCGGCAAGCAGGCCGGCGAGGGCGAGCAGATTCGTTCTCCAAGGACGCATGAAGGACCTCCCCTGTGCCCGCTGCAGATGTTGAGCGGGCGCGATTAAGGCATCAAATGTTGCAGGTGTCAAGCCCGTCCCCGCCGGCGCGAGATGCCGTTGAATTGAGCAGACTGGCTGGGGGCGGAGGGAGGCCATGTCCTCCTTGACGGCTTCCCCGGGAATGGATAAGACTCCCGAGCATCAAGTGTTGCAGTCAGGCCGGGAGGCGATCCGAAGGCCCGCTTCCCCAAGTTCGGGAGTCAAATCGCCATGACCTTCTCGTCACGCGGCCGCGCCGGGTGGCACCGGGCCGGCCTCGCCTCGACCCTCGGCCTCCTCGCCGCCACCGCGGCGGCCGCTCCCCCCGCACGCACCTTCGACGCGGGGGGTGACGCGGCCTACCGGCCGGTCCAGGCCGCCGCCCCGCAGCCTCTGCCCGGCGCCGGCCTCCGCGACCGCGCGGAGCTGGAGGCCTTCGTGGACGGCTTCGTCGGCGCCGAGGTGGAGGCGTACGACGTGGCCGGCCTGACCGTGGCCGTGGTCAAGGACGGGCAGCTCTTCTTCGCCAAGGGCTACGGATGGGCGGACGTGGACGGCCAGGTCCCCGTGGACGCGGACAAGACGCTGTTCCGGCCCGGGTCCGTGTCCAAGCTCTTCACCTGGACGGCGGTGATGCAGCTCGTCGAACAAGGGAAGCTGGACCTGGACGCGGACGTGAACACGTACCTGACCCAGTTCAAGGTTCCCGCCACCTACCCGGCGCCCCTCACCCTGCGGAACGCGCTCACCCACACGGTGGGGCTGGAGGACGGCGGCATCGGCTACCTGATGGCGCGCAGCCCCCAGCAGATCGTGCCCCTGGCCCGCTCCCTGGCCGAGCACACGCCGGCCCGCGTGCGGCCCGTGGGCACGAACGTGGACGGCCTCAGCTCGTCCTACTCCAACTGGGCCACGTCCCTCGCCGGCCTCATCGTGGCCAACGTCTCCGGGATGTCATTCGAGGACTACGTGGAAGCCCACATCCTGCGTCCCCTGGGCATGGAGAGCAGCACCTTCAAGGAGCCGCTTCCGGAGGCGCTCGCGAAGCGGATGTCGGTCGGCTACACGTTCGAAGCGGGCGCGTTCAAGCCGCAGGGCTACGAGTACATCGCGAATTTCGGCCCCGCCGGCTCCCTGGCCGCCACCGCCACCGACATGTCCCGCTTCATGATTGCCCACCTGCAGCAAGGAGGGACGGGGGAAGCGCGCATCCTGAAGCCAGAGACGGCGCGCGCCATGCACGCGCGTGCCTTCAGCCCCCAGCCCGCCGTAGGCGGATCCGGTCTCGGCTTCTACGAGACCTACGTGAACGGCCGCCGGCTCATCGGGCACGGTGGTGACACGAACTACTTTCACAGCGAGCTCGGCCTGCTCGAGGAGGAAGGCACCGGGTTCTTCGTCTCCGTGAACACGGGGGGCAAGGCGGGGCTCGTGCCCCGGCACTTCCTCCGTGCCTTCATGAACCACTACTTCCCGGCGCGGCTGCCGGCGGTCAAGCCCCCCGACGACTTCGGCACCCGGGCCGCGAAGTACGCGGGACAGTACCGCGCGATCCGCCATTCCTATACCCGGTTCGAGAAGGTCTTCGGGCTGCTGGGAGGGACCACCGTCGCCCCGACCGGGAAGAACACGCTCGTCATCCCCGATCTGTTCGGGCACGCCGACCAGTACGTGGAAGTGGCGCCCGCGGTCTTCCGCGAGGTCGGCGGGGACAGGATGGTCGCGTTCGTCCAGGACGGCACGGGCCAGGTCGTGGGGATGGTTGGCCAGTTCGCCTTCATCCCCTTCGCCAAGCTGCGCTGGTACGAGGGCTCGCCCTTCCAGTTCACGCTCCTCGGGCTCTCCCTCCTCTTCTTCCTGATCGCCCTCGTCTCGGCGCTGCGTCATTGGAAGAACGACAAGGCGGGGCCGCCCGCCGCCCGCTGGGCCCGGCGCAACCTCGGCCTGCTGGGAGCCCTCAACCTCGTCTTCGTCGTCGCCTTCGCGTCGATCTTCGCCGCCGGCGTGAACGAGCTCATCTTCGCCGTGCCCAAGGGCCTGTACGCCGTGCTGACCCTGCCCCTCATCGGGCTGGCCCTCACCGCGCTGGCCGCGGTCCTGGCCGTGCGGGTCTGGCGGGAGGCGTACTGGACGCGCGGCGCGCGCCTGCTCCACACCGCGGGGGTGGTGTCGGCTCTCGCCTTCGTGTGGTTCCTGAACTACTGGAACCTCCTGGGCTACTGGATCGGATAGAGACAGGCGCAGGGCCGGGCCCGCCGTGCTCCTCGGCCCATCACTTCCTCTTGCGCGCGGTTCGTCCGGGGTTCGTCCGGTCCTCCTCGCGTCCGGGCGCTTCCTCGTACCAGCGCGGGCCCGAGAGGTATTCCTTCTCCGTCTGCCGAAGGAGGGCGAGGGCGCGCTTGGGAGCGATCTCCGCGCAGGCCAGGACGACGGCGTTGAGCAAGGCCATCGGCGCCACGTAGGAGCCGCTGAAGGTCGCGCCCGCGGTCGAGGCCACGAAGTAGTCGTCACATTCGCGGGCCAGGGGCGTGGTGTCGCTGTCCGTGATGGCGGTCGTGGGAACCCCGCGGCTCCGCGCGAGCTTCGCCGCCTCCACCGTCACGCGCAGACAGCGGCCGAAGCTGATGGCGACGAGCAGGTCCTTCCGGGCGAGCAGGCGGACCTTGTGCTGGAGGTTGCCCCCCGTCCCCACCGGCGCTTCCGCGTCGAACCCGAGGGGCAGGAGCGCGTAGGCGAAGAACGAGGCCAGCGATGCCGCGAGGTCCGACCCCACCACCAGGATGCGCCGCGCCTGGTGGATGCGGCGGGCGAAGCTCGCCACGCGCTCGGAGTCGAGGCCGCTCTGCAGCCGGTTCAGGTTCCCGAGGTCCCGTTCCAGGCTGTGCCGGACGTGGTCGGCCAGGCTGCGCTTCTCGTTGGTGATGGCCTTCAGGATGCGGTAGGGGGTGAGCCGGGAGACGAAGTGCTCGCGCAGGTCGGTGGCGAAGTCGGTGTAGCGCTGGTAGCCGAGGGCCTGCACCGTGCGCACGATCGTCGCGGGGTCGACGCTGTAGCGGCGGGCCAGGGCCCGCGAGGAGAGGAAGAACGTCTCGTCGGGATTCTCCAGGGTGGCCTGCAGCAGGCGCCGCCGGTTCGGCGAGAGGCGACCCTCGAAGCGGGCGATCCTCGTCTCGATGGCCGTGCGCGCCGGAATGCGGGGTCTCCTGACCTGGACGAAGCGAGTCGCGGGTGATGATCTCCACTTTGACCCGGCGACGCAACTCGGATCGAGCTATCCCTTCTTCGGCGCGTGACTCGGCCCCGGGCGGCGGGAGCGCCGGTGCTCATCGACGAGAAATCCCGCCAGGAGATCGGCGTCGGCCCGGCGCGGGGAGGTGCGCCGTGCCACCAGGGCGAGCGTACGCGACGGCGCCGCCTTCGAGAACGGGCGCGCCACCAGCCGCGTCCCCTTGAGGATGCCGGCGTCGAGCGTGATCGCGGGCAGCAGGGTCACGCCCAGCCCGCCTTCGACCATCTGGATCAACGTGGTCAGGCTGGTGGCCTCGACCGGCGACTCCCAGGCGCCGCGGCGCGGACCGCAGGCGGCGATCGCGTGGTCGCGCAGGCAGTGCCCTTCCTCGAGAAGCAGCATGTCGGCGGTGTCGATCCTCCGGAGGGCGACGTCCTTCTCGCGGACGGCGGGATCGGCCTGGCGGGCGACGAACCAGAACTCGTCCTTGAAGAGCTCGCGCACGTAGAGGTCGCCGGTGTCGAAGGGGAGGGCGATCAGCGCGACGTCTAGGCCGCCCGCGCGCAGCCGCTCGAGCAGGACCTTGGTGACGTCCTCGCGCAGGTAGAGCTTCAGGTCGCCGTGCACGCGCCGCAGCGCGGGAAGCACGCGCGGCAGCAGGTAGGGCGCGATCGTGGGAATGGCGCCGAGGCGAAGCGGCCCGGACAAGGGGCGCGTCGCCGCGCGCGCCGCCTCCGCGAGATCGGTGGCCGAGGCCAGCAGCTCCTTGGCACGCGCGGCGACGTCTTCTCCG
>Ga0207691_10002615_pt1 | contig 17580 bp, 9 predicted proteins | sample KBSM13metaG_FD_184327 | JGI IMG/M metagenome (GOLD analysis project Ga0207691, IMG submission 184327) | Miscanthus rhizosphere microbial communities from Kellogg Biological Station, Michigan, USA - KBS M1-3 metaG (SPAdes) (version 2) | ecosystem: Host-associated > Plants > Roots > Rhizosphere >... | reverse complement strand
CTGAGCCGCTCCGCGGCTCCGCTCGGAATGACAACGCGCTCGTCCCCGCTTTGCGACGAGCGGGCCCCACCGACGCTGACGCAGCCCAATGACCGCGCGATAGATTCGGCATACGCGTTCGATCTACTGCCGCCTCCTCCGGAGAGCTGAATGGACCGCGTCAGGCACGACATCCGCTTCGCCCTCCGCGGCTTCCGCCGCTCACCGTCGTTCACGATCACGTCCGTTCTGATCCTCGCCATTGGAATCGGTATGGCCGTGGCGATGTTCACCGTGTTCGACGCGGTCGTCATCCGCCCGCTGCCTGTCACCAGCCCCGACCGGGTGGTGGAGCTGTTCACGTACAAGGGCGACCCCAACACCGACTACTACGTCCTGCGCGAGGATCTGACGAAGGTCGTCGCCACGAGTAAGACGATGCGTGACGTCGCCGGCGTAGCGCACTGGGGGGCGCCCACTGCTCCCCTCGTCGACGGCGACCGGCCGCTCGTGCTCAATCGGACGCTCGTCACCGGCAACTTCTTCAACGTGTTAGGCACGCGGCCGCTGCTTGGCCGACTGGTGCAGCCGAGCGACGAGGCGCCCGGCGCGGAGCTCGTGCTCGTGCTGAGCTACGGAGCGTGGCGGAAGCACTTCGGTGGCGACCCGAAGATCGTCGGACGCCGGCTGATGGAGCCGTACGGCCGCAAGGATTACCGGGTCATCGGAGTCGCGCAGCCGGGGCTCGAGTATCCCGCGGCGGTCGACGTCTGGATGCCGGCGTGGCAGCCATCGGCCAACCTGTCGGTCATCGCCGTCGCGCGGCTCACACCTAACGCGACGCCGCGGATGGCCCAGAGCGAGTTTCTGCGGATCATGAAGAGCCTGTCCGCGGACCGCGAGTACGACGGCGCGCACGTCGAGACGTTCACGCACGCGGTGGTCGGCGATGTGCAGCCCATCCTCGTTGTACTGGCTGCCGCGGTTGGTCTCCTGCTCCTCATCGCGTGCGTCAACGTCGGCAACCTGCTACTCCTCCGCGCAGCCAGTCGCGCCCGCGAGCTCTCGGTCCGGCGCGCGCTCGGCGCAACGTACGGCGACGTCGTACGGCAACTCGTGGTCGAAAGCGGATTACTCGGCGTCGCGGGGGGCGTGCTCGGTCTCGCGGTCGCCGGCGCGCTCATTAAGGTGCTCGTCGCGTACGCGCCGCCGCAGTTGCCGCGCTTGGACGTTATTGGCGTTGCGGGCACGCCTGTCATCATCGCCATTGGTGTCACGCTCGCTGCCGTTCTCGTGTTCGGCGTGCTGCCATCACTGCTGGCGTCACGCGGCGACCTCGCGTCGCCGTTGCGCTATGACTCGCGCGCGGGCACCGAGACGCGCGCGCGCCGGCGCATGCGGCAGGCGCTGGTCGCGTCACAGGTAGCGCTCGCGCTCGTCATGCTCGCCGGCGCGGCACTCCTGGGACGAAGCCTCGAGCGGCTTCAGGGGCTCTCGCTCGGGTATGATCCGAACCATCTGTCGCTCATCTCGGTCGCCTTTCCGCCGAGCACGTACGCCGACTCGGCAGGGAAGATCGATCAGCCCCGGTTGAACGCGCTCGGCGATCGGCTCGCGCCGGCCTATCGCGCGGTTCCCGGCGTGACGGCGGTGACGCAGATGCTCGTCCCGCCCTTTCTGGGCACGGGGATCTTCGTCGGCCGGCTGGACCTCGAGGGTCAGACCCCCGAGGAGATGAAAACCAATCCCGTGTACCCGATGGAGGCGGGCGGCGCTGACTACTTCCGGCTCTACGGCATTCCGATTCGGCGCGGTCGTGCGTTCACCGAGGCCGACGACGAAAAGGCCGAGAATGTCGCGATCGTCAGCGAGTCCGCCGCGCGCCGTCTGTGGCCTAACGCGGATCCGATCGGCAAGCGCATTCACTTCTGGAGCGCCGATTCCACCGCGCTCCGCACGGTGGTAGGGGTGGCCGGCGACATGCACTATCGATCGCTGCGCGAGTCGACGGCGGAGATCTACCTGCCGTGGAAGCAGTCGTACTGGCAGGGATCGTTCGCGATCCGCACGACGGGAAGCCTCGCGTCCGTGCTCCCTGCCCTGCGGCGCGCGACGGCCGACGTGAATCCGCAGTTGACGCTGTGGCAGGCCGACGCGATGGATGACCTGATCGCGAAACCACTGGCGCAGCCGCGCATGAGTGCGTTGCTGCTCGCGAGCTTCGCGTTCGTGTCGATGCTGCTGGCCGCGATCGGGCTGTATGGTGTGATGGCGGCTTCGGTTCGCGGCAGTATGCGCGAGCTCGGGGTGCGCTCAGCGTTAGGCGCCTCACCGGAACGCCTGCGGCGTGGCGTGCTCGCCCAGGCGCTGACGGTGACGGCAGCGGGGGCAGTGGTAGGAATCATCGCCGCGCTGGCCGCGTCGCAGCTGCTGACGAAGTTGCTGTTCGAGGTGAGCCCGGTAGACCCGATCTCGATCGTTGGCTCGGCTGCGCTGCTCCTCGTGGTGGCGCTCATCGCGGCATACATCCCGGCCCGACACGCGACACGCGTCGATCCGGTGCAAGCATTGCGGTCCGACTGATCGGCTTGCGGCGAGGACCTGAGTGTACCCGGTATCTCGACGCACACCCTCTGTTTTCAGTACCGAGGGGTCAGTCGTTAGTCATCAGTTTTCAGTCGGAGTCCGTCAGTTGGTAGTAAACGCCGAGACATCGCAGACTGGCGGCTCGCCGCGCGAGGCTCGGCAGCCGTAGCCGGCGGATACGGGGACTGAAAACTGAAAACTATCACTGAGTGACTGACCCACTTGGTACTGGCCATGCCGCCGCCGGATAGCCATAAAACGGGCGCTTGCACAATGTCATTCCGATCGAGCGACAGGAGTCGAGGAATCGCGATCGTCGTGGTAGAGGGCTCTCTATCCTCCAAGCCAGGGATTCCTCGACTCCGCGGCTCCGGCGCTCCGCTCGGAATGACAACCAGCTCCGCTCGGAATGACTGCGCTACGCGACCGCCGCCGTTCTTCCCTCCCTAACGAGTGGCATTACCTGCTCCGCGAATCGCTCCATCTCCTCGAGCTGCGGACTGCACTGCAGCAGCAGCAGCGACACTCCAACCTGCTCGAGCTCGATGATCCGCTCCGCCACCTGCTCCGCCGTCCCCACGAGCCCAGCGCGCAGCCCGCGATTCGAAACGGAGTAGTCCTGCAAGCTCACCTGCTGCTCGAGCTTCGTGTGCGAGATCCAGTCCTGATAGTTCGCGTAGCCCGGTGAACCCGGCTCGACGTTCGTGATCCGTTCCAGCTCGCGCTTCGCCTCCGTCTCGGAATCACGCACGATCACGTAGCCCGCGAGCCCATACGTCATGGCCGGGAGACCGAGCTTCTCGCGACGAGCCGCCATGTCGGCGACCTTCGGCGCGACGCGGTCCGGCGGATCGCCGTGCATCACGTAGGCGTCACACGACCGCGAGATGAGCGACTTCGCCGCCTCCGATTCGCCTCCCGCATAGATCGTCGGTCGCGGCCGGCGAACCGGCTTCGGCTCGACGATGAGCTCACTCACGTTGTAGTACTTGCCCGCGTAATCGAACTTGGGCTGCTTCCACGCGCCGTCGATGACGTCGAGCCACTCGGCCGTTCGTGCATAACGATCGTCGTGCTGATCGAACTGCACGCCGTAGCGGCGCGCCTCGTCGGACCACCACGAGCTGACGACGTTGAGCGCGAGCCGCCCGTTGCTGATGCGATCGATGTTCGCCGCGTGCTTCGCGAGAATCGCCGGCTGATGGAACGTCGGCCGCACGGCAACCATGAGCTCGAGCCGATGCGTGATGGCGGCGAGCGCCGCCGCGGTGGACCACGCGTCGAGCGCCGGCGCTTCAATCCCCTTGATGTCGTTCAGAAACAGCTCGGCGATGAGCGTGAGATCGAAGCCGATCTCTTCGCTGCGCCGAGCGAGGCGGCTCACGTACGCCCACGACGTGTCCATGCGCTCGTCAGGCACGTTGCGGAGCCAGCCGCCGAAGACGGGAAGCCAGTAGCCGTAGCGCATGGGTTACCGTCCTGCCGTTGCGCGACCGGCACGGCGGGAACTGGGAACCGGGAACTGGGAACCGGGCGCTGCTTGCTGCACGCCGCGTGCAGCCCCTGTTCCCTGTTCCCCGTTCCCGGTTCCCCCCCGTCGCGTTTCCAGATAGTCGACGAAATCGAGCCACGGATCAAACCCCACGACGTGCACGGCATCCGCCACGAAATTCGACAGCGCGTTCACATCGTAGTAGTAATGCTTGCCATCGCGGTCATCGACGAGGAATTCGATACCACCGATATCGAGCTTCGCCGCCTGGGCGATACGCTCCACCTCCGCGATGATCTCGGCCGGCGGCGTCGTGCCCTCCACACGCAGGCCCGTCTTCGGGGCGTCGATCGCGCAGGCGCCACGCACGAGCTCCACGCCGTTCGTCGTCTGACACGCGTCCGCCGGGCAGAGGTCGAACGAGCCGACCGCCGGGAACACGTTGATCGCGTACAGGTACCGGCCGCCTAACGTCTCAACGCGCGTGATGTGACCGTTGCGCAGCGGTGCCGACTCCTGCACCAGCGCTGTGCCATCCACGCCGAGTGTCACACGGCCCGCCTCGACTTCCGCCGCGAGCGCTTCGGGGGTGTCGTATCGCACGATGCCGGCGCCGCTGCCGCCGACGTTCGCCTTCACGAGCACCGGGAACCGCAGCTGGCTCGCCGCCGCCGGCGCCTGCGCCGCGTCGTTGATCACGATCGAGCGTGGGTAGGGAAGCCCGAGCTCCGTGAGCAAATCGAGCTGCGTCGCCTTCGAGATCTCGAGGCCGTAGACGTGCGAGCCATTCACGACGGGCACGCCGAGTCGCTCGAGATGCCGCAGCAGATGGAGCGTGTAGAACGTCGTCTGACCGTGCGCGCGCAGGTACGCCGACGGGCTCGCGCGATTCACGACGAGCGAGTACGGCGCTTCGCGTTCTGACGGATCGAACTGATGCGACGCAGCGTCTAGTCTGACGAACGGAATCCCGCGCCGTTCGAGCTCGGCAAATAGTGGGCGGAACCAGTCTGGGTGTTCGTGGAAAATGCCGATGGGAAGTGCAGCCGTGGACATGATATCAACGCTCCGCGAGAGTAGGCGACGACGTCGCCGCCTGGTGAGGCTGGTGAATGCGCGCACTGAGGGTGATCGCCTCGGACGCCGCTACGTCTATCCGGGCAAGCAGGGATTCGTTCGGCACCCCATTCTCGAACGCCGAGTCGGTGCCGTAGATGGCGGTGGGCGTGATGACCGCGCCGACGCTGGCGAACAGCGGACGCAGTCCGTGATCGATCACGAGTTGATGAGCCGGCGACCCGCCCGTGGCGATCGCGATCCCGGTCTTATCGACGAGCCCGTTGAGCGGCAGCAGGTCGAAGAAGACCTTGAGCAGCCCGCTGTACGTCGCGCGGTACACGGGCGTGCTCGCGACGACGATCGTCGCATCAGCAACTCGTGCAAGGGCTTCGTCGACCTCGCTGGAGCGACGCCGGCCGAGCAGCGCGTCGGCTGGCAGCGCGGCGAGGTCAACGAGAGCGGTCGTCGCGCCACGCTCGACGAGTGAGGCTAGCGTCCGCTCGAGGAGCGCCCGCGATTTCGAGCGCGCCGCCGGGCTGCCCGAGATACCAATGGCGTTGATAGTTGTGGCGTTCATGAGTCCCATGCGTGCCTCCACTAGCGCCGCCGGGCGTCACGCGAATGAACCGCGATCGAAATCCGGTCGATCGCGGATGCGATCGCGTACGACACCGGAAAACGAAAAACGCCCGGGCTTGATGGGGCCGCCGGGCGCGTCGCGTTTTAGCACATTGTTTTACGTGGCGGCAATAGGCGGCAAATCACCACGAGCGCTTCAGTTGTGTTTGGAACTCTATGACGACGTCGTCGCCGAGTCAAGCGCGCGGTGGGTAGCGAAATTGTCTCGAATATGTGTGGGGGCCGCGCGCGTAAGCATCAAGAACCCAGAGTGGGAACGGATGCCGCGGAAACAACTGATGGACTTTGCTGACCAGACGGATCGTTGCACCGAAAGCGCAAACAGAAGCAACGGAAAGAAAAAGAACAGACCTCGAGACGCCGTCGGCGGAACTCGAGGTCTGTTTATGACCGCCGAACCCACTTCATTCACCGCGATGATCTCCGACACCGCACCGGAGTCAATCAGTCGTTTCCGAAGAATCCGTTCCCACTCTGGGTTCTTGATGCCTGCCGGAGCCTGCGAGCAGCCCGCAGCCTCAAGCCGGCGGCTTACCGAGATTCGTTAGGCGCTGCTTCACCCGCGGGTCGTTAGGCCGCTTCGTCAGTGCCGCTTGATACCGCACGATCGCCTTCTCCTTGTCGCCCTTCTTCTCGTAGATGTCGCCGAGCTGGAAGTCGATGTCCGCCGAGTTCGCGTTGAACTCCTGATTCATCAACAACAGCGAGATGGCCGCATCCGCCTTCCCCCGCTCCGCGAGCGAGCGCGAGACCGAGTTCACCGGACCTTCCGTGAAATCGTACCGCCCGTTGCCCATGTTCTCGCGCAGCTTCCGGTAGCGCGCAATGGCGGAGTCGGGCCCGAACTTGTCCACCGCGTCCGCGATCACCGTCTCGATCGTGCCCGGAATCGGCGACCCGCGATGGCATGTCACACACTGGATGTTCACGCCCTCGTGCCGCTGCGGCACCGACGCCAGCGTGATGCGGTTCAGCGTGTCGACCATCGCCAGCATGAAACGCGCTTTCTGCTTCTCGATCTTGTCATCGAGCGCCGGACGCATTCGCGGCCGGCCACCCGGCTGGGCGGCGGGCTCCTCGACATGACAGTACGCGCAGTTCACGCCGAGCGCATACGTGAACCCACGCATGTACGTGAGCAGCGTGTCCCGCGGAATGTCCTTCGGGAAGAACTTGAGGTTCTCGGGCGGCGGCGGTTGCTGCCCGCCCTGCGCGAGGGCGGGCACCGAGGCGGACACGAGCGCGGCTGCGGCGAGCAGTGATCGACGGACGACGAGACGGACCACCATGAGAGACGACTCCTGGGTACTGTCAGAAGAACTGGGACGAATCATTGCGGCAGGCATGATGGCGGCTGGCCCGGTCCTCGGCTAGATCGCGCCGACAGCCTTGCGGCGACGGGTAGGACGCGGGTGATGGCTCGACGTGGGCTCGGGCGCGCCACCTTCAGCGACGCATGAGCCGGAACGCGATGTTGCGCCCCATGCCACCGATCGCCATCGAGATCCACAGGATCGCGAGATGCTCGAGCTCCCGTGCGCGAATCAACGCGCCGGCGTCCACCGCATCGAAGCCGAGATCCGTCGCGAGCTGCGCCGTCTGTCGCTTGGCGCCCGCGTCGTCACCGGCATAGAACATCACGCTGGGCACTCCGTCGTACACGGGATCGCGCATGTTCTCATAGCCGGTGGTGTTGAACGCCTTCACCACCTTCGCGTGCGGCACGAGTGCCTGAAGCTGCTCGGCGCCCGACGCTCCACCCTCGCCAGCGAGAAGCGTTAGGCCGCGGCCGATCGGGTTCGTCGCATCGATCAGCGTCACCCTGTCGAACGCCCCCGAGGCGGCGCCGGCGGCGAGCAACGCGTCGCGTGCCGCGTCCCAGGGCGTCGCGAGTACGACGACGTCCGCACCGCGCACGGACTCACTCAGCGGGGCCACTCGCACATTCGACGGGAGCGTCTCGCTCCCTTTCACGTCGCCGCCGTCACCGCCACGTCTCGAACCGAACGTCACATCGTGCCCTGCTGCGGCCCACCGCCTGCCGAGCGTCCCGCCGACGTTCCCGGCCCCGATCATCGTAATACGCATAGTTCGCCGGACTCGTAGGGGTGCGCACGGGTAGGCTAGCTCGGAGGCTAGCCGGCCATTGTCGCACTGGCAGGGCCCATCATACCACTCTACATTGGCGCTTGCCACGCTGATACCTCCCCGCGGTACGGTCCGCCCCTTCGGAGGCGCGTTGGAAGCTGCCAGGCACCCAGGCTCCATTATCGCCGGTCGCTATACGTTAGAGCGCGAGCTCGGACGTGGCGGGATGGCAACGGTGTACCTCGCCCGCGACAGCCGACACGACTCGCTCGTCGCGATCAAGATCCTGCATCCCGAATTCGCACCGTTGTTCGGCGGCGAGCGGTTCGCGCGCGAGATCCGCATCACGGCCGGACTGCAACACCCGAACGTCGTGCCGGTGCTCGACTCGGGGGACGCCGACGGCCTGCCCTTCTACGCCATGCCATTCGTCGACGGCGAGTCGCTGGCGACGCGGTTACAGCGAGAGCATCAGCTCCCGATCAACGACGCGCTCGGCATTGCGGCTGAGGTCGCCGATGCGCTCGCCTACGCGCACGATCGCGGCTTCGTGCACCGCGACATCAAACCGCAGAACATCCTGCTGTCGAACGGCCACGCCGTGCTCGCGGACTTCGGCATCGCGCGCGCCATGGACGTCGCCAGCGGCGAGAACATCACCGAGTCGGGTGTCGCACTCGGTACGGCGATGTACATGAGCCCCGAACAGGGTTCGGGCGGAAAGGTCGACGGACGGAGCGACATCTACGCACTCGGCTGCGTGTTGTACGAGATGCTGGCCGGTACGGCGCCGTTCACGGGACCGACGTTGCAGACCGTGCTGGCGCGACACGCCGTCGATCCAGTGCCGCCGATCCGCACCGTTAGGCAGACGGTCGGTCCGGCGCTGGAGGAGCTGCTCGCGAGAACGCTGGCCAAGGTTCCCGCGGACCGCTTCTCGACGGCCCACGAGCTCAGGACCGCAATTGCCGGAGCAACCGCCGAGCAGGCGACGCTGCCGACGACGGCCGCCAGACGTGCATCGCCAACGCGCACGAACCGGCGGACCGCGATCATGGCGGCGGTCGGCCTGGCAGTCGCGGCGATAGGCGTCTTGTCCTGGCGAGCGATCAGACCCGGCGCTGATGCTCTGGACCAGAATCGCATCGCGGTCTTTCCGCTGAGCCTACCCGCCGGATACACCGGCTCCCGATCGTTAGGCGAGGATATCGCGACGATGATCGGCCATGCACTCGACGGAACCGGTCCGCTGCGCGCGGTGGATGGCTGGCGTCTGCTCGAGTCGCAGCCCGCCGCAGAACGCGTCTCGCCGGCGAACACTGTGCTGCGCACGCTCGCGCGCGAGCGTGGCTGCGCGTTCTACCTCGCGGGTAGCTTCGTTCAGCCCCCCGGTGATTCGCTGCGAGTGGTGCTTCGGCTGGTGGACGTGGCGAACGATTCGCTTGTGAAGAAGACGGAGGCGGTGGGCATTGCGGCGGATCCGTGGCGCGTCGGCGTTCGCGCCCTCAATCAGGTGCTGCCCACTCTCATACCCGCTGGCGCTGAGCGTGAGCTGGTCGCCGGTTGGCTCGACCGCGACCCTCAGGTGATCGCGACCTTCCTCCTTGGCGAGGCGGCGTTCCGTCGCGCGCGTCCAGCGGAAGCACTCGCGCGTTACCGCGATGCGCTGCGTTCCGACTCTACGTTCACGCTCGCGGCCGTGCGGGGCGCGCAAGCAGCAACGTGGGACCATCGACCGAGTGAGGCCGCGTCGCTGATCCAGGCGGCACTCGCGCAGCCCATGACTCCGCGTTATGCACACTTCGCTCGCGGCTACGCGGCGTACCTCCAAGGCAACGCCGACTCGGCCACCGCCGAGTTCCACGAGGTGCTGAAGGTCGATCCCGACATGGCGACGGCGTGGATGCAGCTCGGCGAGACGTACACGCATCTGCTGCCCGTGTCGGGCGACCCGACGCTCGCGGCGGACAGCGCATTCGCCGAGGCCATGCGCCTCGACCCGTCAGCGTCGCACATGTTGTTTCATCCGATCGAGATCCGGCTGCGCCGCGGCCAGACGCCCGAGGCCGCGCCGCTCATTCGCCAGTTCCTCGCTGCGGACCCCGACTCGACGCTCGCCGACCAGATCCGCGTCATGGCTGCGTGCGTGTCGCGTGGCCCCGAAAGCGTGGATTGGGCGAAAGCGATTGCCACTCGACCGATGGCGGTGTTGTTCGCCGCACAGTCGCTCGCGGTGGCCGGCGCCCAGTTGCCGTGCGCAGCCGCCGCGTACACGGCCATTCGCGTCCACGAGACACCGGCGATGGCCGCTGCGGACCCGGTCGTCGACACGCGGCGCTGGACCGCGCTCGTGGGGCTGCAGGGGGTCCTCGTGGCTGAAGGACTCGCGGAACAAGCGGGTCTTCACGTCGACTCGGCGGTCGCACGCGGAGAGGGTGGTCATTCGGTGATGCTGATCGACGGTGCACTGTCGCCGGCTTTCGAGGCGCGTGCCGCGCGGGCGATGCGGAAATACGAGGAGCAGTGGGGACCGCGCTGCGAGCGCTGCACGTCCAACGACCGACTCTGGCAGCTCGGCGTCTGGGCGGGACAGCAGCGAGACACCGCGTCGCTGCGCGCGTTATCTGCCGCACTCAAGACGCGCGCGGATTCCACCGGAGCGCGGGGGGTGGCGCTCATGGCGCAAGCCACCGCGGCGCGTGCAGCACTCGCGCGCGGGGAGCTCGCGCCCGCAACGACGGCGCTCGAGGCCGTGCTGGCAACGCCCGTCGCGAGCGGCGGGGAACTATTATGGCGCGACGCGGAGGGCCGCGGCCCAGAGCGGCTGGCACTGGCGCGTGGGCTCATGCGGCAACGGCAGTTCAGACGCGCGATCGACGTTGCCGACGTGTTCGATTCGCCGGCGACGCAGACCTACGTCGCCTATCTCCCGGCCAGCCTCGAGCTGCGAGCTGCGGCGGCGGACTCGCTGGGAGACGCCTCGATCGTACCTCGCTATCGCGCGCGGATCGCGTCGCTCCGGGCGCTGGCGTCGGAAGCACCTCGGCCATAGGAATCGCACTCAGTACAGGAGTTGGTGGGCAGTAGCGAATGCAGGTTTCCATTCCTCGTGAGGAACACATGATCGATCCACAACAGGACCCGTTAGGCACTGCGGCAAGCACACGCGAAGGACCGTCCGCACCACCGGCCAAGGGCGGCGATGGCCGCGAAGGCCCGTCCGCGCCGCCGATCGGCGGCGGCGAGGGACGCGAGGGGCCGTCTGCACCGCCGCTCAAGGACGGGGAGGGACGCGAAGGCCCATCCGCGCCACCACTCAAGGGCGGCGAGGGGCGCGAGGGCCCATCGGCCCCGCCCATCGGCGGTGGTGAAGGACGTGGCGGGCCGCCGTCGCCGCCGCCGCGCACCACCTAACGCACGGATTCCTGGGCTGCTCGCGGCGCACCGCGTGAGGCGGCGCGAGCGCCCCTGCCACTCATCGACCACTCCGTCCCATGACCACCGAATCGACTGCCGCGCCATCCGGTGCGAAGCGCGCCCTGCTCATCGGCGTGGACCAGTACCAGTCGCCGAAGATCCCGAAGCTCCAGGGGTGCGTGAACGACGCTGGTCTCATGCGGACCATCCTGCTCGAGCAGTTCGGCGTTCCGGAGGAGAATCTCACGCTGCTCACGGATGAGCGGGCCACGCGCGACGCGATTCTCGCCGCGTTCGACAAGCTCGTCGCCGACACGGGTGCCGACGACGTCGTGATGTTCTACTACGCGGGTCATGGCTCGCAGATGACCGACCGCGAGGGTGACGAGGCGAGTGGGCTCGACAACACGATCATGCCGGTCGATAGTGAAGGCTGGTCGGGGATCAACCGCGACATCACCGATGACGAGATCCATCTCCGTCTCGTCGCGTTAGGGAAGAAGACGTCGTACATCACGCTCATCGTGGACGCGTGCCACTCGGCCACCATCACGCGTGATGCCTTCGGTGTGATGTCCCGCGGGGTGCAGGCGGACACGCGGCCCGTGTCGGAGCTGCCACCGTCGCCCATACCGCAGGCGGCCACGCGCTCGGCGTCCGGCGCGCGGAGTGAGAGTGGTCCGAGCGGCTGGATGCCACTCGCCGATCAGTACGTGCTGATCGCCGGCTGCCGCGATGAGGAGACGTCGTTCGAGTATCGTCCACCCGAAGGAGACGGAAAGCTCGTACACGGCGCGCTCACGTACTTCCTGTCGCAGGAGCTCGGCCGCGCCGCGCCCGGCACGAGCTACCGCGACGTGTTCGAGCGCGCGGCAGCTCGCGTCACCGCGAACAACGCCAGGCAGCATCCGCAGATGGAAGGGCGCGTCGATCGCGCACTGTTCGGCGTCGCCGATCTGCAGCCGATGCATTTTACGCGCGTGGTCTCACGAACTGGTGACACGGTGACGCTGGCCGCCGGCGCCGCCCAGGGGATGACGGTGGGATCCGTGTGGGCAGTGTACCCGCAGGGCACCAAGCACACCGAAGGCGCCTCCGAGCTCGGGACGGTCGAGATCACCCAGGTGGGCGGCGTGAGAGCCAGCGCGCGCGTGACCTCGGAAACGACCCCGAATGCGATCGCGAGCGACACACGCGCGGTGGAGCGCGTGCACGCCTACGGCACGATGCGCATGCGGGTGCAGCTCGCGCCTAACGTGGCTGCCGCTGAAGCGCGCGGTGTGGCGCAGGCCAGGTCACTGCGTGACGCGCTGGCCGAATCGCGCCTCATCGAGGTCGTGGGCGCCGACGATGCCACCGCCGCCGCCCGCATTTATCTCGTCGAGCCGCGCGCGGCTGCGGGGCCCGACGATCCGGTTCCACAGCTCGGCCCCGTCAGCGTTGCCGTGTGGGCCGTGGTCACGACGGACGGCCAGCTGCAGATGCCGCCCAAGCCGCTCGACGCGTTCGCGGAGGTGGGTGAGAATCTCGAGACGCTCGCCCGGTGCCGGCAGGCGCTCGACCTCGAGAACCCGAGCCCGACGAGCACACTCCGCGGCAAGTTCGAGCTCGAGCTGCTGCGTCGCGGTGCCGACGGCAAGTGGGTGGTCGCGCAGCCCGAAGTAGCCGGTGGTCTGCCCGTGTTCACTGACGGCGACGACATCGCGTTCGAGATCAAGAGCCGGCACGACGTCAACGCGTTCGTGAGCCTCCTCGACTTCAGTCCGACCGGCTCCATCTCCCTCGTCTTCCCGGCGCCTAACGCCACTGATCAGATCACGCCCACGGTCCGGTTCCAGATTGGGACACGCGGTGGTGACGACGACTTCGCGGTGTCGTTCCCGTCGGGCTACCCCTATTCTGGGGGCTCGACGACTGCCCCAACGGACGCGCTCGAGACAGTAAAGCTGTTCGTGACGACGGCACAGGCGGACTTCAAGTTCCTCGAGCAGCGCGGCGTCCGTGGCGTCGGCCAGTCTCCTGGTGGCGCACTGCAACTGCTGTGGGAGACGGCGGCCGGTATGGGGTCAACGCGCGACATTGGGCGTAAATCGGTGCCCGTGGACACCGAGGACTGGACGACGGTCGTGAAGCCGTTCACGGTGCGCCGCAAGCCGGCCGGCGCCTAACGACGATCTCGCGTCGTCCCGAGGAGCGCCAGCGGTTGTGTCATCCCGAGGAGCGCAAGCGACGAGGGACCTTCTGTGATGTCCTCGTAGCGAGTCCGGCCACAATTACGTTCGGGAAGATCCCTCGCTGACGCTCGGGATGACAATGCGCTGGCACTCCTCGCGATGACGATGACAATCATCGCGTGCACCGTTGCGGGGGTCGTGACCCCGCCGGAGCGTCGACGATCCAGCGGTCGATCGATTCCTTCGAGTACGCGACCGCGCAGGCGCGCGCCAGCCACGCTTCCGGGTCCGTCAGGATGCGTACCATCTGTCCCGCTGCGTTCACCGCCAGCAACGCGCGACCGCTGTCGCCGAACGTGAGCCCCACCGCCTGACCCCGCCCCGTTTCGATCTCCCCGATGATGTCGCCGCGCGCCACATCGCCCAGCGTCACCACGCCGTCCGTGTCGATCGCAAACAGGCGCCCATCGGGCGAGAGCGCGAACACATCGGGAGGCGGCCCCGATTTCCAGCGAAAGCGTGACGTCGGCTCGTGCCTGCCGCGCGTCCAGAACTGCACCATGAGGCCGTCGAGCGCCGCGACCACACTACCGTCCGCGCTCGTGCCCAGCCCGGCGTACACTCCGATACCACTCAGTGAATCACGGACCCGCCTCGTCGCGAGATCCCACACCAGAATCGAAAACTGCGGTCCCTGCGTGACGAGCAGGTCTCCGCGCGGACTGAATTCCACCGGCGCGGGAAGGTTCGAATCCCAGAACTTGGGGCCGTTGTCAACGCCCGCGCGGAGAGTGTCCGCGGTCCTCGCGGCGAGATCCGCTACCACGACGGTGCGCGTACCCGGCAACGCATACGCGACGCGTGCGGTCGATGCATCCACCGCCACGGCAGCGTCCTTCGGGCTACCGACCAGCCGGTCCGGTGCGTCGCCGGCACCCTGAAACACGTACGCCGGCCCGCCGTCGCCATCGCTCGAGCCAGCGACGAGGAGACCGCCCGATGCACCGATGTACACATCCTGGCCGACGATGCGCCGGCGCGCCGCGCGGTCGTAGACGGCGCGGAGAACAGCGGGCGACGCGGTGATATCCCACACCGCGAGCTCGCCCCCAAACCCCCGCTGCGTCACCGCGAGCCTTCCATCCTTCGTTAGGCTCGTCACTTTCGTGGCCGTGTCGATGGGTAGCGCCGAACGACGTATCAGTGCGCTATCGGCAAGATCCCAGACGTGAACGGTGCCCTCCAACGTGAGCGTCGCGATGCGGCCGCGTGTTCCGCTCACCACCAACACGTCGGGGATGTCGCCCGCCCCGTGCAGCGTGAGCGATGGCGCTCCCGGGTCCAGAGGCTGACTCGCGTCCAGGGGGCGCTCGAACACGCGAACCTCGCCGTTCGGCGCAGCCGCCACCAGCGCCGCGTCGCGCTCCGTGAACGCCACGTCGCTGAACGTGACGCCAGTCATGAGACGTGCAGGCCGGTTCGACCGCAGCGGCCATAACGCGAGCGTATCTCCGGACGTCATGCGACCCGAGATGACCAGCGTGGAATTGTCGCGACTCACGGCGACGCCAGGTGGGAGAAAGCGAGAGCCTCCGCGCACGGTCCGCACCAATTTCCCCGTCGCGACGTCCCAGACGCTGGTGCGCCCATTGTCCGCCATCGTGACCACGAGCGAGCCGTCCGTACTGAACGCCGCTGGGAACGGCGGACTCGTGTGCCCGACGAGACGACTGCGCGAGCGCCCTGTCTCGAGGTCGAACAAGACCACGTCGTTGCCCTCGCCAACGGCAACCACGTGGCGCCCGTCCGCCGTTGGCGGTCCCACACGCCAGGCGAGCGATTCCGGCCAGCTGGTGCCTGCCACGGGTGTCTCGCCTAACGACAGCGACAGCGAGTCGGACACCGCGGCCGCAATCGCCGCGGCCTTCGTCTTCTTCGCCTCGCGCAGCTCGGCTTCGCTCCACCGGAGCACCGGGACCTCACCCAGCTTTCGCCCCGTGGCCGCATCCCACACGCGGAGTGTCGCGACGTCCGACGTCGAGTCACCCGAGACCGAGCTATACGTCATTCCGCTCGCGTCAAGAGCGACGGCGTTGCGATTCACCTCGGCCGGAAACGCCGTCTGCCGCGTTTCTACTCCGGTCGCGACGTCCATCGTGTAGATGCCATCGGGCCCCACGAGGAGCGCCCGCTCGCCATCGGGAGCAAACACCAGCTTCGTTCCGCCAGTGGAGGTCACGCGTACCAGCGTTGGGTCGCTCGCGAGCTGCATGAACAGCGCGCGCCGTGCCTCGAACGTCGGCGACTGCTGGTACGACGCGACGGCGTAGAGGAAGCCCAGGTCGCGTTGTTCCGGATCGGCTGACGATGCCCGCGCGCCCCACTCCCGCGACGTGCTGTCGGCGAGCCGAGCCTGCGATTGCCGATACAGAATCCAGCTGCCGACGCCGAACGCCGCGATGAGCGCGGCCGCGGCGATCGCACCGCGAACGACCCACGCGCGACGACGGCGTGCCCGATCGCGTTCGGCGCGACTCGCCGCGACGAGCGCCTGCTCCTCGTCGTTCCATGCACGCATCCCGCTCTCGCCAGTCTCGACCACGGCCAGGTCCGCCGCATCGAGTGGAATCCCGACGTGGCCATCTTTCCACTCGGCCGACCGCCCATCGAGCACGCGCTTCGCCCTCGGCCCTGGCAGATCGGAGCGATCGAAGCGGTCGCGGACGATTGGCGCGAGTGTATCGTGGGCGAGGCGCGCCGTCGGATCCGCGAGCGGTGCACCGGTATCGTCGGTGTCGCGCACGACCAGGAGAAACAGTCGCGCGCACATCGCGCGAAGTCCGGGCGCCGTCTCGTTCGCGTGCGGATAGCGCTTGCTCTCTTCGCTGGCCGAGTGCTCGTCGGACGTCGCCTTGGGCGTCGTATAGAAGCGGAGGAATTCGAGCGCGAGACCGGAATCGACCGCCGCGGCATTCCAGGTGCGGAGCGCCTCCAACTGCTGCGTCACGAAGCCGTCGAGCTGCTTCGCTTTCGCGCGCACCGTTTCGTACAGCGCGGCGTCGAAGCGGACGACGTTCGCGGGACTGCCCTTCCGAGGCGCATCGGCCCACAGCTCCGCGAGCAGGATCTGCAGCAGCGGCGCGACGTGCGACGCGCGATTCGCGAGCAGATCGTCGGCGATCACGACGTCGAGCCCAGCCTCGAGCTCGAGACGCGTTGGCATTCGTCGCGCGGGAACGCGCGTTGGTCCGGTGATCGCCTCCAGCACGCCGCCGCGTGTGAGCTGCTCCAGACGATGCTCGGTGCGAGCAACGCGGTGCGCCTCGAGCGCGCCTTTCACTTCCGACAGCCACTCCTTCCGGAATCCGAGTACGAGTCGCCCACGTGGGCGACTCGCAGGCGTCGCGAACAGATTCGCGATGGCGGCGGCGAACGCGTCGAGCTCACGCGCGCCGCTGCCTGCCGCGACGCGTCCCGCATCCTCGGTCGTGTACGCCTCCTCGAGCTGGTCGACGACGACGAACAGCGGTCGCCCGCACTGCGCCTCGACGGCCCGCCACCGTTTGGCCACGGCCTCCGCGTCCGTCGCACGAGTCGCCTCGACGCCGAGCGTCGTGGCGAGTGTGCCGAGCAACCCGAGCGCGCGGTCGCGAGGCGCGTAGCGGACTTCGTGAGTACTCGTTAGGCGCGGCAGCAGCCCGGCGTCGAGCAGCGACGACTTGCCGACACCAGTCGCGCCGTAGAGCAGCACCACTGATTCGGACGCCGCACTCGTGACCTTGTCGTACAGCTCGCGGATGTCCTTGCCGCGTCCGAAGAACAGCTCCGCGTGCTTGCGGCTGAACGGACGCAGGTGTCTGAACGGCTCGGTGAGCGGCTCGTCGGTTTCCGGTAGCGTCGGCAGGCCGAACAGCGGATTTCCCGCAGCTTCGGGGAGCGCCCATGGACCGACCGTCTCCTCCGCACCGCGCCGGAAGTAGAGGTCCCATGGCCAGCGTCCGTCGTCGGTTGTGACCGCGCTCTTCCGGCCAATGTCGCGGCTGCCTGACGATTCCGGCGCTGGTGGGACCACCTGCGACGCTGCGTCCGCGGAGGCGTGCATCGAGTCCGCCGTCGAGCCGCGGGTGACGGCTCCGTGCTTGAAGC
>Ga0207691_10002613_pt1 | contig 17590 bp, 20 predicted proteins | sample KBSM13metaG_FD_184327 | JGI IMG/M metagenome (GOLD analysis project Ga0207691, IMG submission 184327) | Miscanthus rhizosphere microbial communities from Kellogg Biological Station, Michigan, USA - KBS M1-3 metaG (SPAdes) (version 2) | ecosystem: Host-associated > Plants > Roots > Rhizosphere >... | reverse complement strand
CGATGCGCCGCGCGCCGCGCCCACGGCCTCGCGCCTCGCGCCGCTGCCCAAGGCCGCGAGCCTGCAGGCCCCTTCGGCGCGCTTCGTGAAGTCCAACTTCCCGGCGCTCGCGCGCGCGGCGGCCAAGCACACGACCGTCGAAGAGTGGAAGGAATTCTGATGCACGCCATCGACAGCAACGCCCGCGACGAATTCCTGTCGTTCAACCTGGGCGCCGAGCAATACGCGATCGACATCCTGCGCGTGCGCGAGATCCGCGAGCACGCGCCGGTGACGCGCATCGCCAACTCCGCGCCCGCCATGCTGGGGATCTTCGACCTGCGCGGCGCCATCGTCCCGGTGTTCGACATGCGCCTCATGCTGGGCATGGCGCCCGCGGCGCCGGGCGGCAACCCGGTTGTCATCATCCTCGACATCGACGGGCGCCCCGGCGGCATCGTGGTCGACGCCGTCTGCCAGGTGGTGGCTCTCGAGCCGGGCGCGGTGAAACCCCTGCCGCCGGGCACCACGCGCGTCGACGACGCCTGCATCCGCGGCGCCGTCTCGCTCGGCGACGAGATGCTCATCGTGCTCGACATCGCCCGCCTCATGCTCGAGATCGACGCGAAAGTGGAGCAGGCGGCATGAGCGCTACGTGCAACGTGGTCGAGCTCGACCTCGCCGCGCCGGATTTTCCCGATCGGCTGTCGTGGCTGGCGCTTCTTGCGCGGCTTCCGGAGCTCGGCACGCTGCGCTGCGTGGAAGTCGCGGTGCGGCCCTCGGGCGGCGGGCGCCTCTCGTTCGTCGTCCTCGAGGGACCGTCCATCGACATCCTGAGGGAGGCGCTGCGCGCGCTGGTGGGCGACGCGGCGCTGGTCAGGTGCATGGCGAGGCCGGCATGAAACGCGCGCTCTTCCTCGGCGCCACGCTGCTCCTCATCCTGATGCTGTGCACGATCAAGGTGGTGCGCGCCGAGACGCCGTCCCAGATCACGGTGATCACCGACGATCGCTACCCGCCTTTCCTGTATCGAGGCGAGGACGGCGAGCTGCAGGGCCTGGTGAAGGACAAGTGGGAGCTCTGGTCCCGCTACAGCGGCATCAAGGTGGAGCTGCGCGGCACGCGCTGGGCGGAAGCGCAGCATGCCGCGCTCTCGAGCGAAGCCGACGTCGTGGACCTGCTCTCGTACACCGAGGAGCGGACCCGTGACTACGAGATGTCCACGGGACGCGGGATGGTCGAGGCGCGCCTCTATTTCCACAAGTCGCTCTCGGGCATCCACGATGCCGACAGCCTGCGCGGCCTCCTCGTGGGCGCGAAGCAGGCGAGCGCGTGCGCCGATTGGCTGCGCGCCCGCGGCGTGCGGTCGCTGCGCGCCTACCCGGACTCCGAAGCGCTGATCGCGGCGGCTGCCCAGGGGGACGTGCGCGTGTTCTGCATGGATTCGCCCGCGGCCAATTACCTGCTCTACCAGCACAGCCTCGACCGGATGTTCAAGGAGGGGCCGCCGCTCTACTCGGTGCCCGTGCATTGGGCCGTGGCGCGTGGGCGCGCGGACCTGCGCAACACCATCCAGGCCGGCTTCGACCGCATCCCGCGCGCCGAGCTCGAGCGCCTCGAAGCGAAGTGGCTGGGCAGCACGCTGCGCGCGCCGCTCGACGTGCGCGTGCTCTGGGCGCTCGGCATGGTGCCGCTGGCGCTCCTGGTCCTCTCCGGCGCGCTCGGCATCTGGAAGCGCTGCCTCAGGCTTCGCATCGAGGCGCGCGCGCGGCTCTTCGCCACCAGCGACGCGATCACCGGATTGCCCACGCGCCACCTGCTGCATGACCGCCTCTCTCAGGCGATCGGCGATGCGAAACGCACCAGCCGGATGGTCGCGGTGCTCTTCGTCGACCTCGACCGCTTCAAGGCGGTGAACGATACCTACGGGCACGACCGCGGCGACCGCGTGCTGAAGGAAGCGGCGATGCGCCTGCTGGAATGCGCGCACGCGACCGACACGGTGGCGCGCATCAGCAGCGACGAATTCGTGGTGGTCCTCACGGGACTGCACCGCTCCGACGACGCGGGCATCTTCGCGCGCAAGGTGCTCGACGAGCTGCACCGCCCGTTCGACCTGGGCGGCCAGCCCGTCTATTGCACGGCGAGCATCGGCATCGCGATCCACCCGGGCGACGGCGCCACGGCCGCGGAGCTCATCCGCAACGCCGACATCGCCATGTATCGCGCCAAGGAGCGCGGCCGCGACAACTTCCAGTACTTCCTGCCGGAGATGCACGAGCAGGCGGTGCGGCGCGTGCACCTGGAGACCGCGCTGCGCGGCGCGCTGCAGCGCGGCGAATTCCTGATCCATTACCAGCCGCGCACCGACCTCGCCAGCGGCGCCGTGACGGGCTTCGAGGCCCTCCTGCGCTGGCAGCACCCGCACTACGGCCTGCTGCCGCCCTCGGAATTCATCCCGATCCTCGAGGACACGGACCTCATCGTGCCGGTGGGCGAGTGGGTGCTGGCGAGCGTCTGCCGGCAGATCGCCGCGTGGCAGTCCGAAGGCCTCGAGGCGCTGCCGGTCGCGGTGAACCTCTCCGCGCGCCAGTTCCGGATGGCCGGCCTGGACAACGCGGTGGCCGCGATCATCTCGCAGGCGGGCATCGACGCGTCATTGATCGAGGTCGAGCTCACCGAGTCGCTGCTGATGACCGATCCCGAGGAAGCCGTGCGCACGCTCGGCAACCTGCGCCGGTTCGGCGTGCGCCTCGCGGTCGACGATTTCGGGACGGGTTACTCGAGCCTCATGTACCTGAAGCGCTTCCCGATCAACGCGCTGAAGATCGACCGCGCGTTCATCTCCGACGCGACCACGAACCCGGAGGACGCCGCCATCGCGGCGGCCATCATCAACCTGGGCCACAGCCTGGGCCTGCGGGTCGTGGCCGAAGGCGTCGAGCAGGAGGACCAGCGCGAGTTCCTGCGCGCCAGCGGCTGCGACGAGATGCAGGGTTACCTGTTCAGCGCCGCGGTGCCCGCCGCGGACGCGCAGGGGATGCTGCGCCGGGCGTCGAGGCAGGCGGCGGCGTAGCCGCATCGCCGGCGATCTCGGAGCGGATCCAGTCCACGAATTCCCTCGACTCGGGCCGGTCGTTCGCGTGTCTCGCGAAGATCGCGTGGTAGCCGCGCGCGAGGTTCTGCTGGCGGCCGAAGAGCGCGACCAGGCGCTTGTCGCGCACGTAAGGCGCGGCAAGCGTCATGCGCCCGAGGGCGATGCCCTGCCCGTGCATCGCGGCGTGCAGGACCTGGTCGTATTGGTCGAAGGTGAGCGTGGTGGCCGGCGAGAGCTCGTCGAGGCCCATCGCCTCGAACCACGCGGCCCACGTGAGCCACGGCCAGCGGCGCGCCGCGTCGTGCAGGTTCAGCAGCACGTGATGCCGCAGGTCCGCGGGCTTCGATAGCGGCCGCTTCTCGCGCTTCGCCTCGCGTAAATACTCCGGGCTGCACACCGGCATGAGGTGCTCGCCCACGAGGAAGATCGCGCCGGGCGGCGCCCGCGAGGTCGCGCAATCGCGGATGGCGACGTCGATGCCTTCGCGCTCCAGGTCCACCACCTCGTGGGTCGCCTTGATGCGCACGTCCACGTTGGGATGCACGCGGCGAAAGCGCGTGAGCCGGGGCACGAGCCATAACGCGGCGAAGGAAACGGTCGTGGTCACGGTGAGCACGTGGCCCGTGCGCGTCTCCCTCAGGCGGCGCGTGGCCTCGCGCACCGCGTCCAGCGCCTGGATCACCGAGCGGTGATACGCCTCGCCCGCCGGCGTGAGCGCCAGCGCCTTGTGGCGCCGCTCGAAGAGCGGCAGGCCGACGAATGCTTCCAGCGCCTGGATCTGCCGGCTGATCGCCGATTGCGTGAGGAAAAGCTCCGCGGCGGCGCGCGTGAAGGACAGGTGCCGGGCGGCGGCCTCGAAGCCGCGCAGGAACTCCAGCGGGGGCAGGCTGCGCTCTGGACTAGCCATGCGTGTGGATCATGGAAGAAATGCGCCCTTTTCGTTTGAGAGCCCGCGCGGGTCAGGGCATTCTGCATGCACCAGAGTCATTCCACAACAGGAAAAACCATGCAGCTCCAGCTCAAGCAACCGGTCATAGCCCTCGAGTCGGGCCAGGTGGTGACGCTCGACGACGCCCAGGGGACGCGCATCGTCACGCGCATCGGGGCCGTCTGGGTCACCGAGGAAGGCGAGATGCGCGACTACGTGGTCGGTCCCGGCGACCAGCTCGTGGTGGCCCGCGGCGGCCGCACCCTGGTGCAGGCGTTGAAGCCTTCATGGATCACGCTCGCCGACGGCCCCGGCGCCGCCAACGATCCGGGGGAGTGAACGTGTACGCAACCACGACGTGGCACTCGGACGGCCTGCGCTGGATCGCGGGCATCCTCACCGATCTCGCCGAGTTCATGGACCGCATGGACACGGCACCCGGCGGGCGCGCGGCGATGTGTCCCAGCGAAGCGTGCGACGAGGCCCGCGGCCAGGCGCGCTACCGCGTCCCGTACTACTGACTTCGCTCCAGCAGCATCGCGTCGCCGTAGCTGAAGAAGCGATAGCGTCCGGCGACCGCGTGGGCGTAGGCGCGGCGGATGTTCTCGAAGCCCGCGAAGGCGCTGACCAGCATGAGCAGCGTCGACCTCGGAAGGTGGAAGTTCGTGACCAGGCGATCGACGACCTGGAAGCGATAGCCCGGCGTGATGAATAGCCGGGTTTCCCCGGTGCCGGCGCGCAGCGGTCCCTTCGCGGCCGCGGATTCGAGCGCGCGCAGCGCCGTGGTCCCCACGGCGATGACGCGACCCTTCGCCGCCCTCGCCTTTTCGACCGCGTCCACCGTCGCCTGCGGCACGCTGTACCACTCCTCGTGCATGACGTGCTTCGACAGGTCATCCATCCGCACCGGCTGGAACGTGCCGGCGCCCACGTGCAGCGTGAGCCGCGCCACCGTCACGCCCTTCGCGCGCAGCGCATCCAGCAGCCGCTCGTCGAAGTGCAGCCCCGCGGTGGGCGCGGCGACGGCGCCGGGATTGCGCGCATACACGGTCTGGTAGCGCGATTCGTCGCCCGCATCGGCCGCATGCGCGATGTACGGCGGAAGCGGCACCTCGCCGTGCCGCTCCATGACGCCCAGCACCTCGTCGTCGAAGCGCAGCTCGAAGAAGTCGTCGTGGCGCGCGATCATCTCGGCCTCGACGCCCGGCGCGAACGCGATCCGGCGTCCCGGCTTGAGCGGCTTGCTGGCGCGCGCCTGCACCAGCGCGCGATGCGCGTCGAGCACGCGCTCCACCAGCACCTCGACCTCGCCGCCGCTGTCCTTGCGTCCGTGCAGCCGCGCCTTCACCACACGCGTGTCGTTCACCACGAGCACGTCACGTGGCGCGATGAGCCGCTCGATGTCGGGAAAACGAAGGTCTTCGAGGACGCCGGTGCGCCCGTCGAGATGCAATAGCCGGCTCGCGGTGCGCTCGCGAGCGGGGTGCTGCGCGATCAGCTCGGGCGGGAGCGGGTAGTCGAAGTCGGAGAGCTGCACCCTGCCAGTATAATTTTGGGTTCATTCCCGGGCCGGGATGGCGGAATTGGTAGACGCACGGGACTCAAAATCCCGCGGTGGCAACACCATGAGGGTTCGATTCCCTCTCCCGGCACCATTCGAGACTTCAGCGGACCAAGGCACCATGGACCCGGGAAAAGACGGCCCCGCAGCCGATGCGTTCGCAGCCAAGTGCGAGCAGGCGCGTTCGGAGCTGCGCAAGCGTATGGCGGAGCATGGGCTTCATGAGAAGGACGGCTGGCGGATCCACGAGTCGATGCGCGAGGCCAAGGGCGGCACCCTCATCGTGATGCGCCCCATTCATTCCAAGCTGGCCGCCCCGCCGGACCTCGAGTGCAATTGCTCGATCGACGAGCCCGGTACCGACATCTCGTCGCAGTGCGATCCCTAGCTCAAGGCAGCCGGTCGAAGTACGGGCGAAGGGTCACGTGCGAGCGCGCCGCCATGACGAGCGCCATGCGGTGCGCGGCCTCCGAGAAGAACGACGCGAGCGCGCGCACGTCGAGGCTCATTCGGCCCTCGTATCTGAGCTCCTTCTGGTAGAGCGCGAAGGCATAACGCGAGATGTCGTCGTGGGTGGTGAATGGCGGCGGCTGGCATTCGGGCGGCAGCGCAGGCCACACCATTTCGTGAGTCCTCACGAATTCGCGCACGACATCCATGACTTCCTCGCCGCTTTCGGCACGCGCGATGCGCGCCATCCAGACGGGCTTCTCGATGCGGTAACGCGCTGCAAAGTCCTCGGCCATAAGGGAAATTTGCTCCTGCCGTACCTGCGTACTGTATGTCAGCCGATTCCTACATAAGGCGCCGATTTTCGGCGATAGACGGGCCAGCGGATCTTTTGCGAAGATCGCCGCGCAGGAGAAAACCAACATGGATCGAAATGCGCACGCTCGCGCGCCCGACGCGCAGCTGAACCTCGCCTGGTGGCTCGACCAGCTGGTCGCCTGCACCAGCGCCGACGGCGTGCTGAAGATCGTCCATGAATTCGTGGGCGCATGGCCCACGGAAAAGCTGGCGGCGCTGCCGGCCCAATGCCGTCCCGAGCGGCTCGACACCCCCGACCAGATCAGCGACCTCGCCTACTGCCTCGCGCGCGCCCAGCTCTCCGGCGCGCAGCACGCGCCCCACATCCACTCGCTGGCGATGTTCTTCACCAGCGCCTCCGAGCGGCTCTCGCGACTCCTGGTGGTCATCCCGCCGGACGCCCCGCGGCTCTTCACGACCTCTCGCTGATCCCCGGTCCTGCGGGACCCGCAGCCACCGTCCGTGGCCGTACCGGCTACCGTCCACGTAGGCCCATGACCCTCCCGGGGGTCCGACCCTGCCCGAACCCACGCGGACTAGAGAAATTCCCTGGATATGCCCGCACAATCGAAACTGCTGCCTTCGAGAATCGATTGGAATGCGACGCGAATCCCTCACCGCTGCGAAGCTTTACGCCATGCTCGACCGCGAGTTCCAGGCCGTGCGCGACCCGCGCTGCGCGAACTGCCGCATGCCGCTTCCGTTCTATCGCGCGCCCGCGGACGAATTCACGGCGAACTGGCACATCGGCACGCCGAAGCGCTGCGAGCGCGGCTGCCACCTGAAGATCGCGGAGATCCTCGCGCGCCTGTGGACCCGCTACGACCTGAAGACTCCCGTGGAGCGTCGCCGCAAGCCACGCCCCAACCCCAAGTTCGACGAGCCGGTCGTGCATCGCCACTTCTCCCGCACCGGCCGCACGTACACATCGCACCGCCCGCGCAGCATCTAGCCCCGCGCCCATAGGACGCGTCGTACGCCCGGCGCGTGGCAGCGCGCGCCTTTCCCGCTACACTCGCAGGACATCCATGGCGTCGGGGAGGCGTCGTGCGAAAAGTCCTGTTCATCTTCAGTGTCCTCGGCGACGGCGACGTGGAATGGCTCGCGGGCGCGGGCGAGCGCGTGCACGTGGATCCGGGCACGGTGCTCGTGCCGCTCGGCTCGCACGTCGACTACGTCTACTTCGTCCTCGAGGGAAGGCTCAGCATCAAGACCCGGGCGGGCGACGTCATCGCCTACCTCGAATCGGGCGAGATCATCGGGGAGATGTCGCTGGTGGATCCTGCGCCGACCGCGGTTTCGGTGGAGGTCATCGCCGATGCGACCCTGCTGCGCATCTCGGACACGGTCCTGCGGGAGAAGCTCTCGAGCGATTCCGCGTTCGCCGCGCGCTTCTACCGGGCGCTGTGCGTCTTCATGGCCGATCGCCTGCGCCAGACCACGACGCGCATGGGCTACGGCGCGGCCACCGAGGACAAGCACGCGAAGGACGAGCTGAACGAGGACCTCCTCGACAACGTGCACCTGGCGGGGGCGCGATTCGATCGCATGCTGAAGCGCCTCGCGGGGTGACGTGAGCGACGCCTCGATCTTCCGCAAGGCGGCGCTCGACCGCCTGGCCTCTCCCGACCGGCTCGACGAGCGCCTCTCGTTGCCCGCGTATCCCGCGGCGCTGCTCCTCGCGCTGGCCGCGCTCCTGTCTTCCGTCGCGGGGTTCACCATATGGCTGCTGTTGGCGCGGTAGCAGGGGAAGCGGCGCAGCCAGCCGCTCCCGCGGCGCCGGCGGCGCGCGCGCCGCTGCCCGAGACGAAGATCGCGCGCACGCCGACCGTGCTGCAGCTGGAGTCGGTCGAGTGCGGCGCCGCCGCGCTTTCGATGGTGCTCGCGCATCACGGCCGCTGGGTTCCGCTGGAGCAGATGCGCGTCGACTGCGGCGTCTCGCGCGACGGCAGCAAGGCGGGCGGCCTGCTGCGGGCCGCGCGCATGCACGGCATGGTGGCGCGCGGCTTCAAGAAGGAGCCCAACGCGATCGCGCAGCTGCCGCTGCCGTGCATCGTGTTCTGGAACTTCAACCACTTCGTGGTGCTGGAGGGTTTCCGCGACGGCCGCGCGTTGCTGAACGATCCCGCGCGCGGGCGCCGCGCCGTGGATGCGGCGGAATTCGACCAGGCCTTCACCGGCGTGGTCCTCACCTTCGAGCCGGGACCGGAGTTCACGCGCGGGGGCCATCCGCCTTCGGTGATGCGCTCGCTGCGCCAATACCTCGACGGCTTCCGCCTATCCATCGGCGTGGTCCTCCTGATCGGGCTGGCGCTCGTGATCCCCGGCCTCGTGATGCCCTGGTTGCTGGGCCGTTTCGTGGACGAAGTGCTGGTGGCGCACATGGATGGCGTCGCGGGTCCCCTGCTCACGGGGCTCATCGTCGCGGCGATCGCGCGCGCGGTGCTGGTGGGAGTCCAGGCGCGCGTGCTCATGGACACGTTCGGCCGCGCCGTGCGCGCTTCTTCGCGGCGCTTCTTCAGCCACGCGCTGCGCCTGCCGATGACGTTCTACTCGCAGCGTTCGGCCGGGGAGATCGCAGCCCGCGTGGATCTCAACGAACGTGTCGCGGAGACCATTTCCGCCGACCTCGCGCACCTGGCGCTGGATTGCCTCACCGCGAGCTTCTTCCTGGTCCTGATGGTGCGGCTCGAGCCGCGCCTCGCGGTCGTGGTCGTCGGTTGCCTGGCACTCGAGCTTTTCGCATGGCGCGGCCTCGCGCGGCGCACCGCCGAGGCCTCGCAGGAGCTCTCGGTGCAGGCGGGCAAGCTCGCCGGCATGGCGACGGGCGGCCTCGCGAACATCGAGAGCGTGAAGGCCGGCGGACAGGAGACGGCCCTCTTCCTCAAGTGGATCGGCCTGCAGGTGCAATACGTGAACGCCTCGATCCGCGCGCAGCGCTACCTCCTCACGCTGGGCCAGGCGCCCGCGATCCTCGGGCTCATCGCGCAGCTCGCGGTGCTGGGACTGGGCGCCGTGATGATCATGCAGGAGACCTTCAGCGTGGGCGACCTCGTCGCGTTCCAGGTGCTGCTGGCGGGATTCGCCGCCCCCGTGCATGCCCTCTTCGCGCACACGCAGAAGCTGCAGACGCTGCGCGGCGACCTCGCGCGCCTCGACGACGTGCTGCATCACCAGGCAGAGGACGACGTGGACGTGCACGCGGTGGCCTCGAGCGTTCCCGCCGCGCCCATCGCGGGCATCGTGGAATTCCGCAACGTCACCTTCGGCTACAACCGCGGCGAGGCGCCGTTGATCGAGGACTTCTCGCTCACCATCAAGGCGGGCGGGCGCGTCGCCCTGGTCGGCGCCTCGGGGTCGGGGAAATCCACCGTCGCGAAACTTGCGGCGGGACTGTGCAAGCCGTGGAGCGGCGAGATCCTCTTCGACGGGCAGCAGCGCGGCGTGTATGAGCGCTCGCATCTCGCCGACGCGGTGGCGTACGTGGACCAGGACGTGACGCTCTTCGAAGGCAGCGTGCGCGACAACCTCACGCTCTGGCAGCCGGCGCCGGAAGAGGTGCTGCGCTCGGCGCTGCGCGACGCCGCGATCGAGAGCGACATCCTCATCCGTCCCGGCGGAATCGACGCGCCGCTGCAGGAAGGCGCGCGCAATCTTTCCGGCGGACAGCGCCAGCGCCTCGAGATCGCGCGCGCGCTGGTCCGCAATCCGCGCGTGCTGATCCTCGACGAAGCCACCAGCGCGCTCGACCCCACGTCCGAAGCGCAGGTCGAGCAGCGCCTGCGTTCGCGCAACCTCACCTGCCTCGTGGTCGCCCACCGCCTCTCCACCGTGCGCGACGCCGACGAGATCATCGTGCTCGACGGCGGCCGCGTCGCCGAGCGCGGCACCTACGCAGAGCTCAAGGCGCAGGGCGGGCGTTTCGCCGAGCTCGTCGCCACCGAAAGCGTCGACACCGCCGATGTCTGACCCCGGGATCTCCTTCAAGTCCACCACGCTCGACGCCGCGTGGCGGCTGCTGGCGACTGTCACGAAAATGGGGACAGACCACTTTTTGCCGGATAGCGGAACACCCGTTCCGCCCAATGGCAATAAGTGGTCTGTCCCCATTTTCGAAGAGGACGCGGACGCCGCCGACGTGCTGGAGGTGATGGCCGGGCCGGCGGGCATGCGCTCGCGGCGCGTGCTGCTGGACGGCAAGTGGTGGCGGCATGCCGCGGGGCCGATGATCGCGCGCGTGGCCGAGCGCCGGCGCGTGCCGCGCGGGCCGACGCCGTTCACGAGCCCGTCGCTCGCGGCCGGCACGGGGTGGGTCGCGTTGATCCCGCACCTGGGCACCTATCGCATGCGCGCCGCCGACACCGAGACCAACGAGATCCACGAGTGGAAGGTGGATGCGGCGATGGCTTCGCGCCTGGCACCCTTCGCCTTCACGTTCTATCGGCGCTTCGATCGCCGCGCGCTGGTGGCCACCGACATGCTGCGCTTCGCCGTGGCCCACGGCGGGCGCGACCTCCTGCTCCTCCTCATTGCGGGATTCGTCGCGGCGCTGGTGGGCCTGTTCATGCCCGCCGCCACCGGCTGGCTCATCGACAAGGCGATCCCGTCGAACGCCACCGCGTCGGTCGAGGCGATCATCGCCGCGCTCGCCGTCGCGGGGGTTTCGATCATCGCGCTCGATGTGCTGAGGTCGCTTGCGGTGATGCGCTTCGAGTCGCGCATCGGCGTGGCGATGCAGGCGGCGTTGGTGGATCGCGTCGTGAGCGCGCCGGCGCAATTCTTCCGCGACTTCTCGAGCGGCGACCTGGCGCTGCGCATGGGATCGGTGAACACGGTCCAGCGAACCATGACCGGATCGACCATCGGCACGTTCGTGACGTCGATATTCCTCTTCGCGAACCTGGGCCTCATGGTGGCGTACAGCCCGGCGCTGACCGCCACCGCCATGGGCATCGCGCTGGTGGTGGTCGCGATCTCCACCGTCGTCGGCCTCGCGCGCCTGCGCGTGGGGCCGAAGATCGAGGCCATGGACGGCAAGCTGGGCGCGATGCAGTTCGAGATCTTCTCCGGCATCGCGAAGCTGCGGGCCGCCGCCGCGGAGCCGCGTGCCTTCCGCCAGTGGTACGACAAGTACGACGCCTTCCGCACGCTGAACGGCGTGAGCGCGCGCTACGCCAACTGGGAAGCCGTGGCGCTGAACCTGCTGCAGCCGGCGGCGACGGTGCTGGTGCTCTACATGGCGTGGAGACTCTCCTCGACCTCGGGCATGACCACGGGCGAATTCGTCGCATTCCACGCGGCGCTTTTCTCGCTGCTGGGCGGCGTGCACACGCTGGTCTCCACCGCGCTCGACCTCGTGAACCTGAAGCCCGTGTGGGACCGCGCGCGCCCGATCCTGGAGACGCCGCCGGAGGACGCCGGCCGCAAGGGCGTCACGCACGAGCCGAAGGGCGCCATCCAGCTGAAGGGCGTGAGCTTCGCGTACCCCAACGGGCCCGTGGTGCTCGACAACATCTCGCTCACCATCGAGCCGGGCGAGTTCGTCGCCATCGTGGGTGCCAGCGGCTCGGGCAAGTCCACGATGCTGCGAATGCTGCTGGGCTTCGAGACGCCGGGCTTCGGCCAGGTGCTCTACGACGACCGCGACATCGCCACGCTCGACCTTCGCCACCTGCGCCGGCGCATCGGCACGGTGCTGCAGGGCGGCAAGCTCTGGGCGGGCGACATCCTCACCAACATCGCCGGCGCCAACAACATCGACGCCAACACCGCTCTGGACGCGGCGCGCCGGGCCGGGCTCGAGCGCGACATCGAGGCGATGCCGATGGGCCTCTACACCGTGGTGGGCGAAGGCCTCTCGACGCTATCGGGCGGGCAACGCCAGCGCGTGCTGATCGCGCGCGCGCTCGCCGGCAACCCGCGCATCCTGCTGCTCGACGAGGCGACGAGCGCGCTGGACAACCTCTCGCAGGCGACGGTGCTGGAAGGACTGGCGGCGCTCAAGGCGACCCGCGTGGTGATCGCGCACCGGCTGAACACCGTGCGCGACGCCGATCGCATCGTGGTGCTCGACCGCGGCCGGATCGTGCAGCAGGGCCGTTTCGAGGAGCTGGCCGGTGCCGCAGGGCCGTTCAAGGCGATGCTCGAGCGGCAGCTCGCCTAGGAAAGCAAAACCCCGCTTTCGCGGGGTCGAGTCAGGCCCCCCGCCGAGGCGAGGGATGAACAGCGCCTAATTCTTCTTCGTCTTGGAGTCGGCCTGCGCCAGCTTCGTGCCGGCGATGTCCGCCTTGTCGCGCTGCGCCGTGACGACGATGGTCTCCATCTTCACGACCTTCTGCTCGGGCGGCAGCCGCTTGGCCGTCACCACGATCGTTTCCATCTTGCGCACTTCCTGTCCGCCCGCGACCTTGTCGAGTTGCTGTTCCGACAGCTCGCCGTCCTGGACCGGCTTTTCTTTCCTGCTCATTTTTGTACCTCCAACTGGTTGAACCGCGAAAGAAAGATAGCACGGGCACCTTGCCCGTTCTGTCGTTTTTTACGCATTCCACAGGCTGAAAAGGCTGGCACGGCGCTTGCAACATTTCACGCCATGCCCCTGAAAGTGCTCCTGGTCGACGAGACCCCCCGCCGGGCGTCGGCCCTCCGGAAGGCCCTGGGCCGGGTCGAAGGGGTGACTGTCGCGTGCACGGTCGAGGCCCCCCTGGAGCTTTTGCGGCGCATCGAGGAGCACCGGCCGGACATCGTGCTGATCGACACGGAATCGCCCAGCCGCGACGTGCTCGAGCAGCTGGCCGCGGTCTCCTCCACCGCCCCGCGCCCGGTCGTCGTGTTCACCGACGACAGCGAGCAGGACGCCATCCGCGCCACGCTCCGCGCAGGCGTTTCCGCCTATATCGTCGACGGCATCGCGCCCGAGCGATTGGCGCCCATCATGCGGGTCGCCATGGAGCGCTTCCAGGCCGAGCAACGCCTGCGCGCCGAGCTCGAGGAGACGAAGTCGAGGCTGGAGGAGCGCAAGCTCGTCGACCGCGCCAAGGGCATCCTGATGAAGCAACGCAACGTCGACGAGGACGAGGCGTTTGCGCTGCTTCGATCGCTCGCGATGCAACGCGGACTGCGCCTGGGGGAGGTCGCCCGCCAGGTGATCGACGTCGCCCAATTACTGGGCTGACACCTTTTTGGGGCGCATGCGCTCCAAATTGGACCCAAATTGGGGACAGACCACTTATTCGGCGGCCGGCACTTACGCCCATTCAAGGGCTACATCGCCGAATAAGTGGTCTGTCCCCAATTTGGCACACCCCTTGCAATACCTCCCGGTGTGCATCGGTCAACGACGATCGATGCGCGAGACAAGGGCGTCCGCCGGCACATGAACAGTGCCGTGCCGACGCCCTTTTCATTTGACCCGGGAGAGCGCAATGCATGACGACGACACGATCGACAACAACCAGAGGCGCCGCTTCGTCACCCAGGCGGCCATGGGCACCGCCGCGTTGGTGGCTTCGATGACGCCGGGCCTGAGGGCGTCGGTGTGGGCCGCGGGATCCGACGCGCCGGAGAAGAAGGAAGTGAAGGTGGGCTTCATCCCGCTCACCGACTGCGCCTCGGTCGTCATGGCGAGCGTGAAGGGCTTCGACAAGAAGTACGGCATCACCATCACGCCTTCCAAGGAAGCGTCGTGGGCGGCGGTGCGCGACAAGCTCGTGAACGGCGAGCTCGACGCCTCGCATGTCCTCTACGGGCTCATCTACGGCGTGCAGATGGGCATCGGCGGACCGAAGAAGGACATGGCGGTCCTCATGAACCTGAACCACAACGGCCAGGCGATCACGCTCTCCTCCCAGCTGCGCGAGAAAGGCGCCGTGGACGGCGAGTCGCTCGCCAAGCTCATCGCCAGGGAGAAGCGCGAGTACACGTTCGCGCAGACCTTCCCCACCGGCACGCACGCCATGTGGATCTACTACTGGCTCGCCGCGCACGGCATCAACCCGATGAAGGACGTGAAGACCATCACCGTGCCGCCGCCGCAGATGGTAGCCAACATGCGCGTGGGCAACATGGACGGCTTCTGCGTGGGCGAGCCCTGGGGCGCGCGCGCCATCGCCGACAAGATCGGCTTCACTTCGATCACCACGCAGGGCCTCTGGAAGGACCATCCGGAAAAGACGCTCGGCACGACGCTCGAATTCGTGCAGAAGCACCCGAACACCGCGCGCGCCATGACCGCCGCCATCCTCGAGGCGGGCAAGTGGATCGACGCCTCGCCCGCCAACCGCAAGGAAACGGCGGAAGTGATCGGCGCCAAGTCGTACGTGAACTGCGAGCCGGAGATCATCCTCGGGCGCTTCCTCGGACACTACGAGAACGGCATCGGCAAGTCGTGGGAAGACCCCGACTACATGAAGTTCTCCGGCGACGGCTACGTGAACTTCCCGTATCTCTCCGACGGCATGTGGTTCATGACGCAGCACCGCCGCTGGGGGCTGCTGAAGGAAGACCCCGACTACCTCGCCGTGGCGAAGAAAGTGAACCAGATCGAGATGTACAGGCAGGCCGCATCGATGGCGAAGGTGTCGCTCCCGAGGAGCGAGATGCGCTCCGCCAAGCTGATGGACGGCGTGATCTGGGACGGCAAGGACCCGGTGAAATACGCCGGCGGCTTCAAGGTGAAGGTGGCATGAGCTCGGCTTCGGCACGAGTGGTAGCTCACCCGTCCGCCTTGAAGGCCAGGGTCGTGGTGCCGGTGAAGAAGCAGGCTCCAGCTCCCATCACGTACAACACTCCACGAAGAACCCAACTTCCGGAGTGGATGGTGCGCATCTTCGCCATGGCCCTGGGCCTCGCCGTCTTCGTGGCGCTCTGGGCCTTCATCGCGAAGTTCGGGCGCATTCCCGACCCGCTCGCGGTCAGCAAGGAAGCCGTGCGCCTCTTCGCCGATCCGTTCTATCGCAACGGGCCGAACGACCAGGGCATCGGCTGGAACGTGCTCCAGTCGCTCGGCCGCGTCGGCATCGGCTTCGGCCTCGCGGCGCTCATCGGCATTCCGATGGGCTTCATGATCGGGCGCTTCCGCTTCCTCGCCGACATGGCCGCGCCGATCATCGCGCTCCTGAAGCCCGTGAGCCCGCTCGCGTGGCTGCCCATCGGCCTTCTCGTCTTCAAGGCCGCGAACCCGGCCTCGATCTGGGTCATCTTCATCTGCTCGCTCTGGCCCATGGTGGTGAACACCGCCGCGGGCGTGCGGCAGATTCCCGCCGACTACCTCAATGTCGCGCGCGTGCTGAACCTCTCCGAATGGAAGGTGTTCACGCGCATCCTGCTGCCGGCCGTGCTGCCGTACATGTTGACCGGCGTGCGGCTTTCCATCGGCGTGGCCTGGCTCGTCATCGTCGCCGCGGAGATGCTCACGGGCGGCGTCGGCATCGGCTTCTGGGTGTGGGACGAGTGGAACAACCTGAAGGTGGACCACATCCTCATCGCGATCTTCGTGATCGGCATGGTCGGCCTGGCGCTCGAGCAGGCGTTGATCTTCATCGCGCGCCGCGTGAGCCACGGAGCGGCCTGACATGGACAAATACCTGCAGGTCGAGAACGTCGGGATGATCTTCGACTCGCGCGGCGGGCGCTTCGAGGCGCTCGCCGACATCTCGCTCACCGTCGCGCGCGGCGAGTTCGTGAGCCTCATCGGGCACTCCGGCTGCGGCAAGTCCACGCTACTGAACCTCGTCGCGGGGCTGCTGCGCCCCACCGCGGGGCACATGATCCTCAACAACAAGGAGATCGCCGGGCCGGGGCCGGATCGCGGCGTCGTGTTCCAGAACCATTCGCTCCTGCCGTGGCTCACCTGCGCGGGCAACGTGCACCTGGCCGTGGAGCGCGTCTTCGGCGAGACCGAATCGCGCGCGAAGCTCGCTTCGCGGACCACCGAAGCGCTTTCGCTGGTGGGACTCGCCGCTGCGGCTTCGAAGTATCCCGACGAGATTTCCGGCGGCATGAAGCAGCGGGTGGGCATCGCGCGGGCGCTCGCCATGGAGCCGCGCGTGCTGCTGCTGGACGAGCCTTTCGGGGCGCTGGACGCGCTCACCCGCGCGCGCCTCCAGGACGAGCTGATGGCGATCGTCGCCAAGACCGGCTCGACCGTCGTCATGGTCACGCACGACGTGGACGAGGCGGTGCTGCTCTCCGACCGCATCGTCATGATGACCAACGGGCCCGCGGCCACCATCGGCGGCGTGCTGGAAGTGGACCTGCAGCGCCCGCGCGATCGCCTGGCACTCGCGGCGCACCCGCGCTACATCGAATACCGCCGCGAGGTGCTGGAATTCCTCTACCAGCGCCAGGCGAAGGTGGCGGCGTGAAGATGGAGAGGCAGAAGCTGGTGGTCGTCGGAAACGGGATGGCGGGCGTGCGCGTCATCGAGGAGATCCTCAAGCTCGCCCCGGGCCTCTACGACATCACCATCTTCGGCGCCGAGCCGCATCCGAACTACAACCGCATCCTGCTCTCGCCCGTGCTCGCCGGCGAGCAGACGCTGGACGACATCGTGCTGAACGGCCTCGACTGGTACCGCGAGCACGGCATCCGGCTGCATCTGGGCAGGAAGGTCTCGCGCATCGACCGCGTGCGCCGCGAAGTGCATGCCGAGGACGGCACCATCGAGCCCTACGACCGCCTGCTGCTCGCGACCGGCTCGAACCCCTTCGTGCTGCCGGTTCCGGGCGCGAAGCTGCCGGGCGTGCTCACCTATCGCGACATCGGCGATACGCAGGCGATGATCGACGCGTCGTCGAAGCACACCGGCGCGGTGGTGATCGGCGGCGGGCTGCTGGGACTCGAGGCCGCCAACGGCTTGAAGCTGCGCGGCATGAACGTGACGGTGGTTCACCTCATGCCGTGGCTCATGGAGCGGCAGCTCGACCGCGCCGCCTCGAACCTGCTGCAGAAGACGCTCGAGGCCAAGGGGCTCGCGTTCCGGCTGGAAGCGAACACGGAGGCGATTCTCGGGACCGAACACGTCACCGGCGTGCGTTTGAAGACGGGTGAGGAGATTCCGGCGCAACTGGTCGTCATGGCGGTGGGGATACGCCCGAACTTCGACCTCGCGCAGGCCGCGGGCCTGCACTGCAACCGCGGCATCGTGGTGAACGACACGCTGCAGACCTACGACCCGCGCATCTACGCCGTGGGCGAATGCGTGAGCCATCGCGGCACCGCG
>Ga0207691_10002612_pt1 | contig 17590 bp, 11 predicted proteins | sample KBSM13metaG_FD_184327 | JGI IMG/M metagenome (GOLD analysis project Ga0207691, IMG submission 184327) | Miscanthus rhizosphere microbial communities from Kellogg Biological Station, Michigan, USA - KBS M1-3 metaG (SPAdes) (version 2) | ecosystem: Host-associated > Plants > Roots > Rhizosphere >... | reverse complement strand
AAGACTCTGCTGGTGCTCGACACCGCGAGCAACGACGCCGAAAGACTCTACCCGCGCAATGGCTGGCAGCGGGTCGGGATCATTCCCGAGTTCGCGCTGATGCCCGACGGCGCACCCTGCGCGACCGTCGTCTACTACAAAAGGCTGGATTGACGCGGCAGGCGCTCCTGCACAAGCTCGCGCGACTTCCTTGCGAGAGCGCGCCATGAAACGCAGAGACTTCCTTCAGGCCATCGGCAGCGCCTCCGCGTTCGCCTTCCTTCCGGCCGTGACGCGGGACGCCTTCGCGGCGGCCGCGTCGCTCGACGACCTTCTCATCAGCGACGTCGAAATCCTCAAGCTTTCCGGAACCCATGAGCTGATCAAGGGACTCAACCGCCAGTACCAGGTGAACCCGCTGCATTTGTACGAAGAACGGCGCCCCAAACCCTTCGCCGATCCTGTCAACGGCAAACCCGAGAAGTTGCCGTTGACGCATTACTACGTGCGTATTCGCACCAAAGGTGGGGTCGAGGGCATGTACGGCGCCGTCGACAAGGAAGCCCTGCCGGTGCTGTTAGGCACACTGCGCCCGCTCATCATTGGCCAGAACGCGCTGGCAGTGGAACGCATCTGGGACCAGATGTATCGCTCGAACCGCCATTCGCGCGCCAGCCACTTCATGATGGCGATCAGCTACATCGACAATGCGCTCTGGGACTTGCGTGGGCGGCATTTCGGAGCGCCGGTATTCCGCTTGTTAGGCGGCCCGACGCAGCTGCCCGTGCGCGTGTATGGAAGCTGCCTCGGGTTCGCCATCGATCCGCCGCTGGCGGCGAAGCGCGCCGCGCAGCTCCGGAAAGACGGCTTCATCCACCAGAAGTGGTTCCTTGGATATGGACCCGGTGATGGCGCCCGCGGCATGGATCTGAACGTGCAGCTCGTCAAGGAGTTGCGCGCAGCCGTCGGCGACGACGTGCAGATCATGTTCGATGCCTACCAGGGTTGGGACCTGCAGTACGCGATCGAATGGTGCCGCAAGGTCGAGCAGTACCGGCCCTACTTCGTCGAAGAAGCCGTGCCGATGTCCGATCTCGAGAGTTTCATCCGGTTGTCGAAGGCCACGTCGATACCAATCGCTACCGGCGAGCATTTGTACGGCCGCTGGGAAGCCGAACAGTTCTTCAAGGCGGACGCACTGCAATTCATCCAGGCAGATCCGGAATGGTGCGGCGGCGTCAGCGAGACCGTGAAGGTCGCGCACCTGGCTTCCGTGCACGGCGTCAAACTACTGCCGCACTGTCACAACGTGCACGCCGCGCTGCATATCGTCGCCAGCCAGTCACCGGCGGTGTGCCCTTTCGGCGAGTACCTGATCAACCATGTCCCCGAGAAGCTGCACTTCATGAAGGATCCGCTGCTCACCACCAATGGGCTGGTGCAGTTGTCGGAGAAGCCGGGTTTCGGTATCGAGCTCGATCCGGCGAAGGTGGAAAGCCAGGAAATTCTCGTTACGATCTGAGAAACCCATGCGAGGAGCTTCCATGCACCGTTCCGTGATTGCGATTGTCCTTGGTCTCGCGCTTGGCGCAGCGCAGGCAGCGGACATCACCGCCAGCCGCCAGACCGCCGCATCTGCCAAGGCGCGCGCCGGCGAAGCCGAATTCCGCGCGCTCTACAAGGAACTCGTGGAGATCAACACCACACTGTCCGCCGGATCGTGTACCGACGCGGCGAATGCGATGAAGGCGCGCCTCCGTGCCTCGGGCTATCCGGACGAGCAACTGCACCTCCTCGTGCCACCCGGCCGTCCGCAAGATGGCAACCTGATCGCAGTGCTGCCCGGCAGCGACAAGTCTCTCAAGCCGCTGCTGCTGCTCGCGCACATCGACGTCGTCGAAGCCAATCGCGCCGATTGGGAGCGCGACCCTTTCAAGCTCGTCGAGGAAAACGGATTCTTCTACGCACGCGGATCGTCGGACGACAAGGCGATGGCGGCGGTGTTCGCCGACTCCATGGTTCGCTTCGGGAAGGATGGCTATCGTCCGAAGCGCACCGTGAAACTTGCGCTCACCTGCGGCGAAGAAACGCCGAATACCTTCAATGGCGTGAGTTATCTCATCGAGCACCACCGGGATCTCATCGATGCCGGCTTCGCGCTCAACGAAGGCGGTGGCGGGCGCTACGACCAGCAGAGCGGCGTGTATCGATACGTCGCGGTACTGACATCCGAAAAGGTTTACCAGGACTTCACGCTGACCACGCACAACCAGGGCGGGCACTCCTCGCGCCCCACCCCGGATAACGCCATCTATCAACTCGCGCATGCGCTCGACAAGATCGAAGCACACCAGTTCAAGGTGGAGTTCAACGACACCTCGCGAGCCTACTTCGAGAAATTCGGGGCCATCGAAGGCGGCGAAAAAGGCGCCGACATGATCGCCGCAGCGAAGAGCGGCGACGCCGCGGCCATCGAGCGGCTGAAAAAGGATCCGTCGACGAATGCCATTCTGCGCACCAATTGCGTGGCCACGCAGCTCGCCGGTGGCCACGCGCCCAATGCATTGCCGCAACGTGCGACGGCCAACATCAATTGCCGCATGTTCCCGGGCCGCAGCGCCGAAGAGACCAGACAGGAACTCATCGCGGCGATCGCCGATCCGGGTGTGACGGTCGAGTTTCAGGCGCCGCCCGAAAAAGCCGGTGTGCAACCGCCACTGTCGCGCGAAGTGATTGGGCCGATTGAAGCGCTGAGCCGCGACATGTATCCCGGCGTTGCCGTGATCCCGACCATTAATTCGGGCGCCACCGACGGGCGCTTCCTCACGCCCGTGGGCATCCCGACCTACGGCGTGTCGGGCATGTTGAGCGACGGCGCCACCAGCAACGCGCACGGCCTCAACGAGCGCATCCGCGTGCAGACACTGATCGAGGGCCGCGAGTTTCTCTACCGGTTGACCAAGCTCTATGCGGGCGGGAAGTAGCGCCCCGGAGAGTCCCTAATAACCCTTCTTCATGTCGACCACCGACAGCAGCTTGTCGCCGGCGGCGTAACGCCGCACCTGTTCGCGCAGCACGATCTCGCGCGACCTGACGCCGAGCTCCGACTGGCCGGAGACATGCGGCGTGATGATCACGTGCGGCGCCTTCCACAGCGGATGATCCGGAGGCAGCGGCTCGGGCTCGGTGACGTCCAGGGACGCGCCGGCGATGACGCCGTCCCGCAGCGCCTTGTCGAGGTCGTTGGTCACCACGCTGCCGCCGCGGCCGACGTTGATGAAGAACGCGGTCTTCTTCATGCGCGCGAACATCTTCGCGTCGAACAGGTTCGTGGTGGCGGGGATCAGCGGCAAGGCCGACACCACGACGTCGGCCTGGCCGATGAGCGTGGGCAATTCGTCGGACAGGCCGACGTAGCTCACGTAGTCAGGCCCTTCATGGGAACTGGCGCGCGTCGCGATCACCTTCATCCCGAGACCATGAGCGCGTTTCGCCACCTCGAGGCCGATGCCACCGAGTCCCGCGATGAGCATGGTCTTGCCGGTCATGGACTGCAGCTTCACACCGTAGGTGTTGCCGCCCATCGACTGCCACTGCACGTCTTTCGGATCGTTCTTGATCTCGCCACCGGTTGCCTGGCGCGCAATGAACACGTCGAGATTGCGCGCCAGCGCGTAGGTCACCGCGATGGTGTGCTCGGCCATCACCGGACCGGACAGCGCCTTGGCGTTGGTGAACACGAGGTTCGGGCGGTCGAAGAATGCCTTGCCAAGACAGGCCTCGACGCCCGCCGAATAGGACGCGAGCCAGCGCACCTTTTTCGCAGCGGCCAGCACACGGTCATCGCAGAGGACGTTGTCGCCGCTGAACAGCGCGTCGGCATCCGCTGCCTGGGCCGCCATTTCCTCGGCGTTCTTGACCACCACGAATTTCACGCCGGGCGCCGCGGCCTCGAGCGCTTCAATGGGCCCCATGCGTGTGAGGACGATCTTCTTGGGACTCTTCCAGCCCGGCATGTCACGGACGGCTGTCGGAGACTCCACGAGTCCGAGGTCGCGAATGACTTCGAGTGCTTTGGGGTCCGGCGCGACAGCGGCCGGAGGCGCATCCTTGGCGGCCACACCAGCAGCAAACAGGCTCGCCGACAACCAAGCCGCGCGGCTCACGATCTTGCGCATAAGCATTCTCCCGGATCCGTTGCGGGTATCTTGCCACGCGCAGTGGCGATGGGAATGCGACTCGAGGATAGGTGGGCACCCAGCGAGGTGCTCCCTACTGCAGAAGACCGGCCTTCACTTCTTCCTGGGAGAGCAATTGGACCGGCACTGCCTTCGCCTTCCAGATCTCATCGCAGTACTCGCGGATGGTGCGGTCCGACGAGAATTTTCCCGAGCGCGCGGAATTCAGGATGGACATGCGCGTCCAGCCTTCCTTGTCGCGGTAGGTCTGGTCGACGAGCGTCTGGCAATCCGCATACGACTGGTAATCGGCAAACACGAAGTACGGGTCGTGATACATGAGGTTGTCGATGAGCGGCTGGAACTGGCTGGTATTGCCGCGTGAGAAGAAGCCATCGCGGATCAGCTGGATGATGGCTTGCAGTTCTTCGTTCTGCTCGACGAACTCCATCGGGTTGTAACCGGCGGTACGGCGCGCCGCCACTTCGTGCGCTTCGAGCCCGAACAGGAAGAAGTTCTCGACGCCCACTTCCTCGCAGATCTCGATGTTGGCCCCGTCCACGGTACCGATCGTCAGAGCGCCGTTCATCTGGAACTTCATGTTGCCCGTGCCCGATGCTTCCTTGCCGGCCGTCGAAACCTGTTCCGACAGGTCTGCCGCCGGATAGATCTTCTGGCCGTTGGTCACGTTGAAGTTCGGCAGGTACACGACCTTGATGAGGTCGCGCACGCCGGGATCGCGATTGATGATCTCGGCCGCCGCGGTGATCAGGCGAATGATGAGCTTGGCGAGGTGATACCCGGGTGCCGCCTTGCCGCCGAATACGAAGACGCGCGGCTCCATCGTGAACTTGGGATCGGTCTTCAGACGGTGATACAGCCCGATGACGTGCAGGATGTTGAGGTGCTGGCGCTTGTACTCGTGGATGCGCTTCACCTGCACGTCGAAGATCGCGGACGGGTCGACGATGACGCCGGTGCGCTGTTCGATGAGACCGGCCAGCGCCGTCTTGTTCGCATGCTTGATCTGGCGCCACTCGGCGCGGAAGTCCGGGTCGTCGACCAGGGGTTCGAGCTTGCGCAACTCGTACAGGTCGCGGATCCAGCCTTCGCCGATGCGTTGCGTGATGCAATGTGCGAGTCGTGGATTGGACAACACCATCCAGCGCCGCGGCGTCACGCCATTGGTCTTGTTGCTGAACTTCTCCGGCCACAGCTTGGCGAAATCGTTGAGCACATCGCTCTTGAGCAGCTCGGAATGCAATGCCGCGACACCGTTGATGGCGTGGCTGCCGACGCTCGCCAGGTGCGCCATGCGCACATAACGCTCACCGGCCTCGTCGATGAGGGAAAGGCGCGAGATGCTCTGCTCGTCGCCGAAGAACGCCATGCGCACTTCATCGAGATGGCGCGCGTTGATCTCGTAGATGATCTCGAGGATGCGCGGCAGCAGCCTTCCGAACATGGGCAGCGGCCAGCGCTCGAGCGCCTCGGGCAGCAGCGTGTGGTTGGTGTATGAACACGTCTGGCGCGTGATCGCCCAGGCGCGATCCCAATCCATGGCCATTTCATCGACGAGCAATCGCATGAGTTCGGCGACAGCGATCGACGGATGCGTGTCGTTCATCTGGATCGCGAACTTCTCGTGGAACCGCTCGGGCGGAATTTTCTGCACGCGGCAGATGCGCAGCATGTCCTGCAACGAACACGAGACGAAGAAGTATTGCTGTTCGAGCCGCAGCTCCTTGCCGCGCGCCTGCTCGTCGTTCGGGTAGAGAACCTTGGTGAGGTTTTCGCTGGCCACCTTCTGATTGACCGCGCCGTAATAGTCGCCACGATTGAAGGTGCCGAAGTCGAAGGACTCGGGCGCTTCAGCCTTCCACAGACGCAGCGTGTTGGCCGTGTTCACGTGATATCCGAGGATCGGCGTGTCGTAGGGAATGCCGTTGACCACGTGTCCGGGTACCCAGCGCGTGCGCTTGCGGCCGTATTCGTCGTACCAGACTTCGGTGTGGCCGCCGAACTTCACATCGCAGCACCACTCCGGCCGCGCGATCTCCCAGGGGTTGCCGTAGCGCAGCCACTTGTCAGTTTTTTCGACCTGCCAGCCGTCGACGATTTCCTGCTGGAAGATGCCGAACTCGTAGCGGATGCCATAACCCAGCGCCGGCACCTCCAGAGTCGCCAGTGAGTCGATGAAACACGCCGCGAGGCGGCCAAGGCCGCCGTTACCCAGTCCCGGTTCGTCCTCGTGCGCTAACAACTCCTCGAGATCGAGCCCGAGCTCGGCCACCGCGGTACGCGCAGTTTCGTAAATGCCGAGATTGATGAGATTGTTGCCGAGATGCGGTCCCATGAGGAACTCGGCTGAAAGATAGGCGACGGTTCGTGAGCCCTGCCTGGTATAGGCGGCAGCGGTACTGATCCAGCGCTGCAGCATGCGGTCGCGGACCGCGTACGCCAGCGCCATGTAGTAATCGGTCTTGGTGGCGAGCGCCGGAAACTTGCCCTGGATATAGAAGAGGTTGTCGAGGAAGGCGTGCTTGAGCGCCTCCTTGCTCATCGCAACGCGGTCTTCGTCGATCTGCGGAGGCGCATTGCCGGCGACGCTGGGGAGGCTGGTTACTGGTGGGGCCACAGGGTTGCCTCGATTTGTTGTTGCCCGGACGTTGCAAGATTCATGCTGGGAATTCGCCGTGATTTTGCCGCATATCGAATGCAATCTGCACCGCGGCGAAGCGGGCGCCGAATATTCAGCGCCGTCGCAGTGCAACTGCAGGCGACACCTCTGCTATTGGCTCAACTCGTAGGCCTGCATGATGGTGGCGTACTTGGTCAGCATGTTCGGCACCTCCCATTCGGGCAGCGATCCGGCGCGCAGGTACTTCAGGAAATTTTCCGTGACCTGCGCGAAGTGCGCTTCATGGCCGTTGTGATACTTCTCTGGCACCGTGACGACGAAGGAATTTCCCTCGGGGCGGATGTCCACACCTGGCCACTTCTTCGCCACCTTCTTGATGGCGGCGCGCAACGCTTTCTCGTGAGCTTCAGCGGACACGGATGCAGCGCGCTCGACATACAACACCGGTTTGTAACCCTGCTCGGCGCCCTGCCGGATGGTCAGCGACGCCTGTGTGCCGCGCATCACGGAGAAATGGGTATCGCCGGCGCCAGGCGGGGCTTCGAATTCCCACGTCACAGATACGCGCGCATGCATCCCTTTCAGTGAGTAGGTGAACTCGCCGTTGGCGGGGGCCTGCAGCACGCCGTCTTTCACATGCCCGGCGAGGAACGCCGGAAACTCCGTCGCGCCGGTTACCCGGCCGAACTGCTCGAGCGTGATCGGCGTCGTCCAGCGGCGCGCCTTCAGCACGCGGGCATCCGAAGGGCTCAAGGTGACTTCCGGAAACGCCTCCCACTGCACGAGGTCGACGAGATGCGTCATCACATCGACGATGCCAGCGCCCTGCTGCTGCGGATCGAAGAACCACTGTGGGCGCCGCAGTTGCGCACCGGCGACCACCTTGGAGAAGTTGTGCACGCTGATCTTGGTGATGGAAGGATTGTCAGGTGTGCCCGGCTCGAGCGTGCCGAACAATTCGCGCTGCTGTGACAGCGCACGTTGCAGCATGGTGGTGACCTCGAATCGCTCGGTCATGATGTCGTACAACAGCACACCTTTTTCGGCTGCCCTGGCGAAGTCGGCCTTGAGCTGCGGATAGTCGGCCGGCCGGATGACCATGGGTTTGTCAGCGAGCACGTTGAACCCGGCCTCGATCGACTTCGTGATGTATTCCGTCTTGCGTGCGTTGTTGCCGGAGATGATGACCACCGTCGGCGCCGCGACCACACGAACGAAATCCTGGCTGCTCCTCACTGACATGGGCCGCGACTCCAGCGCTCGCTCCAGGTAGTCAGGCCCGGTCACCACGATCTCGTTCCAGTGCGTGGGATTCTCGGCGCGCGCGTTGAAAGCTTCGATGCGTTTCAAGTGCTGGTCCAAATCGTCGCCCGCCGGCGCAAACACGCGCACGTCCGGCGACACGCGCGGCAACATGAATTTCTGCACCAGCGCGGCATGGAAGTGTCCGGGGTCCAGCGTGATCAAATACACGTCGCTCCCCTTCTTCACCACGTCGGCGATTGCCACGCCCGCGAAGCCTGCAAATGCGGCCGCCAGTGCAGCGGCCGCTCCATGCCGGAGTTTCATTACGCTTTCGCCAGCGTGAGCGCGCCGTAGGGCACGCGTTCGCCGCGCGTGAGCATCGAGTTGGCTTCATCGTCATTCTTGAAGCGCTCGGTCTTCGGATCCCACTCGACCGGGCGGCCGAGCTTCATGGCGATCCAGCTCACGATGCAGGCGGTGTTGCTGCGATGGGCGACATGCGCGGGGGCCAACGGTTGCTTGCGCGAGTGCACGCTCTCGAGCCAGTTCTTGTGGTGCGACTTGCTGACCGGCAGCGGATGCGAGATCCCGTTCGGATCGAGGATCTTGGGATCGCTGGCGTCGAGCGGCGGCAGGTTCGCGCCCTTCGCCTGCGGATCGCTCGAGGTCGCGCCGGTGCCTTCACGCGTGACCCAGATCCAACCCTCGTCACCATAGAACTTGAGGCCGGTGTTGTGTTTGTCGGAGACGTTCACGGTCACGTTGTTGGGGTACGCAAGCGTCACGTCGTACGACCCGTGCACGTTCCAGATGCGCTCGGGATCCGGGAAGTCGCCCTTGCCTTCGACGCGGCCCGGTCCCGTGTTCTCGAACTGCAGCGCCCAGTGCATGGTGTCGTAGTGGTGCGAGCCCCAGCCGGTGATCATGCCGAGGCAGTGCGCCTCGTGCCGCAACCAGCCCGGCCGGCTGTAGTCTGCCTGGGGATGCACGCGCATTTCGGTGTAGTACTTGAAAGGCGTGGGACCTAACCACTGGCTGAAGTCGAGATTCTCCGGGACGGCCGTGGGCGGCGCATCCGGCGCGGTCGGATCGATGGGCAGACCGATCTCCACGCGCTGCACGTGACCGATGCGGCCCGAGCGGATGAGTTCGGCGGCGCGCCGGAACTGTTCCCACGAACGCTGCTGGCTGCCGACCTGCAGGATGCGCCCGTGGCGCTTCACCGCGTTGCGCAGCACCACGCCTTCGGCATGGGTCATGGTGAAAGGCTTCTGTAGATAGACGTCCTTGCCAGCCTCGATGGCGGCCAGCGCAACCTCGGCGTGCCAGTGATCCGGGGTGCTGATGACCACCGCGTCGATGTCCTTCCGGCCGATGAGCTCGCGGTAGTTGTCGCAAGTGCGGATCTGCGGCGGCTTGACGCCGCGGTCGGCGTACGACTGCTCGATGATCTTCACGCCGTCGGCGAGCCGCTTCGAATCGAGCTCGCAGATCGCAACGTAGTCGGCGAGATCGGATTTGATGACGCCCGGCATGTCGTGGCCCTGCGCAATGCGTCCACAGCCGATCTGGCCGACGCGGATGCGACTGTTCGCGCCCCATGCCCGCGAAGCAATGATCAGCGGCGCAACTGCCGCGGTGACGAGGACATCGCGCCGCGAAACTCCCGCGTTCTCTTTTTTCATGGCGATCGAATCCATTCAGACTGGAAGGGGAGCTGAGTATAAGCGCGCCCAAATCCAAACCCCATTAGACCAATCACTCGTAGCGCAGCGCCTCGATGGGGTCGAGCCGCGACGCCTTGCGCGCCGGATACAGCCCGAACAAAACCCCCACGCCCGCGCTGACCGCAAGCGCCGCCACGACGATCTCGGTGCGCGTGACCATCGTCCAGCCGAACTTGCTCGCCAGCAGATACCCGCAGCCGACGCCAAACAAGACACCCAAGGCCCCGCCGATGGCCGCCAGCACCAGTGCCTCCACCAGGAACTGCGCCATGATATCGGCGGGCTGCGCACCCACCGCCATGCGGATTCCAATCTCGCGCGTCCGCTCCGTCACCGACACCAGCATGATGTTCATGACGCCGATGCCGCCGACCACCAGCGACACGAGCGCGACCGAAAACAACAGTGTGGTGACCGTGTCCTGCGTCGAGGTGAGCATGCTGGTCATCTCGGCCATGCTGCTCGTAGAGAAGTCATCTTCGTCGTTGGGACCCAGTCGATGCCTTTCACGCAGCAACGCGCCGATTTCCTGGCGCGCGCGCGGAATGGCCTCCGGCGACACGGCGCTCACGAAGATCCGGCCGGGAACGAATTTGCCGAGGCCGCGCTGCATGCGCGATTGAAAGGTCGACATCGGAATGAAGATCACGTCGTCCTGGTCCGAACCCATGGCGTTCTGGCCCTTGCGCTCGAGCACCCCGATGATCGTGAACGGCGCGTCGCGAATACGAATGATCTGGCCGATGGGATCAACCCCGGCGCCGAACAGATTCTCTGCGGCAGTCTGGCCGATCACCGCATTCTTCGCGGCTCCCGCCTGGTCGGACGCCGTGAACATCGCGCCACTCGACACGGGCCAATTGCGGATCGTGAAGAAGTCGGGCGTCGTGCCTGTGATCTGCGTGTTCCAGGTGTTGGTTTCGGAGATCACCGGCTGACTGGAATTCATCTGCGGCGCGACCGCCGCGACCGACGGCAACTCGGTCTGGATGGCGCGCATGTCTTCCCAGGTGATGGTCGGTTGCGACCCCTGTCCGCCGCGACCGCCGGGCCCCTGACTCGTACCCGAAAACAACATGACGATGTTGGTGCCGGCGCCTTCGATCTGCGCGCGCACGCGCGATTTGGCGCCCTCGCCGATCGACTGCATGAAGATCACCGCACCGACGCCGATGATGATGCCGAGCGCGGTGAGAAAGGAGCGCATCTTGTTACGCGTCAGCGCGATTCCCGCGAGACGCAGAGTTTCGCCAGCGGCAATCATGAGGCCTCCTTGAGCACGGGTTTCTGGCGCTCGTCGCTCACGACCCCACCGTCCTTGAGCAGTAGTTTGCGCGCGGCGTAAGCCGCGACGTCGGGCTCGTGCGTGACGAACACGATGGTCATGCCGGAAGCCTGCAGGTCCGTCAGCAACTTCATGATCTCGACCGTGGTGACCGAATCGAGATTGCCCGTGGGCTCGTCCGCGAGTATGAGCGGTGGATTGGTGACCAGCGCACGCGCGATCGCGACGCGCTGCTGCTGTCCGCCCGACAACTGTGAGGGGTGATGACTCGCGCGGTGCGAAAGCCCGACGCGGTCCAGCGCTTCCTTGGCGCGTTTGCGGCGTTCGGCCAGAGGCACGCGCGCGTAGATCAACGGCAGCTCGACGTTTTCAGCGGCCGAGGTGCGCTTGAGCAGATTGAAACTCTGGAACACGAAGCCGATGAATTCGTTGCGCACCTTGGCGAGCTCGATGCGCGACAATTTCGCGACATCGCGGTCGGCCAGCAGATAACTGCCGCGCGAGGGCGAATCGAGACAACCGAGCAGATTCATCAGCGTCGACTTGCCGGAACCCGACGAGCCCGTGATCGCGACGAAGTCGCCGCGCTCGATGGAGAGGTTCACATCGTGCAGGGCGGCAAACTCGGTATCGCCCGACTGGTAGATCTTCCCGAGATTGCGCAGTTCTATGAGAGCCATGGCGCGAAGCTAGAGAATTCGCGGGCCGCGCTGCTGCTGTCCGCCGCGCTGCCCCTGGCCGTTGTTCTGGCCGGCGATTCCCACGATGACGGCTTCGCCTTGCTTGAGCTCTCCACCGGTGATTTCCGTGACGCGGCCATCCGTGAGACCCGTGGTGACTTCGCGCGGAACCGCGGCGCCGTCGACCAGGGCGTAGACCGTGCGCTTGACCACGAGCGGTGTCATGGCGTCGTCGCCGTCGGCGTCGCCCTCCTTTCGTCGACGCCAGTTGCCCTCTCCCTGGCCTTGGCCCTGGCCACTTTCAGCGCGGTCGCGCCGCGGGCTAGCGCCTGCCTGCCCAGTGCCCGCGGTCGCAGGCTGGGCACCCGGGGCAAGGCCTTCCGGCCGGAAGCGCAGCGCCGTGTTAGGCACCGCCAGTACATCGCGGCGGCGGTCGGTGACGATGCTCACGGTGGCCGTCATGCCGGGCTTGAGTTTGAGATCCGGATTTCCGACGTCGATGACTGCGTCGTAGGTCACGACGTTCTGCACGATCTGCGCCGCATTGCGAATGTCACGAATCGAACCGCGGAATGGTTCGCCCGGATATGCGTCGACCGTGAAGGAGACACGCATGCCCGGCTTCAGACGTCCGATGTCCGACTCCGCGACGTTGGTATGCACTTCCATCTTCCGCAGATCTTGCGCGATGGTGAAGATGACCGGTGCCGACAACGACGCGGCGACGGTCTGACCCACGTTCACCGCGCGCGAAATCACCACGCCATCCGTGGGCGAAACGATGTCGGTATAGCGCAGATTCGTGCGCGCAGTTTCAAGCGCGGCCCGGGACTGTGCGAGCTGGCCGACCGCCTGGTCCACCGCCGCACGGGCGGAGCGTGCCGTGGCAACCGAGTTGTCGCGTTCGGTGGCGGAAATGAGCTGCTGTTTGAAAACCTCCTCCGCCCGCTTGGCCTGACGCTCGGCATCTTCGGCCGTGACCGTGAGGCGGGTGACGTTGGCGCGCGCCGCCGTGACATTGGCCTCGGCCGAAACCACTGCGGCGCCGAACAGCGAGGGGTCGATCTTCGCGATCAACTGCCCTTTCTTGACCGGAGAATTGAAGTCCGCGAACAGCTCCTGGATGCGGCCCGATACCTGGCTGCCGACCTCGACGGTGACCACCGCCTGCAGACTGCCCGAGGTGCTGACGCGCGATACGACGTTGCCAACGTCTGCGGTGACGGTCTGGTACTCGGGAGCGGCGTCGCGGCCGGCCGTGCATCGATAGAGAAAAAACAGTACGAGCAGAACGATTGCAACCAGCCAGATGAGGCGGGCGCGGGAAAGTTGTTTGAGCAAGTTCGTATCCGATCTGACGTGGCGCGCTCTTCGCGCCCAAGTGTAGATCAGTCAGGGGGTGCCGCGTTCCCCTAAAAAGTTATCAATCGTTGTCAACCACGCAGAGCGACCGGCGTTACCTCGCGGTTCGACGAGAGCTTCGGGAAGGAGCCAGTCCCGTTCCGAAAGAATAGCTCGATGTCGGCTGCGGCCAGCGGGCGTCCATGCAAATAACCCTGCGATTGGTCACAACCCAGGTTCGCGAGCAGCTCGAACTGCTCCGGCGTCTCCACACCTTCAGCGACCGTGGTCATGTCGAAAGCACGGCCGAGCGCGATGATGGTTTCGGCCACCGTCCGGCCGGGTCCCGTGGATGTCAGGCTGCTGATGAAACTGCGATCGATCTTGAGCATGTCCACGGGCAGCTCTGCGAGACGGCTCAGCGATGAATAGCCAGTGCCGAAATCATCGATGGCCACGCGGACCCCGGAGCGCCGCAAGGCGCGCAGTTGTGAGACTGCGGAGCTCACGTCGTCGATCAGGACGCCCTCGGTGATCTCGATGTCGATGCCAATGCCTTCGTTGCGCCATTCGCCGACGATGTCGAGGAGGTGATCGGCGAACGCGCGCCGTCGCAACTGCACCGGCGAGATGTTCACGGCCACGCGGACGGGCGCGTACCCGGCTCCCTGCCATCTCCGCAAGTCGGTAGCGGCCTGACGCAAAATCCAGTCGCCCAGCGGCACGATGAGACCGCTGGTCTCCATCAGCGGCAGGAACGCGCCCGGCAACACGAGTCCCGCTTCCGAATCGCGCCAGCGAACCAGCGCTTCCAGGCCGCGGATTTCGCGCGTGCGAACGTCGATCTTGGCCTGGTAGTGGATCTCGAATTCCTGGCGCTCCACCGCTGCCCGCAGACGATGTTCCATCGTCATGCGCGACACCACCGCCGAGGAGAGCTCGAGGCGATGGGGAAGATACTTTTCGCCCGTGCTCTTGGCGACGCGCAACGCGGCTTCGGCGTTGTGCACGAGTGCGTTGGCATCGTTGCCGTTGTCCGGATAGCGGGCGAAACCGCACTTCACATCCACCGGGATGCCGCGACTGTCGACCATGAACGGCGCGCGGAACACCTCGGCCACCTGTTCCTGCATCCAGTGCACGGCCTCATCTTCGTCGCCGTCCGCCTCCAGGATGAGACCGAAAGTGCCGCCACCGAAATGCGCCAGTAGTTCGGTGGAGTCCAGATGCCGCTTGAGACGATCGGCCACCTGCTGGAGCAGCAGGTCACCTGCGTGCCGGCCGAAGGAATCATTGATGGTCGACAGTTGCTCGATGTCGAGCACCGCCACTGCAGGCGTACCTCGCCGACCGATGCGGGGCTCGAGCGCGCGGACCAGGCGCTCACAGAACAGCCCGCGCTTGGCGAGACCGGTCAGCGGATCGAAATAGGACAGGAAGCGAACCTCGTCTTCCTTGTGCAGGTACTGGAGCGCAAATGAAAGATTCGCGACCAGCTCGCGCAGCATGCGTGACTCTTCATCACCCACGGCGCCGACGTCATAGGAGGTCAGCAGCATCGCGCCGACCGGCGTGCGGTCGACCAGCAGTGGATAGGCCACCACGCTCCTGAAACCGGAATCCATGAGCACGGCGCGCGCTGCCAGCCCCATGTCGAGCTGTTGCAGATCGTTGCAGACGAGGGAAGCGCCGGTGCGCAGTACCCGCCCGATGACACTGGAGTCTTCTCCGGGCGATTCGGCAATGCTGAACGTGAGCTGCTGCGCCAGTTGGCCGTCGAAACTTCCCGACCATGCCGTCGGGCGCGCGGTGCGCGTCCCGGGTTCGATGAGTGCCACCATGGCACTCGCGTAACCGCCCACTGCTGTCGCAAGGCGGCAGGCCTCCACGAGAATCTCGCGCCGCTGGCGAATGCGCACCATGGCGCTGTTGACGCCGCTCAGCATTTTCAGGACACGCGTCAGACGGCTGATGTGTTTTTCCTGGCGCCGACGTTCGGTGAAATCACGCTCCGTGCCGCGATAACCCACGGGCTGCCCGCCCTCGTCCAACAACACCAGCATGTTTCGTTCCAGCCAGCGATAGCTGCCGTTGCGATGGCGCCATCGCGCCTGCAGGTTGGTGGCGGTGCGCTGGTTCGGGCCAAGCGTGTGCATGGCGAAATCGAGCGCTGCCAGGTCCTCCGGGTGCACGAATTGCGAAGCGTTGCGCCCGATCATTTCCTGGGGCGTGTAGCCGAGCGTGCCGCGGACCGAGTCGCTGCAGAAGGTGAATTTGCCGTCGCGGTCGTGTTCCCAGATCCAGTCCTGCGAGGTCGCGACGATGTCTCGCAGTTGCTGTTCGAGCGCGATTCGCGCCCTCCGGATGGCGGCATCGTTGAGCGCGCGGCGCACCGCGGGAACGAGCCGCGCCAGGTTGGTCTTGAGAACGTAGTCGTATGCGCCGCGCTGCAAGGCATCGATGGCGCGCTCTTCGCCGAGCGTGCCGGAGAGAAAGATGAATGGTGTGTCCGGCGCAATCTCGCGCGAGATCTCCAGCGCAGTGATGCCATCGAATCCGGGCAACGTGAAGTCGGAGAGGATGACGTCGGGCCGGGCTTCTGCGAGCGTCGACCGCAGCATCGATTCGGAGTCCACGCGTTTCCAGTTGCACGCAAACCCACCGGCTTCGAGCTGACGGACGGCGATTTCCGCCTCCATCGGCATGTCTTCCACCACGATCAGGCGTACGGACTGCATGACTCTAGTTCTTCTCCGCGACTAGTTAGAGCAAGCCCACCCTTAAGGCCGCCTTTGCCAGTCACCCAGACTCACTGCAGCATTACGTGTCCCCCGGCCGCTGCAGATTCGTGCAATTTAGTCCACGTCGGTGCGGCGGCGTGTGACCCAATTCGCACGAAGACAAGAGACTACCCAGTAGCTAGTTCCGGAGGTTGGACAAAAGCGGCGGAAGAGTGTAGGACTAGTCCGACGGCGGCGGTTCAGAGTTCGTCCTAGGCATTAGGTCTTTGAGTAAAGCAGGCGGAAACTACGCCGTAACAATCAGATGGGGTTTCACCTAACAGGAACATCGGATTCGTGAACACCAATATCGCCGAAGCGCGCCCTGAACATAAGCAATCGTTGCTGATCGTGGACGACGAACCGGCTTCGATGCGCGCGCTGTGCGACACCCTTGAATACGAGGGTTACAAGACCTGCGGCTTCACCGCTCCCGCAGAGGCTCTCGCAGCGATGCGGGAGAGACATTTCGACCTGCTGCTGGCGGACCTGCAGATGCCGGGCACCAACGGCATCGATCTCATGAAATCGGCGCAGCTCATCGACCCGACGCTGGTCGCCGTGATCATGACCGGGCACGGGGCACTCGAGACGGCGATTGCCGCCATGAAGGCTGGCGCACTCGATTACATCCAGAAGCCCATCAAGCTCGCCACCACCCTGCCCGTTCTCGAACGCGCATTGGCCGTACGCCAGTTGCGCATCGAAAAGAAGCGGCTCGAGGAAAGCGTCCGCGAGCGCACCGAGGAGCTCAAGATCGCCAATCGCGAGCTCGAAGCGTTCTCGTATTCGGTGTCACACGATCTGCGGGCACCGCTACGCGCCGTATCGGTGTTCACGCAGTCGCTGCTCTCCGATCACGTCGGTAATCTGACGGAAGAAGGCCGACGCTTGTTGCAGAACGTGAATGCCGGCGCCGCGCACATGGATCGCCTGATCACCGATCTGTTACGACTGTCACAGCTCAATCGGCAGGCGCTTCACAAGCAGCCGGTGCGATTCGGTGATCTCGCACGCCGCGTCATCGATGAAATGGGCGCGGAACGCGCAGGGCGCACCATCGAATTCGTGATCGCCGACTTCCCAACCTGGCAGGTCGACCCCGGCCTCATGCAACAGGTATTCGTCAATCTGATCTCCAACGCCGTGAAGTTCACGCGCGAACGCGAGACGGCACGCATCGAGATCGGCTATCGCATGGATGGCGGCACGCTGGTGTGTTTCGTGAAGGACAACGGCGTGGGCTTCAACATGAAGTACATGAACAAGTTGTTTGGCGTCTTCCAGCGCCTGCACAGTGCCGATCAGTTCGAGGGCACGGGCGTCGGCCTGTCCATCGTGCGCCGGATCATCGAACGGCACGGTGGCAAGGTCTGGGTCGACGGGGCGCAGGACCAGGGCGCAGTGTTCTACTTCAGCCTTCCGGATTGCTGAAGCGCCTGCCGGATTGCTGAACGGAAAGCGCGGCGACCGCTGACAGTCCCGGCCCGCCCTTCGGGCCACGATTCGCGTCATGAACGACGCAGTGTTGCCTACTACCGACGAGCGAGTGCCCCGCGCCACGCGCGCGTCCATCAACGACCGCATTCAGGCGCGAACGCTGCACGATGTGTCGCGATTCATCGGCGCCGATCCGGTGTTCATCGACGAGCGGATCAGTCAGCTGCAGCGCGAATGGGACATCGAGCGCACGCTTGCGGCGAATGCGGCTTCTGTTTCGCTGGCGGGTCTCGG
>Ga0207691_10002611_pt1 | contig 17592 bp, 14 predicted proteins | sample KBSM13metaG_FD_184327 | JGI IMG/M metagenome (GOLD analysis project Ga0207691, IMG submission 184327) | Miscanthus rhizosphere microbial communities from Kellogg Biological Station, Michigan, USA - KBS M1-3 metaG (SPAdes) (version 2) | ecosystem: Host-associated > Plants > Roots > Rhizosphere >... | reverse complement strand
GTCTTGATGTCGGTGCCCGAGATGATGCTGTCCTCGAACTTGGTCGTCTTGCGGCGGCGCGCGGCGAAAAGCGCGAAGAGTGCCGCGATCAGCACGACGATGCCGCCGATGAACGCCCAGCTCGGCGTGTTGCTGATGAACTCCTCGAAGAACCCGGGCGCTTCCTTCGGAGGCGCCTTGGCCGCGGGCTTGGGCGGCGGCGTCGTCGCCTTCGGCGTGTCGACGACCTTCGGCGGCTCCGTCACGGCGGGCTTGGGCGGCTCCGCGGCCTTGGGCGGTTCCGTCGCTGCCGGCTCGGCGGCCTTCGGCGGCTCCGTCGCTGCCGGCTTGGGCGGTTCCGCGGCCTTCGGCGGCTCGACCTTCGCAGGCTCCGCAGCCTTGGGCGGCTCGACCTTCGCAGGCTCGGCAGCCTTGGGCGGCGGCATCGTTGCGGCGGGCGCGGGAGCCGTGGTGATCGGCGCCGGCGTCGGTGCAGGCGTCGTCGCAGCCTTGCCCTTTTCCGATTGCGTCTGCAGCTGCGCCATCGTCGGGTTGCGCAGCTCCAGCGCGCGCTGCATGTCCTTCAGCGTCTTCTCGAGCTCGACGATGCGGCTCTGGGCCTCGCGCAACGCGGCTGCCTGCGCAGCGCTGGATTCGGCGGTTGCGCTGCGACCGGTGCCGGCATCCTTCGATACGCGCAATTGATCCGAGCCCGCGCGCGTGGCCGGCGTCGTTTCCTGCACGCTCGTGCCAATGCGCCCGGAAGACGTGCGCGTGGTCGATTCTTCGGCAGTCGGCGCAGCACCGGCGACACGGTCGCGGTAGGCACGCCAATCGCTCGCCTGCACTTGCACTTCGCGCGTCGCCTCGCGCGCCGGGCTCGCGGACGCCTCGACCGCATTCGGGATGGTGAGGATCGCGCCGCTGCGCAAGCGGTTGATGTTGTTGCCGTCGAACGCGCTCGAATTGCTCTTGAACAGCGCGATGAGCATCTGGTCGAGCGTCACCGTCTCGGGCTTGTACTGACCGGCGATCTTGGACAGCGTATCGCCCTTCCGGACTTCGTACGTGCCGCCTTCGCCACGCGGCGCAGGTGCGGCGCCGGTCGGGGGAGTTGCCGCAGCGGTTGCCGTTGGCGCTGGCGCTGGCGCGGCGGCAGCCTGTTGCTGGCCGCGGGGCGCAGCCGTGGCAGCGCCCGGGCGCACCGGCGTGATCGGATCGACGGAGGATTGCTGCGAACCGGGCGGGTCGAGCAGGAACGTGTAGTCGCGCACGACGCGGCCGGACGACCAGTTCGCCTCCACCAGGAGATCGAGGTACGGCTCGCTCACCGCGGCGGTGGACGTGACGCGCAGGTACGAAGTGTCGTTGGGCCCGCGCTCGACTGTGACGCGCGTGCGCGCCAGCACTCCTTGGTACGTCAGGTTGTTCTGGCGATAGAGGTTCTGATCGGCGATCTTTGCCGACAGCGTGTCGAGCTCTTCCTTGGTCGCCGAAAGGAGGTCGATGCGCGCCACCAGCGGCTGCCCGACGTACGACTCCACAGTCAGCCTTCCGAGCCCGAGCGCGGATGCGCCGGCCGGCAGCGCAAGGGCGCTCACGAGAAGGCTGTACCTGACGATGTGTTTGACGCGCATACCGCCCCCTTCGCAAACGCTTGTTTCGCTCAAGCTAACATAACATCATGGGTTTAGCGGTGCAAGCTAAACCCCGGTATTAGCTTGGGTTTTTGCCGAAACGAAGGCGCGTTCGCCTTTCAATCAAATGCCGATGTACTAGCGTGCAGCGCTAGCGCTGGGGAAGGCGCCATCTCGCGATACAACATCTAGTGGTGGATGCTTCGACCGCCACCTGTTGCGCGAGACGCAGCGAATACGCGCCGACCGCATGAAACTTGTGGAAAGTGGCCAACCGGCGCCACTTCCGCACGTCCAGCGTAGAAGCAAGCGTCGCGCCAGCCGCGCACGACCGAGCCATCGTGCCTAACGCCCGAGCAGGATGCGCAACATGCGCCGCAGCGGCTCCGCCGCGCCCCACAGGAGCTGGTCGCCCACGGTGAATGCGCTGACGTACTGCGGTCCCATCGCGAGCTTGCGGATGCGGCCGATGGGGATGCCGAGCTTCCCCGTCACGGCGGCGGGCGTCAGCTCGCGCACGCTCGCGTCGCGCGTATTCGGCACGAGCGTCACCCACTCGTGCGCGCCGGCGATCATCGACTCGATCTCGGCGAGCGGGATGTCCCTGCGGAGCTTGATCGTGAGCGCCTGGCTGTGGCAGCGCATCGCGCCGATGCGCACGCACAACGAGTCGACGGGAATCGCGGTTTCGTCGCCGCGACCGAGGATCTTGTTGGTCTCGGCGCCGCCCTTCCATTCCTCGAGGCTCATGCCGTTGCCCATGTCCTTGTCGATCCACGGGATGAGCGAGCCCGCCAGCGGCACGCCGAAGTGCTCGGTGGGAAAGCGCTCGTCTCGCAGGATGCCGGCCACCTCGCGGTCGATGTCGAGGATCGCGGACTGCGGATCGTCCAGGAGGTGCTTCGCGGCAAGGTGCGCTTCGCCCATCTGCGCCAGCAGCTCGCGCATGTTCTGCGCACCGGCGCCCGACGCCGCCTGGTACGTCATGCACGTCATCCACTCGACGAGGTCGCGCGACAAGAGTCCCGCGAGCGCCATCATCATGAGGCTCACCGTGCAATTGCCGCCGATGTAGTTCCTGATGCCCTTCGCAAGCGCCTGGTCGATCACGGCGCGATTGACCGGGTCGAGGATGATGACGGCGTCGTCCTTCATGCGCAGCGTCTTCGCGGCGTCGATGAAGTAGCCGTTCCACCCGGCCTCGCGCAGCCTTGGATATATCGCGGTGGTCCAGTCGCTGCCCTGGCACGTGATGATCGTGTCCTGCCGCGCCAGCGCGGCGACGTCGCTTGCGTCGAGCAGCGGGCCCGTTTCGCGCCCCTTGATCGACGGACCCTTGCCGCCTGCCGCCGACGTCGAGAAGAACGAGGGCTCGACGAGCTCGAAGTCGCCCTCCTCCACCATTCGCTGCATGAGGACGGAGCCCACCATGCCGCGCCAACCGACTATGCCAACTCTCATTGCATCACCTGTCGAATATGTTGAACACCCGGGGACGATCGCTCGATGCTCAGGGGCGCTTTCGTTGCGTCTTCGTGAGCTTGCGGCCGATCTCCCGGGTGTCGCCCGCCGTCCTCAGCCGGGCCATGGTGTACGCATCGACGTACCGGCCGTCGCGATACGAGTAGTCGCGCAACGTTCCTTCGATGTCGAACCCGAACTTGCGGTAGAGCGCGAGCGCAGCGGCGTTGTCCGTGTACACGGTGAGCTCGAGCCGGCGGTACCCGATCCAGTTGTCCGCGAGGTCGACGATCGCGCGCATCAGCGCGGTTCCCACGCCTTTGCCGTGCCAGTCGTCGCGCACGGACATGCCGATGTAGCCCGCGTGACGCCGGCGCGCCGACCGGGCCATCGAGTGCAGGCCGGCGTTGCCGACGAGATCGCCTGCGATCTCCGCGACCAGCATGTAATCCTCGGCAGGAAAGTCCGCGAGGCGCTTCCGCCACATCTCGGCACTTGGGTAGGGCAGCTGGAGCGTGCCGGCCATCGCCTTCGGCGAGCTGAACGTCGCGCACAGCGCCTCCGCGTCGCGCAGCTCGGCGCGGCGGATCGCGATGACGGGTGGCTTCGTCATCGCTGGCGCAATGCGTCGAGCACGGCGTCGCCCATCGCGCGCGTGCCGATGGCCCTTTCGCCTGGCAGCGCGATGTCGCCCGTGCGGTGACCTTGCGCGAGCACGCGGCGAACGGCGTGCTCGATGCGGTCGGCGATGTCGGCGCGCGCAAGCGAATAACGAAACATCATTCCGAGCGACAGGATCGTCGCCAGCGGGTTCGCCTTGTCCTGCCCCGCGATGTCGGGCGCCGACCCATGGATCGGCTCGTAGAGTCCCTTTCCGTTCGCGTCGAGCGACGCGGACGGCAGCATGCCGATCGATCCCGCGAGCATCGAGGCCTCGTCGGAGAGAATGTCGCCGAAGATGTTGCCGGTGACGATCACGTCGAACTGCTTCGGCGCCTTGACGAGCTGCATCGCCGCGTTGTCGACGTACATGTGCGAGAGCGCGACGTCGGGATATTCCGCCGCAAGTTTCGTCACCGTCTCGCGCCACAGGATGCTCGTGTCGAGCACGTTCGCCTTGTCCACCGACGTGAGACGCTTGCTGCGCTTGCGCGCAGCCTCGAATCCCACGCGCGCGATGCGTTCCACTTCCGGCACGCTGTAGTGCATCGTGTCGAAGCCTTCGTCGTCGCCGGCGGCGTTGCGGCGTCGCCCGCGCGGCTGACCGAAGTAGATGTCGCCGGTGAGCTCGCGCAGGATCAGGATGTCGAGGCCCGACACGACCTCCGGCTTGAGCGAAGACGCTTGCGCAAGCTCGGGATAGAGGATCGCGGGACGCAGGTTGGCGAACAGGTTGAGCGCCTTGCGGATGCGCAGCAGGCCCTGCTCCGGACGCATCGCGCGCGGCAGCGTGTCGTATTTCGGCCCGCCCACCGCGCCCATGACGATCGCGTCGGACGATTGCGCAAGTGCGAGCGTGGCCGGCGGCAGCGGGTCGCCCGCGGCGTCGTAGCCGGCGCCGCCCATCGGCGCGACCTCCGTCGCGAGCGCGAGCCCCTCGCTGGCGAAGAGATCGAGCACGCGCTGCGCCTGCGCGACGATTTCCGGTCCGATGCCGTCACCGGGGAGGATCGCTATTTTCATTGTTGCCGCTCCAAAGCAAACGCGGCGCCGTTACACCCTGGCGCCGCGTCTTCCGTAGGAAGGTCCTAGGCTAGCCAAGGCTGTTGTGCCAATCGTTTCGTCTCGAACTCGCGAATCGTGTCCGCGTGCTGCAGCGTGAGCGCGATGTCGTCGAGTCCGTTCATCAAGCGATGCTTGCGATACGGCTCGACATGGAAAGAGTACGCGAGCGAGCCGTCCGGCGTCGACACGACCTGCTTGTCGAGGTCGACGACGAGCTTGAATCCCGGGAAGGCCAGCGTGTCCGCGAACAGCCGGTCGACCTCGCCTTCCGTGAGCACGATCGGCAGCAGCCCGTTCTTGTAGCAGTTGTTGTGGAAGATGTCCGCGTACGAAGGCGCGATCAGCGCGCGGAAGCCGTAGTCGAAGAGCGCCCACGGCGCGTGCTCGCGCGAGCTGCCGCATCCGAAGTTGCGGCGCGCGAGCAGGATGGACGCGCCCGCATACCGCGGATCGTTGAGCACGAACTTCGGATTGCGCGCGCGGGTGGAGTTGTCCATCCCCGGCTCGCCATGATCGAGATAGCGCCACTCGTCGAACAGGTTGGGGCCGAAGCCGGAGCGCTTGATCGACTTCAGGAACTGCTTCGGAATGATGGCGTCGGTATCGACGTTCGCGCGGTCGATCGGCGCGACGAGCCCGGTGTGGATGCGGAAGGCGTCCATGATCAGAACAGGCGACGGACGTCGACGAAGTGGCCCTCGATCGCGGCGGCCGCGGCCATCGCCGGGCTGACGAGATGCGTGCGTCCGCCCGCGCCCTGGCGGCCTTCGAAGTTGCGGTTCGACGTGGAGGCGCAGCGCTCGCCGGCCTCCAGCCGGTCGTCGTTCATCGCAAGGCACATCGAGCATCCGGGCTCGCGCCATTCGAAGCCGGCGTCGAGGAAGATGCGGTCGAGGCCTTCGGCTTCGGCTTGCGCCTTCACGAGGCCGGAGCCGGGCACCACCATCGCGAGCTTCACGTTGCTGGCGACGCGCCGGCCACGCGCGATCGCGGCGGCCTGGCGCAGGTCCTCGATGCGCGAGTTGGTGCACGAGCCGATGAACACCTTGTCGATCCTGATCTCCGACATCGGCGTGTTGGGCGCGAGGCCCATGTAGGTCAGCGCGCGCTCGATGCCTTCGCGCCTCGTCGGGTCGCGCTCCTTGTCGGGATCGGGCACGCGGTCGTCGATCGAGAGCACCATCTCGGGCGACGTCCCCCACGTGACCTGCGGACGCACCTGCGACGCGTCGATGACGACCGTCGTGTCGAACTTCGCATCGTCGTCGCTCACCAGCGTGCGCCAGTACGCGACGGCGCGGTCCCACAACGCGCCCGTCGGCGCGAGCGGGCGCCCCTTGATGTAATCGATGGTCTTCTGGTCCACCGCCACCATGCCCGCGCGCGCGCCGGCCTCGATGGCCATGTTGCACATGGTCATCCTCGATTCCATGGAGAGCGAACGCACGACGTCGCCGGCGAACTCGATCGCGTAGCCCGTGCCGCCCGCCGTGCCGATGCGCCCGATGATCGCGAGCACGAGGTCCTTCGCGGTCACGCCCGGCGCGAGGCGCCCATCGACGCGGATCTGCATCGACTTCGCCTTCTTCATCACGAGGCACTGCGTCGCGAGCACGTGCTCGACCTCCGACGTGCCGATGCCGAACGCAAGCGCGGCGAACGCGCCGTGCGTGCTCGTGTGCGAATCGCCGCAGACGACCGTCATGCCCGGAAGCGTTGCGCCCTGCTCGGGCCCGATGACGTGCACGATGCCCTGGCGGCGGTCGAGGAACGGGAAATACGCCTTGGCGCCGTGCTCGCGGATGTTGGCGTCGAGCGTCTCGACCTGCATGCGCGAGATCGGGTCGGCGATGCCCTTGTTCCAGTCCTTGGTCGGCGTGTTGTGGTCGGCGGTGGCGACGACCGAGTCCACGCGCCACGTCTTGCGACCTGCGAGCTTCAGGCCTTCGTAAGCCTGCGGGCTCGTCACCTCGTGCACGAGGTGACGGTCGACGTAAATCAGCGCCGTGCCGTCCGCGTCTTCGCGGACCACGTGGCTGTCCCACAACTTGTCGTAGAGCGTGCGCGCCATCGGATGTCCCCGTTCGCGAGGAAGATGGCGGACGAGGACTCCTATTATTGCATAGTGCCTTGCCGCTCGCCGAGGGTCAGGCTGCGGGCGACGAAGTCGACGACGCGCGGGTCGCCGGGCACGAACGTGGTCGCCGCCGTGCTGCGCAGCCACGTGAGCTGCCGCTTCGCAAGCTGGCGCGTGGCCGCGATGCCGGAAGCGCGCAGACCTTCGGCATCGATGTGGCCGTCCAGGTATTGCCATGCCTGCCGATAGCCGACGCATCGCATCGACGGCATCGCCGGGTCGAGCGCGTGCCTTGCGCGCAATGCGCGGACCTCGTCCACGAGTCCCGCGGCGAGCATCGCATCGAATCGCGCTGCGATCGCCGCGTGCAGCGCGGCGCGTTCCGGCGGCACGAGCGCGATTGCGATCGACGGGCCGAGCGACGCGGCGTCGCGCCGCCCCTGCAAGGCGGAGATCGGCGATCCGGTGACGTAGTACACCTCGAGCGCGCGCTGGATGCGCTGCGCATCGGTGGGCGGCAGGCGTTGGGCGGTCGCGGGGTCCACGCGCGCGAGCTCCTCGTGCAGCGCAGGCCATCCTTCCGCCGCGGCGCGAGCATCGAGCCGGGCGCGCACGCCCGGGTCCGCGCGCGGAAGCGAGGAGAGTCCCTCGGTGAGTGCCTTGAAGTACAGCATCGTGCCGCCGGCGACGATCGGCGTGCGGCCGCGCGCGCGTACGTCCGCGATCGCGCGCTGCGCATCCGCGACGAACCGCGCGGCCGAATACGATTCGGTCGGATCGACGATGTCGAGCAAGTGATGGGGCACCCGCGCACGCTCGTCCGCCGTCGGCTTTGCCGTGCCCACGTCCATGCCGCGGTAGACCTGCGCGGAATCGACGCTGACGATCTCGCCGTCGAATTCCTTGGCCAGCGTCATCGCAAGCGCGCTCTTGCCCGACGCGGTCGGGCCCATCAGCAGGACCGCAGGACTAGCGTCCACGCATGAACAGGCGATCGAGGTCGGTGAGCGTCAGCTGGTACCACGTCGGCCGCCCGTGATTGCACTGGCCGCCGCGCTCGGTCGCTTCCATCTGGCGCAGCAGCGCGTTCATCTCGGGAATCGCGAGCGCGCGGTTCGCGCGCACGGAGCCGTGGCAGGCCATCGTCGACAGCAACTCATCGCGCCGCGACGCGAGCGCCTGCGTGCCGCCGAACTCGCGGATGTCGTGCAGCACCGCGCGGGCGAGCGCGGCAGGATCGGCGTCGGTGAGCGGTGCAGGCACGCCGCGCACGGCGAGCGTACCGGGACCGAGTGCCGACATCGCGAAGCCCAGCGTGGCGAGCGTCTCGCCGTTCTCCTCGACCGTCGCGACCTCCAGCGGCTCGGCCGCGAACGTCGCCGGCACGAGCAGAGGCTGCACCGGCATGCGCGCATCGTGCGCCGTCTTCAGCCGCTCGTACGTGATGCGCTCGTGCGCCGCGTGCATGTCGACGAGCACGAGGCCGTCGCGGTTCTGCGCGAGGATGTAGATGCCGTGCAACTGCGCGAGCGCGAAACCCAGCGGATGCGGATCGTCGTCCGCCCACGCGGGTTGCTCAGCCTGGGTCGGCCGCGCGCCGAAGAGCTTTGCGTAGAAGGCGGACGGTTCGGACGCGGCGAACGACAGCGGCGCCTGGGTGCGCTCGAACGACACGGCAGGCGGCATGTGCGCGGCCGCCACGCCCAGCTTCTCCGCCGCCGACACGGCCGGCTGTTCTGCGGCGGTTGCCGCAAGTGCACGCTCGACGGCGCGGCGCACGAACTCGTGGACGGCGCCGGAGTCGCGGAAGCGCACTTCGATCTTTTGCGGATGCACGTTCACGTCGACGCGGCGCGGGTCGATCGAAAGCCACAGCGCGAACGCCGGCTGGCGGTCATGGTGCAGCACGTCGCGATACGCCTCGCGCAATGCATGCGACAGCACGCGGTCGCGCACGTACCGGCCGTTGACGAACACGTACTGGCCGCCGCCCTGCGCGGCGTACGCGGGCCGCACGGCGAAGCCCGCAAGGGCGACGTCCCCCGCGTCGACCTCCACGCGCGCCGCATGGGCCACGAAGTCGTCGCCGAGCAGCTGCTCGACGCGGGCCTGCCGGCCTGCGGCAGGCAGGCGATGCACGACGCGCCCGTTGTGCTGCAACGTGAATGCGGTGGCGGGATGGGCAAGCGAGATGCGGCGAAACGCCTCTTCGCAATGGCCCCACTCGGTCGCGTCGGCGCGCAGGAACTTGCGGCGCGCGGGCGTGTTGAAGAAGAGCTCCTCCACCGTGACGCTGGTGCCCGCCGCAAGCGCTGCCGGCGCGATCGGCGAGACGGTGCCGCCTTCGACCTCGATGCGCCACGCATGCGGCTTGCCGCTTGCGCGCGACGCAAGCGCCAGCCGCGACACCGAGGCGATCGATGCGAGCGCCTCGCCGCGGAAGCCAAACGACGCGATGGCTTCGAGATCCGTCGGCAGGCTGATCTTCGACGTCGCGTGCCGCGCGACCGCCAACGGCAGCTCTTCGCGTGGGATGCCCGCGCCGTCGTCCACCACGCGGATGCGCTTGGTGCCGCCGGCGGCAAGGTCGACGTCCACTTGCGTCGAGCCTGCGTCGACCGCGTTCTCGAGCAGCTCCTTCAGCGCGGCCGCCGGACGCTCGACGACCTCGCCCGCGGCGATCTGGCTGATCAGCAGATCGGGAAGGGTACGGATCAAGCTGCCGACAACGTGCGGGTTCTCAACGGGGCAGCTTCTCGGCCCAGCGGGCGTACACGCCGTCGGCGACTTCACCAAGCGCTGCAAGACGTCCGTCGAGATCGCTCTGGATGTCGGCGGCGCTCTGCCTGTGCGCGCTGGACCGTGCGGGCAGCTCGTCGGCCGCTGCGCGGCACCACGTCTCCACCAGCTCGCGCGTCATCTCGATGTGGCACTGGAACCCGACGTGGCGGTCGTCGATGACGAAGCCCTGGTTCACCGCGACGTCGTTGGTGAGGATGCGCGTCGCCATCGGCGGAAGGTCGAAAGCGTCGTAATGCCACTCGAAAGCGGGAAATCGCGGCAGGCCGCCGAACCACTCGCGGCGGGCGCCGCGATCGCACACGTCGACGTGCAGCCAGCCGATCTCCGGCTCCGTCATGCGCTTGACGCGCGCGCCGAGCGCCTTCGACATGAGCTGCCCGCCGAGGCAATGCCCGATGACCGGCGTGCCGTCGGAGATCGCGTCGCGCACCAGCGCGCACAGCGGATCGATCCACGGCAGCTTGTCGTTGACGCTCATCGGCCCGCCCATCATGCCGATGCCCGAATAGCCGGAAGGACTCGACGGCACGGGCATCCCCTCGTCGATGGCGATGAGCTGCCAGGGAATCTCCTGCCGCGTGAGCCATGCACCGAAGCGCCCGGGATCCTCGGTAGGCGAGAAGCGAAAGACGGCGACGGGCTGCATGACGCCGTCGATTTTATCGCTTCGCGGCCTCCTTGGACCAAACGCTGTGCAAACTCCTTCGCGTCGGCCGAGGGCACCGACTCGCGTTTGCTCGCCGCCCTTCGGGGCTCGCCGCTCGCGCCGCTACATTTGTTTGAACAAGTGCGTGAACTGGCGGGAAATGGGCAGCTTCTCCTGCCGGTTCTTCAGCATGATGAACTGGCGCTCGGCGTCTTCGCGCAGCACGCCCGACACCGCATCCAGATTGACGATGGTGCCGCGGTGCACTTGCCAGAACTTGTCGGGGTCGAGCTCACCGAGAAGATCCTTGAGCGGCGTGCGGATCAGCGCCTCGCCGCTCGCGAGGACCACGCGCGTGTACTTGGTGTCCGACTGGAAATAGAGGACCTCGTCGACCGGAATGAGCTTGACCTGCTTGCCCACCGCGGCCTTGACCCACTTCATGCGGCCCGCGTCGCCCTTGACGCTGACGCGCAATTGCGCGACGAGCGCGGACAGGTCGATCGGAGGCGTCGCGATCTTGCGCTCCATGCGCTCCTTCATCGCGAGCAGGCGATCGGTCTCCACCGGCTTCAGGAGATAGTCGGCAGCGCCCGCCTCGAACGCCTTCACCGCGTACTGGTCATACGCCGTGATGAACACGACGTGGCAGCGGGCGCCGATCGCGGCCGCGACGTCGAGGCCCGATCGACCCGGCATGCGGATGTCGAGGAACGCGATCTGCGGCTGGTGCTCGTCGAACATCGCAACGGCCTGGTCGCCGTCCTCGGCTTCGGCGACGACGTCGAGCTCCGGCCACACTTCCTCGAGCTTGTCCTTCAACCGCTCGCGCATGAGCGGCTCGTCCTCGGCAATGAGCGCGGTGACGCGGCTCGCCATCAATGCACCTCGCTTGGCAACGGGATCGGGGGTACTGCCTGCTGCGCCCGCGCATCCGGCAGCACGATGCGTGCACGAAAGCCGCGCGGCGCGTTCTCCTCGAGCGACAGCGACGCGCGGTCGCCATAGATGAGCGCGATGCGCTCGCGGATGTTGGCGAGCCCGATGCCGCCCTCGGACAATCCGGAGGCGAGACCGGCGCCGGTGTCGGTCACGACGATCGACGCATTCGCGCCGTCGCAGGTGAACACGACGTCGATGCGCCCGCCGCGTGGGCTGGGCTCGATGCCGTGCTTGATCGCGTTCTCGGTGAGCGTGATGACCATGCCCGGCGGGATCGGGCAATCGGCGACGTCGTCGGCGACGTCCACCGACCACGCGAGCCGCTTGCCGAGGCGCGTCTGCATGATGCCGAGGTAGGCGCGGATCATCGAGGCTTCCTGGCGGATGGTCGTCATCTCGTCGCGCAACGCGGGGGCGGCGGCGCGCAGGAAGCGAATGAGCTCGCCGATCAGCCGCGCGGCCTCCGGAGCGCCCTTCTCCGCGAGCTGCTGCGCGCTGCCGAGCGTGTTGAACAGGAAGTGCGGCTCGATCTGCAGCTGCAGGAGCTTGAGCTTCGACTCGGCCAGCTGGCGCTGCGTCTCGCTCTGCCGCGCCTCGGCTTCGAGATGCGCGGTCATGGCGCGGTACTCGCGGTTGCGAAGGTGCGCGATGAGCGCCGTCACCAGCGTGAACATCACGCCGAACACCAGCGCGGCGGTGACCACGTGGCGCAGCGTCGCGCTGTCCTGGAACAGGACGAAGGGATCGACGCCCTTCACGAGGCCGGCAATGCTCGCGCCGACGAGTCCGCCGAGGAGCGCGAGGATCGGCGCCGCGACGATGTAGCGGAAGATGCGTCCCTGGAACCTGCGATAGCCGAACCACGCGGACAACCCCGACCACAGGAGCGTCAGCACGACGACGTTGAACAGGATCGCGGCTTCGGCGAACGACATGTGCCACGGGAAATTGGATGCGATCCAGGCGACGAGTGTGGTGAGCAGCACGACGCCGATAAGCCATCGCCATCCGCCGCTGCGGTAGAACCACGTGTCGAACGCACGCACGTCGCGGCGCTCGATCTCCGACAGCGAGGACAGGACGCGCTGCGAGAACGCGTCGTATCGGCTCTTGAGGAACTTAAGCATCGCAGGAAATTCTAGGCGCAGCGCGGCATCGGTGCGTTGCCCGCGATGAACGGCGACGAGGGAAGCGCGAATCGCGCCGGGCGGCGACGGACCGCGCTACATCCCGCGCGCGATGCGGGCGTAGGCGGAGTGGTTGTGGATCGATTCGAAGTTCTCCGCTTCCACGCTCCACGCCGCGAAGCGGTCGTCGGCCGCGAGCCGGCCCGCGACGCCGCGCACGAGATCTTCCACGAAGCGCGGATTGTCGTACGCGCGCTCCGTTACGTACTTCTCGTCTGCGCGCTTCAGTATCCCGTACAGCTCGCTCGATGCTTCTTCCTCTGCGACGCGAAGGAGTTCGCCGAGCTCGACGTCCGCATGCGTGCGCACGGCAATGGTCACCGTCGACCGCTGGTTGTGCGCGCCGTAATCGGCAATCTCCTTCGAGCATGGACACAGCGAGGTGACGGGAACGGCGACCGTGATCGTCTTGGTGATGCGGCCATCGTCGAGCTCGCCGGTCAGCTTCACTTCGTAATCGAGCAGGCTCGCCACGCCGGAGACGGGCGCGGTCTTGCGCACGAAGAACGGGAACGCAAGCTCGATGCGGCCGGCCGGGGCGTCGAGGCGCGCAACGAGGTCGATCAGCAGCGCGTCGAGCGCTGCCACCGACAGCGGCGCGGCGCCGGGTGCTGCGCGCTCTTCGAGCAGCATCACGAGCCGCGACATGTGCGTGCCCTTGCGGTCCTCGGGCAGCGCCACGTACACGTTGGCCGTCGCAATCGTCGGCTGCGGCGCGTTGCCGCCGTCCGCGAACGCGATCGGATACCGCAGGCCGCGGATGCCGACCTGGTCGATGGCGAGATGGCGCTCGTCCGTCCGCGACTGCGTGTCGGGGATCGGGATGAGGCGGGCAGGCTGCTCGGGAGCGTTCATTGCCGGAGGATTGTAGCGGATGCCCGGCGATTCAAGCCGCGGGCTTCGCCCATGCTTCCTTGCCCCGTGCGTCGAAGCGAGCGCGGACGCTCGACGCGATGCCCCTGGCGTCGAGACCGACCTGCGCGAGCAGGAACGCCGGGTCGCCGTGGTCGATGAACACGTCGGGAAGTCCCAGATGAAGGAGCGGGATGGTCACGTCCTGCGCAGCGAGCGCCTCCGCAACGGCACTTCCCGCGCCACCCGCGACCACGCCCTCCTCGACCGTGACGATGCCGTCGTGGCCGCGCGCCACGTCCATCACGAGGTCGACGTCGAGAGGCTTGACGAAGCGCATGTCCACGACGGTGGCGTCGAGCTCCTCCGCGGCCGCGAGTGCCGGGTGCACCATCGAGCCGAACGCGAGGATCGCGATGCGCTGCGTGCGCCGCGACGTCGTTCGCCGCACCTGCGCCTTGCCGATGGGCAACGCGCGCATCACGGGGTCGATGGCCGCGCCCGGACCGGATCCGCGCGGATAGCGCACGGCCGCCGGCGTGCCGAGCGTCGTGGCCGTGAACAGCATCTGCCGGCACTCGTTCTCGTCGGACGGCGCCATCACCGTCGTGTTCGGCAGGCAGCGAAGATAGGCGAGGTCGAATGCGCCGATGTGCGTTGCGCCGTCCGCGCCCACGACCCCGGCGCGGTCGATCGCGAACGTGACCGGCAGGTTCTGCAGCACGACGTCGTGGATCAGCTGGTCGTACGCGCGCTGCAGGAACGTCGAATAGATGGCGACGACCGGCTTCATGCCTTCGCAGGCAAGCCCCGCCGCGAACGTCACGGCGTGCTGTTCGGCGATGCCCACGTCGAAGTAGCGATCGGGGAACTCCTGCGAGAAGCGCACGAGGCCCGAGCCCTCGCGCATCGCGGGGGTGATGCCGACCACACGCGCATCCATCGCCGCCATGTCGCAGAGCCAGTCGCCGAAGACTTGCGTGTACGTGGGCTTCGGCGGTGGCTTGACGGTGAGACCCACCGCAGGGTCGAACTTGCTCACCCCGTGGTACAGGATCGGGTCTTCCTCGGCCTTCGGATACCCGTAGCCCTTCTTCGTGATGACGTGAAGGAACTGGGGGCCCTTGAGGCCGCGCACGTTGGCGAGCGTATGCACCAGCGTGTCGAGGTCGTGCCCGTCGATCGGTCCGATGTAGTTGAAGCCGAACTCCTCGAACAGCGTGCCGGGGAGCACCATGCCCTTCATGTGCTCCTCGAGCGCCTTGGCGAGATCGTGCATCGGACGCACTTTCGCCAGCACTTCCTTGCCGCCCCTGCGCACCGTGTTGTACAGACGGCCGGACAGGATCTTGGCCAGGTAGTTGTTGAACGCGCCGACCGGCTCGCTGATCGACATCTCGTTGTCGTTGAGGATCACGAGCAGGTTCGCGCCCTGCGCATTGTTGAGCGCCTCGAATGCCATGCCGGCGCTCATCGCGCCGTCGCCGATCACGGCGACGACGTGGCGCTCCTCGTGCGTGAGCTTCGCGGCGACGGCCATGCCGAGCGCGGCGGAGATCGACGTCGACGAGTGCGCCGTGCCGAACGTGTCGTATTCCGATTCGCTGCGGCGGGGAAAGCCGGACGGACCTTCCCACTGGCGCAGGCGCGACATCGCTTCGCGCCGGCCCGTGAGGACCTTGTGCGCGTACGTCTGGTGGCCGACGTCCCAGACGATGCGATCCTTGGGCGTGTCGAACACGTAGTGCAGCGCTACCGTGAGCTCGACCGTGCCGAGGTTGGACGACAGGTGACCGCCCGTCTTTGCGACCGAATAGAGCAGGAACGCGCGAAGCTCGCGCGCGAGATCGCGCAGCTGTGTCCGGTCGAGCTTGCGAAGGTCCGAAGGACTGTCGATTTTTTCGAGCAATGGGTACATTAGCTTGTCCGCTGCGTGATCCAGTCGGCGAGCTCGACCAGCCTGCGCGCCCGCGCGCCGAAGGGAACGAGTGCCGCGAGCGCCTCGTCGCGCAACGCCTGCGCGTGCCGCTTCGCCTCGGGCAGGCCGAGCACCGTCACGTACGTCGGCTTGTTCTGCGCGGCATCCTTGCCGGCCGTCTTGCCCAGCGAATCGTCGGAGCCCTCGACGTCGAGCACGTCGTCGACGACCTGGAATGCGAGGCCCGCCGCGCGCGCGAAGGCGTCGAGCGAAGCTTCCTCGCCGGCGCGGAAGCTGCGCCCGCACATTCCGCCCAGGAGAATCGACGCGCGAATGAGCGCGCCCGTCTTCATGCGATGCATGGACGTGAGGTCGGGCAGCGTCATCGGCTTGCCCACGTGCAGGAGGTCGATGGCTTGCCCGCCCGCCATGCCGGCGGCGCCGGCGGCGTCGGCAAGCATTGCGCACGCGCGCGCTGGCAGCGGCACCCGCGACGACACGAGCGCCGCGAAGGCATGCGCCTGCAGGGCGTCGCCCGCGAGCAGGGCCATCGCCTCGCCGAATGCGACGTGGCAGGTCGGCTTGCCCCGGCGAAGCACGTCGTCGTCCATGCAAGGCAGGTCGTCGTGCGCAAGCGAGTACGCGTGCACCATCTCGACCGCCGCTGCGGGGCCATCCACGACGTCGGGGCTCGCGTCGACGAGCTCGCCCGCCGCGTAGGCAAGGAGCGGCCGCATGCGCTTGCCGCCGCCCAGCACCGCATAACGCATCGCCTCGACCAGTTTCCCGGGCGCGCCGTCGTGCCCGCCGAGCGAGCGATCGAGCACTTCCTCCACCCGGCGCTGGCGCTCCTGCGCCCACACCGCGAACGCAAGATCAGGGTGCATCGTCGGCGCCGCCCGGCGAGAACGTCTTGCGCACGCCGCGTTCGAGTATGTCGATCTGCTGCTGCACGTCCGCAAGCGCCGACTGGCAGAAGGCGACGAGCGCCGCGCCGCGCTTGTAGGCGGCCAGCGAGTCGGCGAGCGGCAACTGCTGGCCTTCCATCGACGTGACGATCCGCTCGAGCTCGGCGAGGGCGGTCTCGAAGTCCTTGGGAGTTGCGGGGTCGCTCACTGGGAGGGGACCGAAGCTTGGGCTAAGGTCTTGACTTGATGGCGGAAAGCACCATATGATATCAGCTTTTGACGCGGCCTTACGCGACGTACCTTTCGCGCGGCCGACTTACATTAGCGGTCCGGGGCGGCAGTAGCTTTCGATAGCGACGCCGTAAGCGTCCCGGGTTGTTGGTTGGGTTGGTTGCTAGCAACCGATAGCTACGAAAGGGTAGGCCGATGTCCGACCTCGCCACGGCGGGTCATCTGCGTCAATCCACGACGCAGTTTCCTCCATCCTGGTATTGCGATCCGCGCGTGCTCGAGCTCGAGCAGCGCCACCTCCTCGCGCGCGCCCCCGGCTACGTGGGCCACGAGCTGATGGTGCCGAACGACGGCGACTACCAGGTGCTCACGCTGCGCAACGATGCGCAGATGCTGGTGCGAAATCCGGGCGGCGTGGAGCTCCTGTCCAACATCTGCCGCCATCGCCAGGCGCGCATGCTCGACGGTCGCGGGACCGCGCCGAGCATCGTCTGCCCCATCCATCGCTGGACCTACGACCTCAAGGGCGAGCTCCTGGGCGCGCCGCATTTCGCCGAGAAGCCGTGCCTCAACCTCGGCCGGACGCCGTTGCAGAACTGGAACGGCCTGCTGTTCGACGGTCCGCGCGACGTGCGGCGCGACCTCGCGAAGCTCGGCGTCAAGAATTTCGACTTCTCGGGCTACGTGTTCGACCGCGTCCACACGCACCGGGTCAACTACAACTGGAAGTCGTTCATCGAGGTCTATCTCGAGGACTACCACGTCGGTCCCTTCCACCCGGGACTTGGCCAGTTCGTCACGTGCGAGGATCTCCGCTGGGAGTTCGGCGACTGGTACTCGGTGCAGACGGTCGGGCTCAACAACAAGCTCGCCAAGCCGGGCACGCGCACGTACGAGCGCTGGCACAAGGCCGTGCTCGACTTCTATCGCGGCGAAATCCCGAAGCACGGCGCGATCTGGCTCACCTACTATCCGAACGTGATGCTCGAGTGGTATCCGCACGTGCTCGTCATCAGCACCCTGATCCCCGAGGCGGTGGACAAGACGCTCAACGTGGTCGAGTTCTACTACCCCGAGGAGATCGCGCTGTTCGAGCGCGAGTTCGTCGAGGCGGAGCAGGCCGCGTACATGGAGACGGCCGCCGAGGACGACGAGATCGCCGAGCGCATGGATGCGGGCCGCCGGGCGCTGTACGCGCAGCGCCGCAGCGAAGTGGGTCCTTACCAA
>Ga0207691_10002610_pt1 | contig 17593 bp, 14 predicted proteins | sample KBSM13metaG_FD_184327 | JGI IMG/M metagenome (GOLD analysis project Ga0207691, IMG submission 184327) | Miscanthus rhizosphere microbial communities from Kellogg Biological Station, Michigan, USA - KBS M1-3 metaG (SPAdes) (version 2) | ecosystem: Host-associated > Plants > Roots > Rhizosphere >... | reverse complement strand
GTCCAGGCCCCGTCGTTCAGGCGGACGACGGCGTGGCCTCGCCAGACCTCGAACCAGATCTCCAGCGAATCGGAGACCAGCTTCGCGTAGCGCGTGGCGACGTCGACGGCGTCGCGAACGGTCGCGGCCGAACGCACCGCATAGTCGAACGGACCGCCCTCGCCGAAGCGCATCGAGCGGCCCAGCCTGAGGCCGAGGCGCCGGTCGCGCAGGCGTTCGACGGCGCCTTCCAGCATCGACTGCGCCGCTGCCAGCGGGACGCGGCCGTTCGCGTCCGCCGCCCAGAAGTCGTGCGGCACCAGTTCACGGTCGAGACCGCGCGCGTCCACGTAGCGCATGAACGGTTGCAGAATGCGAGCAGTGCAGGACGGCGCGCTCATATCACCCGCTCCCCCCGTCATGACTTTAACATCGGGCCTTAGCCCCGTGAGCCAATTCGAGTAGCCGACCGCGCCAACAGCCATGACGCCGCGGCGCGTTCATTCGATTTGATGGCAGGGTGTTCGCGAGACCGGAGGTCGCCATGAATTTATTTCGCGTCGCGTTCTGGATCGCGATCTCGCTGGGGATCGCGCTGACCGGGTGCTTCGACGACAACGGAATAGACGGAAGCAACGGCGTCGGCGGAACCGGCGGCCCGGGCGCTGCGGGAACGACTGGCGCTGCGGGCACGACCGGCACTGCGGGCACGACCGGCGCTGCGGGAACGACAGGCGCTGCAGGCACGACGGGCGCTGCGGGAACGACCGGCGCTGCAGGCACGACGGGCGCTGCGGGTACGACGGGCACGGGCGTGGGTGGCTCCGCGGGCGGTGTTTTTCCACCCGTCACGGACTTCTCGATGCCGGGGCCTTTCGCCGTCACGCAAACCAGCGGCGGGCCGTCGTGCACCATCCACCGCCCCACGGACGAAGCTCTGGGTGGACCCAGCAAGAATCTCCGGCACCCGGTGATCACGTGGGGCAACGGCACGGGCGCGACGCCGACGGTCTACGCCGCGGTGCTGCGGCACTGGGCGACGCACGGCTTCATCGTCACCGCGGCGAACTCGACGAACACCGGCGATGCCTCCGAGATGCTGGCCTGCCTCGAATGGATCCTCGCGCAGGACACGGTCGCCGGTCCTTACCTGGGACGCGTCGACGCGAGCAAGATCGGCGCTTCGGGCCATTCGCAGGGCGGCGGCGGAACGTTGATGACCGGCCGCGACGCGCGCGTCACCGCCACCGCGCCGCTGCAGCCGTACATCCTCGGCGGCCTCGGCGGTTTCGAGACGTCGTCGATCGCGCAGCAGAAAGCCCCGATGTTCCTCATGTCGGGCAGCGCCGATACGATCGCGACGCCCAGCGCGAACCAGCAGCCGGTGTTCGACGGCACGAACGTCCCGGTGTTCTGGGGCACGTTGCAAGGGGCCACGCACACCGGCACGGCGATCGGCAACATCGGCGACTACCGCGGACCGGCGACGGCCTGGTTTCGATTGCACCTGATGGGCGACGAGAGCGCGCGCAACCTGTTCTACGGCGCCAGCTGCGGGCTGTGCACGAACGCGAGCTGGACCGTGCAGCGCAAGGGCATTTGACGCGTGGGGAGCCGGCGAGCTACCTGGCGGCGGGCCGCCGGATCTTCACCAGCGCCTGCGGCGTCGGCGGGCGCGGATCGGGCGCGTCCAGCGGCTCTTCGATCAGATCGAACGTTCCGTTGTCGAACGGCGCACCCGGCGCCGCCGTCTTCGGGACGAGGCGTTCGCGGCGGCCGGCGCGCGCGAGCGTGCGCGCGCGATAGTGGCAGTAGGGGTTGTTGCCCGGGCGCCCGAACACGGCGTGGGCGGTGAAGGAGCAGCCGCCCATGCACGTCGCGGCGAAGGTGCAGGTGCGGCAGAAGCCCCACAGATCGTCGACGGTCCGGCGGCGCGCGAACGCCAGCTCGGGCGCGTGGTTCCAGATGTCCGCCAGCGTGGACTCCCGCAGGTTGCCGCCGACGTAGTGCGCGGTCTGCAGCGACGGGCAGCCCTTGACGGCGCCGTCGGATTCGATGCCCATGACGAAGCGGCCGGCCTGGCAGCCGAGCCAGTGGTCGCTGCCGTCGGGCTGCAGCGAGCGGAGCATGGCCTCTTCAGGGCCGAAGTAACCGAGGTTGTTCCCAGGCAACACCAGGATGCCGGCGGCGCGCGCCTTCAGCTTCAGGGCGGCCACGCGCGGGACGACGTCCAGCAGGTCCCACGGCTGCAGGAGCAGATCGGGGCGATCGGCGGCGCGGCCCAGCGGCGCGGTGATCTGGACCTGCCACGCGGAGATGCCAAGCGACGCGAGATGGTCGAACAGGCCCTCTAGATCGGCGGCGTTCAACCGGTTGATGTTGACGTTCGACGCCGTCGCCACGCCCGCCGCGCGAAGATGCCGCAGCGCCGCGGTGGCGGAGGCAAAGCTACCCTTGCAGGCGCGCATCAGATCGTGCGTGCGCTCGAGCCCATCGATGCTGACCGACGCCGTGTGCAGACCGGCCGCCGCCATTCGCGCCGCCAGCTCCGGCGTGACGCCGCGGCCGCCGGTCGTCATCGTTGGACGGACGCCCGCCCGGGCGAGCGCAGCGACGATGTCGAGGAACCCCGGATGCAAGTACGCTTCACCGCCGATCAGCACGACCTCGCGCGCGCCGGCGGCCGCGAGTTGATCGACGACCTTCAGCGCCGCGTCGGTCGCGAACTCGTTCGCGCGCGCGTCGCCCGCGCGCGAGCCGCAGTGGGTGCACGGCTGATCGCAGGCGAGCGTCAGCTCCCAGACCACGTAGGCCGGGTGCAGCGGTGTGTCTTGCGTCACCAGCAACCGGCGGAGCGCCATCAGTTTTAAATTGCTCCCGCGCGCGCCCGCCGTCTACGATCGCGTGCATGGACAAGCTTATTTCCTGTTCGCGATGTTCGGGTTTCATGCCCGCGACCGCCGGCGCCTGCCCCCACTGCGACGCGCGGCCTTCGCGGCGGCGCCGCTTCGCCGTCCTCCTCGGCCTGGCGGGTTCGGCTTCGCTCGGCCTCACGATGATGGCCTGCTACGGCTGCCCGGGGGGCACCGCCTGCGGGGAATGGGACGGCGGAAACGGCGACACGAACGGCGACGCGAACGGCGACACGGCCAGCCCCGACGGCGGCACCAGCTAGCACCTCAGCGCGACGACCGGCGCGGCGCGTAGCCCGCAAACTTTGCGGGGACGCCTCCGCCGGCGAACAAACTTTCGTGCCGTAGGTAGGTGCCTGGTTCGCGCGCGCGGCTCTCCACGTGGTCCGTCGCGTGCACATTCTCGCGACGGGGTCGTTGCCGATGCATTCGAAGCTCTCGCGTTCCAGCCGAACCGCGCTCGCGATCGTCGCCCTGATCTTGGCTGGTCTCGTCGTGCCGGCGTTCGCCATGTACCGTCGTGACGTCGGCCGCGCCCGCGCCCGCATCGCGGCGCGCAGTCAGATCGCGCAGACGCCGTGCGGGCCGATCGAGTACGCGGTCGAGGGCGAAGGGCCGCCCGTTCTGGTCGTACATGGCGCCGGCGGCGGCTTCGATCAGGGCCTCGACCTGGCCGAATCGCTCGCCGACGGCGGGTTCCGGTTCATCGCGGTATCGCGTTTCGGTTACCTGGGGACGCCGCTGCCCGCCGACGCCTCGGCGGCGGCGCAAGCCGACGCGCACGCCTGCCTGCTCGACGCGCTGAACATCCGGCGCGCCGCCATCCTGGGCATCTCCGCGGGCGGACCGTCGACGCTTCAGTTCGCGCTGCGCCACCCGGATCGCACCGCCGCGATGGTCCTGCTGGTGCCCGGTGTGTACGCGCCGCGCTCGACCGCGGCGCCAGCGGGGCGCATGTCGCCCGCCACGGCATTCGTCGTCGACCTGACGCTGCGATCGGACTTCATCTTCTGGGCCGGCAGCAAGCTCGCGCGCAAGACGTTCGTCCGGTCGATCCTCGGCACACCGCCGGAGGTCGCGGCGGCCGCGCCCGCCGGCGAGCAGGCGCGCCTCGCGGCGGTCATCGATCACATCCTTCCCGTCAGCGAACGCCGGCTGGGACTGCTCAACGACGCGGCGGTCGTCTCGTCGCAGTCGCGCTACCAGCTGGAGGCGATCACGACGCCCACCCTCGCGATCAGCGCCGCCGACGATCTCTACGGCACCTTCGAGCCCGCGCGCTACACCGGCGAGCACATTCCCCACGCGCGTTTCATCGGCTACCCCAGCGGCGGTCACATGCTGGTCGGCCACAGCGCGGAGACGGCGGCGGCGGTCGCCGCTTTCCTCGAAAAATCGGCGAGTTTCTGAACCTGAGCCTAAGGTTTTCGCGCCGTCACGTCGAAATACGACGCATGACGAATCGCTACGTGTATGCCTTTTCGCGACGGGTTGCCTTCTGCGCAGCCGTCATTCTTGTGACGGTGGTCGGGTGTGGCGGCGGCGGCGGCGGGACCGGAAGCGGCGGCCACGGCGCGACCGGCGGCAGCGGCGCGACGGGCGGCAGCTCGTGCCCGACCAGCAGCGCAACAGGAACCCTGGCGATCGAGATCAGCGGAACGCCGAGCGGCGACGGCGCGGTCATCGTCGGCGACGTGGCGACGGGCACCGAGGTCACGACTTCGAGCGATGTCACCGTGACGGCGGGTCCGCAAGCCGTGACCGCCTTCATCGCGACGGTGCCGGGAACGCTGGTTCGGACCGCCTACTCGCCGGTCGTCGATAATCCGACGCCCTGCGTGCACGCCGGCGAGGTGACCACCGTGCACGTCACCTACTCGATCATCGATACGAGCGGCGTGGTCTGGACGGGCCTGGCGAACGGACCGACCACTGCCTCCCTGCTCGGGTTCGATCCGGCGACGGTGACGGCGACCAACAACACGCTGGCGGTGGTGGTTGCTGACACGCACGGCGCCGACGGCTTCACGTTCGACGTCTTCGGCGACCTCTGGGTCACGGGCGGCACCACGGCCGACCCGCCGGTCGCCCGCTATCCCGCCGCGATGCTGGCCACCAACGGCGTCAAGACGCCGGACTTCACCCTGGACAGCCCCTCGTTCGGCAGCTCCATCCCCGGACCCAAGGTCCTGACCTTCGACCGGGCCGGCGGCCTCTGGGTCTCGGTGGTCGCGGCAGGAAAGGTCGTCAAGTTCGAGGAGACGCAGCTGGTCCCCGGGGGCAGTACCACAGCCAGCGTCGAGCAAACGGGGTTGATGGGGCCGATGGGCGTGGCCTTCGATTCGGCCGGCAACATGTGGGTCGCGTCGAATGACAGTGACACCGTCGTTCGCATCAACGCCGCCCACCTCACTTCAAACGGTTCGGGCGCCGACTTCGCGATCACGGCGATGACCAGCGGCGTGGTCAACAGCGTGCTTCGTTTCCCGATCGGCCTCGCGTTCGACGCCACCGGCAACCTGTGGGTGAACTACGACGGCACGATCGCCGAGCTTCCCGCCAGCGTGCTCGGCGGCACCGGGGCCATCACCGTCACGCCGCCCGTCCAGCTCGTCACGGATGTCGGGGCGCTGCCCGAGGGGATCGCCTTCGACGAGCAGGGCGGCCTCTGGTTCTCGTACACGGCCGGGAAATTCGCGCGCTTCGCCGCCAGCCAGCTGGTGGCGACGACGGGGACCGCGATTCCGGGGACGATCATCAGCAGCGCCGACATCGGCGCGGGCGGCGACGCCGGCTGGTTCGCGTTCTACCCGGCCCCGGCGTTCACGCCGCTGGGCCACGCGTTCTAGGCGGCACCGCGCCGCAGGCGCGGTGTGCGACTATCCAGCGACGCCAGGAAACGCCGGCCGTCGTCGCAACCGCAGCCATCATCGGCGAGCGGGTTCGCGCGCGCCCAGGCGAGGAACCGAACGCGGCGCTGGCCTTCGATATCATGGCGTGGCCACGCGCGGCCGGCGGCCCGCAGGCGCTTCGCCGCCAGCATCTCGGCTTCGGCATGCACCAGGCGCGCGTCGAACCCTGCGGGCACCGGCTCACCAGCCACCAGCGCGCCGACCAGACGGCTCTGCTGCGCGGCCAGCTCCAGCCGATCAGGCGCGGCCGCCGGCGCGCGTGGCTCCGCCGGAGGTGGCGTAGGTGAGGCGAGGGCCGCTGGCATCGAGCCGATCCCGGCCGCGGTGGATATGGCGTCCAACTCGCTGTTGACCTCGGCCTCCGGCGGGAAGCGATCGTCGCGCTCCAGCAACACGCCGGGCAGCGGCATGCGGTGACGAAGGAGACGCAGCAGCGCCAGGCATTCCAGCGGGACCGCATGCGCGTGCGTGTCGTGCCACAGGCCGCCGCGCGCGACACCGCCGCCGACGTGTACATAGGCGATGCGGTCGAGCGGTGCGCGCGCGAGCCAGTCACGACTCGCGAAGCCCTGGTTGCGGGCGTTTGCGAACAGGTTCGAGACGTCGAGCACCAGCAGCGCGCCTGTCGCCGCGGTCAAGCGGCTGAGGAGCGCGGGCTCGTCGAACGCGGGCCCCGGCCACTCGAACAGGGTGGCGATGTTCTCGAGCGCGAGTGGAACCGGCAACGCCCGGCGCGCGCGGGAGACGTTGTCGCACAGCACGGACAGCGCGATCTCGGTGTACGGCACGGGCAGGAGGTGGCCCGTTCCGCGGCCGCCGGCGCGCACGAAGGCGACGTGGTCGCTGACACAGACCGCACCGGCCCATTCGGCCACGCGCGCGAGACGATCGAGACGGCGCTGGTCGAGCGGCTCGGCGCCTCCCAGCGACAGTCCGACCGAGTGCACCACGATCTGCACGCCGCGTTCGCGCAGACGGCGCAGCGAAGCGGGCAGAGGCTTTTGCGGGTCGACGTTCTCGGCCAGGATCTCCACGAAGCCGACGTCCCGCCGCCGATCGATGGCCAGCGCCAGCTCGGGCCGCCAGCCGACACCGAGTCCGAGGTTCATGTCAGCTCCCTCCTCCGCCACAACCACCGCAACCGCCTCCGCCGCAGCCTCCGCCACCGCCGCTGTCTCCGCCGCCGCCCCCGCAGCTGTGCCCGCCGCTCGAGTGGCCGCACGACGCACCGCCGCCGCCGTTCGTTTCGTCGTCGCGCGCGAAAGCCTTGCGCGGCTCGAACACCGACGCAAACATCGGAACGGACAGCGCCGCCGCACCCCACAGGCCCACCGCCGTCGCCACGTCGTTCGGCGCGAGCTGCTCCGCCGCCGACGACCACATGGTGGTGCGCAGCGCCGCGTGACGTTCGCTCATCCCACGCAGCAGCCGCTCGCCCGCGACGGTGGCGCGGGGAATGAAGCTCACCGCGCACACCAGGGCGGCCGCGCTGAGCAGCAGCAACAGGACCAGCAGTCCGACCGGGCGACCGCGCGTGATGCCCACCATCAACTTCGCGACACCCGTCGCGAAGCAGACCGCCATGCCCAGCGTTGGGATGAGACGAAGCGCCGCCTTCTGCCCTCGGCTGACCGCCAGCCCTTCGCGGGCGAGGCGAGCCTCGATCTCGTCGCAGTCGTCGGCGACGACCAGCTTCAGCTCGGCGATGCCGAAGCCGAGACGCGTGCCATGAAACACCGTTGCTTCGATCTCCGGCAGCTCCGTCGCCGGCTCGGGTGCGCGCCACACCACGACGCTCTCTCGGAGCTGGAGCAGCTTTCGCTGATACAAGCTCGCCAGCGCAGCGCGTACGACCGCCTTCGGGCCGCCCTTCAGCCAGGCGATCGAGTACGGGTCGAGCTCGCGGTTCGGCGGCGCGTGTGCGGAGGCTGCGCGGCGCAGCATCCAGCGCAGAAGCAGAAACGCGCTGGCCGCCAGCGCGAACCACTGCAGGTACCAGGTCAAGAATTCGGGGCCAGTTAGGTCTAGTGCGTTCATGTTTTCTCCTGACCTGGTCAGAAGAACCGACCCCAAAAGGTCACGGGGGTGCGCGGGAAGCCCTGAGAACACGGCGTCCGATTGCGACGCAGGCCGCCAAGGCGGCCGCCGCGAACACGGTCAGCACCGACAGCAGCACCCAGTCCCGGCTTTGCACCAGCACGAAGAAACCCGTGTGCCCGACGGGCGCGATGCCCGCGAGCCACGGTCCCGCGTAGCGGCGGTCGCGCCTGCCCAGCGGGTCGAAGTAGACGTTGCCAAGCGGCCAGGCCTCGGCGAGCGGCCGCAGATCCTCGCCGCCGTGGGGAGGCGTTCGGGCGTCGAGCCGGGCGTCATTCCACATCATCGCCGTGTCGCCGTGCCGATACGACGGATGCAGGACGACCACGTGCTGCGTCTCGGTCGGATACGAGCGCGGCTGTCCGCTCGGGTAATTGGGATCCAGCGGTCCGAGCACGACGACCTTGCGTACGTCGGCCTGCAGATTGGAGACGCCCAGCGTCGCGTCGGTCGTCGAGCTGACGATGAGGACAGCGAGCACGCCGCCGCTGTCGTCACGCACCGCCGACGACAGCGCGAACTTGAGCTTGCCGTCGATGCGGCTTTCGTAAGCGGCGGACACATGGACCGGATCGGCCGCGCCGTGCAGGAGCGCGCCGCGGAAGTAATCGCGGGGCGCGTAGTCGAGGGCGAGGTATTGATCCGCGATCGGCGAACGGGCGATTCCGTGCGCCGACGGATCCAGGATGAAAGCGGTGTCGCTGGGCAGACCGCCATTTTCACGAAGCGCCGCCAGCCAGCGTTCCATGGCGGGACGATCGTTCGCGCGTAACGCAGCCACCAGCGCCGGGTCGGTGGCGGCCACGCGCAGACGGGCGCTCCATTCTCCCAGACGCAACAGCAGCGACGAGGCGACGCCGCGCGCGGCGAACGCGTTGGCTTGAACGGTGTCGCGGCGCGCGAGCACCGCCGCCACGGCCATTAGCGCGAGCAGCGCCGCCAGCATCGCGCCCAGCGTCGCCAGGGTCGGGTTGCGACGCGCCCAGCGCCCCAGCCGTGCCGCGCGTGACAGCGGCCGCGCCCGGATCGGCGCGCCCTCGAGAAAGCGTCCCAGGTCGTCGCGGAGATCGGCGGCGGACGGATAGCGTTGCGCGGGGTCCTTGGCCAGGCACTTGAGGCACAGCGTCTCGAGGTCGCGCGGGACCTTGCGATTGAGCAGGCGCGGCGTCGCGGGATCGACGTCGATCACCTGACGGACGGTGTCGATCACGCTGTCCGCGCGGAAGGGTGGGCGGCCGGTGAGCAGCTCGTAGACAATTGCGCCGACGCCATAGACGTCGCTGCGCGCGTCGGCCTTCTGGCCGAGCGCCTGCTCCGGGGACATGTAGCTGGGCGTTCCGACCATCGCCGCCAGCGAGGCGGCCGTGTCCACGTCGACCACGCGGCGGGCCAGCCCGAAGTCCGTGACGCGCGGGCGATCCAGCTTGTCGACGAGGACGTTCGACGGCTTCAGATCGCGGTGCACGATACCCAGCGCGTGCGCCGAATGTATGGCGTCGGCGATCTCCCGCGCATAGCGTGCGGCGCGCGCGGGAGGAAGCGGCACACCACGCACCAGCTCCGCGAGGCTTTGCCCTTCGACCAGCTCCATCGTGAAGTACGGCTGTCCGTCGTGCTCGCCGACCTCGTAGACCGGGACCGCGTTGGGGTGACTCAGCTGGGCGGCGGCGCGCGCCTCCTTGCGAAAGCGTTCGATCTCTTGCTCGTCGGCGAACTGTCCGGCGACGATCAACTTCAACGCCACGACGCGATCCAGGGACGGATCGCGCGCCTTCCAGACGACGCCCATCGCGCCGCGGCCGAGCGGCGCGACCAGCTCGTAGCGCCCGAAGTGGCGGGGACCTTCATCGGCTACGGGTACGACCGCCGGAACCGTGCCGGAGATTCCGAGGAGCAGCAGACAGCGCGGACACGACCCACTGGCGCCCGGAGGTTGCGGCGCGCCGCACTCGGCGCAAGTGGACGCGCTCATGTGACGGCCGCCAGCAACTCGCGCAGCTCGGCGTCGATCTCCTCGGCGCTCGAGACAGTGCGCCGGACCTCTTCGCGCAGGAGCTCACCGAACTCCTTGCGCAGCCGATGTGCGGCCGTCTTCACCGCGTGCTCGGTCTTCCCCAGCGCGCGCGCTACCTCGGCGTGCGGCTTGGCCGGCTCCGGCCCGGGGAGCGCGCCCTGAAGCTCACGGAACAGCGCCCCACGACCGTCGGCCTCGTACCGCTGGCGGAGCGTGCCCAGTGAGCGCGCCAGCACGGTGAGCGCCCAGCTCCGCTCGTAGAGTTGCTCGGGTGTCAGCACGGCGGCGGACGTCTCCTGGTAACGCGCCTCCGCGAGCGCGACGTCGATCGGAATGTGCACGGCACGGCCGCCGCGCTTCTGCGCCGCCTTCGCGCCAGCGACGTTCGCGACCAGGTGCTTGAGCGACGCCAGCAGCCAGGCGCGGAATCGGCCCCGGAGCGGATCGACCCCTTTGAAGATGCGGCGGGTCAGCACCTCGCGCGCGAAGAACTCCTGGGTCAGCTCCTCGGCTTCATCCGGGGGAAAGCGGCGGCGCAGGTACGCATAAAGCGGGAACCAGTAGGCCTCGCACAATCGAGAGAGCGCGTCGCGCGCTTCGCTGGAGGAGCCGGCCGCTCGCATGACGGCGCTCCAGTGCGTCGACTCGAACGGCTCCGCGACCATCCGTTACCCATTGAACCACATCCCGCCGGAGGTCGGCGGCCGGGATGACCGGCCCGCGCTACTGGATGTCGAGCGCGGGGCCGTACAGGCTCTCGCGGAACTCGAGGTAGCCGAAAGAGCCGCTGCCCTTGATGTCGAGGACGACCGCGTCGTTCGCGTCCACCATCTGTATCTGCGACGACGTCGAGTACGTGATGATCGTGTTGCCGTTCGAGAGGCGCTGAACGTCGCCGAAGTTCGTGGCGCTGCCGTTGCTGGTGAACTTCTTGATCAGGTGCCCGTCGAGGCCGAATTCGATGGCCTGCGACCTGTTGGAGCCCGCGCCGTTGTTGGCGAACAGGATGATGCTGCTGTCGAGCAGTTGATGGCCGTGCTGGACACCGCCCCACGCCGTGTTCCCGCCCGCCTTCTGCGAGAGCTTCCACTGCAGCGCTCCCGCGCGGCTGATGACGGCCAGCTCCTTCTGCCAGTCGGAATAGGTGTAGTAGTCCTCTTTCTTCGAGTAGCGCACAGCGTTGCCGTGGCAGTTGTTCATGCCGGTGCCGGTGCTGGTCATGTTGGTCGCCTCGAAGACCTCCTTGGTCGTGCCGGCGTTGTTGATCTCGAAGATGCTGTTGCAGTCGGACTCGCCGTAGTCGAGGTACGCCATCGTGTCGCCGGTGACGGCGGTGATGTCATGCGACGCCTTGGTGTTCGAGTACGTCTGGGTCATCAGACCGTCGATCGTCACGCGCCGGAGCGGAGCGCCCGCGAGCGTTTCGTTCACCAGCCAGACGCTCTGGCTGTCGGCCGACATGCGCGCGTGAGAGATGCCGTCCGTCGATTCGCCCGACGCCGCCGTGTACCACCAGACCACCTCCCCGTCGCTGTCGAAGATGAACGGGATGCGTGAGTTGGTGCCGTTCCAGAACGACGTGATGAAGAATCCCTTGGGAACCGCCGCCGCGTTCTTGACGGAGAAGGTGGTGATGACCGCGGCGCTGAGCTTCGCGCCCGTGGTGACGGTCTGGTCGTCGCTCATGTACGTGTTCGTTCCGTTGCTGGCCACGATCCGGAAGTGGTAGGTCTTCGCGGGCTTCATCCCGAGCAGCAACGTCCGGTAGTTCATCGCGGTGAGATCGACTGGCGCGGTCATGCCGTAGGTCGTGTCGAGGCCGAAGTCGATGTGCGCCGAGGTGATGCCCGTCGCCGTGGTGGACCAGGTGACGATGCCGACCGTCGTCGGCGCGGTCGACTTCACCGCGCTGGCGAGCTGCACCATGATCGTGAACAGGCCGCCGCTGCTGCTGCCGCCCGCGCCCGTTCCGGCCGCGCCGCCGGCGCCGCCGCGCGCGCCGCCGCTTCCGTTGCCGGCGGTGCCGGTCGTACCGCCCCGGCCGGCGGTTCCCGTCGTGCCCGCCGATCCACCGCTGCCCGTCGTGCCGCCGCGCCCGGCGGATCCCGTCGTGCCTGCGACGCCCGTCGTGCCTGCGATTCCGGTCGTGCCTGCGATTCCGGTCGTGCCTGCGATGCCGGTGCCCGATCCGGTCGTGCCTGCACTTCCGCTGGTGCCGGCGCTGCCGGTCGTCCCCGCTCCCGTGCCGCCCGCCCCGGTGTCGTCCGTGCTTCCCGACGGTACGCAGCCGCCGAGCACGATCAAACTGAACGTCAGTAACGAAGGACGCAGGCGAATCATGCGCAAGACCTCCAGCAGCGGAGCGTAACCACGGCCTCAATTCGTTAACAACGACGACCGCGCCTTAACGAAAGATCGTTTTTCGGCTCAGAAAAGATTTCGTGAGCCGTTTTTGATCTGCGTCGATCGCTGCGGCGCTGTCGACTGGTAAGCTTTCCTCACGAATGCCTACCGAGGACGACGACAAGGATCTCGAGGCGTACCGCCGGCTCGTCGACCTGTGGTCGCAGGAGAATCCGATCAAGACCACCAAGCTGCAGGTGCTGCTGGCGGTGAACGCGCTGCTCGTGACGGGGATGCAGATCAACGGTGGCATCATTTCCAAGAACTGGCCGTTCTATGTCGCGGGCGCGGTGTTCAGCGCGATCTGGACGTTCTCGATCGGGCGGACGGTGCTGTTCCAGAAGGTGTGGCAGCGGAAGATCGCCGCGCTGCAGGCGAGGCACGCCGGTGATCCGCGATTCGCGATCCTCGACACCGACGCGGACGAGAACGCGATCGGCGGCGTCGCGCGCGCGTTCGGACGCGTCTCCTCGAAGTATTACCTGCTGTGGTCGCCGGCGATCTTCACGGTGACCTGGGTGGTGGCGCTGTTGCTGGTGATGCGGCCCGAGTAGCTCACGGTTCGCGCCAGCGCAGCAGCTGCCCGGGCAGCCAGGCCCACGTGAACGTGTCGTCCGTCCGCAGGATCGCGGCGTAGGTATCCCAGGGCGCCTCGGCGGAATTCTCCAGCTTCGTCACGGTTCGGCCGTCGAGGCTGGTGCGGTAGTTGCGCACCAGGTGGCGAGGTTGCTCGACCCAGCCGATCCACGAGACGCCGCGACGTGCGTCGACCACGTAGCTCGACGAGCCGACGACCTCCTCGGCGATGGGCAGGTAGCGCAGCGGGCCGCCGGACTTCGAGACGATCGCGATCGCATCGGTGAAGTAATCGGGGGTGGTGCAGCGGCGCACGTCGAAGTAGACGTCGCCGCCCAGCAGCATCGGGTGGCCGGGCATGACCAACCCGCTGGCCAGCGTGTCGGGGGCGCCGCCCGCCACCGGGTAGCGCAGCAGGCGGCCGTCGGCGACCAGTTGCTGCTGCCACTGGCCGCCGTCCGTCTGGACTTGCCCCGAAGTGCCACCGTCGATGACATACAGCGACGCGCCGTCGCGGACGAAGCCGCCCACCTTGGAAAGCGGGATATCCAGCGGCGCGGCGGTGCCGCCTTCGACAGCGGTGGTGAACAGCCGGGTGGTGGTCCCGAAGTAGAGGAAGTCGTCGTCGGCGGTCCACGGATTCGTGCTGTCCATGGCGTCGCGCACCGTCGTCGCGGCGCCGGTCCGGCGATCGACGGCAACGGTGAGCTGGCGAAAGGGCGGCGTGCCGCCGAAGCTGGCGCTGGTCGATTGCACGAAGAACGCGCGGCTGTTCGCCAGCAGGTAGGGCGCCACCGATCCGCCGCGCAGGACGGCGGCCTCGCCGACCTTGATCTCGGTGACGTCGCCCGGTCGCCACGACCAGATCCATGCCGTGTTCGTGGACGGCAGCTCGAGCCAGGCGAAGCCGTCGCCATCCGTCCTCAGCGAATACGCGGACGGGATCTGCTTGATGATCTCGGGGACGACCGTCAGCGATTGCAGAGGCCGCGTCGCGCGGCCGCACGCCGAGACGTTCGGAGGCACGTCGACGTCGGCATCGCCGGGATCCGCGTCGGCGGCATCGGCGGCGTCACTGCTGGCATCGGCGGCGTCCGTGGCGTCGGCGGTCGCGTCCGCGGCGTCCGTGGCGTCGGCGGTCGCATCCGCGGTGCCACCGGTGTCAGCGGCATCGGCGGTGTCCGCGGATGGAGCGTCAAAATCGGCGGTGTCAGGCGCGTCCCCTGCGTCCCCCATGACATCGGGCGCCGCGCCGTCATTGCCGGTCCGGCTGCGGGCCGGCGGCCGTTCGCACGCCAGCGCCAACAACATCAGGCCAGCCGCGAGTTGCCGCATCGGTCCCGCCATTGTCGGTCCTCCGCGGACCGGCGGGCAACCCGAGCGCCGTTTACACGCCCCGGCGAGACAACTCAGTGGTCGTGGTCGCCCGGTTTGCCGCGGTGGCCGTGGCTGTGGCCGGGCCCGTGCTCGTGACCATGCCCGTGCTCGTGGCCGTGCCCATGCGCGTGGTCGTGCGAGTGGTCGTGCCCGTGCGCGTGGTCGTGGCCATGCGCGTGCTCGTGGTCGTGTCCGTGCGCGTGCTCGTGATCGTGCGCGTGGTCATGACCGTCGCCGTGCTCGTGATCGTGCGCGTGCTCCGCCTCGTCGTCCGCGATCTGCTTCTTCACGCTCTCCATGTCCAGCGCCTTGACCTTCCCGATCAGCTCGTCGAGGGCTTCACCGGGAACCAGGCCCGGCCGCGCGAATACCAGGATCTGATCGCGAAACACCATCAGCGTCGGGATCGACTGGATTCCAAACGTCCCCGCCAGCTCGGGCTGCTCCTCGGTGTTGACCTTGCCGAACACGGCGTCGGCCGCGTGGCGATCGGAGGCCTTGTCGTAGATGGGTCCGAACGTTCGACACGGGCCGCACCAGGGCGCCCACCAGTCGATGATCAGGATCCCGGGCTTCTCGACGTGTTCCTGGAAGTTCTCACCGGTCAGCGCGACGGTTGCCATTTGGGTCCCTCAGTATGGGCCACGCTACGACGCGGGTCGAGAGCGGGGCGCGGTCAAGGTATTCTCCCGGCGATGGCGCGCGCCATGCGGTACCACGTCCTCAGCAAGATCGCCCACGGCGGGATGGCGGAGATCTTTCTCGCCATGCAGCAGGGCGAGGAGGGGTTCAAGAAACCCGTCGTGCTCAAGCGGATCCTGCCGTCGCTCGCGGCCGATCCGAAGTTCGTGCGCATGTTCGTCGACGAGGCGCACATCGCGTCGACGCTGAACCACAGCAACCTCGTCCAGGTCCTGGATCTGGGCAAGTCGAACAGCCAGTACTTCCTCGTACTGGAGTTCGTCGACGGCTGGAGCCTGGAACAGATCCGGCGGCGCGCGCTGGCAGCCAAGCTGAAGCTGCCGACGCCGCTGGCGCTCACCATCGTCGGCGCGCTCTGTCGCGGCCTGGCCTACGTCCACGCGCGCGAGCGCAACGGCAAGCCGCTGGGCATCGTGCACCGGGACGTGACGCCCCAGAACGTGCTCATCAGTCAGCACGGCGAGGTGAAGCTGGCGGACTTCGGCATCGCCAAGGCTGTCGGCAAAAGCGAAAAATCGGCGACCGGGATCATCAAGGGGAAGTTCGCGTACATGTCGCCCGAGCAATCGCAGGCCCTGCCGCTGGACGGGCGTTCCGATCTGTTCTCGGTGGGCACCGTGCTCTACCTGCTGACCACCGGGCGAAAGCCGTTCGATGGGCCGTCGGACGCGGACGTCATCATGCAGGTGCGGCGCGCGCGGCCCGCCAAGCCGTCGACGCTGGTCCGCGACATGTACCCTGACGTCGAACGGCTGATCACCCGCGCGCTGCGCGCCGATCCCGACAAGCGCTGGCAGACCGCCGATCAGATGGCGGACAAGATCGACGCCATCCTGATCAAGCTCGGTCAGCCGAGCGGGCCGGCGCCGCTGAAGCGCTGGCTCGAGACGCTGAGCGCGCGTGATGGCGACAAGCCCCCCGATCCCACCGCGAGCGATCCCAGCATCGCCGTCAGTCTGGGAAGCCTGGACCTGGAGCTGGAGGAGGTCGCGGCGCCGCCGCCGGCCGCCGAAGACGTCGCCGACACCCGCTACGAGCCGACCGCGAACAACATGCCGACGCGGGCCGCGTCGCCGGCAGCCCTCGGCGGCCGGGCAGCGCGCGCTGCCGCGCGTGCCGAACGCGCCGCCGCGTCGGGCGTCGCCGCGCGCTTCGGGCGCTGGGCGGGCCGGATGGCGATCCGCGCGGCCGTCATCCTGGTGGTGCTGGGCGGCGCGCTCTATTTTGCGCGCCCGCACCTGCCCGGCTGGGCCAAGCAGCCGATCGACAACGCGGTCCGACGGATCAGCGCGCCCCTCGGATCGGGGAAGTGACGACCGCTCAGCGGCACGAGGGCTGAGACAGACCGCTGTTCGGGAGACAGCTGGTGCCGGGTTCGATGCACGCGACGCCGCCGCAGCAGGGACCGTTCCTCCGGCCGCAGGGCTGGCAGAGTCCGCTGGAGCCGGCGCCGATGCTGTCGCAGAACAGGTCGGGGCTCGCGCACGGTTCCAGGCTTGTCGGGCCGCCGTTCCGGCAGCAACGCTGGCCCAGGTTTCCGCAGGCGCACTTCCCGCTGCTGCACTGGCCGTAGGTGGTGGTGGTGCCGGTGCTGACGCAGGTCGCCCCGTCCGCGATGCAGAGATCGTCGAAGCAGCAGCCACCGCCGTTGCACGCGCGGTCCGCGCAGCAGGGCGTCCCTGGGGCTCCGCAGATCGTGCAGACGCCGGGGTTGGTCGACGTGGGCGAGTCCGTCGAGCAGACCGTGCCCGGCCCGCAGCGATCGGCGATGGTCGTGGCCGGGCAGCAGGTCTGGCCGGGGCCGCCGCAAGCGGTGCAGATATTCGTGCGGCACGCGAATCCCGGCGCGCACGAGCTGCCGCAGCAGGTCTGGCCGGCCGCCCCGCAAGCGGGACAGCGTCCGTTCGCGCACACGCCGCCGGCACCGGCGCAGGTCTGACTCTCGGCGACGCACTGGTCGTTGCTGCAGCACGCGGCGCCCGAGCAACGACTGCCGGAGCAGCAGGGCCCGCCGACCTGGCCGCAGGCCACGCAGGTCGCGTTGCTGGTGGACGCACCGGCGCAGATCAGCCCACTCGCGAGGCACACGTCGAGCTGGGGCGGCGGGCCGAAGCAGCAAATCTCGCCGGCGTTCCTGCCGCAGGGGGCGCAGCGGCCCGCTTCGCATCTCGTGTCGGGCGCGGTGCAGACCATCCCGCCGTACAGACTCCTGCAGCACGGCTGTCCGGGGCCTCCGCATGCGTCGGTGCCGCATTTCGCCGCGCTGCAGGTTCCCGGAAGCAGCACGCACGACGCGCCGTCGGCCAGGCAAAGCCCTGACACGCAGCATCCGCCCGCCGCGCAGCTATTGCCCGCGCAGCAGCCCTGCCCCGGGGCTCCGCAGCCGGGGACGGCGGCGCTCGTGCCGCCCGCACCGGCCGGGCCCGCGCCGCCGGTCCCCGCGAGCGCACCGCCGCCCGTTCCGGCGGACGCACCCGCGCCACCGGCACCACCGTTGCCGACGGTGCCCGCGGTCCCGCCGACACCACCGTTGCCGGCGGTGCCCGCGGTCCCGCCGACACCGCCGTTGCCGACGGTGCCCGCGGTTGCGCCGCCGCCGCCGCTGCCGATCGCACCGCTGC
>Ga0207691_10002605_pt1 | contig 17613 bp, 22 predicted proteins | sample KBSM13metaG_FD_184327 | JGI IMG/M metagenome (GOLD analysis project Ga0207691, IMG submission 184327) | Miscanthus rhizosphere microbial communities from Kellogg Biological Station, Michigan, USA - KBS M1-3 metaG (SPAdes) (version 2) | ecosystem: Host-associated > Plants > Roots > Rhizosphere >... | reverse complement strand
CGAGTGGCAGCTTTCGACCTAAAGCTGCCATTAGGACGACGCCCCATTTCCTAGTTTCAGCCCTCAGGACCCGTCAGGGTTTTAACCAAGATAAAGTGTCAGCATCGTTCGCTATGCGAAACGGCCGTCACAGGTTCGAGGCTGACCTAAATGGGACAGGAGCACAAAGGTTGTCGCAACTCGAACCAGAAGTCCGCCAAGTCACCTCGCATTTGCTGGCGAGAGTAGACGCCCATCTGGCTCGCCTTGGCGGGGAAGGGAAACATGCCAACCTTGTTCGGGAGTTGGAGGGAACCTTGCGGGAGATTCGCTCCGCGCTCAACGACTTCGAGTAGCAGTTCGGACTCCCTCGAAACTCGGCAAGCCTCGTCGCGCTAACGTTGCGCCCTTCTCCGCAGCCGCTTTGGCTCGGCGAAGCGCCACGAGGCGTCCGGCCTCTTCTTCGCCAAACCCACCAGTAGGTCGGAGACTCTGTCGGCCAGTTGAACCGGCTGATTGACCAAGCGTGACCGCACAGCCGAGCTATACCCGAACTGTGTGAGTTAATAATGAGGCCTAACATAGGTATAGATGCCGATGCGCCCTGATACCTGCGGCGAAGTGTCCGCTTTCCACCCAAACCGGCCGCTAACGACCCATTTGCCGATCATTATGTCCCTTGGTGCACTCTGCGAGACGACTGCCAGAGCTCGAACGGACCGGAGCCCCACCGTCCCATCAATTTTGCTGCTGCCTCATCGTTTTGCGCCTTGAACTCGTGAAGGAGGCTGAAATTACCAAGGCCGTCATGGGAGAAGAGGCGATATTGAAACATGAGGGCTCCTGGAGGCGAACCCGTCTCAGCCGCTAAGCTTGCGGGTTTGGCGCTGGGTGGCCCTTTCGCGATTATGCCCGAGAAGCGTTAACGGATCAGCGGTCCAAGGACTGGCGCACTTTGGGGTCATATTCGCTCTTCCACGGCTCGTCGGTCCGGATTGCGAAAGGCCCTAGTCGCTAGTGTCCGCTTTCCACCCATTCCGGACATTAGGCTAACGTCTGCTTTCGACCCTTTTGCTGACATTACAACGCGACCTCCGCTATGCTGAGCGACGAAGTATGGAGGCGGCAGTGAGTGCGGAGAACTGGCATGAGGAGCGAGACAGGATCGCGCAGCTCCTCGACGGCATTGAATCCGGAAAGATCACGCACATCGACGAGGAGGACCTCCGTCAACTCCAGGCGACGAACCCGGAAAACGTCGCACTTCTAAAGGAGCGGCTTGCGCAGCTGAACGCTCGCTTGGGCGATCAGGATTCTAAGGGCGCTTGAAGCGGGCGGCATTTCCTCGAAGCGCCGCCCCACGGTCTAGCGTTCAAGGCCTGTAATTCGCCTTGGTCCCGCACCCGTTCCCGGCACTGCGACTAGTGATTGCCCCCTAATCCTTGGATCTTCTTTTTTCGTCGAGGGCTTGGGCAGCATGCTCGAAGCACAACAATGCCCCGTCCATGACTACCCCGGCGCAGCTTTCGCAGCCAGAGATGGCGCAGTTCGGCAGATCGCCCTAGTTCAAATGCTCTGGATCATTGGTCATGCGGAGGCGCGCAGCAGCAAGCGCAACGATCCTATTTACCAATTACGTCCGCGAACTATCCAATCGAACCGAACGACTTAGACGTCTTACATTACGCGACCTACCCAATGGCGAAGCTGCGACAGCTCGCCAGACGTTTTGCCGCGATGACTCACCCATTCGGAGCGGGCGAACCTCCAGCCGCCTTACAGGCGGCTGCATCCATGTCGACGACGATGGGACTTCCCTGCTGATCCACAGTGTAACAGTAGCCATGAGTATCGGGGCCGCCACCTGTGTTTATGGCCGCGCCCGCGGCGCCGCCGGCAACCGCACCGACTGCTACGCCAGTGATGACACCCGTTCCGGTTGCTGCACCGACAACTCCACCCAACAATGAGCCCAGCGCGATGCCCGTAACGGCCCGATTGGCGGCATTTGAGCTGCCTCCTGGACCGGAAACGCAACCAGCTGTGGCGAGAAGCATAGCGGCAGGAATAATCTTACGAGTTGCAGTCATCGATCGGCTCCTGAAGCGCCCCCTGCGACCCGGCGGCTAAGCCTTCTTACCTAGGAACTATGGCCCGCGTTTCAAGTTTTATCCGGAATTTCAGACACATAGATCATGGCTGAGCTCTTACCACTGCCTTATCCATGTCCATTTGCGCAGCGGTAATCGACTGACAGTTAATTTGGCCACAGCACCCTCCACCCATCGCGCCTACGGTCGTGTTTGGTGGAGAACGGGCACTAGTGACCACCTCCACCCATAGCAGACCTAAGCGAGTGTCCGCTTTCGACCCATTCCTGCCATTAGCGTAGCGGCTGCTTTCGACCCAAAGCACCGAACGAGGCCTGTCGGCGTGCTGCGTGAACAGAGTCCTTGTCTCCCTGATCGGCGTCATCTTCCTGGTTTTCGCCTACGCGTTCTGGATCGGCGCACATGAATCGCGGAGCGAGGGCGGCCCGTCGGTGGTCGGCCGTTAAACGCCGCCCGCGGCGTCGCCGGAACTAGTTCGCAAGATGAAAATTATCGTCGACGTTGGTGCGCTTCGGCGCGGGTATGAAGACGACGGGGTGCGGATGCGGCGGTCGGCAATCGTTTTTGTTGCGATCGTGGGATTGCTTGTCGTTACCGCTGCGTTGGTCTGGACCGCAATGCGCTCCCACGGCCCTGCGCTTGGAACAACTCAATATGCCGCGCCGTCCTCCGCAAAAGCTATTTCCGCTCGCAGCGCCTCCCCGCCAGACGACGGTAACTGGACGATGCCGGGGAAAGATTATGCCTCCACTCGCTTCAGCGGCCTGAGGCAATTGACCCCGCAGAATGTTGGAGACCTGCAGGTCGCTTTCACCTTCTCGACGGGCACTACCGAGGGGTTTGAAGCGCCCCCATTGGTCGTCAACAAGACGATGTATGTCATCGCTCCGTGGCCGAACAATGTCTTTGCGTTAGACCTGACCAAGCCGGGCGCGCCCGCCAAATGGACCTATGAACCGAAGCCGGCGGCGGCTGCAAAAGGCGTTGCCTGCTGCGGGCCGGTGAACCGCGGCGCTTTTTACTCGGACGGCCGGTTGTTCCTCAACCTGCTCGACGGCAACACCGTCGCGGTCGACGCAAACAGCGGCAAAGAACTTTGGCGTACCAAGGTCGCCGATATCAACAAAGGCGAGACGCTGACCATGGCGCCCCTGGTTGCCGACGGCAAAGTCCTGGTGGGCAACTCAGGCGGCGAGATGGGCGTGCGTGGCTGGCTGACCGCGCTCGACGCGACAAGCGGCAAGCTGGCCTGGCGAGCGTACAGCACCGGCCCCGACAAGGACGCGTTGATCGGCTCCGACTATCGCGCGCCTTACCCGCAGGATCAGGGTAACGACCTTGGCGTCAGGAGCTGGGGACCCGACCAGTGGAAGATCGGCGGCGGGACCGTCTGGGGCTGGCTGAGCTACGATCCTGAACTGAAGCTCGTTTATTACGGCACCGGCAATCCGGGCCCCTGGAATGCCGAGCAGCGCCCTGGCGACAACAAGTGGACAGCTGGCATCTTCGCCCGCGACGTCGCAACCGGTCATGCACGCTGGTTCCACCAAAGCACGCCGCACGACCTGTTCGACCATGACGACATCAACGAGAGCATCCTGGTCGACTGGCCTGCCCCGAACGGTCAGCGGATACCGGCGCTGATCCGGCCCAGCCGCAACGGCTATCTCTACATCCAGGACCGCCGCAACGGTCGCATTCTGTCGGCCGATCCGTACGGTTACATCAATGCATATAACGGCGTGGACCTGAAGACGGGCCGCATCATCCCGGTGCCGGAAAAGGAGCCCAAAGAGGGCCGCGTCGTCCGCAACATCTGCCCTGGGCCACCGGGCGCGAAAGACTGGAACCCGTCCGCGTTTAGCCCAGTCACCGGGCTCGTCTACATCCCGCACCTCAACATCTGCATGGATATGGGCATCAAGAATGCCAACTATATCCCCGGTACGCCGTTCGTCGGAGCGGACGTTAAGATGTACCCCGGCCCCGGTGGCAATCGAGGCGTGTTCACCGCCTGGGATCCGGTCGCGCGTCGCAAGGTCTTCGAAATCAAGGAGGATCTGCCCCTTTGGAGCCCGGCGCTCGCGACCGGCGGCGGCCTGGTTTTCTACGGGACGATGGACGGCTGGTTCAAAGCCATCGACGCGCGATCCGGCAAGCTGCTCTGGCAGTTCAAGACCGGCAGCGGGATTATCGGCCAGCCCATCAGCTATCGAGGCCCGGACGGTCGCCAGTACATCGCGGTTCCCTCGGGCGTCGGCGGTTGGGCCGGAGCGATCGTTTCGGCCGACCTGGACGAGCGCGACCCGACGGCCGCGCTAGGCTTCGTCAACGCCATGAAGGACTTGAAGAAGCGTACAACCAAGGGCGGGACGGTCTATGTCTTTGCGCTGCCCAAATAGCGTCCTCGCGCTGGCGATGATTGCAGCTCTTTGCAGCTGCGACCGCGAGGAGCGCCAGACTCGCGGCAAGCCGCTGGGCGAAACGATTCCGACCGTCGCAAGCCCTGACACCATCTTTCCCGGGCGCGCGACCCCGCCGCCGCTCGATCCTCGTGCGGCGCAGTACGAGGGCAACGCCTCTGCGATTGCGGAAGGACAGCGCCTCTACAACTGGATGAATTGTGCGGGCTGCCACTTCCACGGAGGTGGCGGGATGGGCGTCGCGCTGATGGACGACAAGTGGCGCTATGGCGGGCGCATCGACCAGATCGCCGCGTCCATTCTCGAAGGCCGCCCGAACGGCATGCCCGCCTGGCGTGGAAAGCTGACCGAACAACAGATCTGGCAGCTCGCGGCCTATGTCCGGACCCTGTCGGGACAGGAGCGAAAGGACGCGGTCAGCGCTCGCGCGGACGAGGTCAGCAACACGCCGCCGCAAACACAGACGAAACGCGAGCCGCTTCGCCCGGCGGATTCGGACCAGCAGTGATGCAGCGCGGCGGGGCCTACCTTTCGCTTTGCGTCACGAGCTGTGCCGGCGTGCAGAACGCCTTCGGCGGGCAGGGCGCGGAGGACGCAAACTTCGTCCGCCTGTTCGCGGTCTTCATGGTCGTGTGTACTGTGATGTATCTGATCGTCTCGGCGGCCTTGGTCATTGCGGTTTGGCGAAGGCGCCAAGCGACCCGGACGATCGAGGATCGCAAGCATCATGAGACATCCGCGGCCACTCGGCCCGCGCTGATCGTCTGGACGGTGCTGATCGCGGTTGGATTGGTCGGACTGACCATTGCGAGCTTCTTCACGGACCGGTCCAATGCCGCGAACGGGAGCAAGCCGCGGCTGAGCCTCACGGTTACCGCGAACCAGTGGTGGTGGGATGTCGAGTACAACTCGCCCGACGCGTCGAAGATCGTTCGCACCGCCAATGAAATCCATTTGCCCGTCGGAGTACCCGCCCAGGTTACTCTGAAATCGAACGATGTGATTCACAGCTTCTGGATTCCCAACCTGGCGGGCAAGCAGGATCTGATCCCCGGCCGAGTGACTGACGCGCAACTGCTGCCGCGCAAGACCGGACTGTTTCGCGGCCAGTGCGCCGAGTTCTGTGGCGTCCAGCATGCGCAAATGGCGCTGGACGTGACTGTCGAAAGCAAAGCCGACTTCGACCGCTGGTATGCGGCGCAGCTGCAGCCCGGGCGACCCCCAGCCAATCCGCTGCAACTCGCTGGCTATCGCTACGTCACCACTCGCGAATGCAGTTCCTGCCACAATATCTCCGGCACGCCGGCCGGCGGCCACGTCGCGCCAGACCTGACGCATTTCGCCAGCCGTAGAAGCATCGCGGCCGGTGCGCTCCCGATGAACCGGGGCAATCTCTATGGCTGGGTCGCCGATCCGCAGTCCCAGAAGCCCGGCAATCACATGCCGACGGTTGGACTCGCAGCGAACGATCTTCATGCGATCGTGGCCTATCTCGAGGCACTAAAATGACGCCGGCCGAGCGCGCCAAGCAGCCCCCGGCTAAGGTGCCGCGCGACGGGCCCAAGCTGACAGGCCCAAAGCTCGAGGAGAAGCTCGCCGAAACTTGGAGCAATCCGCCCGGATTTATTGGCTGGCTCTCGAGTGTGGATCACAAGGATATCGGTCGCCGCTACGTCATCACCGCGCTCATCTTCCTCGCTCTCGCGGGAGCGTTGGCGATCGTCATGCGGCTGCAGCTGTCGAAGCCCGACAACGACCTCATCGGCGCCGCACGATACAATGAGATCTTCACGATGCACGGCACGACGATGATGTTCCTTTTCGCCGTGCCGGTGATGCAGGGCATGCAGATCTACCTGACGCCGCTGATGATCGGTACGCGTTCGAATGCATTCCCGCGCCTGAATGCCTTTTCCTATTGGACCTATCTGGCGGGCGGGTGCCTCCTATGGGTCGCCTTCGTTCTCAACATCGCTCCCGACATCGGCTGGTTTGCCTATCCGCCCTTGTCCGGGCCCCAGTTCGGAGTCGGCAAGCGGGCCGATATCTGGGCGCAAATGGTCACCTTCACAGAAATTGCGGCGCTCGCCGCCGCCGTCAGCCTGACCGCGACCATCCTCAAGCAGCGCGCTCCGGGGATGAGCCTGGCGCGAATGCCGATCTTCGTCTGGGCGACCTTAGTCACTTCGCTGATGGTGATTTTCTCGATGCCCTCGGTCGCGCTCGCGTCGAGCCTGCTCCTGTCGGACAGGCTGGTCGGGACCCATTTCTACAACCCGGCCGAGAATGGCGACGCGTTGCTGTGGCAGCATCTGTTCTGGTTCTTCGGCCACCCCGAGGTCTACATCATCTTCCTTCCCGCGACCGGTTTCGTCAGTGAGATCGTCGCCACCTTCTCGCGACGGACGATCGTCATGTATCCGATCGTCGTAATGTCGCTCGTGGCGACCGGAATCCTCGCCTTCGGGCTGTGGGTCCACCACATGTTCGCGACCGGCCTGCCGCGCATCGGCTACAGCTTCTACACCGCCGCCAGCATGTCAGTGTCGATCCCGACGGGGCTGCAAATCTTCTGCTGGATCGCGACCTTGTGGGAAGGCCGCCCCCGGCTCCAGGTACCCCTGCTTTACGTCATCGGCTTCATCTTCACCTTCGTGATCGGCGGCCTAACCGGCGTGATCATTGCTGCAGTGCCACTCGACCTGCAGCTTCACGACACCTACTTCATCGTCGCGCACTTCCATTATGTGCTGATCGGCGGCGCGGTGTTTCCACTGCTCGGTGCGATCACTTACTGGTACCCGAAGGCGACCGGGCGGATGATGTCCGAGACGCTTGGCAAGGTCTCATTCTGGATGATTTTCCTCGGCTTCCAGCTCGCCTTTTTCCCCATGCACATTGCCGGAATCAACGGCATGCCTCGGCGCGTCTACAGCTATCCCGCTGGCATGGGCCTCGAGCTGCCAAACCTCTTGTCCAGCATTGGATCGATGGTCGTTGCGGTCGCGGTTCTGCTGTTCGTCATAAACATGGTCGTTTCGCTGCGGGGAGGCCTGAAGGCAGCTCCCAATCCCTGGGGCGCACCGTCCCTGGAATGGGCAACGTCCTGCCCACCGCCCAAGTACAACTTCCCGCATATCCCGGTCGTCGACAGCCGAACCCCGCTTTGGGACGCCGGCGAGAAGATGTCCGTCGTCCACGGCTTACGCGTCGAGGAACGCGAACTGCTGCTGACGACGGTCATGCACGCGAAGCCCGACCTTCGCGAGCCGAGTGCGGAGCCGAGCATCTGGCCGTTCATCGCAACCCTCGCCACGACAGTCATGTTCGTCTCGTCGATCTTCAGCCCGTGGGCCGTCGTGATCGGCGCGATGCCGGTCATCATCGCGCTGACGGCCTGGTTCTGGCCCAAGAGTCCCGCGCCCGAGCGTGAGCCGGTGATCTCATGAGCCTGCAGCCCAGCTTCATCGAGGATGTCTCCGAGCTGCCGACGCATGCGTTCAGCTACCGCAGCCTTACCTGGTGGGGGATCATCGGCTTCATGGTCATCGAAGGCGCGGCCTTCGCGTTGGCCATCGCGGCCTATTTCTTCCTGATGAGCCAGGAGCAGGAATGGGCACCGCGGCCCTGGGCGCCGCCGGGCCTTCTGGCCGGCACGCTATTCACGCTGGTTATGCTGCTCAGCGAAATCCCGAACACGATGATCAAGAAAGCTGCGGAGAGCTACGGCATCGGCATGGTTCGAAAGCTGCTTCCGTGGATGGTCGGGATCGGCCTGCTCCTGTTCGTCATCCGCGGGTTCGAATTCAATTCGCTGAACGTGCTCTGGTACGACAATGCGTACGGCTCGATAATCTGGGCGCTGCTATTCCTGCACACGACCCATGTCGCGACCGACTGGGGCGACACCGTCGTCCTCTGGCGCCTGATGAGGACGCCTCACGGCGAGGATCCGCGCCGCCTGGTCGATACTGACGAGAATGCTCTCTATTGGCGTTTCGTCTGGCTGGCCTGGTTGCCGATCTACGTTCTGATCTACTGGGTTCCGAGGCTTTTCCAATGAAGCAGGCCAGCTCATTGAGCGAAACGCTCATGCCTTGGGCGGGCTTGGTCGTCGGCGTGCTCGCCGCGGGCTTCGTTCACCAGTTCGGATCCGAGGGTACGTTTGATAAGTGCGGCACGATCGCTCCCGGGCCCCTTCTGGTCGTGGCCTCGATTGGACTGCTCGCCTGCGCATCTGCCGGACTTGTCTCCTGGAAAGCCCTGCGGGGATCGAAAGACCTTGCCCGCAAGGTGGTCGCAACGATTTCAGTCGGATGCGCGGCCGTCTTCAGCCTCGCAATCTTGCTTCCGATGATTGCCTCGATGGTGCTTCCGCCATGCTTCCAGTGAGACGCTTGACGGCAGTCGTGCTGTTCATCGCCGCGGAGCCTGCGCTTGCGCATGGCAGCGAACAGCACGCAGGAGGTCCGGAATGGACGCTCGACCCCTGGGTGACCGTTCCGCTTGCCGCACTTCTGTTACTGTTCCTTGTAGGTAGGCAGCGTCTCGACAAGAGATCGAAGGTCGAGCGCAAGCGACCTTGGCTCTTTCTCGGCGGGTGGCTGGTGCTGACGCTTTCGCTGGTTTCGCCTCTGCACCAAGGCGGTGAGAGAAGCTTTACCCTGCACATGATCGAGCACGAGCTGATCATGCTTGTTGCGACGTTCCTGCTGGCCGCATCGCATGCCGGCGGTGTTCTCGCTTGGGGACTACCGCGGCCCCTCCGGCGGGCGCTTGGGGGCGGATGGAAAGCGCCCCTTTCATCACTCTGGCGACGCCTGACCGAACCAATCACAGCGACCATTTTCCAGGCACTCGTGATGTGGGCGTGGCACGCGCCCGCTTTGTTCGATCGAACGCTGGCGAGCCAGGGCTGGCACGTCGCACAGCATCTCAGCTTCGTGCTCTCGTCGCTCATCTTCTGGTCGGCGATGCTCGACGCCCGGCGGGGCAGTTACCTGCTGTCCGCGGCGTGCCTGTTCGTCACATCGCTGGTGGAGGGCGCGCTCGGTGCGCTGATGGCCCTGTCCGCCAGTCCCTGGTACTCGGCTTATGCGGCGATGGGCATGTCCGGAATTGGCCTGGACCCGACGACGGACCAGCAACTGGCTGGCCTCATCATGTGGATTCCCGGTGGCCTCGTGCACGGCGGGGCGGCGCTCGGGTTCCTTTATCACTGGCTCACGTCAAGCGAGGAAAGCCATGGCCTTCCTACGCAATAGGACCGCGGCCGCCGCAATTGCGGGAATCGTCGGCCTCGCAGCGATTATCGGCGTGATCGTTGACGCGTCTGATGAGCGCAAGGACCTCCGGCTCCACGCGGCAGCAGCGACTGGCGGCGATCCGACGCGCGGTGAGGCGATGTTCATTCAGTACGGCTGCGGAAGCTGCCACGGCGTCAAGCACGTCCGCAAAGCGGTCGGCGCCGTCGGCCCACCGCTCGACGGCATTGCGATCCGAGCCATGATTGCCGGAAAGCTAGACAATACGCCGGCCAATCTGCAGGTGTGGATCCGCGATCCGCAGCATGTCTCTCCCGGGACCGCCATGCCTGACCTGAACGTCGGCGAACGCGACGCACGGGATATCAGCGCCTTCCTCTACACCCGTGCTGAGTAAGTCAGAATTACCAGATATCGTTGAGGGTTGCGGCGATCGTTGCGGCGCACGTCAGGACGATGAAGACTGCTGCCCAGGTGGACCACCACGGCCACTCAAGCTTCTTAGCCTTGCTCATGGCGCTGTGAACGCGAACCTTCGCATCAGGTTCATCGAATTCTCCGCTCAGCGCCGTTTCGGCCGGACCGCCCGTGTTTTCAGACAGCCGTAGGAACCGGGACAACGCGGTTCGGTTAATTCTCCGATGGAGGTCTAAATGCCCGAAACACCTGACGAAAACCGGAAAGGCAATCAGCGTGCACTGATCGGCGCAGGCATTGCTGCAGCCACTTTGGGAGCAGCGTTCGTCTGGGGCAGGAAGGCCCGGCAAAGCGAGGATTCCGAACCGATCAGCGACGCCCCTCCGCACGTTTTGCGCGGTGCGGCCAGGGACGAGGCTGAAGGAGATGAATCCCTCGTCGGGCGAACCGTGATGATCGGAAAGCCGAGGCAGGACATTTACGAGGCCTGGCGCGACTTCACGCGCTTCCCGAGCTTCATGGACAATGTGAAAGCAGTTGAAGATCTCGGCGGAGGAAGCTCCCGCTGGACGATCGCCGGACCAGCCGGGAAAGACGTCGAGCTGGTGACCAACCTCGTCGAGGACGATCCCGGAAGGAAGATCGCTTGGCGGAGCGAGCCGGAGTCCGAAATCGACACCTCCGGCATTCTCGAACTGACGGACGCCCCTTCAGGCCGCGGAACCTACGTCCGACTGCTGATGAGCTACGATTCTCCAGGAGGGGCGATCGGGCGCGGCGTCGCCAAGCTGCTTCAGCGAGAACCCACGCTTCAGGCCAGGCGCGATCTTCGCCGGTTCAAGCAGCTGATGGAAACGGGCGAGGTCACGACCAATGCGTCCCCATCGGCGCGCAAATCCGAATCCCCGACAGAAGCCCGAGTTTAAGGAGCAAACAATGCGCGCAGTTACATGGCACGGCCGGCACGACGTCCGTGTCGATAGCGTTCCCGATCCGGAGATCGTCAATCCTCGGGACGCGATCATCAGGATCACTTCGACGGCGATCTGCGGATCCGACCTTCACCTATACGACGGCTACATTCCGGGCATGCGGGCAGGCGACATTCTCGGACACGAGAATATGGGCGAAGTGGTCGAGGTCGGCCCGAAAAGCCCGCTCAAGAAGGGGCAGAAGGTCGTCATTCCCTTCACCGTGAGCTGCGGCGACTGCTTCTTCTGCAAGAAGCAACAATTCTCGGCATGCGACAACAGCAACCCTGCCGAAACCGCCGACGCATCCGAAATCATGATGGGCCATTCGATGGGCGGCGCGTTAGGCTATGCCCATCTCACCGGCGGCTACGCGGGCGGCCAGGCGGAATATCTGCGTGTCCCTTATTCCGACGTCGGCCCGGTCGTGATCCCGGACGGCGTGGAGGATGACCAGGTCCTCTTTCTGTCGGACATTCTTCCGACCGGTTGGCAGGCGGCAGAGAATGCCGAGATCGAAGACGGCGACACCGTCGCAATCTGGGGCTGCGGGCCCGTCGGCCTGTTTGCGATCCAGTCCGCCTTCATCCTCGGCGCGCATCGCGTGATCGCGATCGACCATTATCCGTCACGCTTGGCGTTGGCGAAGCAGATGGGCGCGGAGATCCTCGACTATCGCGAGGTCGATGTCCGAGCAGCGCTCAACGAAATGACGGGAGGCATTGGACCCGACGCCGTGATTGACTGCGTCGGCATGGAGAGCCACGGTCTTGCGATCGACAATATCGTCGACACGGTGAAGGCGCATGCCTTCCTGGGGACGGAGCGCCCGCATGCCTTGCGTCAGGCGATCCTCTCCTGCCGGAAGGGCGGGCGGGTTTCGATCCCCGGAGTCTATGGCGGCTTCGCCGACAAGTTCCCCCTTGGGCAGATGATGGAGAAGGGCCTGACCATTCGTCAGGGGCAGACCCACGTCCAAAAGTACAGTGATCAGCTGCTGCAGATGATCGTCGACGGCAAAATCGATACGACCTTCCTGATCTCGCACCACGCCAGCCTCGAGAATGCTCCCCAGATGTACCGGCACTGGCACGATGATCAGAACGAATACACGAAGATTGTCCTGAAGCCCGGACTTTCGAAGGGTGACGTTCAGACGTTGAAAACGTTCGAAGAGGAGCTGGCGTAGCTCCGGCTTAAGCCAGCTCAATTGATCGAAACTATAATGGCGTCGTGATCGATCCTACGCACGGAGCTCCAAGGGATTTTTCGCCCACGGACACGCGCCGTCCATCGTTCGATCAGGTTTCGAGCACCGCACATCAGGGTGACCACTTTGCCCTCGTTGCAATGAACCTCGTGAACGCGGCCTAGCACCTTGCCGTCGAGCGTCCTGACTTTTTTGTCGCGAAGGTCGGAAAGCCGCATCACAGCGCGCCCTTGTTTGGAAGCCATCTTCGCGCGGCATTTTCGCTCTTGTTAAGCCCGAGCTCAGGGCCGGGGCGCTTCAAATGGACGACGCTCGAGATGGTGCGCACGTCCTCCATCGAGACACGCGTTTCACGAGCGCCGGCAACCTTCTTCACGAGCCACATGCACCATCCGGGCAGGCGCCCCTTGTAGGCGCTTGGGCCAACGATCAATGCTCTCAGCTGGACATCCTGGCCCGGGCGTCCGCGTAGCTCCACGTCATCGACGATCCCACAATATTTGCCCTCGGAATCAAGCAGCGGAAGATCAAGCAGCTGGCTCACCAGCTTGATGGGGCCGTCAGGCGTCATCCATTTCCTCCTGAAGTCAGGACGAAGAGGGGGACCGCCGCGATCGCGGCACCAGTGATGATGGCGAAATATAGCCAGCCCAGGACCTTGGCGATTGGGCCGTTCGCATACTCGCGCATGTATGTCTTGTCGCCCGCGAGAACGAGCAGCGGTAAATAGGTGAGCGGCAGCACCAGGATTGAGAAGAGAACTGCGAACTCGACCAGCATCATAACGTCAACGCCCGTAAGGACGATCGCGAGTGCAAGCAGGAAGAGGATGATCCAAGTGATCGTGAACCGGGGCGCCTCCCACGGCTTCTTATGCCTTCCCCACACCCAGCCAAAAAACTGGGAGATCGAGTAAGCGTTCGCCATGCAAGTCTCCACCGCTGCCCCGGCTACCGCAAATAGCATCCCGAGCAAGGCGAGAATGAGCCCCCACTTTCCGAACGGGATGGCCGCTTCGAGCGCCGCGCTGCCGGGGATTTCCGGATCAACGTTAACCGGCCCGAACAGCTGCGCAGAACTAGCGAGGATCGAAATTGCCAATAGCGAGCCCAACGCCATGCCCAGAACGCTGGTCAGCCGGTTGGTAAGCATATCCTTGGGGCCCCAACCCTCCTCGATTCCGCCGGAGGAGTAGAAATAGACTTCGTAGGGGAACATCACGGCGCTGATGATCGCCACTGTGAAATAGCCGAACGTCAGCAGCTCCTTATTCGTCAGGCCGGCAGGGACCTGCGGCACAAAACCGCCCCCAATCTGATTCCAGGGAGGACGGATAGCGACCAAAGCCGCGGCGAAGACGATCATGAACAGGCCGAGCAGGCCGTACACGCGCTCGATCCATTGAAACGGCAGCACCCAGATCGAGGTCACAAACACTGCCGTCATTCCGATAGCCATGAGGACATAGGGCGCGCCCGTCAGATAATTCAGGATGAGCGAGACGCCGCCAATCTCTGCTGCGCAGGTAATCAGGTTGCTTACGATTGAAGCCGCAAGCGTTAGTAGCCCAAGCTTGAGGCCCAGCCGATGGCGCATGAGGTTGAACACAGGCTGCTTTGCCACTGCTGCGACGCGTCCGCTCATCTCGGAAAAAATGATGATTCCGAGTGTCGCCAAGGCGAAAACCCAAATTAGCGCATAGCCGAATTTGGAGCCGGCCTTCGCCGCGAACACCAATTCACTGATGTCGACGAACCCGCCGACGGCAGTCATGATGCCAAGCGTTAGCTCAAGCGGATTCAAGACCGTCCTCAATTTGCTTGAGACTTTCGGCCCGAGCTCGAAGCGCGAATGCCGCCGTGTCCGGCGGCTCCGCCAAAAGGGCTTTCATTTGATCGCCGTAAGGCGAGTTCGGCTCACTCAGGCTGGAGATGGCCGTTTGTAGATCGTCCCGCAGCCACCTGTGTAGTGATTCGACATAGGTCGGAGTCAGCTTCCCTAACTCGGCCTGCTCATTGACCAAGGCCCATTCGGCCGCGATCGATCGCGCCTGCTTGATATATTGCAGGTCGGCGTTTGGTCCCTTCGAGCAGGCTGAAAGAAGTAAGACGCTGAGCAGAAATATTCGCACGATTCAGTCGAAACCAAGTTCAACCCCGGGCTGTTCCACGCCATTCAAAGAGATCAGCGAGCCGGAATCAGGAACCGAGTGTGCGTGTGGCGCCCTGCCGAAATGTCCGCTTTCCACCCATTGCGGACATTAGCCGCGTCTGTAACCTCGCTGAGATGCGTCGCGCTTTGGTTGTACTTGCTCTTCTGTTCTTGGCAGTGCCGTTGGAAGCCAAACAGCCGCCGCAGAGCATGCCACTATATCGGTCAGTAGAAGACCCGCCGGGACAGCAACCTCGAAGGGTGCTCGTCAATGATAGTATCCTGCAGTTCGGCCAAGCGAGCGACGATCGGAAAAGCCTCCAGCTTTCCGATTTGGGGTTCTCGCTCAACTTTTTGAGAATCGACGGCGGTGTGCGCGTTCAAGGCCAGCCAATTCTATTTCCGAGTGGCTCGCGCGAGCGCATCGACCTCGAAGATTTCAGCTGCAGTGTCCTCGGCTCGGGTTCAAGTGTCGAAGTGTTGTGCCGGAGCAAGGCTGATGGACAGCTCTACCGCTCCAGGCCTGTTGGCGGAGGTTTGGCCGGCTTCGAAATCAGATGGGTCGATGAAGTCCAGCGCATCTGCCACTACGATTTAGCAAGCGGTCCTCCCATCCGGCCAACGAAGGTTCAGGACCAATAAGCTGGCGCCATCCAATGTCGGCTTCCATTGCGGACATTCGCGCGCGGGCAAAGCACTGAGGAAAGCCGCTTCGCCAGGCATGAGTAGGACGGATAGATGGCTCGTAGAATGATTCTGTTGCTGACCGTCGCCGGCGGGCTGACTCTCGGCGGCTGCGTCGCGGGAATGGTGGTTGGAGCAGCAGGGACGGCCGTCCAGGCAGCGCGAGGGCAGCCCGAGAGCAACGCACAACTCCAGCCCAATGCGAAGGCGGCATGCAGCGCATATGCCGCCCGCTATGGCCCGGTACATGTTATCGATGTCGAGCAGCGCTCAGTCGATAAAATCATCGTCTGGGGTACAGTTGACGACGACAAGCAGCGACGATCGTTCGAGTGCGGTTTTAAGAACGCGATAACCTACTTCAAACTGCGCGACATCCGCGCGAACCGCTAGTCTCCGCTAGTCTGCTTTCCACCCATTCCTGCCGCTAGCTCGTTGATTCCCGCTCCTACGTAGGGAGCGAGCCATGATCCGACCGCCGCAAGTCATAGTGGGGGCCAAGCTTCCGCTGCGGCCGATGAACGTCTGGGCCATCCGCGTGCGCCTCCAAATCGGGCATCGAGTGCGAGACCTGGCGCTGTTTGACATTGCTTTGGATAGCAAGCTTCGGGGCTGCGACGTGGTCTCCTTGCGCCTGCCTGACATTGTGGCAGCCGGCGCAGTGCGAAGTCGCGCTATCGTGATCCAGCAGAAGACTGGCCGACCCGTACAATTCGAAATTACCGAGCAGACCCGCCGCTCGCTTGTCGACTGGATCAGGATCAGGCGTGGCGAGCCTGATGGCTGGCTGTTTCCCAGCCCAATGGTCCACGGCGCGCATCTTTCTACCCGCCAGTACATCCGCCTGGTGAAAGGCTGGGTTGCGCTCGTCGGGCTGGAACCGGCCGCCTATGGCACGCACAGCCTGAGGCGGACCAAGGTTGCAATGCTGTACCGAAAGACTGGCAATCTGCGCGCCTGCCAGCTGTTACTCGGACACACCAAGCTGGAGAGCACGATTCGTTATCTGGGTGTCGAGCTGGACGATGCCTTAGCGCTCTCGGAGGCGTTGGAAATCTAGCCCGGCCGTAACGATAATGGCAGGAATGGGTGAAAGCAGACATTAGCGTTCCGAAGTTCTCCCCGACTTCCACAGTCCCGGATGTTCCTGAAACGTTCCGCACCGGCTAGCGGTCGCGAATGTCGACGAAGCACATCCGAACGACCGGCGACCTGATGCGGTTCGATGCGGCTCTCAAAGTGACTTGCCGGTCATGCGGAGTTGCTCGGACCTTCACGGCCGTCGAGGCTGTTCAGACATTCGGAGTGGTGCCGCTGTGGCATACCGAGGAGCGGCTGAAATGCTCGCGCTGCGGAAAGAAAGGGGCGAAGGTCGAGGCTCTGTCGCCAGTCTGAAAGAGAAAGCGGCCCGGGACAGGGGTACCGCAACCGGGCCGCTGCTGCATCTGCGACACCATGAAGCAACACCGATGCAGCTCGGCAAACCTACATCATTGAAATTGCTGGTAGATTAACTGGGTCGAGACGCTTCCGCGCCGAGTCCGAGTGCCGCAAAGGTCGAGGCGCTTTCTCCGGTTTAACCTGTCCGGCTCCTGCGGGTCGTTCCGGATTCTTGCGCTTCGTCAGAAGGTTAGAGCAGAGGCGGAGGTGTGGGATGTCATTCTACCGCTTGTATTTCCGCGACTACGAGGACCACTTCTCTGGCTGTCGCGAGTTCGAAGCACCTGACGAGGCTCACGCAATCGTGAGAGCCGACCGAATGTATTGTGGTCTCAATCGCGAGTTGTGGGCTGAGGGCAAGCTTCTCAGACGGTGGGATGACAAAGCAGGCGGCCATTCTTTCGAACCACCCCGCCCCACCGCCTAGCACGCGCTGGGGTGCGATCCCAGGGGCGATGAATGCGTGCGGGATGATCGAAGTCGACGTCGATGACCGACCGAGTTTTTCCCGCCTTGGAAACCTGACGGTATTCGCCGTCGGGCCGTCTTACCGACTCTTAAGCCCAGCGCACTTCATCGGGACACTCGGCCGGAATTCCGGCGACAAAGCGGTCGCGATCCCAAATCTCAAGGCTGACGCTCAGTCTCTTTTCATCACCATATACAATCGAGGTTGGGCGGAGCATACCTCTGCCAATCAGTCCTGAAGGGCACCGAGGGCGCGGATCGACGCGCTCTTGATCAACGTCCTATGGCCAATCTTGACAGTCTCAAGCGCTCCCTCGCCTATCAGCCGATAGATGGTTGAGCGACCGATGCTCAGAAGCTGAGCGGTTTCTTTGATGGATCGAGTGAGAGGCTCGGCAGCCGGTGCTGTGGGGACTCCTATGACTGCCTTGCCTGGATTGGGCCTGATCGTTTGTGCAGATTCACGAACCAAATCCTCGAAGTGCTGTGCCATTT
>Ga0207691_10002602_pt1 | contig 17628 bp, 12 predicted proteins | sample KBSM13metaG_FD_184327 | JGI IMG/M metagenome (GOLD analysis project Ga0207691, IMG submission 184327) | Miscanthus rhizosphere microbial communities from Kellogg Biological Station, Michigan, USA - KBS M1-3 metaG (SPAdes) (version 2) | ecosystem: Host-associated > Plants > Roots > Rhizosphere >... | reverse complement strand
ACAATGGGTTAGCAGTGATCAGCTGCTAGCCCATTTTGCTTTGATGCGACTTCGATATGAAACGGGTCCTGCTCGACCCGGTTGCCCGCAGGAGTCGCCAAGCCGAGCATCAACGCTAGGTTCTGCACGGCGGCGCCAGAGGCACCCTTGCCGAGGTTGTCGAAGACGGCGCTCAGCAGAATCTGGTCATGCGCGTCGCTGCCGAAGACGGCCAATTGCAGATCATTGCTGCCATTGAGCGCCTGGGGATCCAGTCGCGCCATTGCGCCGGTCTGAACGGCATCGAGCACGTGCACATGGCGTTGATCGCGATATCGCTGTGCGAACAAGTCTCGCAGCGCCTGCGCGGTCATCCGCCGACGCAGCATCGACGCGTGCAGCGGGATGGTCAGCGCGATGCCTTGCCGGAAGCTGCCGTACGAGGGCACGAACAACGGTCGACCCTGCAGGCCTGAATGCAGGCGGATTTCTGGCACGTGCTTGTGCTGGAGATCCAAGCCATAGGTCTGGAAGGACAAGGCTGTTGCAGCGCCCGGGCCCTCGTGCGCCCGAATGCCCTCGCGTCCGCGTCCGGAGTACCCGGACACGGCATGGATGCTCAGTGGCGCGTCGTCGCGCAGACACCCGGCTTCGACCAGCGGGCGCAGCAGAGCGACCGCGCCTGTCGGGTAGCAGCCCGGATTGCTGACCCGAAGCGCCTGGGCGATGCGAGCGGGCTGCCCGGACGACATCTCGGGGAAGCCGTACACCCAAGCTGCGTCGGTGCGGTGCGCCGAGGAGGCGTCGATGACACGCACGCGCGGATTACGGATGTCGGCCACCGCTTGTCGCGAAGCCTCGTCCGGCAGACACAGCACCACCACGTCGCAGTCATTGATGGCCACTGCACGCGCGGCGGCGTGCTTGCGCAAGCCATCAGGCAGGGTGATGAGATGGATGTCTCGGCGGCCGGACAGTCGCTCCAGGATCTTCAGGCCGGTGGTGCCCTGATCGCCGTCGATGAAAACGCTCGCGCTCAATTGGATGCTCCCATGTGAAGCGCCAAGGTTGCGGCCTGTCGGAAGATTGGTAAAGTTGAATCTTATGACCACGAGATTCATGGTTACTGAATCAACGTGAGAGAACTCAACCTCGACCAACTGCGTACGCTGGTGACGATCGCCGAACTCGGTTCGTTTGCTGCCGCGGCGCGGGCGTTGCACTTGGCTGCGCCCACCGTCAGCCTGCATGTGGCCGAGCTGGAGTCACGCCTGGGCGCGGCGTTGCTCCTGCGCCAACGTCAGCGCGTGGTGCCCACCGTGGTCGGCCAGACGCTCGTCGATCGCGCCCGCCGTCTGCTCGTGGATGTCGCTGCAACGCTCGACGAAGTGGCCCACCAGGTCAAGGGCCGCGCCGGTCGTGTGCGGCTGGGCGCGTCCACCGGTGCGTTGGCCTGGCTGCTGCCACAGGCGCTCGAGACCATGGGGCGCGACCATCCAGGAATCGATGTGCAGGTGGCGGTGCTCACCTCGCAAGAGGCCGTGTCGCGCGTGCGGGAGGGCACCCTCGACATCGGTCTGGTGGCGCTGCCGCAGGCAGCGGTCAAGGGCTTGCAGATCGTGCCCTGGCGCCGCGATCCGGTGATCGCATTCGTACCGCGCGCGTGGGCGGTTCCACGTGCGATCACGCCGGCCTGGCTCGCTGCTCGCCCGCTGATCCTCAATGACGCCAGCACTCGGTTGCACCGCCTGACGATGGACTGGTTCGCCGCCGCCGGCGAACAGCCGCAGGCGCGTATCGAGCTGAATTTCAATGACGCCATCAAGAGCCTGGTGGCAGCGGGGTATGGCGCCGCGCTGCTACCACGCGAGCACGGCACGGCAGGATTGGATGAACGCATGGTGGCTTCGCCACTTACGCCGCGACTGTGGCGCGCGCTGGGTCTCGCCTACAGGGTGGGCCATCCAGAGCCGGCCACGCGCTACCTGCTCGAGGCGCTGGCCGCGATCCGGCAACGTTGAGCTGCCGCCTCTATGACCGGAATGCGGTCGAATCTGAATTCCTTGGAACCGATCAGGGGCGCCATGTCACTTTCCGCTTCGGTACGTCGTCTTCGACTAGCTGGGAGAGAGGCCGAGCACCCGCGCGATCGTCGAGTAGAGACGCGACGGATCGACCGGCTTGGGCAGGTGGACGCCGTACCCGGCCTCCTGCGCCTTGACCGCGTCCTCGCCGCGCGCGAAGGCCGTCAGCGCGATCGCGGCGAGATCGCCCTCGGCAGGATCGCGCAGCGCCCGGATCCGTCGCATCAACTCGTAGCCGTCGACGCGCGGCATGCCGATGTCGCTGATCAGCAGGTCCGGGCGGTTCTCGCTCAGCGCGGCGAGCGCTTCGTCGGCGGAACCGGCCGAGCGCACTTGCGCGCCCCAGCTCTCGAGCATGTGAGTCAGCATCTCGCGACCATCGGGTTCGTCGTCGACCACCAGGATCTGCACCCCCGAAAGGTCGGCATCGAGCTCCGCCGGAACGGTGGCCGGGGCGACCGCTTGCTTGGTTGCGGCGGGCACGGCATCGGCCACCGTGGCCGGATGCGTCGGCAACCGTACCGTGAAAGTCGCGCCGCGACCCAGGCCGTCGCTCTGCGCCTCCACCGTGCCCCCGTGCAACTCGACCAGCTGGCGCACGATCGCGAGCCCGAGGCCGAGGCCGCCGTGGGTTCGCGCCTCTGTCGATTCGGCCTGGCGAAAGCGCTCGAAGACGTGGGGCAGGAAGTCGGGCGAGATGCCCGGGCCGTCGTCGCTGACGGTGAGCGTGACCTCGGCAGGAGCTCGTTCGGCGGCGAGCGTGACGTGACCGCCCGGGGACGTGAACTTGATCGCGTTCGAGAGCAAGTTCCAGACGATCTGCTGCAGGCGGCTCGCATCGGCGAGGACCTCGCCGGCCCCGGGGCCATCCAGCTGCCGCAGAGTGATCGAGCGCGCATCGGCGGCAGGTTTGAGCGCCGACACGACGGTCTCGAACACCGCAGCGATCGACACCGGCTGGATGTCGAGGCGCAGGCTGCCCGACGTGATCCGGCTGACGTCGAGCAGCTCTTCGATGAGGCGCGCCTGTGCTCGTGCGTTGCGGTCGATCGTCGCCGCGGCCTTGGCGACGTCGACCGAGCCGGCGGCGCGGCCGAGCAGGTGCGTCCAGCCCAGGATCGCGCTCAGGGGAGTGCGCAGCTCGTGCGAAAGGGTCGCCAGAAACTCGTCCTTCATCCGGCTCGCGCGCTCGGCGGCAAGGCGCGCCTGGCGCTCGGCCGCCAGCAGCGCCTCGCGCTCCTCCTCGAGACGCTTCTGGCGGCTGATGTCGAAGGTGACGCCGTCGAAGCGGATCGGCTGGCCCGCGTCGTCCCGGTAGACGCGGCCCTTGGCGCGGATCCAGCGCCACGCACCCTGTGGCGATACGGTGCGGTACTCGACATCGTAACTGGCACGGCGGCCGATCGCCGCGTCGACCGCGGAACGCACCCGCTCGCGGTCGTCCTCGTGCAGGACCGAATAGAACAGATCGAAGTCGATCTGCGCGTCGGCGGGCAACCAGAAATGCTCCTTGCACTTCGCGTTCCACTCGATCGCATCGAGCGGCCAAGGGCAGTGGAACGTGCCGAGCTCGCCCGCGTCGACGGCGACCTCGAGCGCCTCGTTGGCGCGGATCGCTTCGGCGTTGGCAAGCCGCTCGGCAAGCCGCGCTTTCTCTTGCTCGCCCAGGTGGCGCCGTGTCTGGTACTGGCGGTCGCGGGCGCGCAGTGCCGAGCGCGCGGCGCTGGCAAGTGTTTCCGCGTTCAGGGGCCGCTCGAGCAGCACGACGTTGCCGAGCCTCTCCAGCATGCCGCTGCCGTCGCCTGGCCGACGTCCGGTGCGGCGGGAGACCAGGACGATGAAGGGGAAGTCCGACCATGGCGGCTGCCGCTCGATCCAGCTGCCGAGTGCCTCGAACGGCGGGCCGCTGAACGATTCCTCAGTGACGAACGCCGTTCCCGCGCCGGCGCCCAGCGCGTGGGTCAGCGCCTCGAAGGAGCCGCATATCTCCGCGTGCATCGCTTGCGCGTGCAGCACCTGCGCGATGACCTGGGCGTCGCGACCGCGCGGAGCATGAACGATCACCCGACGCTCGAGCTGCGTCGACGCCTCCGACTTCATGGCGGACGATCGCCCAGCATCTTCGTCACACCCGTGTACTGGACCGCGTCGCCCAGCAAGCCCTCGAATCCGATGATGGGCTCGCCGATGCGCAGCCCGCCCTCGGCGCTGAGCTGGAGCTCGCGGATCGTGCGCTCGTTCTGCGACGTGCGGCTCTTCACGGCGGTGATCGCCGAGCGGACCGCCCCCTGAGCCTCGAAGAAGCGGAACATCAACGTCGCGTCGGCGAGGTAGCTGACGTCGATGTCGGTGCGCACGTCACCGACGCCGCCGTGCTGGCCGACGATCATCATCGTCGTCACCGAACGGTGATTGAGGAACGTCAGCAGCTCGTGCATGTGCAGCAGCAGGAATGTCTGCCCGGGCATCGCCTGGAGATAGGCGTTCAGGCTGTCGATCGCCACGAATGACGAGCCGCTCTCGTTGACCGCGCCGACCACCATCGACGCGAACTCTCCCGGGCTCAGCTCTGCCGGGTCGATCTGCGCCATCTGGCAGGCACCGGAGCGCACGAACGGCTCGATGTCCGTGCCGAGCATCTTGCTGCGCAGGAACAGCGTCGAGAGGCCCTCGTCGAACAGGTAATAGGTGGCGCGTTCGCCTCGTTGCAGCGCCGCGTGCATGCAATGCACGGCGGTTGTCGTCTTGCCGACGCCGGAGGGGCCGATCAGCAGCGTGCTCGTGCCACGCGACAGGCCCCCGCCCAGCATCCGGTCGAGCTCGACAGAGCCGGTGCCGACCTGCTCGTGCGCCACATCGGTGCGATGGCGCGACGCGACCAGCCTGGGGAACACGGCCACCCGTCCGGTGTCGAGCGTGAAATCGTGGAGACCGCCCTGAAACTTCTGGCCGCGCATCTTCACGACGCGGACGCGCCTGGTCTCGGTGCCGTAGTCCTGGATCGCTTGCTCGAGGCTGATCACGCCGTGCGAGATGCTGTGCAGCTGCAGGTCGCGAGGGTCCGACGTCTTGTCGTCGACCAGCAGCACGGTGCACGAGCGGGTCGCGAAGAACTGCTTCAGCGCCAGCACCTGGCGGCGATAGCGAAGCGGGTCCTGCGCCAGCAGGCGCATCTCGGAAAGGCTGTCGAAGACGACGCGCATCGGGGCGTCGCGCTCGACGCGCGCGGTGAGGCTGCGCACGGTCTCGCCGAGCTCGACTTCGGAAGGGTAGAGGATCGACTGCTCGGCGTCGGGGTCGCGGCCACCGTCATCGACGAGTTCGAAGACGTCGATCCCGTCGAGCGACCAATGGTGCGAGCGCACCACGCCCTCCAGCTCTTCGGCCGTCTCCGACAGCGTGATGTAGAGACCGCGCTCGCCGCGTTTTGCGCCGGCGATGAGGAAGCGCAGCGCGAACGTCGTCTTGCCGGTGCCGGGCGTGCCCTCGAGCAGGTAGACGCGGTTGCGCGTCAGCCCGCCGCCGAGGATTGCGTCGAGGCCGTCGACGCCGGTCGAAGCGCGCGCTTCGGTGTCCAATTCCGCGCGATCTCTCCCACGATGGGTCTCGTTGTCCGCCATTTCTTTGATTCCCCAGGGGAATCTAAAGCGTCGGCCGCGGCTGGCGCGTAGGACAACAGCGCTGCAAGGTTTCCGCCGCGCCGACTCAGGTAAGACGCTGCGTCACCGCAGCGTCGGGGCTCATGCGCTCAGTTGGCGGGCACTTGACACGTGAAGTTGGCGCTGTCCTCGATGCTGCCCGTGCCCTTGTAGCGAGCCTGCTTCGGATAGGGGCACAGCGGCCGGGTACGGTTCGGCCAGGCGACATCTGCGGTGGCGCGAGCCGTCGCGACGATGCTGTCGGGGGCGTGGCCGTTCTCGACCCAATCGACGAGCGCGGCCAGGCCATCGAACTTGTCCGTCGCGGGGCCGCCCGAGCAGTGGTTCATTCCGGGGATCAGGAAGAGCCGCGAGAAGCTCGCGGTCGCCGCATCGCCATATCGCGTGACCAATCGGTTCTGGTACGCGATCGTGTCGCGGTACGAGAAGATTGGATCGCTGCCCCCGTGGTAGAAAAGGATCTTGCCGCCGCGCGCGCGAAACGCGTCGAGGTTGTCCGACTTGGCATCGACCACGTCGGAAGCCGACTGCGTGAAAGTCGCGGAGGTGGCGAAGATCTTGGCAGCGTCGGAATCGAGGTTGAAGCCGAGCATGTAGCCGTACAGGTCGGTGGTCTGGGTCGGCGGCGTCGTGAAGAAGTAGGACAGCGCACCGGCGATCAGGGATGTGTTGATGGCGTTGGGCACATCGGTCGCCGACGAGCCGATCTTCCAGACAGACCACCCGCCCGCGCCGACTCCGGCATCGAATCCCCAGTCCGAATAGACCAGCTGACCGTTGGCATTGCGAGCGCCGGCGAACGCGTTGCGCAGCGACGTCACTTGCGCCGGCGACAGGCACGAAGCGTTCTTCGTCCCCGCGCACTGAAGAACCGCCGGGTCGTACTTGCATGCCGGCAGGTTCTGCACCATCCCGTCGGCCACGCCGTCGAGGGCGTCGCACGTGTTGGAGATCGAGGTCGATATCAGCTTCAGATCGGCCGCCGAGAACGCCTTCGACAAGACCGGCCGGCCGTTCACCGCCGGTGCCTGGTCGAGCGCGGCGGCCGCGAACTGCTGGGTCTGGTAGGCCTCGTCGGCCGATGCCTCCGGGACCCGGTACGCCGGCGCGCCTGCGAGCACGCCGTCGAAGTAGTCGGCGAAGCGCTGGCTCATCATCATTCCCTGGCGCCCGCCGTTCGAGCAGCCGACGAAATACGACTTCGCAGCGTCCTTGCCGTAGAACGCGCTGATCACCGCCTTGGCGACAACCGTCGTCTTGTCCATCGAGTTGTAGCCGTTGTCGACCCGAGCCTGTGGGTCCAGCCCGAAGAGAAAGCTGCCGACCGGGCCCGGTTCGTTCAGGTGGCCGGTGTCGGTGAAGACCACCGCATACCCCTGCGACAGGGCGTTCGTCGTATTGCCGCCGCCGGGCAAGGTGCCGAAAGCATCCTGCAGAACGCCGTCGGTGCCACCGCCGCCCTGGAAGAAGAAGCGACCGTTCCAGACTTTCGGGAGGCGCAGGTCGAAGCCAATCGCGTAGCTCTTGCCGTCGGTGCCGGTGCGTTCGTTGATCTTGCCCTGGACGTGGCAGTGGTCAGGGACGGGGATCGTGGGAGGTGTTCCGGAGGCGGCGGACGACGGTGCAACCAGGCCCGCCGACACCGATTGCTTCAGCGTGATGCGGGTCGCGGTCAGCGCGATCTGGTCCACGGCATCGCAGTTCTGCGTGCCGACGGGATAGGTCGGCACGTCGTCGTCGTCGCCCCCGCAGGCATGAAGTGCGCCGAGCGCGGCGATCAGTCCGGTCACGATCCAGAGGCGTCCCGCGGAGAGCTTGTGCATGATTACCTTCGTATGGTCCCGAACGGGAGCGTTCATCTTCTCGCACCGACGGCGGCATGGCAATCGACAGGCCCATAGGTGCTAGATCGGAATCGGGGTTGTACCGAGTGACGCTCCACATCGTCAAGGCTGGAAAAGTTCGCTGACGAGCGTATGTGCACCAGAGCTACGACCCGTTGCGGAACGTTCCTGTCCACCCCCGTCGCCGCGGTCCCCATCTTCACTGCTCTGCTTCCCGCCTTCTTCGGAATGCTGCTACAGGCCTACGCATTCACGGGCGCGATCCGGTGTCACCGGTGCAGTGACTGAAGGCGCATGATGACGCGCGTCGTCGCAACTTCAGGCGAGCGCCTTGGCCAGCGCCGGGGCGTTCTTGGCCGCAGTGGCGTAGATGCTCTCCTGCGGGTTCACGCCGACCGAGGTCGGGAAGACCGAGCCATCGATGACCGACAGGTTCTCGATGGCGCGGTGCCGTCCCCATTCGTCGACCACTGAGGTCCTGGCGTCGCCACCCATCGCGCACCCGCCCATCACGTGCGCCGATCCGCCGAGCATGCGCATCGGGCTCATCGGCGTGCGGTTGATCCAGTCCTTGGCGTCGGCCAGGCTCTTCAGCGGCACGCCATCGATGTGCATCGGCACCACGAACTCGGCGCCGGCGGCGAACTGGATCTCGATGATCTCGAGCATGCTTTTGACCAGGCTGTTCATCAGGTAGTCGTCGATCGGATAATCGACCGTCGCGCCGATGTCACCCGAGATCTCGACGGTGCCGCACTTCTCGTGGTCGTTGTAGCCGTCGCGATGCAGCGCGATGGCGATCTGCAGATACGGGAACTGCTTCATCAGCGCGGCGCTGCTGGCACCGAACCCCTTGTCCACCAGCGCGGCCGTGAACACCGGGAACACCGGCGCCGCTTCCACCTTGTATCCCATTCGTGCGGCGCCGAAGAGCTTGCCCTCGGGAAGCCAGAAGTGATCGGAGTACACGCTCTGCGGCGCGCCGCGAAAGCCCGCCACCTCTTCGGGCATCTTCGCGACGCTCAGCGACACGGGGTGGAGGAAGGTGCGCTTGCCGGTCATGCCGGACGGGTCGGGGACTTTCGATCGCATCAGGAGCGCGGGCGAGCGGATGGCACCCGCCGCGACCACGACATGCCTCGCATTGACGCGGATCCTGCGGCCGGTCGGCTTGTCGCCGAACTTGTCCATGGCCAGCGCCTCGACGCCGCTGGCGCGCTTGCCGTCGTGCACGATCTGCACCGCCTCGGCGCAGGACACCAGCACCGCGCCTTTGTCGAGAGCGCTCGGGATCGTGGTCACCAGCATGCCCTGCTTGGCGTTGATCGGGCAGCCCACGCCGCACAGGCCCGAATTGGCGCAGCCGTTGATGTTGCGCTTGGTCAGGTGCCACTCGTAGCCCAGCTTCTCGCAGCCCTTGGCAATGGTCTGGTTGTTGGCGTTGGGCGGCAGCATCTCCCAGGTGCTGATGTTCAGGCGCTTTTCCACCGCCTCGAAGTGCGGTGCCATCAGGTCGGGCGCACAGCTCTTCAAGCCGTACTTGTCGACCCAATGACGCAAGGTGACGTCGGGCGTGCGAAAGCTCGTCGTCCAGTTGACGGTCGTCCCGCCACCGACGCTGCGACCCTGGAATACGATCAAGCCCTTGTCCTTGGTGCGTTGCTGGCCGCCGTCCATGTAGAGCATCGGGTAGGCCTCGCCCTCGTTCTGCGAGAAGGTCTTGGCGGTGTGGTAGCCGCCCTTTTCCAGCATCACCACGCGCAGCCCGGCATTGGTGAGGGTCTCGGCGGTGTAGCCGCCGCCGGCACCGGTGCCGACGATGACGACGTCGGCTTCGAGCGTGAGGTTCTTGTCGAGAGTCGAGCCGCTGTAGGTCTTGCGTGCGTCCATGGTGTTCGTCCTCGCCTCAGACCTCGGCCCCGGGGCCGTGCAGCAACGGGCCCGGGTAGCCGACCTGCTCCCAGGTGTCGCTGTTCGAGTAGTAGCTGCCGGCGACCATGTCGCGCAGGCTCATGTAGATCACCCGGCGCAGCTGCAGCGACGAGTGGCGCAGATCGGTGAGCATGCGTGAGACGTCGTCGCGAGTCGCGTCGGCCCAGCCGGTCCATTGGCCGATGAGCAGGGCGCGCGTCGGCGCGGCGCCCAGCATCGCGAACAGGTCCTGCACTTCCTTCTGCAGATAGGCCGGCAGCCCGGCAACGGCCTGGTCCGCGGTGGCCACTACGTTGGCAATGGCCGCAGCACGCTGCGCCGCCTCGCTCGGCAGCGCGCCATCGAGGATGGCATCGGCCAGCTTGGCGAGCATCGTCTGGCCCGCTGCATCGAGCTTCACGCCGGTGCTGAGCACGGCCGTCGCGCCCCTGTCGGTCAGATAGCCGGCGAGCCAGCCGCCGGCGCCGATTGCCGCCACCGCCACGGCGCCGGTCTTCAGGAACGATCGGCGACCTGGCCGAGCCTGAACGCTTCTGCTGGACATGATGGGTCTCCTGCTGGGTCAAGGCGCCGCGGCTCGGGCCACGTGCCCCCAGGACTTCAGTGCGACGGTGCCTGTGTCGACGGCGTGCCGCCTGCTGCCGCCGCGAGCGCCGGATCGGAATCCCCGAGATAGAACTTGAACACCAGCCGCTGCACCAGGTTGCCGTAGGGCGGATAGAACAGCCCCATCGGGAACCAGCGGAAGCGCTTGAACGTGCCCTTGGCGTGCGACAGCTCGCGAAATCCTTCCTCGCCGTGGTAGGTGCCCATGCCGGAGTTGCCAACGCCTCCGAACGGCAGGTCGTGGTTGAACACATGCCAGCCCCAGTCGTCGATCGACACACCGCCCGAATGAGTGCGCGTCAACAACTGGTCGAGCTCGGCCGCGCCGAACCCGAACGGATACATCGCGAGCGGTCGCGGCCGGGCGGTGATGTAGTCGATGGCCTGTTCGACGGTGTCGTAGGGGATGACCGGCAGGATCGGGCCGAACAGCTCTTCCCGGGCGATGCGCATGTCGTCGGTCACGCCGGTCACCACATGCAGCGGGATGCGCCGTCCCGGGCCACTGTCGCCGCAGGACGTGACCTTGGCTCCCTTCGCGGTCGCCTCGGCGAGCAGGTCGCGAATGCGTTGCGCATGCGGCTCCGAGGTGATGCTGGTGTATTCGTGGTTGCCCTGCACCGTGGGGTAGAACCTGCGAAACGACTCCTGCACGGCGCTGGCAAACGCATCGACCTGGCCGCGCGGCACCAACGCATAGTCGGGCGAGACGCAGATCTGGCCGCTGTTGAACGCCTTGCCATGGGCGATGCGTTCAGCGGCCGCGGCGAGCGGCCCCGCCGCCGAGACCAGCGCCGGCGACTTGCCGCCGAGCTCCAGCGTCACCGGCGTCAGGTTCTGCGACGCCGCGCGCATGATGTGATGCCCCACCGCCGGCGAGCCGGTGAAGACGATGTGGTTGAAGGGCAGTTGCGAAAACGCCTGCGCCTGTGCCACCTCACCGCCGAACACCGCGATCTCGTCTTCGGCGAACCCCTCGGCCAGCATCTTCGCCAGCAGCTCGGTCGAGCGCGGTGACAGCTCGGACATCTTGATCATCACGCGGTTGCCTGCTGCCAGCGCCGCGACCAGCGGGCCGACCGACAAATACAACGGGAAGTTCCACGCGCCGATGACGCCGACCACACCCTTGGGCTGGTAGTTGACGCGCGCACTGTTGCCGAGGAACAGGAGCTCGGTCGAACGCCTGCGCGGCTTCATCCAGCCGCGCAGCGCATGGAGCGCGTGGTTGATCTCGAGCACCGGGCCAAGCACCTCGGCCAGCTTGGTCTCGGCCGGCGCGCGGCCGCCGAAATCTGCGCTTACCGCGGCGACGATCGGATCCTGGTAGCGCTGCAGGAGGGACCGCAGCGTCTTCAGCTTGGCCTTGCGCTCTGCCAGCGTCGGGAAGGGATGCGACCGGAACGCCTCGCGCTGGCGCTCGAACACATCCTGCATGCGTTGAATGATCGGATCCATTTTGGTTTCCTCGGAAAGGGCCGAAGGCAGCGGCGCGGCAGCGCCGGTCTCGGCCGAGACGCGCGACGCGATGCGCTCGGCGATGAATGTGCTGATCTCGGCCAGCGACTCGCGCGCCTCGGGGAGCATTGCGATCAGCTGGAACACGTGCGGCACGTCGGGCCACGCCCTGACCTCGGCTTCGCCGCCGCAGGCCTGCGCACGCTCCGCCGCTCGGAGCGAGTCGTCGAGCAGCATCTCGCTGCTCGACACATGGAACAGCAGCGGCGGCAGCCCGGCCCAGTTGCCGAAGAGGGGCGACGCGCCCGGGTCGTCGGCTGCGGTGTCGGCCAGGTAGGTCTTCTGCACCAGACCGAGCGCCGGCCGGCTGAACAGCACGTCGCTGGCTTCGTTGAGCCGCACCGAACGGCCGCTGCCGGTGAGATCGGTGGCCGGCGACAGCAGCGCCGCGCAGGCCGGGAGAGGCAGGCCCTGGTCGCGCGCGCGCATCAGAACCGCCAACGCAAGGTTGCCGCCCGCCGAGTCGCCGGCGATGACCAGACGCGCCGGCGGAAAGCCCGCATCGAGCAACCAGCGATAGCAAGCAAAGCAGTCGTCCAGTCCCGCCGGGTAGCGATGCTCGGGCGCCAGCCGGTAGTCAGGCACGAGCACGCGCAGGCCGGTGGCTTCCGCCAGCCGCTGTGCCAGCTGCCGGTAGGCGTTCGGCAGGTGAACGCAGAATGCGCCGCCGTGCAGATACAGCAGCACGCCGCGCGCGGCCGCTGCGTCCGCGCCGATCCATTCCGAAGCCACGCCATGGGCCGCCACCGGCACTGCGGCGACCGTGCCGTTCAGGCGCGTCAACCAGTGTTCGGCGGCGGCTGTCTTGCCGCGCAGCTGCTCGACCGTTACCGGCTTGTCCCACAGGCGCTTGACTGCGAGGCGCAGGCCGGCGTTGACGAGTTGTCGGGTGATCATGCGAGCGCCGCCTCCGCGGGCGGGATGTGGCTCATCGCGTGTTCGGCGATGGCGGTGATCGTCAGCGACGGATTGACTCCCGGGTTCGCCGGCATCGCCGCGCCGTCGCAGACCAGCAGGTTGCGGTAGCCGAAGACGCGGTTGTGCCGGTCGACCACGCCGCTCTTGGCATCCTTGCCGATGACCGCGCCGCCGAGGATGTGCGCCGTCGATGGAATGTTGGCCGTCGCCTCGAGCACCATGCTCTGCGCGATGCCGCCGGTGTGCTGGGCCAGCCACTCGGCCGCCTCGTTGGCGACCGGGATGAAGGTCGGGTTGGGCTTGTCCGGATCCTGTTCCGTGCGCAGGCCGATGCCGCCGAACCAGCCCCGCTTGGTTCGAAACGCGATCGCGTTGTCCAGCGTCTGCATGACCAGGAAGATGACCGTGCGCCGCCCCCAGCCGAACGGCCACAGCACCTTCGCGAAGCGCAGCGGGTGACGCGCGATGCTGCCGAGCAGGCGCAGCGGCCGCGTCAGCGCCGTGCCGGCGCCGGTGATCAAGGTGAACTGGGTCGACATGAAGTCGCCCTTGGCGCCGTAGGTGACGAACTCGATGTGCGTGTCGGCCCGTGGATGGATGCTCGCGCTGATCGCCACATCGTTGGCCGGGTTCAGCTTGTCGTCCGGCAGGGTCACCGCGAGGATCGACTCGCTGTTGGTGCGCACCAGCTCGCCGAGGTGGTCGCTGATGCCGGGCAGCGAGCCGCCGTGCTTGCACTTGGCCAGCAGGCGGTTGGTGCCCAGCGCGCCGGCCGACACGACCACGCCGCGGCTGGTGAAGCTGTGCCGCTGCTTGCGCAACCACGCGCCCGGCCGCTCGGTCGTGACGCGGTAGCCGTCGCTGCCATCGGCGGCGCCGAGCGGGCGGATGTCGACGACCTCGTGCTCGGGCAGCACCTGGGCGCCGGCCTTCTCGGCGAACCACAGGTAGTTCTTGAGCAGCGTGTTCTTGGCGCCGACACGACAGCCGACCATGCACGCGCCGCAGCGAGTGCACCCGGTGCGCGGCGGCCCGCTGCCGCCGAAGTAGGGGTCCGCGACCTCTTGGCCCGGCGTTCCGAAATAAATGCCGACCGGCGTGCGCCGGAAGGTGTCTTCAACTCCGAAGTGCCCCGCCACCTGCTTCAGCAATGCCTGGCCGTCACTGTCGAAAGGAACGGTATTGACGCCGAGCATGCGCTCCGCGGTGTCGTAGTGCGGCTTGAGCGCGACCGCCCAGTCCTCGAGCCCGCGCCATTGCGGGTTGACGAAGAACTCCGGCGCGCCGCGGTACAGGGTGCAGGCGTAGACCACGCTGCCGCCGCCGACTGCCGAGCCGCTGGCGATGAACACGTCCTTGAACGGCGTCAGTCGCAGGATGCCGCGCAGGCCCAGCGCCGGCGCCCACATGAAGCGGCGCAGATTCCAGGTGGTGGCCGCAAAGTCCTCGTCGCGGTAGCGACGGCCGCATTCGAGCACTGCGACGCGATAGCCCTTCTCGCTCAGCCGCAGCGCCGAGACGCTGCCGCCGAAGCCGGAGCCGACGATCAGCCAGTCGTAGTCGAAGGTGGTGCCGGCCGACATGCTGCCCCCGTCGTGTCGAGGCGATCGGCTCGCGTCAGGTCACGTCGCGCAGCTCGCGGCGCAGGATCTTGCCGACGGTCGACTTGGGCAGTGCGTCGACGAAGCGCACGATCTTGGGCACCTTGTAGCCCGTCAGCTCCTTGCGGCAGAAGGTCACCACGTCGGCTTCGACGAGCGAGGCACCGGGCGCCTTGACGACGAAGAGCTTCACCGCCTCGCCTGACTTCTCGTCGGCAACGCCGACGCAGGCACACTCGGATACGCCGGGGCAGCCGGTGGCGACTGCCTCGATCTCGTTCGGGAAGACGTTGAAGCCCGAGACGATGATCATGTCCTTCTTGCGGTCGACGATCTTCAGGAAGCCCTTGTCGTCGTACATGCCGACGTCGCCGGTGCGGAAGTAGCCGTCCTTCGTGAACGCTGCGGCGTTGGCCTCGGGCTTCTCCCAGTACCCGCTCATCACCTGGGGCCCTTTGGCGACGATCTCGCCGGATTCGCCGATGGCCACTTCCTTGCCGTCGTCGTCGAGCAGCTTGATGTCGGTCGACGGCACCGGCAGCCCCGTGGTGCCGGTGAACTGCTGCACCGATTCCGGGTTGAAGCTGAGGACCGGGCTGGTTTCCGACAGTCCGTAGCCTTCGCGGATGAACGTCCCCGTCATGGCCAGCCACCTGTCCGAGACGGCACCCACCACGGCAGCGCCGCCGCCGCCGGCGAGCTTCAGGTTCGACCAGTCGATCTCCTTGCTGCGCGGGTGTGCCACGAGCCCGGCATACAGCGTGTTGACACCCATGAAGACACTCGGCCGCGCCTGCTTCATGGTGTCGATGAAGCTGTCGAAGTCGCGCGGGTTCGGCACCAGCCAGTTGTCGGCGCCGACCGAGAAGTAGGTGATGAAATTCACCATCAGCGCGAAGATGTGGTACAGCGGGATGGCAGTGACGATCACCTCCTGGCCGGGGCGCAACGCGTCGGGCATGAACGCCTTGAACTGCTCGACGTTGGCGACCAGGTTGCGATGCGAGAGCGCCGCGCCCTTCGAGAGGCCGGTGGTGCCGCCGGTGTATTGCAGGAACAGCAGATCCTCGCCGCCGAGCTCGACCTTCTCGAAGGGCAGCGTGGCGCCTGCGATCAGCGCGTCGGCCAGGCTGACCACGCCGCCCAGGCGTGGATCAGCCGGCGGGCTGGGGATCTGCACGCCGCTGCCGTCGCCGACGCCGGTGACGATGACCGTCTTCACCTTGGTCTTCGCGATGACCTCGGCCACGGTGCCAGATACGCCGCTGAAGACGACGATCGTGTGGACGCCGGAGTCGTTGAGCTGGTGCTCGAGCTCGCGCGGTGTGTAGAGCGGGTTGACGTTCACCTGCACCCCGCCGGCGCGCGCGATGCCGAGGAAGGCGATCGGAAAAGCCAGCAGGTTCGGCGCCATCACCGCGATGCGATCGCCTTTCCTCACCCCGAGCTTGCTCTGCAGGTAGGCGGCGAAGTCGCGCGACAGCTTGTCGACCTGGGCGTAGCTCAGCGTCTGGCCAGCACCTCGGAACGCCGGCTTGTCGGCGAAGCGAACCATCGCCTGCTCCATCAGGTCGACCACCGAGCGATAGGCCTCGGGGTTGATCTCCTTGGGGATGCTGCCGTAGCTGGCATGCCAGTGTCTTGTGCTCATCGTCGTCTCCTTGGCAGGTGGGTGGATGTCACTTCTGCAGCAGCCGCTGCACTTCGTCGACGTTTTCCGCGACCCGCCGGCGCACCAGCTCGAAGGCTTCTCGCTGCGAATTCGCTGCCAGGTCGGCGAGTTCGCGCACGTCGTTGAGGGCCAGCTTCAAGCCTGCGAGAGCCAGGTCGTCGAGATTGCGCACGCTCTTGCCGACGCCGACCGTGGCGACGACCTTGCCCACCGTCTGCAGCTCGGTCACGGCTTCCATGATCTGCGCGGTCTGGCGGCGCACGACTTCCTGCAGTCCGGCGTAGGAGCGGCGGTTGGCGGCAACGATGGCTTCGAGGTCCTTGCGCCAGCCTTGCACCAGACGGCCGGCCAGACCCGCCACTTGGAGCTTGCTCAGGCGCGACACCAGGTCGCGCAGCGAGGCGGCATCCGCGGCCGAGGTCTTCGCCGGCGGGGTGGCCGCAGACCTCGAGGTAGTCTTCTTCGCTTTCGGCTTTCGCGCGGCCGTCTTGCGGGCAGGGCGCTTGGTCGCGAGAGATGTTCGAGTGGCCATCGTCGGGCTCCTTCTGGCGATTCGCTCAGGACCGTGCCGTCTTCGACGCGCGGTCGGCGGGCGGCGTGGCGCGGAATTTCACTGCCATGTCGAAGGCGGTCTTGGTGAATCCCAGCACATCGGAGAACTCGTCGTCGCCGAGCTTGCGCGCCGCGTCGCTGCCCCGGTACAGGTTCGCGAGCTCGCGCTCGCGTCCTGCCAGGGCGACCAGGGCGCCGATGCCCAACTGGTCGAGTGCCTTCCACAGCGTCGGGTTGTAGGAACGCGCCAGCTTCATCGCGAAGGGCACCGGATCGCGTCGTCCGAGAACGCCGGCCAGGCGCAGCACGACTTCCATCGGCAGCGCGGCCTTGCCGTCTTCGGCCTGCTGCAATAGCCCCGCGTCGTCGAGGTCGATGGCCTGGCCCAGCTCCTTGAGCGTCAGGCCGGCAGCTTCGCGCGCCTGCCGCAACATCGACGCCGCCTTCTCGAGCGACTTCTGCTGACCTGGCTCGCCAGCGCGCGACTTGGCCAGGTTCAGCGACAGCTCGCCGGCGCTGCCGGCGATGCCGAGCACGTTGTCGGTCCAGCGGCGCAGGTCCTGCGCCACCTTGAGCAGCGGCACGATTCCCATCAGGCCGGCAGCCGAGGGCGTGCCGGGCGCCTTGGCCACGGCAGCACGCGCCGTGTTGCCGCTGCGCCGTCTACCAGTCGTTGCCATGTCTTGTCTCCCCGCTGCGGCTTGCGCCCATCGCACGGCCCGTCACGGGGTGACGATGTTGAAGACGGATCGAAGTCCACGATGTTGCGCGAGCGCGGGTGCGCTCGCCACCAGCGCGGCAGAAAGCAGCGTCGTGATCGTCGTTCTTTTCATGTGTCGTCTCCGTCGTGATTCCTGCCGTTTCGAACCGCTCAGGCCGACGCCCGGCTCGCCTGGCGTGATGCCGCCGATTTGCGCGCCGCTGGCCGCTTGGAGGCACCGCTGCGCGCGCGGGCGCGCTTCTTCGCGACTTGCCTCTTGGCAGAGGCGCGCCGCGGCTTCGCACTCGCGACCGATGCGTCGGCCGGCGGGCTGCTCAGCGCGGCGACCAGTTCGGCATAAGCCTGCTCGGTGTAGCGCGCCAGCTCGTCGATGTGCGGCACGGCCTCGGGCATTGCCAGGAAGCCGGTGATGCCGCAACACATCACGGCCATCAGCGACAGGATCATCGGCTTGCTTTCTGGTAAGTGGGGCCGCCGGCCATCAGGGGACGGATCCGTGCCATGGGCCGGAGGGGCATCGTTCCGGTCGCGACCTGCCCCGT
>Ga0207691_10002593_pt1 | contig 17666 bp, 14 predicted proteins | sample KBSM13metaG_FD_184327 | JGI IMG/M metagenome (GOLD analysis project Ga0207691, IMG submission 184327) | Miscanthus rhizosphere microbial communities from Kellogg Biological Station, Michigan, USA - KBS M1-3 metaG (SPAdes) (version 2) | ecosystem: Host-associated > Plants > Roots > Rhizosphere >... | reverse complement strand
GAGGATCAGGTGCGGGCGGAAGCGGACGGCGTTGGCGCCCGACGCGAGCCCCATGAGCCCGTTCTCGAGGCAGGCGGCCAGCGTGCGGTCGCGCATGGCCTTGTCCGGCAGGTCGAACGCGATGAACAGGCCGCGGCCGCGAACGTTGGTCATGACGCCCGGGAATTCCGTCGCGAGCTCGGCGAGGCGCGACTGGAGGTATTCGCCGACGACGCGGGCGTTCTCGATCAGGTTCTCCTGGGCGATGATCTCGAAGTACTTCGCCGAGCGGATCATGTCGACGAGGTTCCCGCCCCACGTGGAGTTGATGCGGGAAGACACCTTGAAGACGTTGTCCGGCACGTCGTCGATCCGGTGGTTCGACGCGAAGCCGCAGACCTGCGTTTTCTTTCCAAAGGCGAACATGTCCGGCTCGACGCCCATCTGCTGCCAGCACCACATCGAGCCGGTCAGGCCCACGCCCGTCTGCACCTCGTCGAAGATCAGCAGGAACTCGAGCTCGTCGGCAAGCGCGCGCAGGCGGCGGAAAAGCTCGGGGCGGAAGTGGTTGTCGCCGCCTTCGCCCTGGATCGGCTCGAGGATGAGCGCGGCGATCTCGTCGGGCCGCGCCGCGCAGAAGGCCCGGATCTCTTTCTCCACGGCTTCCTCGGCCGCCGCGACCTCGCGCACGACCTGCTCGGTCACCGGGAAGGAAAGCCTCGGACAGCTCAACCGCGGCCAGTCGAACTTCGGGAAGTACTGCGTCTTGCGCGGGTCGGCCGTGTTCGTCATCGACAGGGAGTAGCCGGACCGGCCGTGAAACGCGTTCTGGAAATGGAGGATCTGCGTTCCCTTCTCGCCCTTGCCCCGGGCCAGGTTCTTGCGGATCTTCCAGTCGAACGCGGTCTTGAGTGTGTTCTCGATCGCGAGCGTTCCGCCCTCGACGAAAAACATGTGATCGCTGTGGCTCTTGGGCACGGCCAGGTCCGAGAAGGTCTCGACGAATCGGGCGAAATGCTCGGTGTAGATGTCGCTCGTCGAGGGCTTCGTGAGGGCCGCTTCCATGAGGGCTTCGCGGAACTCGGGGTCCTGCATCTTCGGGTGGTTGTAGCCGACCGGGATCGTCGCGAAACAGGAGAAGAAATCGAGGATCGGCCGGTCGCTTCGGGCGTCGTAGAGGTAGGAGCCGCGGCTCCGCTCCATGTCCATCACGACGTGGTACCCGTCCACGAGGATGTGGCGCGAGAGGACGTCGAGCACGTTCTTCGGCGAGAGTTGCTCGCGGGTCAGGGTCGGCATGGGTGAGCTCCTCGAAGGCGCAAAAAGGGCGAAAAACCGGGTCGGAGAAGGAAAGCTAGCAGGTGGCGACGCATCCCGTCAATCCGACCACCGAAGGCAAACCCCCGGCAGTAGGACACGCTGTCCGAAGGACAGCGGGAACCAGGGGCGGACGGCCCCGGTGTGGGGGGACAGGCCCGGGTAGGGTCAGCCGAGAATGGCCGGAATCCGGGCGTCCTCGAGGCTCGCCGCGGTGCAGCGGTCCTTGCCGTGCTCCTTGGCCCGGTAGAGAGCCGTGTCCGCCGCGCGGAGGAGCTCGTTCTTCTGCTGCTCGACCGAAGCGCCCGGAGTGGCGTGAGACCGGATCGACGAGAGGCCGAGCGACGCCGTGATGACGCCGTGCAGGTTGAGCGCCGGCTCGTTGAAACCATAGGGCCGGAACAGGAACGTCGCGTTGCGGATCGCGCTGCGGATGGCTTCGGCGGCCTCGAGTCCCTCCTGGAGGTTGTGGCCCGGGAGGATCAGCACGAACTCGTCCCCTCCGTAGCGCGTCAGGGTTGCCCGCTCGTCGGTCACGGTGCGTCGGAGGATGTAGCCGACCTCCCGGAGCACCTGGCTTCCCGCGAGGTGGCCGTGGCGGTCGTTGACCGACTTGAGATTGTCGAGGTCCAGAAAGAGCACGGAGAGGTCGCCTCCGTCGCGCGAGATCCGCGAGAGCTCCTGCGTCAGGCGGAGGTGGAGATAACGCTCGTTGTAGAGACCGGTCAGCCCGTCGCGCTTGGCGACCTCGTAGGCCCGGCGCGCATCGAGCAGGTTCTGGATCGAGATCGAGGCGTAGTCGGCGAAGATCTCGAGGAGACGTCGGTCCTTCTCGCGGAATCCTCCGGGGCCGGCACGGTTCACGAGCTCGAGCACACCGCAGACCGAAGACTCGATCCGCACCGGCACGCACAGAACGGACTTCGTCGAGAACCCGTCGCTCAGATCGAGCGTGGGATAGAAGAAGGGATCGTCGACGACGTCGTCCGTCATGTACGCGACGCCGGTCGCATAGACGTGGCCGACGATGCCGACGCGCGCATTCATGCGCTTGCCCAGCCGGGCTTCGCCGTGCGCTCCGAAGGTGGCGATGAAGACCAGCTCGTTCTCGAGCCGGTCGTCGGAGTTTTTGGTCATCGGATCGTCGAGAAGGATCGATCCGGCCTCGGACGGCACGAATTCGTTCGCCTTCTGGAGGATCTCGCGCAGGAATCGGTCGATCTCGATCTCGCCCGTGTAGGCGTAGTACGCCTTGTGCCGCTCGAGAAAGTTTTCGAGTCGGCGATTCTCCAGCGTATTGACCTGCAGAGCACCCATCTTGATCGAAAAAATTCTACCATCTGATAGCCTCGTTCGCCGTGTCCGGGAGCGCGCCGATGCCACTACAGCATGAGCGATGAGCGGTGAGAGGCAGCCCTGAGCGACAAGAGGCAGCCCCGAGCGACAAGAGGCAGCCCTGAGCGATAAGAGGCAGCCCTGAGCGGTGAGAAACAGCCCGGCACGGCGCGGCCGCGGATTCCGGCCCGCAAGCGCTGGGGGCAGCACTTCCTGGCGAGCCCCGAGACCGCTCGCCGCATCGTCGAAGCGGCTCACGTCGGTCCGGAAGACTGCGTGCTCGAGGTCGGCCCCGGAGACGGCGCGCTCACGCGAGTCCTCGCCGTGATGGCGCGCACCATCGCGGCCGTCGAAATCGACCCGCTCCGGGCCGAAAAGCTGGCCGCGGAATACGCGGCGGAGCCGCGGGTCCGGGTCTTTCAGGGCGACGTTCTGCGCCGACCCATCGCGAGCTGGCTCGACGCCGCGGGCTGCACGGGCGACGCTCTCCTCGTGGCGAACCTTCCTTACAACGCCGCGACGCCGATCGTGTTCGCGGCTCTCGAGTCGGGAGGTCGGATCCGGCGCGCGGTCGTGACGGTCCAGCGCGAGGTCGCGCGCCGCTTCGTCGCACGGCCCGGAGTGGAAGGCTATGGCTACCTGTCGGTCCGCGCGGCCGCTCTCGCCGAGGGACGCGTCCTCTTCGATTTGCCCCCCGGAGTCTTCCGTCCGCGGCCGAAGGTGACGTCGAGCGTCCTCGAGCTCACGCCGCGAGAAGGAAAGGCCCCGCCCGATCAGGTCCGTCGCGCGCTGACGCTCGCCTCGCTCGGCTTCAACGCGCGACGCAAGACGCTCGCGAACGCGCTCTCGTCGGCGGCGCCGCGGTCCCGATGGGAAGCGGCTTTGTCAGAGCTCGGGAAGTCGCCCCTCGCCCGGGCGGAGGAGCTGTCCCTCGACGATTTCCTCTTCCTCGCCCGGGGCTGGAGCCCCGAGCGTTGAGCGCGGCGGTGGAGGCCGCGCCAAAGGGCGCGCTCGAGATCGTCCCTCTGGGCGGTGTCGGCGAGTTCGGAAAAAACGTTCTCTGGCTGCGGTGCGAAGGCGCGAGCATCCTCGTCGACGTCGGCGTGTCGTTTCCGGACGAGACGTTCCCGGGCGTCGATCGCATCGCGCCGGACTTCGCGGCGATCACGGGCGAGCGGATCGAGGGCGTCTTCCTGACGCACGGCCATGAAGACCACATCGGCGCCCTCCCGTATCTGCGCGAATGGTGCGACGCCCCCGTGTACGGCCTCCCGTTCACGCTCGCGATGGCGCGCCGGCGGCTCGAGGAAGCCGCCCTCCCGCCGGCCGCTCTCGTCGAGGCCCGCGGCCGCGAGACGATCGTGGCCGGTCCCTTCCGCGTGACCTTCTTCCGCGTCTCTCATTCGGTGCCGGATTCGGCGGCCGTTCTCATCGAAGCGGGCGGCGCGCGCGTCGTCCACTCCGGCGATTTCAAGCTCGACGACGATCCGCCCGACGGCGAGACGACCGACCGCGAAGGGATCGCGGCCGCCGTGGGAACGGGCGTCGATCTCGTCCTCGTCGATTCGACCAACGCCGAGAGGCCCGGCCACTCTCTCTCCGAGCGGGCCGCCGGCGACGGTCTCCGGGCGGCCATGCAGGGCGCCCGCGGGCGCGTGATCCTCACGACGTTCTCGAGCCACGTCTCCCGTCTCTCCCAGGGAATCGAGGCCGGCCTGTCGGCGGGGCGCCGCGTCGCGATGCTCGGACGCAGCATGCGAGCGGTGGCCGAGATCGCCGAGCGCTTCGGCCGCCTGAGACTCCCGATGGGCTCGCGTCTCGGGGCCGCGGATCTGCGGCGGACGACTCCCGAGCGTCTCCTCTGTCTGACGTCGGGAAGCCAGGGGGAGCCCGGCTCCGCCCTCTATCGCCTGGCGCTGGGCGAGCACACCGATCTGGAGCTTTCGGAGGGGGACCTCGTCCTGCTCTCGGCGCGCACGATCCCGGGCCACGAGCGCTCGGTGAACCGCATGTGCGACCACCTCGTGCGTCGCGGGGCGCGAATCATCCGCGAGTCCGAACCGCCGATCCACGTCTCCGGCCATGCCCACGCCGGCGAGATCGCCGAGTGGTTGAAGCTCACTCGCCCGCGCGCCGTCCTTCCGGTGCACGGCGACCGGCGGATGCTCGTCGCGGCCGCGGAGGTCGCGCGCGCGGAGGGCCTGTCCGGCGATCGCGTCCCGCTTCTGGACAACGGCGACCGGCTCGTTCTCGAGAGCCGCCGGCTGCGAGTCGAGCCCGGCGCCGTGCGCTGCGGCACGGTCTTCCTCGACGATCGGACCGAGGCGGTGGACCCGGACATCGTGCGCGAGCGTCGGCATCTGGCAGCCGAAGGCGTCGTCGTCGTGCTCGTGCGGGGCGATGAGGTCGATGTCGTTTCGCGTGGAGTCGCGGCCGACGACGGGGCGCTCTCGGAAGAGGTCTCGCGCGCGGCTCGAGGCGTGCTCGGCCGCGCGACCAGCGAAGAGCGCAACGACTCGGAATGGCTGCGCGCGGAGATCGTGCTCGCCGCCCGCCGGGCCTGTCGCCGCTCGCTCGGGCTGCGACCGGTGATCGTGCCGGTCCTCCTTTGAGCCGGCGGCGTTGAGAACGTCTTGTTGAGAAGGGCCGAGGCGTTTCTCGCCGCGGCGGTGGTTCTGCGGATGGCGTTTCACGCGGTCTCCCTGCCCGCGTTCGAGGGACCCGACGAGCCGCAGCATCTGGCGCGCATCCGGGACTTCGCGCGCCAGCCGTGGTCGGTTGCTTTCGAGGGGAAGTGGGTCGACGCGGACATCGTCGGCTCCGTGCTGGCGCACCCGTGTCCCCTCCCGGAGACCGGCTGTCCGTCCTACGGGTCCATGCCCGGTCGTTTCAACATCCTTCGGGCGCCCGCGGCGCCGCCGCCGTCCGCGGCGCCGATTCCGAACGAAGAATCCAAGCAGCCGCCGCTCTTCTATCTGGCCGCGGGACTTCCGTTGAGGCTGCTCGGCCTCCGCCCGGATCCCTCTGCGGCGCTTCTCTACGCCCGGCTCTTCTCGGTTGCGTTGATCGCGATCGCGCTCTGCGGTCCTCTGCGTCGAATCTTCGGGGGTCATCCGGCCGCCGCCGTCGCCGGACTGATCGCCCTGCTCTCCCCGGGCGCCGCGGAAGCCTTCGCGCGGTGCTCCAACGACGCGGCCGTGTTTCTCTGGGCCGCCACGGTGATCGCGGCCCTCGACCGGCGTCCCGGCCCGCTGAAGATGGCGATTCTGCTCGCGGTGGGGCCGCTGCTCAAGCTGACGGCTCTCCCGATCGCGGCCTTCGCCGTCGCGGCCTTGTGGCTCGAAGGACGGCAGGTGGCGGCGGCTGCGGGCGGGGCCGCGTCGGCGCTCGTGTTTCCGGTCCAGGCGGTTCGAGGCTGGATCGGGAGCGGAGCGCTCGAGCTGCAGCGCCAACGGCCCGCCATCGCGGAGACGTTCGGCGGATGGCTCGCGGGCTTCGCCCAGACCGCCTACACGCTCGTCAAGGCGCCCTTCTGGGCCATGGGCTGGTCTCTCCTCCGTCCGCCCGGTCCTCTCCTCGCCGTCCACCTCGGACTCCTGCTGTCCTTCGCTCTCGCCTTGCGGATCTCGCCGCGGCCGCGGAGATTGCCCGCGCACGCGCTCGCCGCCGTCGTCGCGGCGGCCGGGACCGTGGTGTTCGCCGTCGCGACGCGCCGATACTTCGGCGCGTGGGGCGGCGTGACCGGATGGTACGTTTGGGATTGGAGCCCGTGGCTCGCCGTCGCGGCGCTCGATGTCGCCGTCATCGCACGGCGCTTCGTCCGCCCGCTGCTCGTCGCGGAAACCGGCTTCGTTCTCGCGGCCAACGTCGTGTGGTTCGTCTTCGCGTCATCGGCGTATGGCGGGTGATAGCGTGCGCCAGCGATGACGTGGCTCCAGGCGGCGCTGCTCGGATTGATCCAGGGATTGACGGAGTTCATCCCGGTCTCTTCCGACGGGCATCTTTCCGCGGCCGAGATGCTGATACCGAGCTTCGGCCAGGTCGGGCTGCTCTTCGACGTCATGGTCCACGTCGGCACGCTGACGGCGATCGTCATCTACTACCGGGCGCTCCTCGCGGAAGAGGCGTCCGGTCTCGTCGCGTCCGACCCGGAGAAGAAGCGGCGGGCGTGGCGGCTCGTGGCGCTCCTTCTGGTGGCGACGGTTCCGACCGGGATCATCGGCCTTCTCCTCAAGCCCTCCGTCGAGACCACGAAGGTCGACCCCCGTTTCGTGGGCGCCATGGAGATCCTGACCGGGCTCTATCTCTTGCTGTCGGTGTTGCGCCGGGACGGCCGCAAGGACCGCGACACGATGCCGTATCTCGACGCGGCGTTGATCGGCGTGGCGCAGGGGTTCGCGGTGCTGCCGGGGTTGTCGCGCTCGGCGTCGACGATCGCCGTGGGGCTGCTGTTGGGCCTCGCGGCGCGGTGGGCGGCCGACTTCACGTTTCTTCTGGCGATTCCGGCCATCGTCGGCGCGGCCGGGCTCGAGATCGTCTCGGCGCTCCGGCACCAGGGGCCGGCGTTCTTCCATACGCCGGACTTCGGCAAGTACCTGCTCGGCGCCGCCATTGCGGGCATCACGGGCTATTTCACGATCGGCGTCCTCATCCGGCTGGTCTCGACCCGGAAGGTTCATCTGTTTGCGATTTACTGCTTCCTCTTCGGTCTCGTACTGATCCTGTTCTTCCCTCGAAGATAGTCAGCGGGAGCCGCGGGTCCCGGCGTCCGCGCGGCGCGCGTGGCGGCTGCCGAGCCGGATCGCGACGTAGACGAGGATGCAGCAGAGAAAATCGATCGCGAGCCCGGCGTCGAAGCGGTAGGGCTGGTTCTGGAGGGCCGGCGGCAGGCCGGGATGCAGGACCCAGAAGTAGATGGCGTTTCCGACGAGGACCGCGACCGCGTACTCGATCCAACGGCGCTTCGTCACGGCGAGGAATCTATCGCGGCCGATCCGTCAGGGCGGAGAGGCGCGCACGCGTGATCTCGAGCTGACGGCGGGAATGGGCGAGCCCGTCCGCGAGCCCCTGGCGCTCCCGGATCGCGATGGCCTCCTCGAGGGCCGCCGCCCCGTCCGCCAGGTGGTCGGCGGAGCGCTCCGGGTCGAGCTCGGCCCGTCGCCGCAGCGCGAGCCCCAGGTTGTGCAGCGTGACGCCGCGCGCAATCTCATGGTCGGACGTGCGCCAGGCGAGCGCGCGTTCGAAGAGCACGACGGCCTCGGCGAGCTCGGTCTCGGATTCGCCCAGGTTGGAGAGCGCGGTGGCGAGGTTGTGCAGGGCCCGCGCGTGCCAGCCGCCGTCGCCGTCCTCGGTGAAGTGGCCGAGAGCGTCTCCGAAGAGGCGGCGCGCCCGCTCGAGGTCCGCCGCGGGGCCGGGGCTGCCGTAGAAGACCGCGGCGTTGTGCAGAAACCGCGCTCGGGCCTCCGGGCCCGGGAAAGCGAGCGCGGGGATGAGCTCCCAGAGGTCGTCGGCGAGAGCGCGGGAGGCGTCGTCGCGGCTCTCGGAGCGAAGCTCTTCCTGGGCACGGAACCAGTCGCGGTATGCCCCGGACGGATCGGCGGCGAGCGCGTCGCGAAAGTGGCGGCGGAGAGGCTCCAGATCCGTCAAGCTCAGAGGGCGTCGAAGAGCCCGGGCTGCGCGCCGGCGGATCTCCGAAACGTACTGGTGCGCGGCTTCTCTTCTCCGGGCTCCTGGTTGATCCCGAGCCGCCGGCACTCGATGTCGAAGAGGCTCTCGATCGCGGCCCATCGGGGACCCACGCCCTCCATCCGCGCGCCGAATCGCGACTCGTTCCGCTTTCCGCCGCGGGTCTGCTCCAGGTTCGACCAGATCCGGGCCGCGCGGTCGGGAAACGCTTCGCGCAGGCGCTCCTCGAAGACGGGAAGAACTTCGGCCGGAAGGCGGAGCAGCGTGAGGAAAGCGCTGCGAGCGCCGGCCTCGCGGGCCCGGGAAAGGACCGACGCGATGTCGCTGTCGTTCAGTCCCGGGATCACCGGAGCGACGGAGACTCCCGTGCGGATGCCGGCTTCGGAGAGACGCGCAATCGTTTCGAACCGCTGGGACGCGAGGCTCGCGTTGGGCTCGATGGCCCGGCCCACGGCGTCGTCGGCGAAGGGAATGCTCACGTAGACCACGGCGGCGGCTTCGCGGGCCAGCCGGGAAAGCACGTCGATGTCCCGCCGCACGAGTGTGCCCTTCGTCACGACGCCGACGGGATTTCGGAACTCGGCGCAGACCTCGAGGCAGCGGCGCGTCAGCGCGTACACGGCTTCGGTCGGCTGGTAGCAGTCCGTGACGCCCGAGAACACGATCGTGTCGCCTTTCCAGGAACGCCGCAGGAGCTCGCGGCGCAACAGCTCGGGCGCGTTCACCTTCGCGACGATCTTGCGATCGAAGTCGGTGCCCGCGCCCCACCCGAGGTACTGATGCGTCGGACGTGCATAGCAGTAACTGCACGCATGAAAACATCCGCGGTAGGGATTCACGCTGAAACGGAATCCGACGTCGGGGCTGTCGTTCTCCGAGATGATCGACTTCGCGTGCTCCTCGAAGACCTCGAGCTCCGCCGTGGGCGGTTCGCCGAGCCATTCGGCGTGCACGGACTGCCAGGGGTTGGGCGGGTTGGAGACGCGGGTCGCCATCCCCAACGGAGTATAGAGTCTCCCGCCGAGCCAAGATCCATGCTGATTTCCGATTCGTCCGCCGGTGCGCCCGGCCGCTCCCGCCGCATCCTCGCCGGAGCGGGCCTGCTCGCGGCGGCGGCGGCGGTTTTCTGGTTCGGGCTGGGCATGCATCGCGGCGTGCTGCTTTCGGAGGACATCAAGTCTCGCGTATGGCCGTGGGCGCCCACGTTTCCGGCGAAAGAAATCGTGGCGCCCGCTCTCTCGGACCCCGTCTGGCAGTTCGTTCCGTGGATCGAGATCGCGCGCCGCGAGATCGGGTCGGGGCGTCTTCCGCTCTGGAACCCGTATCAGAACGGCGGCGCCCCGCTCGTGGGCAACAGTCAGTCGGCTCTGGGCTCGCCGTTGTTGTGGCCGGCGCTCCTCCTCGGCGTGGCTGACGGGTGGAACCTGTCGCTGCTGCTCCGGCTCCTCGTCGCGGTCGTCGGCGCCTTTCTCTGGCTTCGCGACCTCGGCCGCTCGAAAAGTGGAGCCCTTCTCGGCGCGACGGCGTTCGCACTCTCGGCTCCGTTCGTCGCCTGGCTGGAACATCCGGAGACGCTGACGCTCGCGCCGCTCCCGTGGCTCCTGCTCTTCACGCGGCGCCTCCTCAGGAATCCGTCGCCCGGCGCTTTCCTGGCCGTTGCCGTGACCACCTTTGCCGTCATCGCCGGCGGACAGCCGGAGTCGGCTCTGCTGGCCGCATTGCTCGCCGCTGCGGTGATGCTGCGGGAATCGCGAGGCGTCCGGGCCGCAGGGCCGGCCTTTGCCGCAGCGCTCCTCGGTGCCGGACTCGCCGCGCCGCTCCTGTTCCCCTTCATCGAATACCTGCGCCTGAGCGCCGCATGGTCCGGTGAGGGCCGGCACCCGTTCGTGCTGGCCCGTCGAGACCTGCTGCGGTTCGTGCTCCCCAGCGTCCCGGGCTCCAACGTGATCGAGGCGGCCGCGGCGATCTCGCTGGCGGCCCTGGCGCTCGCCCTGGTCGGGCTCGTCTGGCTGCGGCGGCGAGCCGACCTCCGGTTCTGGGCGGCCGCGGCGGCGGTGATGATTCTCGTGACGTACGACAACCCGGCGTCGCGAGCGCTCGCGTTCCATACGCCGGTCTACTGGACGCGCGCCCTTCTGCTGCTCCCGCTGGCCCTGGGCGCGCTCGCGTCGGCCGCGGCGGATGAGCTGCGCGAGGCGTCCGCGAGGCGGGGGTGGGGGAGAGTGGCCGCCGCGATCGGCCCGGCCGCCGTCCTCCTCGCCGCTGGTGAGTTGCTGTGGCGCGCGCAGGGAGTTCACGGCCACGCCCGGCCGGAAGACATCGGGACTTCGACGCCGCTGCTCGAGCGCCTCCGCTCCGATCCCGGCGTGTTTCGAATCCTGCCGCTTCACACGTTTCTTCCGCCGGAGTCGGCGACGACGTTCGCGCTGGAAGACGTCCGCGGCTACGACGCGCTGGCTCCGCGAGGCTGGCAGGAGCGCCGGCGCGAGATCGGCCACTTCATCCGGACGCCTACGGTCACCGACGTGCTCGAGCCCTGGGATATCGCCGACGGTGGAAAGGGACTCGACTTCTGGAACATCAAGTACCTGCTGCTGCATCCGGGGTTCGCCTTCGGTGTCGAAACCTTCCGAGCGCGCCTGGGCCTGGATCTCGAAGAGGTCTACTCCGGACCCGACGGTCGGCTCCTGGTCAATCGGCGCGCGCAACCCCGGGCACGGTTGGAGGGAGCCGGAAGCGTGAAGGTCGAAGAGCGGCGGCCCATGTCATGGCGGTTCGCTGTCGCCGCGAGCGAGGCGACCCGTCTGATTGTCGCCAACCCCTTCTTCCCGGGCTGGACAGCACGAGTCGACGGCCAGCCGGCGCCTCTCGCCGCTCGCCCCGGTGACCCGTTCGAAGTCGACGTTCCGGCGGGCACGCACCGGGTGGAATTGCTCTACCGGCCGGTCTCGTTTCTTGGCGGCTGTGCGGTCGGTCTCGCGAGCGCGCTCGCGCTCGGTCTGGCCGTTTTTCGGCGACGCACCGCCGCGCGCCGGGCGAATCTGCGCTAGGCGGACTTGGCGGGTCCGGTCGCCTTCGTGTCGGATTTCGCCGCGAGGCGGGCGAACTGCTTGAGACCGTTGCCTGTGAGAAACGGCCGGGCGAAGCGGATCAGGTCGGCGCGCAGGCGACGGAACGTGTCGAGGGGGTCCTTCGACAGGCCGGGGTAGCGCATCAGGGCCGCGACGCCGAGGCGCTCCATGTAGTCGGGATGCGGGATCTGTCGGCCGCCGGCCGAATACACGGCGATCGTCACTCCCGAGCGGACGCGGAGCTCGAGTGCCCGGTTCCGCTTTGAGAAACGGGTCGTGGCCGTGGCACGGCCTTCGATCTTCTCCTCGAGGATCTCCTGCGGTTTCAGGCCGTGCATGGCCATCAGATCCGCGAGGACGCCCCCGCCCTCTTTCAGCAGATCGACGTCGGTGCGCTTCGGGTGGGAACGGCGCAGCGCCTCCATCAGGGAATCGATGCGGCGACGCAGCTCATCCCTCGTCGCGCGGAAGGCCTCCGCGCGCTCCTCGTCGCTGCCGCGGACGAAGCTCGGGTCCTCGATGGACCAGTGCACGAGGTGGCGGGCCTTCGGCCAGGTCGGGCAGTCCGCGGCGGCGGAGTCGCACACGGTCACGACGAGGTCGAAGGGCTCCTCGAGAAACTCCTCTGCGGACTTCGAGCGCGCGTGATCCATGCGGACGCCGAGCTCCTCGATCGCGTGGACCGCCAGCGGGTGGACGAACCCCGCGGGACGCGAGCCGGCCGAAACCGGGTCCAGCAGATCGCCGTAGTCGAGGCGGGCGAGCGCCTCGGCCATCTGGCTGCGCGCCGCATTGCCGGTGCAGAGAAAGAGGATGCGACGGCGATCCGAAGGCATGGGCTTTCTATACCTCATCGAGTGTGATCCGACCTCCACTTGCTAAACTTCTTTCGCGACTCGATGATTCCGGAGGCTCCGACCCGCATCGGAACAGCCGGGGAGGAGATTCGGGCACCGGGGGCGCTGGACGCCTCGCCGCGACGATCCCTTTTCGCCGGGACCGCTCGTCGCGCTGCGTGTCCGCCTACCCGAATCGCCTTTTCGCCCTCATAATGGTGAGGATGGACGCCGTCCTTTTGGACGGCGTCTCCTATTGGTGGGGGTCTGCCTTCGGTGGTCGGATGAGCGAAGGGTCCTTCTGGAAGAGCCGCCTCGCCGGTGAGGCGATCGGTGTCGTCTTGCTGCTCGCGGGCCTGCTCGCGGCGCTGGCGTTGGTGTCCTTCGACCCCCGCGATCCCAACATTTTTTCCTGGACCGCCGGCGGGGAGGCGGCCAACCCCCGGAACTGGATCGGCGGTTTCGGCGCCTCGCTGGCCACCGCCCTCTATGCCCTCTTCGGCCTCGCGGCCTGGGGCGTCACCGGCCTGGTTCTCGTTCTCGGATGGCGCCGCTTCTGGGCCCGGCCCCTGCCGAATCCGGCCTCCAAGGCGGCGGGGATCGGGCTCCTGCTCTTTTCGCTGCCGATGCTTCTCTCGCTGGCCTTCGGGCGTCGCCAGCTGTACGGCGAAGAAGCCGAGACCGGAGGCATCGTCGGGCGGGCGCTCGCCGACGCGTTCCGGGGACGCATCGGGACAACCGGCGCCGTGCTCGTCGCCGCCACGTTCGTGCTCCTCGCCGTGCCTCTGGCGACCCAGGTCTCGCTGGGCGACGTCTTCCTCAAGCTCCGGGTCCGCTTTGCGGGCCTGGCCTCGCGCCTGACGGTGGGATGGGCCCGCCGGCGAGACCGGCGGACCAAGGAACGCCTGCGGAGGACCGTGGTCACCAAGCACCTCGAGCGGGCGAAGAAAGGCGAGATCTCGCTCGACGAGATTCCGTTCGCGCCGGAAGACGCGCCGCCCATCGTGCGCGAGCTTCCCGGCCCAGGCAAGTTCTCGATTCGCAAAACGACCGTCCATGCGGCGCCGACTCCCGCCCGCGGGAAGGCGTCCGGGCCTTCTGCGGCGCCGAAGAAGAAACCCGAGAAGGACGCTCAGCAGAGCCTGCCGCTGACGGTCTCCGGCTACACGTATCCGCCGGTGTCGCTGCTCGAGAAACGGCAGCAAGCCGATGCGATCGACCGCCGGGCCCTCGCCGAGACGGGCCGGCAGATCGCCGCGAAGTGTGCCGAGTTCGACGTGGAGGGGGAGGTGGCCGAGTATCACCCCGGGCCCGTCGTCACGACCTACGAGTTCCGACCGGCGGCGGGGATCAAGGTCAACCAGGTCATGGGCCTCTCGGAGGATCTGGCGCTCGCGCTCTCGGCCGAGTCGATCCGCGTCGAGCGTCTGCCCGGACGGGCGAGCGTCGGCATCGAGGTTCCCAACCCCGGCGGCGGGGAGATCATCGCGATCCGCGACGTCCTGGAGTCGGAGCGCTTCCAGAGCTCCCGCTCCCTCCTGACGCTCGCCCTCGGCAAGGACATCCACGGCGAACCCGTGGTGGACGACCTGCGGGCCATGCCGCATCTGCTCATCGCCGGCACGACGGGCTCCGGAAAGAGCGTCGGCATCAACGCCCTGATCACGTCCATCCTCTACAAGGCGCGCCCGGATCAGGTGAAGCTGATCCTCATCGACCCGAAGATGGTCGAGCTCGAGATGTACGAGAACCTCCCGCACCTCGCCACGCCGATCATCACCGACCCCAAGAAGGCCTCGAACGCCTTGAAGTGGGCGGTCGCCACGATGGAAGAGCGGTTCCAGACGCTCTCGAGCTTCGGCCAGGTGCGCAATGCGGAGCAGTACAACGCGGCGATCCAGGATCCGGAGGCCGTCGCCCGCGTGCGCGCGCAGCACCCCGAGGATCCCGAGCTCAAGCTCGAGCCGATGCCTCTGATCGTCATCATCATCGACGAGCTGGCCGACCTCATGATGACCGCGCCCAAGGACGTCGAGGAGGCGGTGGTGCGTCTCGCCCAGAAGGCCCGCGCGGTCGGCATCCACCTCGTCGTCGCGACGCAGCGTCCCTCGGTGGACGTGCTGACCGGTGTCATCAAGGCGAACCTGCCGTCGCGCATCGCCTTCAAGGTGTCCTCCAAGATCGATTCCCGCGTCATCCTCGACGGCAACGGCGCGGAGCGGCTCCTCGGCCGGGGCGACATGCTGTATCTCCCGCCGGGCACCTCCCGGCTGAAGCGCGTCCACGGCGCGTACGTCTCGGTGCAGGAGACCGCGGCCCTCATGAAGTTCCTCAAGAAGCAGGCCCGGCCGCACTTCGACGAAGAGATCACGAAGGATCGCACCGAGGCGGTGCTGCGCGACGATGCGGGCGAGGAGACGGATCCGTTGTACGACGAGGCGGCGCGCCTGGTCGTCCGCGAGAAGATGGCGTCGATCTCGTTTCTCCAGCGCCGCATGGGCGTGGGCTTCTCGCGGGCCGGCAAGCTCATCGACATGATGTCGCGCGACGGCCTTCTCGGGCCGCCCCGGGGCTCGAAGCCCCGCGAGGTGCTCGTGGCCGAGGACTACTTCGAGGAAGTGGATCGGCAGCCGCGATGACCCGCCCGATGATGCTGCTCGTCGTGGCGATCCTGGCATCGCCGCTCGCCGCGTGGGGAATTCATCGCCTGGCGAAGGGACTGGGATTCCTCGATCCGCCCTGGAACGTGGAGCACGAGCAGCGGCGCACGATCGTCATGGCGCTCTTCGCCTTCGTCCTCTTCCTCTCGGTGTTCCTCTTCGGCCACGCCAACGCGTGGCCTCGGGTCTGGGCCATTTTCGGAATCATCAACGGCCTCGCGTTGATCTTCTTCGCCACGATCGGCGCGATCGCCGCCCGGAGGCTCTGGAAGCTGCGGCACGCGACCCCGGAAACGACGGCGCCCGCCGCGCCCCTCACGAGCGACGACGCGAGCCCGGCGGAGAAGCCGCTCGCCTGATCCGCGGCCTTCGACGGTGACGGCCGACCGGTTCCCTCGTACCGCGTTCTTCGGGACGCCGGAGTTCGCGGCGGCGTCTCTCCAGGCGCTGCTCGACGCCGGAGTGGACGTGCCGCTCGTCGTGACGCAGCCCGATCGCCCCGTCGGTCGGCACGCGGAGCTCCGGCCCTCCGCCGTCGGGGCCCTGGCCGCGTCGCGGGGACTCCCGACGGAAAAGCCGGAGGCATTGAAGGCGAACGCCGGCCTCGTCGCGCGCCTTCGCGAGGCCCGGCCGGACGCGATCGCGGTGGTCGCGTACGGCCGAATCCTGCCGCCCGAGATCCTCGCGCTTCCGCGCCTGGGCTGCGTCAACGTCCACGCCTCGTTGCTCCCGCGCTGGCGCGGCGCGTCTCCCATCCAGGCGGCGATTCTTGCCGGCGACGCCGAGACCGGAGTCGTCACGATGCGCATGGAAGAAGGACTGGACACCGGTCCCGTCTATCTCGAGCGTCGCGTGGCCATCGGCGAGCGCGAGACGTCGGGCGAGCTCTCGGGCCGCCTCCAATTGCTCGGGGGAGAGCTTCTGGTCGAGACGCTGGAAGGACTCGCGGCGGGTCGCCTGTCCGCGAGGCCGCAGCCCGGCGATCCGACGGCGACGGCGACGGCGACGGCGACGGTATGCCGGCCGATCCGGCGGGAGGATGCGCTGGTGGACTGGGAGCGCCCGGCGGCGGAGATCCTGCGGCGGCTTCGGGCATTCACGCCGTGGCCCGGCCTCTTCACGTTCCTCGAAGGCGAGCGGGTCAAGATTCTCGACGCGGACGAGAGCCGGGAGCGCCCTGCCGCTCCTTCCGGCTCCTTTGATCTCGCGAGCGGGGAGCTCGTCGCCAGCGCCGGAGAGGGAACGGCGGTCCGCATCCAGCGCCTGCAGCGCGCGGGAAGAAAACCCGTGACCGGAGCGGAGTTCGCTCGCGCGGCGAGGCTGCCCGGCCGGTTCGGAGCGCCGCGTTGAAAGACGGGTCGTTGAAAGACGGGTCGGGGAAACGCGAGCCGGGGAAGCGTCCCGCGCCGAAGCCCTCCGGCGCCCGCGTGCGCGCGGTCGAGGCGCTGCGGAAGGTTCTCGAGAGCGGCCGGCCGGCCGCGCCGCTCGTCGGCGAAGTCGCGCGCGGGCTGTCGCCGGCGGACGCGGACCTCCTGCGGGAGCTGGTCCTCGGCGTGCTCCGCTGGAAGGCCGGCCTCGACGCCGAGATTGCGGCCGTCAGCCGGATTCCGCTGAAGAAACTCGCGCCCAATCTGCGCGAGATCCTGGAAGTCGCCCTCTACCAGCTCCGGCACCTCGACCGGATTCCACCCTACGCCGCGGTGAGCGAAGCCGTGACGCATGCCCGCGCCAGCGGCGGGGAAGGCGCCTCGAAGCTGGTCAACGGGGTGCTGCGGGGAATCCTCCTACTTCCGGGTCCGGTCGAGCCGCCGCCCGATGCCTCCGCCGAGGCGGTCGCGCGACACTTCTCGCATCCGGCCTTTCTGGTCGAGGGCTGGACGACCCGCCTCGGACCGGAGGAAACGCGGCGCGTGCTGGCCGCGGACAACGTGCCTCCGCGGCTCGACCTCCTCGCGAACCCCCGCCGCACGACGCGGGACGCTCTCGTCTCCGCGCTCGCCTCGGAAGGCGTCGAAGCCGTGCGCTCGCCGCTCACCCATCTCGGTCTGACGGCGGTGGCGGGGAACCCTCTGCGCTCTCCGCTTCTGGCGGCCGGACACTTCACGGTTCAGGATCTGGGCGCGCAAGTGCTGCCGCTCCTGCTGCCTCCGGGCGAGCTCCTCGTCGACCTCGCCTCCGCGCCGGGCGGCAAGTCGATGTCCGCTCTCGGGCACGGGCGGGCGCGCAAAACGATCGCGCTGGACGTTTCGTACGGGCGCCTGCGCCGCGTCGCCGAGAACGCCCGGCGCCTCGATGCGGCGGCGACACCGGTCGCCGCGGATCTCGAATCCCTCCCGCTTCCGGCGGGACGGTTCGACCGGGTTCTCCTCGACGCGCCCTGCAGCGGGACCGGGACGCTCCGCAAGAATCCCGAGATCCGCTACCGCGTCACGCCGGAGGCGATCGAGCGCCTGGCGGGGAGGCAGGAGCGCTGGCTCGCGGCGGCGGCGGCGCTGCTCGCGCCCGGCGGCTGGCTGGTCTACTCGACCTGCAGCCTGGAGCCCGAGGAGAACGAGCGCGTCGTCGAGCGCGTCTGCGCGCGCGTGGAAGGGCTTTCGCCGACGCCGATCGAGCCGCCGCCGGGCTTGGCCCCCTTCGTCCGGGGTGCCCGCCTGCAGCTTCTGCCGGACGACCGCGTCGACGGGTTCACCGCGCACCTGTTGCGCCGCGCCGGCCCGACGTCCGCGCCCGTGGGACCGTAAACTGCTCGTGCGCCTGCTTGTCGCGGCGATGCTCCTCGGTTG
>Ga0207691_10002591_pt1 | contig 17675 bp, 15 predicted proteins | sample KBSM13metaG_FD_184327 | JGI IMG/M metagenome (GOLD analysis project Ga0207691, IMG submission 184327) | Miscanthus rhizosphere microbial communities from Kellogg Biological Station, Michigan, USA - KBS M1-3 metaG (SPAdes) (version 2) | ecosystem: Host-associated > Plants > Roots > Rhizosphere >... | reverse complement strand
CAAGGGCTTCACGGCGGTCGCCAGCGTCAACCCTGCCGAGAAGGCGCAGATGCTCTCGGCCTCGATCTCGATCGCGATGAACAACACCGCGTTCGCCCTGATGGTCGCGATTCCGTTCCTGCTCGTCCACTCGTTCCTGCAGGCCAAGACGAGCGAGATCGTCGACGGCCTCGAGGCCGCCAAGATGAGCTTCCTGAACCTGGTCCAGCGCATGCGCCTGGAGCACGCCGGCTCGTCGAAAGGCGGCTGAGTTGAGCGATCGCTCAATCGACCGCACCTGATCGGAGGCCGACATGCCCGCACGCCGCCTGAAGAAGACGCAGGCCCACCTCGAGATCACCGCGTTCATCAACCTGATCGTGGTGCTGGTGCCGTTCCTGCTCTCGGTGTCGGTGTTCACGCACCTCGCGGTGATCGACCTGAGCCTGCCGGCGCAATCGAACGAGAAGATCGAGAAGCTCGATCCCGACAAGCTGCTCAAGCTCGAGGTCGTGATCCGGCCTGAGTCGGTGGAGGTCGGCGACCGCATCGGCGGGCTGATCGAGCGCATCCCGAACACCGCCGCCGGCCCCGACCTGAAGGCGCTCGGAGCGCTGATGCAGCAGATCAAGCTCAAGTTCCCGGATGCCAAGGACTCGACCGTGATGGCCGAGCAGAACACGTCGTACGACACGCTGGTCCAGGTGATGGACGCGGTGCGTGCCGGGCATCAGGTGCAGGGCGCGCGGGTCGTCAGCACCGACTACTTCCCGAACATCTCGATCGGCGACGCGCCGGTCAGGAAGCAGTAGCGCGGCCATGAAGCCCTTAACCCCGCTGCAGCGGCGCGCCGAGCGCCGCAACCGCAACCAGTCGATGGTCGACATGAACCTCGTGTCGCTGATCGACGTGTTCACGATCCTGATCTTCTTCCTGATGTCCAACGTCGGCGTCGAGACGCTGGTGCCCACGCGCGCGGTCCAGCTGCCAGAGTCGATGGCGCAGCAGGCGCCCAAGGAGACGCTGCTGATCACCGTCACCGCGACCGAGATCCTGGTCGCCGGGCGCGTCGTCGCCTCGGTGAGCGATGCGATGAAGGTCGACGGCGACCTGATCCAGCCGCTCAAGGCCGAGCTCGACGTCGAGGCCAGCCGCGAGGTCATCCGCAAGGAGAACGAGGCCGACAGCAAGCGCGTCACCGTCATGGGCGACAAGGACATCCCGTACCGCCTGCTGCGCAAGGTGATGTTCACCGCGGCGCGCGCCGGCTACAGCGACGTTTCGTTCGCCGTCCGCCAGAGGTTCGAGCCGTGAGGGCCGGCCGAACGTCCGAGGCTGGCCGCATCACCATGAACAGCACTCGCGACGACTCCCGCCACGGTCAGCGCAAGAGCTCGCGCCGGGGCGGCAAGGTCTCGTTCCGCTCGCGCGTCCTGCCCTGGTCGGCGTCGCGCGACGACGACACGCGCTTTCGCCGCATCGCCGAGCGCGTCCTCATCACCTGCGGCTTCTTCTTCCTGCTGATGCCGTGGCTGCCGGTGCGCGAGCCCGATCGGACGCAGGCGCCGGTGGTCTCGGCACCGATGGCCAAGCTGCTGCTGGCGCAGGAAGCGGCCAAGCCGCCGCCACCGCCGCCGGCCAAGGTCAAGGCCGATCTGCCCAAGGCGTCGCCCGAGAAGGCGGTCGCGCTCAACAACAACAAGCCCGATCCGATCAAGCCGCCGGCGAAGAAGCCCGACGCACCGGCCAAGGTCGCGCTCAACAAGGAAGCGGTGGTGCCCGAGGCGCGTCAGCCGATCGAGGGCAAGCCGCCCGGCGAGATCGACGCGGCCAAGCGCAAGGTCGCGGGCATCGGCTTGCTGGCGATGAACAACGACATCCAGGAATTGCACGGTGCGCCGATGGCGGTGCAGCTCGCGCCGGTCAAGCAAGGCCCCGGCGTCGGCACCGGAGCAGGCGTCGGCGTCGGCGCCGGCAATGAAGCCGGCGTTCCGGTGCGCGCGCTGATCACCTCGAACGCGACCAACGGATCGGGCGGCATCAACACCGCCGCCTATAGCAAGAACACCGGCGGCGGCGGCCTTGCCGGTCGCTCGACGACGATGGTCGAGGGCGTGATCGGCGGCGGCGGCGGTGGTGGCCCCGGCGGTGGCGGCGCCCGTGGCCGCGGCGACGGCACGGGCAGCGGCGTCGGCGGCGCGGGCGGCAACGGCGGCGGTGGCGGCACGCTGCAGAAGGGCGGCAGCGGCAAGGCGTCGCGCGCGATCGAGGACGTGCGCCTCGTGTTCGAGCGCAACAAGGGATCGATCTACGCGATCTACAACCGGGCGCTGCGCGACGAGCCGTCGCTGCAGGGCAAGGTCGTCCTCAAGCTGACGATCGCCCCGGGCGGCAACGTCGTCAGCTGCCGGATCGAGTCGACCGAGCTGCACAAGCCCGAGGTCGAGGAGAAGCTGCTGGCGCGGATCCGCACCTTCGACTTCGGCGCCAAGGACGTCAACGAGATGGTCGTCAGCTACCCGCTCGACTTCCTGCCTTCCTAGCGACCCCTTCCTGTGCGTGCGCGCTGGCGCTGCCGGCGCGCACGCTTCGTCTCCCTAGCTCAGGACGATCCACGTCGGCGCGTGGTCGCTCGGCTTGTCGCGCGCGCGGACGTGCCTGTCGACGCCGGCTCCGACCAGCCGTGAGGCCGCAGGCGCGTTGAGCAGCAGGTGGTCGATGCGCAGGCCGGCGTCGCGCGGGAAGCGGTTCCTGAAGTAGTCCCAGTAGGTGTAGATCGGCGCGCCGGGGTGGACCTTGGCGATCGAGTCAGTCCAGCCCTGGGCCAGGAGGCTGCGATAGGCGCTCCGCGTCTCCGGCTGCAGCAAGGCGTCGTTGAGGTACGACCGCGGCGAGTAGATGTCGCAGACCTCGTCGCTCGCGACGACGTTGTAGTCGCCCGCCAGGACCACCGTCTGGTCGCTGTCGACCAGGCTGGCGGCATGCGCCGTGAGCCGCTCGAACCAGGCCAGCTTGTAGGCGAACTTGGGGCCCGGCTGCGGGTTGCCGTTCGGCAGGTAGATCGAGGCGACGACGATGCCGTGCGCGCTCGCCTCGATGTAGCGGCTGTGCGTGTCGTCGGGATCGCCGGGCAGGCCACGTCGGCGCTCGACGACTTCGTCGCCCTTGGCCAGGACGGCGACCCCGTTCCAGCTCTTCTGGCCGTGCCAGACGGCGCTGTAGCCGAGCTCGCGCAGCGAATCGACCGGAAAGGTCTCGTCCGAGGTCTTGAGCTCCTGCAGGCAGGCGATGTCGGGACTCGTCTCGTCGAGCCACTCGAGCAGGCGCGGCAGCCGGGCGGTGATGCCGTTGACGTTGAAGGTGGCGATTTTCATGGGGAGGGGGAGGGTAGGGAATCGCTGACGTCAGGAAGCGCCGGTGTCGGCCAGAGCCGTCAGCGGTCTTCCTTCGCGTCGGAGACGGCGCGGCACCGACACTGGCTGTCTCGGCGCATCGATCGATGCGCGTTCGTTCATAACTGCCAAGGGGACTGTAATGAAATTCCTGCCCAAGATCGTTCTCGTCCTGACCGCGGCGGCCTCGTGCGCCGCCGGCGCCGCAACCCCGCTCACGCCCCAGGCCGACCAGGAGCGGCGCGACCGCAACCGCGAAGAAGCGCTCGCCGCGTATCACGCGTCCCCCGAAGGCCGCAGCTACAGCAGCAATGCCACCTACAACAACAGTGCGACCTACCGCGACGACAGCGTCAAGGGCAAGGTCAAGCACGCCGAGGACAGCGTCGTCAAGACGACCAAGGACGCGGGGCACACCGTCGCCACGAAGACCAATCAGGCGACCAAGCCGGTGCGCGACTTCACCCATCGTCAGCTGGACAAGGCGCGTGATTTCGAAGCGCGCGAGAACGCACGCTATGGCAAGGCCCCGGCGCCCGCGAACCACGGCGATGCGATCCCGACCAAGTAGTCATGCGATCCGGGCCAGCGCCTGGGCAATGGTCTTGCTGTCATGAGGCCGAACCAGGCGCGCCGCTTCCTGGCCGTCGCGCAGGAACACCAGCGTGGGCCAGAGCTTGACCCCGTACGAGCGACCGAGCGGCAAGCCGCTGCCGTCTTCGATCTTGAAATGGCGAATGCCGCTTCGCTCGGCGAGCGCGGCCGCGATCAACGGCTGCGCGCGCCGGCAATGGCCGCACCAGGCGCTGCCGAACTCGAGCAGCGTCGGGCCGGAGAGCGCCTCGACCTGGTCGCGCGTCGGTTGGCTGCCGGGGTGAGAAGGAACGGAGGTCATGGCATGAGCGTGCAGCAATCGGTGCGCCCTCGCTGATCTCGACGAGCTCGGATCCGGACATGGTGCGCGATGAGTCCGATCGGAGCGGAGCTCGCCGCGAGTTGACGCCCTGGCTCGACGGCGGCTCACGGCCGATGCGTGCCGGAGTCTATCGGCGTCGCTTTCCCGCCGGCCCGTTCGCCTGCTGGGACGGCGCGCGCTGGCACGATGATTCACCGACCGTCGCCGGTGCGGCGCGCGAACCTCGGCCGAGCAAGCGGCAACAAGCGGCTTGGCGCGGTCTCGTCGAGCCCGCGCCAGCGCCTTGCCCGACATGCGGCGGACACACCGTCCTCGATCAGGGCGTGGATCCCGAGACCGGCGCCGACCTGATCGGCGAGTGCCCCGACTGCTGAGGCCGAGCAGCCCAGAACCCGAACATCGAACACCGGAGCCCGCCATGCCACGAGTCATCTGGAAAGGCGCCATCACCTTCGGGCTGGTCCACGTCCCGGTGGCGCTCTATCCTGCGTCGCAGGAAATCGGCATCGACTTCGACTGGCTCGACAAGCGCTCGATGGACCCAGTCGGCTACAAGCGCGTCAACAAGCGCACTGGCAAGGAAATTGAGCGCGACGACATTGTCAAGGGCATCAAGCAGGACGACGGGGAATACGTCGTCCTGAGCGACGAGGAGATCAAGGCCGCGTATCCGGTCTCGACCCAGACGATCGAGATCGAGCGCTTCGTCCCGGCGAGCGAGATTCCTTTTACCTATCTGGAAAAGCCGTACTACCTGGCGCCGGTCGGCAAGGGCGAGAAGGTTTACGCGCTGCTGCGCGACGCCATGGCGCAAGCCGGCGTGATCGGCATCGCCCGGGTCGTGATGCACACCAAGGAGCGGCTCGCGGCGCTGATCCCCGACGCAGAGGCGCTGCTGCTCAACACCATCCGCTGGGCCGAGGAGATCCGGCCGCGCAGCGAGATCGAGTTGCCGCCGGCCGGCAAGGGCGCCGCCCAAGCCAAGGAGAGCGAGCTGAAGATGGCCGGGCAGCTGATCCGCGACATGAGCGGCGACTGGAACCCGGACGACTACGCCGACAAGTTCACGCACGCGATCCACGAGCTCGCGGCGCAGCGCGTCAAGGCGGGCAAGACCGAGCAGGTGACGTCGCTGGAAGGCGACGCTGCCGCGCCGACGAGCAACGTCGTCGATTTGACCGAGCTGCTGAAGAAGAGTCTCGAGTCGCGCAAGGCCGCGCCGAAACTGGGCAAGGGCTCAGCCAAGCCGGAGTCCCCCGCTGCCAAGACGCCGGCTCGCAAAGCGCCGGCCAAGACCAGCCGGGGAGGGAAGGCCCGTCACGCAGCTTGATCACGTCAGCGACAGATGCGCTCAGCGTTTCGGCTTGGCCGGGTCGTCGTCGACTGCGCCGGTGACAGGCTCGCTGATGGCGCGGCCGAGCGACTTCATGGGGTCTTCGTCGCGCGGCGCGACCGGCGGATGACGCCACGGCTCTTCGTCATCGTCGCCCGGCTGCGCGGGCGGCGAACTGCTCTTCGCCGGGGCGCCCCAAGCCGGCCCTGCAGGCGCCGAGGGCTGGGCCTGGCGTGCTGCTGGTCGCTCCGCGGATCGCTCCTGCGAGCGCTCGGCCGCGTCCGCCAGGCCTTCGTCGGCCGACTGGCTCATGCCACCGACTTCGGCGCCGGCCTGCTGCTTGCCCGGCTCGGCCATCGGCCGGTCGCTGGGATCGTTCGTCGTAGCCATTTTCGGGAGCCTCCTTGTCGTCGTCGAACTTGCGAGCAAGTGCCGCTCCCGCGTCGATGACGTGGCAGCGCTCGCTGCTCGCGGTCGGTATCCTGATGCTCGCCGCGGCGCTGCTTCAGCCGTTCTGGCTGGCGCCGCTGGTCGGCCACCACCTCACGCAAAGCTCGGGGCGTTCGGTGCATTTCGACCGCATGTGGATCGGCGTGTCGTCCTCGTTGCGGCCGGTCGTGCAATGGCGCGGCATTCGCATCGACAACGCACCCTGGGCCGACTCGCGCCGGCCGTTCGCCGCGCTGGCGAGCGCGACCGCCGTGGTCTCGTGGCGAAGCATCGCGCAGCGCCGGCCGGTGATCGAGCTGATCGTGCTGCGCGACGGCGAGATCGACCTCGAGCGCAGCGCCGACGGCTTGCGCAACTGGCGCCTCGGCAAACCCGAATACCGCGGCCCCGGCCGCTACAAGGTGATGGCGCTGCAGGCTGACCGGGCGAGCGTGCGCTTCCGTCATGAAGGCGCCGATCTGGATCTGCGCGCGAGCGCCTCGCCGGTCGAGGGGGCCCGCGCCGACGCGGCGTCGCCCTTGCCCACCCGGGTCGAGATCGAGGGCGAATGGCGCGGGCTGCCGTTCAAGGTCAGCGCCGCCACCGGGCCGTCGCTCACCTTTCTCGAGACCGGCAGGATGTTCCCGCTGCGCGGCTTCATCGCCGCGGGCGGAGCCCGGCTCGATGTCGATGGCCAGCTCGGCGACATCGTCCGCGAGCCGAGTGCCGATGCCCGCGTCGCGCTCGCGGCGCCGTCGCTCGCGCCGTTCGCGGCGTTCATCGAGTCGCCGCGACGCGATCCGCGCGCCGTCCACGTGGCTGGGACGGTGAAGGCCGGCAGCGGCAGCTACGACCTGGTCGTGTCGAAGGCGCGCATCGGCATGACCGATCTCGCCGGCGAACTCGGCTGGAAGCGCGGCGAGCAGCGCAGCGCCGTTCGCGCCCACCTGAAGAGCGACTCGGCCGATCTCGCCGACCTGCGCTGGCTCACCGCGTTGCGAACCGCGGCGGCACACGCGGTCGCGCCCGCAGCGATCGCGTCGGCGGCGTCGGCGCCCGGGGCCGGTCCGGAGCTCGGGCGTCGGATCGATGCCGATGTGAGCCTGGCCGCACGCCGTCTGCGCGCGAGCGAGATGCCCTGGCTGCAGAGCGCGCAAGTCGAGGCCAAGCTCGTCGACGGACAGCTCAGCGTGCCGCGCTTCGACGTCGGCATCGCCGAAGGCCACGCCGTCGGCCGGGCCAGCGTCGACTGGCGCGAGGGGCCGCCGCGCGCCGAGGTCGACCTGAGCCTGCGCGGGGTGCGCGTCGAGCCGCTGCTGCACGAGTCGTCGGGCGAGAAACGGATCGGTGGTGCCCTGCAAGGCCGGGCTCAGCTGAAGGCGAGCGGGGCCTCGCTTGAGACGTTGCTGGCCAGTGCCGAGGGCTCGGCCACGGCGACGCTGACCGGCGGCACGATCTCCAGCCGGCTCGACGCCGAGATCGGCTTGCAGGGCGGCAAGGTCGTGCGCAGCTTCCTCACCGGCGCGGAGCCGATTGCGATCCACTGCGTCGTCGCGACGGTCGACTTCGCCCGCGGCAAGGGCCGGATCCGTTCGCTGCTGCTCGATACCGAGCGGACGCGAACCACGGGCGCCGGCGCGATCGACATCGGGCAGCAAACGATCGATCTCGTCCTCACCCCGGAAGCGAAGCAGCCCGGGCTGTTCGTGCTCGAGCGCTCGATCCGCCTGCACGGTCCGCTGCGCCGGCCGGCGCACGAGCTGATTGCTCGTGCGCCGGCGGCGCCGGCGGCCCGCTGCGATCGTCCCTAGAACGGGAACGCGCAGCGCGCGGTGGCGTTGCTTGGCCGCGCGATCGGCGTGTAGGTGACGAAGTTGCCGGTACCCGGCAGGCCGACGTTGAGGCGCCGCTGCGCGTAGCCCGCCGCGGCACCGGTGCCCGTGCCGATGACGAACTGCTTCAGCTTACCGTCGCTGGGAGCGACCGTCGTGAAGTCGACGATGGCGCCGGTGGTCGGGCAGGCGAGGGTGACGTCGCTGCCGGTCGGTGCCTGCAGGAACGTCATGACGTCGTTCGGGCCGCGCACGTAGACGTACTGCGTGCGGTTGGCGCCGGCGACCACGACCGTGCGGCTGAAGTAGCGGCCCGACCAGAGACGCGAGCGCGTCGCCTCGGAGAAGCCGGTGACTGCCTTGGCGCCCGCCGTCGTGCCGAGCTTGACCAGCAGCAGGTCGGTCGCGGAGAGCGATCCGTCGCTCTGCACCGCGGCCACGCCCGGGCTGCTCGGGATCGCCAGGTTGCCGTTGAAGAGCACCGTCGTCGCCTGCGCGAAGTCGAGCACGTTCGGGTTCTGGTTGCCGGGATCGGACGGCGTGCCGACGTTGGCCGGGTTGCCGCGTGCCCACGTGCCCTGGCGCATGCCGGCGCTGCGTGCCGTCTCGAAGAAGCTCGCGGTCGCGGTCTGCGGGTCGTTCTCGTTGTAGAACGTGCTGTGGACGTAGGTGCCATCGCCGAGCAGCACCAGGTACTCGGGTCGGTCGCTGCCGTTCGGACGAACGTAGCCGCCGATCAGCGAGTCGGTGCCGGTGACGCGGGTCCAGCTGTCGGCGCCGATCGTCATCGCGTTGCCGCTGATCGAGGTCGTCTGCGGCGTGGCCGTCGGTCCGGCGACTTCGGACGCCTCCAGCACCGTCATCGTCAGCGTGCTGCCGGCCAGCGAATAGCGGCCGTAGCGGTAGCCGAAGCCGGCGTCGAACTGCGTCACCGTCGTCGGCTGGCCGGTCGTGATGATCTGGTGGACGTAGGTGCCGTCGCCGGCGAACACGTAGAGCTCGCGAACCATCGTCGCGCCGGACCCGGTCGTCTTGACCCATGCGCCCTCGATCGGCGCAGCGGCCGTCGCTGCTCGAGCCTTGACGACGGCATCGAGCGCCGTCTGGGTCGGCACCAGGCTGTCCTTGATCGCGGCGTAAAGCGTGTTGCGGTTCGCCAGCGTCAGCGACGCGCTCACCTGGCCGAGCGTCTGCTGCAGCGAGCCGACAGCGACCAGGCCGAGCGCGGCGAATGCGTCCTTCGACGACAGGCCGGCAATCGCCGCCGTGTCCTGGAAGCCGCGCGTCAGCAGCTGGGCGGCGGCATACATCTTGGCGCGCTTGGTGACGAGGGCCGCGGTGGTGTCGGCCGTCGGATTCGGCCGGTAGTCGGCGTAGATCGTCAAGCCGCCGACATCGCCGGCCACGCCGACCATCTTGTCGAGCATGTCGGTCTCGGCCTGCTGCAGGTTCGGCGCCCGGCCGCCATCGACGGCCGACAGCGCCAACGTCGTGAAGGGCGAGATCACCGCGCTCTTGCCTGCGGGCGCGGCCAGCGTGAAGGCTGCCGTGACGGCGCCGTAGTCGGCGTCGCTGGTCGTCGTCGGCACCGCCGTCGCGAGGACGGCGTGCACCGGGATGTCGGTGGCGACCGCGGTCAGCGTGTATGTGCCGTCGGCGCCGGTGGTCGTGCTCGGTTCCGCGGCGTCGCAGGTGCGGTTGTCGTTGAGATCGAGGCAGACCTTCGCTCCCGAAAGCGTGCCGTCGAGGACCACGCCGCTCACAGTCGCGGTGGCGGGCGGGATGACGACCGGCGGCGGCGCCGGCGCGTCGTCGTCGTCGCTGCAGGCGACCAGCACGAGCGTCGCGGCGATGAGGGCGGCTGGGCGCAGCCGGTACGAAATCAGTTTCATGAAGGCATCCTTTCGGGAGCTCGCCGGCGCGGCAAGTGCGCGCGCGCCGATGAATGAAGGCGACGAGGGAGCGGTGGAAGTCGGCATGGCTCAGGCGCGCCGACGGCCGGCCGTTGCGAGCCCGAGCGCAGCGAGCAGCGCCAGCAGCACGTCGACCGGGCCGAACGATCCGCCGCCGCTGTCGGCCGGAGGTGCGACCTCGGGCGCAGCGGTGACCGTCAGGAACTGCGCCGAGACCGCGCCGGGCTTGTCGTCGGCGTTGGTTCCCTGGACATAGACCATGTGCTCGCCCGGCGTCAGGCCGGCCGTGTCGATCGAGCCGGTGGCCGTCTTGGTAGCGTCCGGAAAGTCCGACTTGGCCTGGTCGGACGCCGTCAGCTGCATGTTGATGCCGACCGCGCCGGCTTCCCAGGGCAGCTTGTCGACGTAGGCCTTGGCCGACTTGATGTTGTAGACCACCGGATACGGCGGCGGCAGTATGTCGGGCTGGCCGGCGTTCGAGTAGCGATAGCGGTTGTCGTCGACGGTCGCCCTGACGACGGCGAACTCACCGGCCTGCACCGTCGCAGCGTCCATCTTGACGTTGACCGTGTCCGGGCCGAACGGCAGCTTGTACGGCCGATAGAGGACGCGGCTCAGGTAGTGGAAGCCGTTGAAGTTCTCCGGGAAGGTCTCGCGCGCGAACACGCCGCAGTCCTCGTAGAACGAGCGGCCCATCTCGACCGTGTACGACGGCGCGCCGAGGTAGCCGTACATCGAGTCCTTGGTCGTGCCCTCGGTGTTGTAGTCGAGCAGCTGCTGCGACGAGTAGTTGTTGTGATACGCCAGGCGCTGGCCGATCGTCGCCATGCCCTTGTTGTTCGGCGTGTGCGTGTTGAAGCCGTTCTCGGTCCGCTCGACGCCCCAGGGCCAGAGCACGGCGCGGGCGTTGCTGTGCAGGTCGATGTAGACGCCGCCGCCGTAGGTGTCGGGCGCCCCGGTCTGCCAGTCGAGCTGGCCGGTGCCGTTGTTGTCGCGGTTCTCGGGATTGCAGTAGGTCGTGCTCTTCGGCCGGCCGTCGGGCAGAGCCCCGCCTTCCCACTTGCACAGTGCCTGGTTCCAGTTGCCGCGAACGTACTTGAGGACGGCCTGCACCTCGGGCTCCGAGCCGGCCGAGATGCCGCGATAAGTCTCGCCGCAGGTGTTGCCGTCCGAGCCGCCGGCGCCGCCGGTGGCCCAGCCGAACGGATAGTTCCGGTTCAGGTCGACACCCGAGCTGAGCGTGTTGAGCACCGGCGGACTTCCGCTCGTCGTCGTGCAGGTGGCGGTCAGGTAGTTGGTGTTCTTGCGCTGCCGCGCCGAGATGTCCTGCTCGGCGAGCTTCCTGCCGTCGGGGTTGTGAACGATGAAGTGGTAGCGGTTGTTGTCGAGCATCATCCGCGCGTTGGCGTCGGTCTTGTAGTTGTCGAGCAGCCACTCGAGGAACTTGATGCCGACCTCCTGCGGCGCGTATTCGCGCGCATGGATGCCGCCGGTCCAGACCATGTTCGGCGGCGGCTCCGACTTCGCGTCCTGCTTGGCGAAATTGCCGATGACGAGCACCCGCACCGGGCTCGGGTCGACCGGGAACAGGCTCAGGTTGAAGCGGGTGACGATCGATGGCGGCAGGTACTTGATCAGCAGGTTCGCGAACGACGAGCGCGAGTTGTCCGGAACCGCGGTGCCGACCGGCGGGATCAGCTGCTGAGTTCCCATCCAGCTCTTGCCGAGGACGGCGGTCTTGGCGAAGCCGGGATGCGCAGCGACGATGTCGTCGAAGGTCTGGTAGACCTGCTCGACCGTGCGGTAGCACGAGTGCACGCCGTTGGCGATGCTGAGCGCCTTCTTGCGGTCGCTGAGTTTGCCGGCGGCGAGGTCGGCCGAGCGCGTGGCGATGAAGTTCTGGATCCGCGCCGTCTCGGCCTGGTCGATCTGCGGCGTGAAGCCGAGGGCGCGCACGGCCGCAAGCTCTTCCTCGCCGACCTCGGCCTTAACGACGCTCGTCTTCTGGTCGACGTAGGCCTCGTCGAGAAGCTTGGTCAGCTGGGCCAGCTGTCGGCCGTTGCCATACGGGACGACGATCGAGTAGACCGCGCCGGCGTTGTCTTCGGTGTGAGCCGGCGCTGCCAGCACGAACGCCGCCGCGAGGGCGAGCGGCAGTCGCGCGAGGCGCAAGAGAGCGATGTGTCGACCTGGCTTCATGGCGGCGTATCTCCAGTGGCGAATGGGTGGCGAACGGACGATCGATTCGATCGGGGCGCCATTTCGCACGATGTGTGCCATCCCATCGCGGCTGCCTCGGTTCCGATACAGCGTTGAATCGATTGGGATTTTTTTCACCCGACGACCAGCGGAAGTCGGGGATCCGCACGCTTGCCGAGGCGCCGCGGTCGGATTTCCGTCGCTTCGACCGAACCGCGCCGCGCCCGCCTTCAATCAATTCAAGGACTTGCGCCGGCACGGCGCGTGGCACGCAATCTGCGATGCTCGATCGCCGCGCCGCGGCGCTTGACTGACGCCAGATGCACTTCCGCCACGTCCTCGTCCGCCTGCGACCGCTCTTGCTGGGCGCGGCGCTGGCCGTTCTCGGCGCGCCGGTCAGCGCCCAGGTCTCGGACACCCTCAAGCGGATCGCCGAGACCGGCACGATCAGCCTCGGCCATCGTGAGTCGTCGGTGCCGTTCTCCTACTACGACAACAAGAAGCAGGTGATCGGCTACTCGCACGACCTGATGCTGAAAGTGCTCGATGCGATCAAGGCCGAGTTGAATCTGCCGGCGTTGACGATCCGCCTCGTGCCGGTGACGGCGCAGAACCGGATCCCCCTGGTGCAGAACGGCTCGGTCGATCTTGAGTGCGGCTCGACCAGCCACAACGCCGAACGCGAGCGCCAGGTGGGCTTTTCGGTCTCGATCTTCATCATCGGCACGCGACTGATGACCAAGCGCGACTCCGGCATCCGCGACTTCCCGGATCTCGCCGGCCACAAGGTCGTCGTCACGTCGGGCACGACCTCCGATCGCCTGCTGCGCCTGTTCAACGAGCGCATCGGCGACAAGGTCACCATCATCATGGCGCGCGACCACGGCGAGTCGTTCCAGGCGCTCGAAGCCGGCCGCGCCGACGCGTTCATGCTCGACGACGCGCTCCTCTATGGCGAGCGGGCCAAGGCGCAGCAGCCCGACGACTGGGTCGTCGTCGGCGCGCCAATGTCGTCGGAGGCCTACGGCTGCATGATGCGGCGCGGCGATCCCGCCTTCAAGAGGGTCGTCGACCGGGCGCTCACCCGCCTGATGACCTCGGGCGAGGCGGTCAAGATCTACGCCAAGTGGTTCCAGCGGCCGATCCCGCCGCGCGGCCTGAACCTCAACTGGCCGCCCTCCAACGCCTTGCTCGAGCTGTACCGCGCGCCCAACGACGCGCCGCTCAGCTGAGCTGCCACCCCCAAATTCCGTTGACTCATTCGAAGGAGAAGAGATGAAGCGCTTCCTGACACTCGCCGCCGCCTTCATGGCCCTAGGTGTCGCCCACGCCGACGACACGCTAAAGAAGATCAAGGACAGCGGCAGCGTCACCATGGGCACGCGCGAATCCTCGGGCGCCCTGGCCTACACCCTCGGCGACGGCAAGTACGCGGGCTTCCACTACGACGTCTGCGGCAACGTCCTCGCCGACGTCCAGAAGCAGCTCGGCATGGCCAAGCTCGACATCAAGTACCAGCCGGTGACGTCGCAGAACCGGATTCCGCTGGTCCAGAACGGCACCGTCGACATCGAATGCGGCTCGACCACCAACAACGCGACGCGCCAGAAGGACGTCGCCTTCGCGGTCACGACGTACGTCGAGGAAGTCCGCATCGCGGTCAAGGCGTCGTCGGGGATCAACAGCGTCGCCGACCTGACCGGCAAGACCGTCGCCACCACCACCGGGACGACGTCGGTGCAGACGCTGCGCAAGCACAAGCGTGCCGAGGGGGTGCAGTTCGCGGAGCTGTTCGGCAAGGACCACGCCGACAGCTTCCTGCTGCTCGAAAGCGGGCGCGCCGATGCCTTCGTGATGGACGGCCAGATCCTTGCCGGCAACATCTCCAAGGCGAAGACGCCGGCAGCCTACAAAATCGTCGGCGAGACGCTTTCGGTCGAGCCGATCGCCATCATGATTCGCAAGGACGATCCGGCCTTCAAGAAGGCGGTCGACGACAGCATCAAGGCCCAGATCAAGAATGGCACCATCGCCAAGCTCTACGACAAGTGGTTCATGCAGCCGATTCCGCCGGCCAACACGGTGGTCGGGCTGCCCCTCAGCGCGGCGACGAAGACGGCATGGGAAAGCCCGAACGACAAGCCGATGGAAGAGTACGCGGTCAAGTAACGCCGCGCCGCGTCGCCGGCCCGGCGCCGAACCGATCGGAAGCACCGGCTGATGGACGCCGCGGCAACGGGCGCGCGCCGCCGGTCGTGGCGTCGCTTCCTGCTTCGCTCGGCGGTCGTCGTCGCGGTCGTCCTGGCCACCATCGCCGGCGCCTGGACGACGTTTCTTCTGAGCGAGCGGCAGGGCATCGCCGCGCAGCGACGCGAGTCGGCGCACAAGCTCGATCTCTTCGCCTCGGCGGCCGAGGCGATGGTGAAGCGGCTCGAGCACGTGCCGCCGACGGTTCAGCTCAATCCCGAGGTGCAGCGACTCCTGCACGACCCGACGAGCCCGCGCCGGGTGAAGTCGGTCAACGAGTACCTGCGCCATCTCAACGCCTACCTCGGCAGCCTGTCGGTCTACATCATGAACGACCGGGGCATCGTTCTGGCCTCGAGCAATTCGGACCAGCCCGACGATGGCCTGGTCGGCGAGGACCTGTCGTTCCGGCCGTATTTCCTCGAGGCGCTCTCGGGCCGCGTCGGGCGCCACTTCGCGATCGGCATCAACGGCAACCAGCCCGGCTATTTCGTCTCGCATCCGATCCACGACGGCGCTCACGTGGTCGGCGTCGCTGCGATCAAGATCAGCCTCGAGCCGATCAACCAGCTCTGGGAGACGCTCGGTGCGCCGGCGCTGCTGGCCGATACCAACCAGGTCGTGATCCTTTCGTCGCATCCGAAATGGCGCTACACCAGCCTGGTGGAGCAGCCGCTCGAGCGGCGCGTCGACCTGCAGCTGACGCGGATGTACAACAACCGGCGAACGCCGCGCTTTCCCATTGCGGTGACGCTGTCGGTCGACGACGACAGCCAGGTCGTCGAGACCATGCTGCGACCGACCGGCTCGGCGCTCTTTCGCTCGGGGGACGACGGCACGCTGGTGCTCGGCCGGACGATCAACGGCATGGACTGGCGCCTGATGATCTTTTCCGACCTGCGCGCAGTTCGCAATCAGGCCTTGCTCAGCAGCGGAGCCGCTGTGCTCGTGGCGGTGATGCTGGTCCTGATCGGCCTGTTCTTCGCGCAGCGGCGCCGCATCGCGCGCCAGCAGCGCCTCGCCAAGGCGCTGCTCGAGCGGGCCAACGCCGAACTCGAGAAAAACGTCGCCGAGCGCACCCGCGACCTCACCAACGCCAATCGGCGCCTGCGCGACGAGGTCGCCGAGCGCGTCATCGCCGAGCACAACCTGCGCGCGACCCAGGACGAGCTGGTGCAGGCGGCAAAGATGGCGACGCTCGGCCAGATCGCGACCGGCATCACCCACGAGCTGACCCAGCCGCTCGGCGCGATCCGCACGCTCTCGGGCAACGCGGTCGAGTTCATGCGCCGTGGCGAGTTGGAGGAGGTGCCGGGAAACCTCAGCATCATCGCCCGCCTGGCCGATCAGATGGGCAGCATCATCCAGCCGCTCAAGCGCTTCGCGCGCAAGTCGCGGCTCGCGCCGGCGCCGGCCGACGTCGCCCACGCCGTCGCCAACGCCCTGTTCCTCTACCACCTTCGTCTGCGCGAGGAAGCGGTCACCGTGGTCAACCGTTGCGTGCCGGGCGAGGCGATCGCCTGGTGCGATCCGAACCGGCTCGAGCAGGTGCTGACCAACCTGATCGGCAACGCGATCGACGCGATGGTCGACGCCCCGGTCAAGGTGCTGACCCTCGAGGCGATGGCGCACGACGCGGCCGGCCCCGAGGGCCAGTCGCAGGTGCGGATCGACGTCGTCGACACCGGCTGTGGCTTCGGCGAGGGGACGGCGGCGCAGCTGTTCGAGCCGTTCTACACCACCAAGGGCAGCGGCTCCGGCCTGGGCCTCGGCCTGACGATCTCGCGCGACATCGTGCGCGAGTTTCGCGGTGAGCTCTTCGCCGTCGCGCAGCCGGGCGGCGGCGCGCGCTTCACCGTGACCCTGCCCGGTGACCGAACGCCGGTCCCAGCCGGCGCAGGCGTCCGGATTGCCGAAGAGGAGAGCACATGAGCCCGGATCTGCGGGTACTGATCGTCGAGGACGACGCCAACGTTCGCCTCGGCTGTACCCAGGCACTCAAGCTCGCCGGATTGCGCGTCGAGGCCGTCGAGTCGGCAGAGGAGGGACTGCGCCTGGTCGAGTCGGGCCGTCTCGGCGTCGTCGTCACCGACATGCGGCTGCCGCGCGCCGATGGCCTGTGGCTGGTGCAGCGCTGCCGTGACAGCGACGCGTCGCTGCCGGTGATCATGATCACCGGCCACGGCGACGTCAGCCTCGCCGTCGAGGCGATGCGCAGCGGCGCCTACGACTTCATCGAGAAGCCGTTCTCGCCCGAGGTGCTGGTCGAGGTCGTCAAGCGCGCGCTCGAGAAGCGCATGCTGACGCTCGAGATCGCCGCGCTGCGTCAGACCCTGGCGCAGCGTGACAGCGTCACCGGCAAGCTGATCGGCCGCTCGCCGCAGATCGAGCGCGTGCGCCGGCTGGTGCTCGAGGTCGCGCAGTCGCCGGTCGACGTGCTGATCCGCGGCGAGACCGGCACCGGCAAGGAGCTGGTGGCGCAGGCGCTGCACGAGATGTCGCCGCGCAAGAACGCGCCGTTCGTGGCCCTCAACTGCGGCGGCATGCCCGACAACCTGCTCGACAGCGAGCTGTTCGGGCACGAGCAGGGAGCCTTCACCGGCGCCCAGAAGCGGCGCATCGGCAAGATCGAGTACGCCAACGGCGGCACGCTCTTCCTCGACGAGCTCGAGACAATGCCGATGGCGATGCAGATCAAGCTGTTGCGCGTGCTACAGGAGCGGCGCATCGAGCGCGTCGGCTCGAACCAGCAGATCGCCGTCGACGTGCGCATCGTTGCCGCCACCAAGGTCGACCTGTCGCTGAAGTCGAGCCAGAGCGCGTTTCGCGCCGACCTCTATTACCGGCTCAACGTGGTCTCGATCGAGCTGCCCGCGCTGCGCGAGCGGCGCGAGGACATCCCGCTGCTGCTGGAGCATTTCATGCTGCTCGCCGCGAGCCGGTTCGCGCGGCCGCAGCCGACGGTGAGCTACGAGCAGATGCACCGGCTCATGGCCCACTCCTGGCCCGGCAACGTGCGCGAGCTGCGCAACATCGCCGAGTGCGTTGTCCTGGGCGTGCACCAGCCGATCATGGGCGAGCCGGCGGGCAGCGCGCCCGAGGCGATCACGTCGCTGGTCGACACGGTCGAGAGCTTCGAGCGCGGGTTGATCGCCGCCGAGCTGAGCCGGCACGACGGTAATGTGGCGCGCAGCGCCAGGGCCCTGAACATCGCCAAGACGACGCTCAACGACAAGATCCGCAAGTACCAGCTGCACCAGCGCGCCGGCGGCGCGGCGATGGTCGACTCCGACTTCGGCGACTCGGGACTCTCGGGCCTGCCCTAGGGCGCTAGCGGCGCATCAGCGTGCTCTTGCCGAACAGGCTTTCGATCAGGTCGACGGCGATCTCGGCGGTGCCGTTGCGGACGTCGAGCGCGGATTGAGCTCCATCACG
>Ga0207691_10002590_pt1 | contig 17677 bp, 10 predicted proteins | sample KBSM13metaG_FD_184327 | JGI IMG/M metagenome (GOLD analysis project Ga0207691, IMG submission 184327) | Miscanthus rhizosphere microbial communities from Kellogg Biological Station, Michigan, USA - KBS M1-3 metaG (SPAdes) (version 2) | ecosystem: Host-associated > Plants > Roots > Rhizosphere >... | reverse complement strand
GACAAGCGACGGCAGGATGCCCTCCCGATACGGTCGATGTGGGCGAGTGCGACGCTGAGCGCAAGGTCTCGAGGGGACGACAATCACCATCAGCAACGAGTTTGGCGCCGATGCGCTGGCGTTCACGTTCGCGGACAACGTACGGACACGGCCTCGCGGAGTACTACCACCAGGTCGACACGATGCAGCGCGAGCTGGACTGGATGACGAAGTACACGTTAGGCTCGCAGAAGATCGTTCCGTGACCCGGTCAGCGATTGACCGGGAATTCCTGGATCCAGTGGAATCCGCGCGATATCAGCAAGAACTTGTTCAGGTCGTGCTGCGTCATTGCCATGCGCACGCGTTTGCCGCCCAGGTCTCCCTCGAACGTGAGCTTCGTCGGCGACGGCCGCTCGTATGCCAGCACCGACTTCCATGTACTGTCGCTGCCTTTCTTCAGATCGATCGTGCGCTTCACCGTGTCGATCGTACCGACGAAGCGATCGAACGACTGATCCATCTTCTGGAACGAGACGCCGCCGTTCAATGACTGAAACACCGCGTGCCCGTATCGCAGACTGTCGGTCGTGAGCGGTGGCCGAATCTCGCCGTTGATCGCCATCGAGTCTACGTCCCAGATGCCATAGAGCGGGGACTTCGGCGCACCGGGGCCGTACTGCTTGTAGCCCTGCGTTCCGCCATACACCGCGAGGCCGAGCGCCCAGATGGTGAACACCAGCAGCGCGACGATCCAGCCGCGGTGTGACGACGCGCTCGGACCATAACGCGGCGCCGACGCCGGCACGACCGGGCGATTCAGCACGAACCAGTTGATCAGGCGACGCGCATCTGGCGCGATGAGAAAAATCGACATCAGCACCAGATGAAACGCGAACAGCTTCACCGGTACATCGTACGTCATGTTCACCATGAACACGCCGAACGTCACGCCGAACGTCACGAGTGCGCCGATCAACCCCGTCCACGGCAACAACAACAGCAGACCACCGAGCACCTCGGCCGATCCGATGAAGCGTTCGTACCCTGGTGCGGCGCCGATCGAGTACCAGATCACTCCCATCGGCGAGAAGTCGCCGTATGGCTCGAGCAATCGACTGAGGAATACCGTCGGCATCTGCAGCGGAAATACTTTCGCGAAGCCGTACGAGAACATCGTTGTGCCGAGCGCGACGCGAAGAAAGAGTCGGAACCATTTCTGGAGCCGGGGATAGCTCGTCGTTCGGCGCGCGACGATCGACCAGACGACGGTGCCGAGCGCTGCCAGTAATAGCAGGGTGAATGCGTGCGTCCAGTCGAACAGCGTGTCGCCACTTCCGGTTGGATGCACCGTGGGCTTTACACCCAGTACGTGATTGCCGACCCAGAGCACGAGCGGTCGCATCGGCAACTTTTCGGCAAGCACCGGCACGCGGAACTTCGGGTTCGGCAGCATGCCCGCGAGCATCTGCGTCGTGAGGACGTAGATGCCGAAGTAGAGGAAGCAGAACCGGAAGGCAATGCGGGCGGCGGGAGACCACGCGCCTTCGCTCTGTTGTTGCGGTTCTGGCACCACGCTCGACGGCGAGCGCTCCGTGATGTAGTCGGCGGTGAGAGTCATGAGGTGTGACGATCGTGGAGATTCCCGGTCCGCGTTCGAACCGACAACCGTATGCCACGTTCCGGTCGTCCGCTATAGCGGTCTGCGCGATCCGCCCCAGCAGGCGTACCGCGAAGATGTCCGAGCAGCTCGCCGGCGCTCGGGCGACCCCCTGACGCCTGGCACCGAGCAGAGCGGGGACGGCGAACGTAACGGCGGCAACGAGACGGTGCATCGAGATCTCCATCGGTGGCATGGGGACACATGCAGTGCTCAGCGTCGCGTCGAGTCAACGCTTGCGGCGCCCGGTTTTGCTCTCGTGTTGAGTGCGATCATCCTGTTCGCGACTGGATCGATGCAGCGGCGTCGCGGAAGGCTGCCGCTTCTCTGCGTGCTGATCGGTGTCGCGGTCGTCAGCACGTTTGCGGGGGTCGTATATCCGTTCGAGGCGGTCGCGTTCTCATCGCTGCTCGCGCTGCGTCGTGAGCGCCGATTTCTGGCGAGCGCGATCGCGATCTCCGTCGCGATGGGCGTTCCGATCGCGATCGACCTGATGTGGGCCGGCGAGGACTTCATCTTGTCTGGCATCACCGCCTTGCTGCTGTTGCTCGCGCCGGCAGCGTGGGCCATGTGGTTGTACGCGAGGGAGTGATTCGCGCGCGCAGCCCTAACCGAGCGATGATCCGTGGTCGCGCGGCCAGCTCGCGAGAAGATGCCCGACCGCCTCGAGCAGTCGATGGGCGTTGAACGGTTGGAGCAGAAACGCCATTCGGATTCCGTCGCCCACCGGGAGATGATCCGGCAGCTCGGCGCCGGTCAGAAGCACCGGAATGCCACGCGCGCGCGTCTTGTCCTCGGCCACGAGCGACCGGTCGGTGATGATCAGCTGCGCGGGGAGATGGCGAGCGACATCGAACGGATCGTCTCCAGAGCGACCGTCGACGATCCGAAGCTCGGCCTGCGCTCGGAGGCACTGCCTGATGTAGTCGCGGATGTCCGTATCGGACACCGCAAGGAGGATGGCCGAGCCGCCGTCCCCAGCGCGTTCGGTGTCGTCCGCCGTGGGACTCGGCTCCGCAGCGAGGAGCGCAATCTCCAATTGCAGCCGGTCCGACGCCGGCACTCGCGGCGCCTCTGCATCGTGACCGGCGGCACCCGCCTGGTGTGCTTCCATTGTCGCGTCGTACTCCTGAAAAAAATCCCCACTCTCCGCGGCGGGGAGAGTGGGGACTGGGGCTCTCGTTAGGTCACTTGAGCTTGAAGCTCGCCTGGTGCGTCGTCCCGTCGGCGAGCGTGAGGTTCAACATGCGGCACGTACCGGCCCACGCCTTGTCCGTCTTCCACGTGTAGCTGTACTGCTGCGTGCTCGCGTCGTAGGCGAGGCTGCTGTTGCCGGCGGTGACGGTGGCTTCGATGTCATCCTGGGGGGCGCTGGCGCTGCACGACACCGACTGCGACGCGGGGGATCCGGCGGCGAAGATGGCGAGGCCTCGATTCCCGCCGAGCCCGAAGGTCACCTGCACGGCTGCCCCGGCCTTCACGACGTTCACCGTCGGCATGGGGTCGACCGGCTGCAGGAAGCCGGTGAAGGGGTACGCCACCGTATAGTTGGCGGCGACGGTGTTCGTGTTGCCGGCGTAGTCGGTGGCCGTGCAGCTGACCGACTTGCTTCCCACGGTGGTCGTGGTCGGCGCACCGCAGCTCGCTGAGGCGAGACCCGATCTCTGGTCTGTCGCGTTAGGCGTCGCGGTGGCGGTGCCGTTCAGGAGCACCGGATTGGGCGAGACCACAGGCGCGAGGGTGGGCACGGTACCGTCGCGCTTGATCGTGACGGTCTGGACGTTCGTGCCACCGGCGCTGGAGGCGCTACAGGTCACGTCTTGACCCTGCGTATCGGTGCTGATCGTCGTCGGCGGACACGGTGCGGAAGTGACAGCCGACTCGCCGTCGTTCACCGACCAGGTCACGGTGACATCGCTCCTGTACCAGCCGTTACTGCCTGGCACACCATCGATGCTCGGCGTGATGACGGGCGGTGTGACGTCCGACGATGGCTCCGCTTCGTACGCGCCGATGTCGCAGCCGGCGCCCTGCGGCCGGGCGACGCCCCGCTGATCCTGTGTCGCGCAAACGCTCGCGATCGCCGCGTCGATCGCCGCACTTCCCGCGCCGAGCGCCATGGTGGCTGTGGTGCCGGGCGCGTTGAGCGAGAGTGATCCGAGGTTCGGGTCACCGGTAGTGGCTGGCACGATGCCGTCACAGCGTGCCGTTGCCGGATACACCAGATTACCGCCGCCATCAGTGATCGATGCGGCGCCGAACCCACCGCAGTTCCCTCCACCGTTGTTCGCCACGATCGTGTTCACCAACCCGATGGGCTCCCTGCCGGTGAGTGCGTAGATCCCTCCGTACACGCTCGCACCGTTCCCCGCGACCGTCACGTGGATGAACAGCGCCGGGTATGCCTCTTTGCCGAAGCCGCCGCCGATCTGCGCGCTGTTGCCCGTGAGGGTGACGTTCATGAGCCCCACGGTGCCGCCGTTCTGGAAGATCCCGCCACCAATGTCGGTAGCGGAGTTCCCCGAGATCGTGCTGTTGGTGACCATCAGGTTGCCGCCGAGGGTGTAGATGCCGCCACCCTTGCCGCGGGTCCCGTTGGCCTGGTTGCCCGAGATCGTGCTGCTGTCGATGGTCATCTGTGCCCCGGTGATGATGGCACCGCCGCCGCTGCTCGTCGTCGCGTTGCCCGAGATGACCACGCCCTTCAACGTGACAAAGTCGTTGGTGAAAAAGCTGGCGATGCCTGCGCCGCCGTCGCCGCGGCCGCCGGAGATCGTGAGTCCCCTGATTTCTACCGTGACGTTTCCGCGGATATCGATGATCCCGAACTCGCTCTCCGCATCAACCGCCCGGCGGACGGTCAGGAGCTGGGCGCCCGGACCGACGATAGTCACACTCTTCTGGATCTGGAGCTGACTGCCCAGCGTGATCACCTGAGGCCCGGCGGCGGTCAATGCCGGGTCGAACGTGATGGTAGACCCAGACGCGGCGGCAAAATCGATCGCTTCGCGGAGCGTGCATCCGTTGCCCGTCCCCGCATCGTCGCACGCGCCGTCACTCTGATCGGCAACGCTGTTGACCACGGGACTCGAAGTTTCCTGGCTGAAGTGAGGGCCAGGAACGCCCGGGGCTACGATTGGATCACGGTCGCTGCAGCCCGCGAGCGTGGCGAACGCCAGCGCGCACGCGGCGTATCGGATGTAGGGTGGCGTGGGGGCGAGCTCGGCAGAGCGACGAGCCGTCCAACCGGAGCGGCGATTCGGATTCATATGAGGCTCTCACGTCGAAGAGGTCCGAAGCGGTGCGCGCCATTCACGAACCCGGCGCGCCGGCCGAGGCGGGTGCCTCTGGCTGGCGCGCAATCTTCCCCGACACCTCGAATCGATCTAACCACCACGTTGCGGCGTTTGGCTCTCACGTTGCCTGCAACATCCCGCACAATCGCGCGCAACATTGGGGCAAATAGCCGCCCCCGAGTTACCTCAGCGACGCGCCGAAACCCTGGCGCGGTACCCGGATGGACTCACGCCATGCGCCTCGCGGAAGGACCGCGAGAAGTGCGACAGACTCTGAAACCCCACCGCATACGCCACCTCGGCCACGTTACCCGCTCCTTCCGTGAGAAGCTGCGCCGCGCGCTCGAGGCGGACGCGCCGGATGAGGTCGGATGGGGTTTCGCCCACCAGCTCACGCGTGCGACGGAACAGGTGCGATCGATCGAGAAAGACATGCTCCGCCAGCTCCGCCACGCCGAACTCCGGGTCGGTCAAATGCGCCGCGATCGTCGCGTGCAGCCGATCCACGAACGCTTGATCCGCCGATCCTAACGTGGGCTGCTGCGGAGACGCGGGAATCTCCACGCCCTCGGCGGCGAACCGCTCACGAAGGCGTCGCCGAGTCGTGATGAGGTTTTCCACCCGCGCCTCGAGCTCGCGCATCTCGAACGGCTTGGCCAGGTAGTCGTCCGCGCCGCCGCCGAGCCCGGTCACCCGGTCGTCGGTCGACGCCAACGCTGTGAGCAGGATGATCGGGATGAAGTCGGTCTCAGGATCGCTCTTGAGCGTCCGGCAGAGCACGTTCCCGTCGATCCCCGGCATCATCACGTCGCTGATCACGAGATCCGGCAGGAGCGACTTCGCGCGCTCGATGCCGTCCTCGCCGTCGCCTGCCTCCAGGATCCGATACCGCGATTCGAAGTGCGATCGGATGTACGCCCGAAGATCGGCACTGTCGTCGACGATGAGCAGGGTCGTGACATCGGCCGCGCCATCGGCACCTCGAGTCTCCGTCTCGCCATTGCCGGCGATGGCGTGATCGATCTCGAGCTCGTCTGTTCGGGCCAGCGAGCCCTCAGGTCCAAAGACGATCTGATCATCCCGCAGATGCGCCCGACCTAACGAGAGCGTGACGGTGAACGTAGCGCCACCAGCCCCGTCGACGGCGATGCTCCCTCCGTGCAGCTCGACCAGCTCTTTGGCGAGCGCGAGGCCGATGCCGGTGCCCGGCTGCGCACGCGTGCTCGACTCGTCGACCTGATAGAACCGCTCGAAGACATGCGCCAGGTGCTCGGGCGGAATTCCTGGTCCGCTATCGATGACTTTGACCCGCGCGATGCTGCCTTCGGTCTCGACATGCAGGGCGATGCGGCCGCCATCCGGCGTGAACTTGAAGGCGTTCGAGAGCAGATTGCCTAACACCTTCTCGAGCGCGTCCGAGTCGAACCAGACATCGATTGGTTCGGGCGGCGCGACGACGACGAAGGCAATGTGGTTCTGCGCCGCGATCTGCCCGAAGGCCGCGGCGACGCCGCGCGCAAAGGTTACCAGGTCCTGTCGACGCGCGCGGAGCTTCATCTGCCCCGCCTCCAACTTCGCGACGTCGAGAATCTGATTCACCAGCCGCAGGAGACGCCTCGAGTTGCGAAGCGCCATATCGAGCTCCCTCGGCGGCTCGAGGATCGGCTGGTGCTCGACGCGCGCGCGGAGATCCTCGAGCGGGCCAATCGTCAGGGTCAGCGGTGTTCGGAACTCGTGACTGACGTTGGCGAAGAACCGGGACTTCGCGCGGTCGAGCTCCTTGAGCTGCTCGGTCTTGAGCTCGAGCTGCTGTTGATTCTCGCGCAGCTCGTGCGTCCGCTCATCGACGAGTCGGCCGAGCTCCAGCGCTCGTCCGCGAAGATTTCGAACACGCCATCCAACGAGGCCGGCCACGATGAGGCCGGCGGCCAGCAGCGACAACAGTCGAAAGCTGCTCGTCTCCCACAGGTGCGGCGCCAGCTCGAGCTGGAGCGCCGCGCCCCGCTCGTTCCAGACGCCGTCGTTGTTGCTTGCCGCCACCCGGAAGGTGTATCGGCCGGGCGGGACCTTGGTATAGAACGCCGTGCGACGGTTGCCGGCATCGACCCACGTCGCATCGTATGGCTCGAGTCGATAGCGGAAGCGCACGTTGGCTGGCGCCAGCAAGCTGAGCGCTGTGTACCGGATCTCGAGGTCCCGTTGCGTCGTGCCTAACGATATACCGTCTCGAGTGGCCGGTACGGTCGTTCCACCCGAGGTGACCTGCTCGACAACGACGTTAGGCGGGATGGGGTTTCGCCGGATCCGTGCCGGATCGACGACCGCGACACCAGCTTGCGTCGCGAACCAGAGTCGCCCGTCCCCCGATCGGATCGCGGCCGGCTGCGAGCCACCGTTCGCCTCGCGATTCCGCAGGCCATCCCGCTCGGTGTACGCCGTCGAGTTGATCGTCCGCCGCCGACCCGCCGCAAACTCGAGCAGCTCGCGACGGTCCACCCAGAAGATCCCGCGGTTGCCACTCATCCAGAGACGATCGGCGTCGTCCTCGAGAATGGTGTGGATCACCTCATCGAAGAGCCCATCGTGCGCACGTAGCGTAATGATTCGACCGCGTCCCTTCCCCTCTTCCCAGTCGCGGGGATCGAGGCGCGCGAGCCCGCGACCTTCGGTGCCGACCCAGAGCCAACCGTCGCGGTCCACGTGGAGCGACCGAACACGATCGAACGGAAGTCCGTCGGCCGTCGTGATCGAGCGGAAGCGCCCGTCCTTGTATCGCAGCAGACCGTCGGCGGCAGTTGCCATCCAGAGAGCGCCGTCGCGAGAGCGCTCGAAGGCTCGCACGACTGGTTGCCGGTCGCCGGTGCCGACGCGCGGCGTCGTCCACCGATCTCCGTCGAGCCGAAGCAGCCCCACGTCCGATCCAAACCAGAGCACGCCAGTCGAGTCCTCATACATCGCGTGAGCCTGGGCGCGGCGAGCGACGTCATTCGGAGCGAGCGCGCATTGCATCGTGGTCGGCATGCACTCCAACAGTCCGATGGCGCCGATCCACAGACGCCCGGTGCGGTCTTCCTTGAACGAGAGCACGACACTCGAGTTCCCAACCGGCGCGACCACGCGCGTGATGCGATCTCCGTCGATGCGGCTCATCCCGCCGTTGAGCGTGCCGATCCACATGGTGCCACGAGGGTCTTCGTAGACCGAGTACACGTTGTCTGCCGAGAGACCTTCGGGAGCGCCGATGACGGTGAACGACGCGGGCTTCAGCCGGTGAAGACCGGCGCCCCAGGTGCCGAGCCAGATGCTGCCTTCGTGATCGCGCATGATCGCGGTGATGCTCGACGGGATCGTAGGCGCCGCGCGCGAAAGGACCGGGAGCGTGTAGATGCGGCGACCATCGCGATACAGCTCCGGCCCGGACGTGTAGAGCATTCTCCCGGAATCATCCGGGACCAGCACCTGCGTGTTGTGCGAAGCCCCGACTCTCGGCTGCACTGCGACCGCCCGGCCGGGCTCGAGCCGATAGATCTCGCCCGGCGTGAGTGCCCACGCGACTCCGGTTGCCGGCGAGACGGAGAAATCCATCACCTCCCCCCGGTCAACGACCTTCTCCGCTCGATCGCGGAGCCGCCAGATGCCGCCTTCACGGAGGCCAAGCCACAGTGCTCGAGCCGAATCTTCTGTTATCGCCTGAATGGCCCCTCGCTTCGCCTCATCGGGCTGGCCAATCGCGGCACTCGCGCTATCGCCGTCGATGCGGAACAGACCGCGGCCGCGCACTCCGACCCACATGGATCCGTCGGAGCGTTGCGCGATCGAGTACACCGGGGCGTCTATGCTCTCCCCTGCAACGCGGACGAATCGGTCGTCGCGGATGATGCCCAGTCCGTGCTGCGTTCCGATCCAGAGCGTGGCTGCCTTGTCCTCGAAGATGGTCCACACGTCAGTCGTGATCCCGCGGTCGCGACCGAACGTCGTGAAGCGTCCATCGCGAAACCGGACCAGCTGATTGTCTTCGGTGCGGAGCCAGAGCGCGCCGTCACGTGCCTCCTGCAGGCTGATGATCCGATTGTTCGGGAGGCCAGGCGATGTGGCGGAGTTGAAGACGGTGAAGCGGACGCCGTCGAAGCGGGCGAGTCCGTCGAATGTCGCAATCCAGATGTATCCGTCCCGGCTCTGGAGCAGCGCATTGACGGAGTTGACTGGCAACCCATCCTGCACCGTCCACGACTCGTGGACGAAGGTCTCGGCCGATCGAGGAGCGCGGGTCGGTGCGCTCGGACCCTGCGCCGCTGCCACGATGGGAGCAGCGATGAACGCGATGGCGTTCGACAATCCGAGGTGCACGACGTAACCCATCGCAACAACGTCTCGCTGGAAATTGCGAAGCGGAAGGTGTCCGGTTTCCCAAATGCGTAATCGTCCGCCGCGGACCTGCATGGCGAAGGGCCGCAGTTGCTGAACACAGAGCTGCGCACGCAGTTTAGGACGCCCCCAGGCTCAGGCAGGATGATGACACGTCTCAGTCCCTACGACGTCGGCCTCGACAAGACCCCCGCGAACTACGCTCCGCTGACACCGCTCAGCTTTCTCAAGTGGAGCGCGCGCGTATGCCCGGATCGCCTCGCGGTCGTGCACGAGACGCGCCGGTTCACGTGGGCCGAGACCTACGCGCGCGCGCGCCGGCTGGCCTCCGCGCTCGTGGCCCGAGGGGTAACGACGGGCGACACCGTCGCCACGCTGCTGCCTAACGTGCCAGCGATGTACGAGGCACACTTCGGCGTGCCGATGACGGGCGCGGTGCTCAACACCCTCAACACACGCCTGGACGCGGCGACCATCCGGTTCATGCTGGAGCATGGCGAGGCGAAGGTGCTCCTGGTCGACCGCGAGTACGCGAGCCTCGCGGCCACGGCGCTTGCCGGGATCGACTCCCGCCCGCTCGTGATCGACGTCGACGATCCCGCTTACGACGGCGACGGCAACCCGTTAGGCGAGATAGAGTACGAAGCGCTGCTGCGCAGCGGCGATCCGGCGTACGACTGGCAGCCGCCGTCGGACGAATGGAACGCGATCTCCCTCAACTACACGTCCGGGACCACCGGGAATCCAAAGGGAGTCGTATACCATCATCGCGGCGCGTATCTCAACGCGATCGGCAACATCCTCTCGTGGAGCATGCCGCGGTATCCGGTCTATCTCTGGACGTTGCCGATGTTCCACTGCAACGGGTGGTGCTTCCCCTGGAGCATCGCTGCGCAGAGCGGAACGAACGTGTGTCTGCGGAAGGTCGACGCCGAAGTGATCTTCCGCCTGATTGCCAGGCATCGCGTCACGCACTACTGCGGCGCTCCCATCGTACACAACACGCTCACTGGCGCGCCACCCGAGATGCGTGAAGGAATCACGCACCGCATCGCGGCGATGGTGGCTGGTGCCTCGCCACCGCCATCGACGATCGAAGCGCTCGAGGCGATCAATATCGACCTCACGCACACCTACGGGCTCACCGAGGTCTATGGCCCCGCGACCGTGTGCACGAAGCAGGAAGAGTGGGACGATCTCGATCCACACGACCAGGCGCTCCGCAACGGGCGACAGGGCGTTCCGTATCTGGTCGAGGAAGATGCCGCGGTACTCGACCCCGAGCGCATGGAGCCGGTGCCCGCCGACGCTGAGACCATCGGCGAGATCATGTTTCGCGGGAACATCGTGATGAAGGGGTATCTCAAGAACCCGTCCGCCACCGCGAAGGCGTTCGAAGGCGGATGGTTTCACTCGGGCGATCTCGCGGTCACGCAACCCGACCAGTACATGAAGATCAAGGACCGCGCGAAGGATATCATCATCTCCGGCGGCGAGAACATCTCGTCACTCGAGGTGGAGGACGCCCTGCACCGCCATCCGGCCGTATTCGCCGCGGCGGTGGTGGCGGAGCCGCACGAGAAGTGGGGCGAGACGCCGTGCGCGTTCGTCGAGCTCAAGCCTAACGCTGTGGTGACAGAGGGCGACCTCATCGAGCACTGCCGGCAACTCCTCGCGCGCTTCAAGGTGCCGCGCCGCATCGTCTTCGGACCGCTCCCGAAGACCTCGACGGGGAAGATTCAGAAGTTCATCCTGCGCGAGCGGGCGAAGTCGGCGGCCGCGATCGTCTGATTCAGGTCGCGGGAAAGAGCATCCGCAGCACAAACACTGACAATAGGGCGGCGAGGCTCAGCGCGGCCGGCCAGAAGCGAGCAAGGCGCCGGAGCCGGGTCGGAGCCGATCCCGCCGCGCCAGGATCACGCGCGCGCAGTTCGGCCAACGCCTGCTCGAACGCACCGGGCGCGATCCCGGCTTCACGTGCCGCCTCGCGCAGCTCGCCAACGGACAGCTCGGCGACACGGGCGGCCTCGAGCTCGCTCGCTCGCGCGAGGAGCTCCCGGGCCGCCTTCTCAGGCAGCCGCTCAGCGTCGCGGGTCTGATCGCGCTCGGTCATCGGCATCCTCCTGCGAAGTGAGTGCGGCGGGGTGGGCGGGGGCGGGATGCTAGGAAAATAGCGCCGCGGCCGGGAGGCGCCCACTCGACATACCGGCGAGCCAGGGCGCGTGGGTCGAATCAGGGGCTACGCGCCTATCGCGAGCGACTCGGCTCCGCGCGGCGCGCTGGGCCCGCGACTCCGCCACCACACCACGGCCAGCGCGGCGGCGAGGAGTAACGCGTTCGCCGTCCACATGGCGACAAACGGGGAGACCAGTAGCCGCTCGGCGAGCGCTTCGCCCGCAATGAGGGCGACGTAGTACATCGCAATGACGTTGGGGAAAGCGACGATCGCCAACGCGACGCCGTCGTGTGGGGAGAGAAGTGCGAGCGCCACGCCGGTCAGCGCCAGGACCACGGACGCCGCGGAGAGGGCGTACTTCTTCTGGATCTCGACCTCGTACGAGACCGCGCGCGCCGCGGAGGCCGACCCGGTGTCCGCCCGGGCGCCGCGTGCCGCCGTCCGCAGCTCGGCGATCGTCATCTCGCGGTCGCCCCGCTCGACTGCGCGGCCCGCCTGCACGACCGCTAGCCGGTGGTTCGCACGGGGGAGGATCTGGTCGTTCGAAACGAACATCAGCGTGGCGACGCCGGCCGCGGCCACGAGTACGGGCACGACCAGGCGGCGGATGCCGTGGTGCTCCGTGCGAGCCGCCGTGAGCACTCCCTCCCGGCCGAGCTGGGTGAAGACCCAGAGCACGGCGAGGAGGACCGCCATCGGGACCGTCATCGCAGCCGTGAACGGCACCGCGAGTAGCACAGCCGCGACGAGGGCGCCGGTCGGGACTCCCCGCGCGCGCAGCTCCGGCAGCTGCTTCGTCGCGTAATTGGCGAGCAGGAACGTCGTCACCGACGCGAAGGCAACGGCGAAGGCGATGGCGTGGCGGTGCAGGAGCTGCCGGGTCGTGGGGTTCGGCATCGACGGACCTCAGGAGATGTGCGCCGTCCTACAGACTGGATACGACCTTCGCCAGCGAGAGTGTGCGTCGCGGGGTGTGAGCGCCAGTCGTTCGTAGTTCGGGTCGAGCGGTGGAGACGCTTCCGCTACTCCGCGCGAAGCGCTTCCGCCGGGTCGACGCGCGCCGCCCGCCTCGCGGGGAACCAACTCGCCAGCGAGGCTGTAGCGACGAGCACCACCGCTGCTCCAGCCAGTGTCAGAGGATCACTCGGCGTGACGCCATACAGAAATGCTCGCAGGAACGGCGCCGCGATCGCGTAGAGCACGAAACCGGCAGCGACGCCGCTCGCCGTCAGCGCCAGTCCGCGCATCGCGACTGACTGAGCGAGCTGCTGGGGGGAGGCGCCGAGCGCGACACGCACGCCGAACTCGCGGGTTCTGAGTGCGACCGTGTACGCCATCACGCCATACAACCCGATCGTTCCGAGCAGCAGCGTGATCGCGGCCGCAGCCATCATGAGCGTCAGCGCCAGCGAGAGACGCGACGTGGACGCGCGGACGACGTCGCTCATGGTCTCGACATTGAAGATCGGAACCGTCGGGTCGAGGTCGCGCACAACCCGCCTAACGGCTGCCACCACGGCGGCCGGCGGCCCGGATGTCCTGACGACGAGCGCCATCGTGTGTCGCGCACTCGGTTCCGTCGTCGGATCGATGGGGACGACCTGGGGCACGTAGACCGTTGCGGACGGTGGCGTGGCCAGGTCATAGTCGCGCACGTCTCCGACGACGCCGATGATCGTGTACGTCGGTCCCGAAGGTGCCAGCCCCAGACGCTTTCCTAACGCGGCCTTGCCGGTGGGATCCTGCCAGATCGTCGCCGCGGCCCGCTGGCTGATGATCACGTCGCCGTCGCGTTGCAGCCCGAGGCGGTGAAAGCCGCGGCCAGCAACGAGAGGAATCCGCATGGTCGCGAAGTATCCGTCGTCGACGACGTTCGTGGGCAGAGACAGCGTTCGCCCTTCGACACGAAACGACTGCTCACGCGTTTCACCGGCGCCGAGTGGAAGTCGCGTCGTCAGGCCGGCCGCGCGAACACCCGGGAGCTGCCCAGCCAACTCGGTCAGCCGTGCGTAGAAGGCCACGGACGACGAATCGCCATAGCGCGCGAACGGCAGTTGGGTCCAGATCGTCACGACGTTGGTGGCGTCGAACCCCGGACGCTGCTGATACAATCGGTGGAAGGTGCGCAGCAACAGCGCGGATCCCACTGAGACCATGAGCGCCACGGCGATCTGAAGGACGGCAATCGCTGCTCGGAGTCGCTGCCGCGTCCTTCCCGCCGTCTCGCCGCGCCCTCCGTCACGCAGGTTGATCGAAAGGGTCGCGCGTCGAATACGAATCGTGGGCATCACGCCGCAGATGATCGCCCCCAGAATCGAAATGACGACGGCGAATCCCACTGTCGTTAGGCCCGGCCTCAACTCCGCGAGGCGAGGGACGTCGGCCGGACCGAACGCCACCAGCGCGTGCACTGCCCCCCACGCCGCAAGGAGCGCGACAGCGGCAGCGGCTGCGGTCAGCACGATCGATTCGCCCATGAAATGGGTGGCGATGCGCAGGCGGCTTGCGCCGAGCGCCTCGCGGACCGCGAGCTCGAGTTGGCGCCCGTCGGCACGGATCAACAGGAGATTGGCGACGTTGGCCCACGCGACGAGCAACACGAGGCCCGCGGCGGCGGCCAGCATCCACAGCGTACGCGCGATTCCGCTCGTAACCTCGTCGCGCAACGGAAGCACGATGGGCCTGGGGTTCGCCTGATCGAGCCACTCCGCCGTTGCCGTTCCCGATTCCAGACGCGGGAACGACTCGGCCATTCGTGGCAGCACGTCCGCGAGCTCGCGCTGCGCCTGCTGGAGTGTGGCGTTAGGCGCGAGCCGCGCCACACCCGAGTAGGTGAAGTCTCCCGCCGCCGCGCTGCTCTGATCGAGCCTCACGGGGAGCCAGAGCCGCGTGTCGGCCGCCGGGAAGACGAACCGCTCCGGCATGACGCCGATAATTTCACGCGGGACGCTGTTGGCGATCAGCGTCTTTCCGATGACGTCGCGAGCCGCGTTGAAGCGCGTTCGCCACAGGGCCTCGCTCAGGATGACGGCGTTCGGACCGTTCAGCCGCTCCTCATCCGTCGTGAACGAGCGACCGAGAAGCGGCCTTACCTGAAGGAGTGGGATCATCGACGCGGTCACCCACGTCGCGGTCACGCGCTCGGGGAGGTCGTCGCCGTTACCCATCCAGATATTGGCGTTGCCGGTTCTATAGAAGCCGACATCGTCGAGACGCCGCGCGAAGCGCCTGTAGGTGAAGTAGACCCCGGGCGGCTGCTGTATGCGCCGGAGCTCGGTCGTTTGCAGCCCGACGCTGACCAGGCGATCCGGGTGCCCGTACGGCAGCGGCTCGAGCAACACGCCATACACGATGGCGAACATCGACGTGACCGAGCCGATGCCGAGAACGAGTGTGAGGATCACCGCGACGGTGAACACCGGCGTGCGCTTCAGCGATCTCAACGCGTGTCGGAGCGAAGTCGGCATGATCAGCTCATCGCTTTCTTCACGAGTGCGCCGATACGTGCTTCTCGGCGGCGGTCAACAACGGATGATCCTGTCGGCCAGTCCGAGCCACGCGTTCTGCGCGTTCAGCCGCCATTCACCGCGGCCGTCGCCCAGCACCACCACCAGCCCGAGGGGAGCCAGCGCCTGCGGAGAGCCGACGTTCACCGCACGGACGAGCACGACAACCGTGTCCGGAAGCACCGCCACGCTCCCGAGCACCACCCGCGTGCGAGCGAATCCGCTCGCCAGTCCGTGCGCCGTGAGGTAGCCCTCGTGACGCGCCTGGGCCCACCGCACCATGAACTCCGCCACACCCAGGGCTTCGGCCTCCTCCAGCGTCGCCACCCCCGCGAGCTCATGGAAGGTGATGGGCAGATCGGCCATCTGCGCCAGCAACTCGTTGAGCTCCTCCTGGCCGGGATCCGTCGACCCCCAGGTCGGTGGAGGGACCGCAAATCGCCGCGCCTTCTCGTCCAGATATTCTCGGCGGAGGGTTTCGATCGAGTCGGCGTCCGTCAGTGCGGTCACGGTCTCCCATTCCTGCGCTTCGAAGGCAGCGAGCGCCGACGCCACCACGACCTCAGCGGCTCGCACGCGGTCGCCGATCTCCGGTGGCTCGCTACCCATCGGTGCGGAGTTTCACTCCCCGTACGGCACCCAGATGTTCTTGACCTGCGTCGCCTCGCGGAGGAACTCGCGCCCTTCCCCGTGACGCGCGTCGAGCCAGTCGCGGCGCTGCCACGTCGCCCACGTCCGCTTCATGTTCACCGCCGACGCCTCCTCGACCAGCTTCACGCCGCCCGCGGCACCGAAGTACCAGACCGCCTCCACGTCGTCATGCTCGGCAAGCACGCGCGCGAGCGCGTCCTTCGCGCCGGTGACGATGTTGACGACTCCAGCCGGCACGTCCGACGTCTCGAGCACGCTGTAGAAGTCCGTGGCGGAGAGTGCATGCGGCTCCGACGGGATCACCACCGTCGCGTTTCCCATCGCGATCGCCGGCGCGACGAGCGAGATGAAGCCGAGCAGCGGACGCTCGGAGGGGCACGCGATGCCGACGACGCCGATGGGCTCGTTCATCGCGAGCGCGACGCCGCGGATCGGCACGTTATGCACGGCGCCGTCGTACTTATCCGCCCACGCGGCGTACGTGAACAGCCGCGAGATCGACACGTCCACTTCACGCGACGCCTCGATCTCGCCGCAGCCGGTCTGGGCCTCTACTCGCCGCGCGAACTCCTCGGCGCGCGCCGCCAGGTTCTCTCCGATGTAGAACAGGATCTGCGCGCGCAGGTGCCCGGTCGCCTTCCCCCACCCCTTCCACGCCGAGTGGGCGGCCTCGACGGCGTTGCGGATGTCCTTGCGGTTGCCTTCGCCAACCTCTCCGATCAGCGCCCCGTTAGGCGCGTGAACGCGGCGGACATGCCCCTGGTCGGGGCGCGTCTGCTTACCGCCGATGAATAGCTTTGGGGTACGGTTGATGGCTGGAACCCGTAGCGGTCGGCGACCGTCGTGCGCGGCGTTCGCCCGGTCGTTAGGCCCCGATGTGCCACGTCCAAGGTGTCCAGACACCCATGTGGCGTGCGTCGCGTTGCCTCGATTGTTAGCCTCCCCAGTCCCCAGTCCCGCGTCCCCAGTCCCCACACCGACGGGCTTCACGTACTCCCACATGCCCTCGCGTCCACCCTCACGCCCGAATCCACTCTCGCGGTAGCCGCCGAACCCGCTCGACGCGTCGAACAGGTTCGTGGAGTTGATCCAGACAACGCCAGCCTTGATCTTCGGTGAGATGTCGAGCGCGAGGTTGATGCTCTCGGTCCAGATGCTCGCCGCGAGTCCGAATGGCGTGTTGTTCGCGAGCGCGACCGACTCTTCCGGCGTGCGGAACGTCATCGTCACGAGCACGGGACCGAAGATCTCGACCTGCGCGATCATCGACGACGGCTGCACGTCAGTGAACAGCGTCGGCGGGTAGAAGTAGCCCTCGGTCGGACACGCCCACGACGGCTGCCACATCGTCGCGCCCTCGTCGACACCGCGCTGCACGAGACCGCGGATGCGATCGAGCTGCACCGGCGCGACGATGGCGCCCATGTCGATCGCCTTGTCGAGCGGTTGACCGATGCGAAGCTTCTCCATCCGCGCGCGCAGCTTCATCGTTAGGCGATCGGCGATCCCTTCCTGCACGAGCAGACGCGAGCCGGCGCAACACACCTGCCCCTGATTGAACCAGATCGCGTCGACCACACCCTCGACGACGCTGTCGAGATCCGCGTCGTCGTAGACGATGAACGGGCTCTTGCCCCCGAGCTCGAGCGACAGCTTCTTGCCGCTACCGGCCGTGGCGCGGCGGATGATGCGACCGACTTCCGTCGACCCAGTGAACGCAATCTTGTCGACGTCAGGGTGTTCGACGAGAAGCTTCCCCGTCTCGCCATCGCCGGTCACGATGTTGAGCACCCCCGCGGGAATCCCTGCCTCGCCCGCGATCTCGGCGAAGAGGAGCGCGGTGAGCGGCGTGAACTCCGCCGGCTTGAGCACGACCGTGTTTCCCGCGGCGAGAGCCGGCGCAACTTTCCACGACAGCATGAGCAGCGGGAAGTTCCACGGAATGATCTGGCCAACAACGCCGACCGACGTGTAGCCGGCGAACTCGCTCTCGAACAGCTGCGCCCAGCCGGCGTGGTGGTAGAAGTGCCGGGCAACGAGCGGG
>Ga0207691_10002587_pt1 | contig 17683 bp, 14 predicted proteins | sample KBSM13metaG_FD_184327 | JGI IMG/M metagenome (GOLD analysis project Ga0207691, IMG submission 184327) | Miscanthus rhizosphere microbial communities from Kellogg Biological Station, Michigan, USA - KBS M1-3 metaG (SPAdes) (version 2) | ecosystem: Host-associated > Plants > Roots > Rhizosphere >... | reverse complement strand
AAAGGATTCCTCGACTGCGGCCTGCGGCCTCCGCTCGGAATGACCAGCTCTTACCGATCCGCCGCAAGCACGGCGTTCAGTAGGACGTCCGCGCCGTGCATCACATCCTCGGGCTTCGTGAACTCGCGCGGCGAATGGCTGATGCCGCCGACGCTCGGCACGAAGATCATCGCCATCGGGGCGATCTGGGCGATCTCCTGCGCGTCGTGTCCAGCGCCGCTGGGCATCCGCTGACGTGTGAAGCCTAACGCCGCCGCCGCGCCGTCGACCCAGCCCATCACCTGCGGGTCGGAGATCGCCGGCGCGCTGTCGACGGTCCGGTTGAACGTGAACGTCGTCCCGGTCGCTGTACCGATCTCTCGTCCCAACTGCTCGAATCGCCCGGAAAAGTGCTCGATCTTCGTCTGGTCGAGGTCGCGAAGATCGACCGTGAGAACGACCTGTCCCGGAATGACATTCGTCGTGTTAGGCGTCACGGTCATGCGGCCCACGGTCGCGACGGTGCGTCCCGGTACGCTACGCACCGCCTCGTTGATGGCGACAGCGAACTTGGCCGCAGCGAGCATGGCGTCCTGCCGCTGGTCCATCGGCGTCGTCCCCGCGTGGTTGGAGAAGCCCGTGACGGTGATCTCGAACCACCGAAGGCCGACGATGCCCTCGACGACGCCGATCTGAAGACCGGCCTTCTCCAGCAATCCGCCCTGCTCGATGTGCAATTCGATGTAGCAGGTGAGGTCGCCCTTGTGGAGCACCGCTTCGCTCAGGCGCGCGACGTTCCCACCGACGAGCCCGATCCCCTCACCGATCTTCTTGCCCGAGCGAGCAACCTTGTCGAGATCGGCGGGCGTGATGTGGCCGATCGCGCATTTGCTTCCGATCGTGCCGCCTTCCTCGTTCGACCAGACGACGACGTCGACCGGATGACGCAGGCGTACGCCCTGCTCGCGCAGCGATCGCGCGACCTCTATCCCACTGAACGAGCCGACCGGCCCATCGAAGTTGCCGCCGTCGGTGACGGAGTCCACGTGCGAGCCGATCAGGATCGGCTTGAGCGAGCGGTCCGTGCCCTCGAGTCGCCCGAAGATGTTCCCCGCCGCGTCGATCCGCGGCGTGAACCCCGCCTCACGGAAGAGGCCCAGGGTGAATGTCCGCCCCGCGAGGTCGGCGTCGGAGTAGGCGACGCGGTTGATACCGGTTGGCGTGCGGCCGATCGAGTCGAACTTCGCGAGCCAGCCGTTGAGCCGCGCCCCATTCACGTGCAATGGGGCCGGCATCGCGGTAGGCGTCGACGTTCGGCCTGGCGCGCTGCGCAGAAGTGGGAGCGCGGCGACTGCGGCGGAGTGCTGGAGAAAGGTGCGGCGTTTCATGCCCCATCATCGCGCCGTCGCGCGACATGGGGAAGGGGAGCCACTCTGGTACACTCATTTCGGCTGGAGCGCGCTCCACTGCCACAGCCCATTCGTCACCGACGCGGGCAGACGGTGCCCGAGTTGCCGGGCCACCATGATAACCTGGCCGCGATGATGCGCTTCGTGCCCCGCGAAGTACGTCAGCACGTGACCGACATCGAGCGGCAGGTTCCGCCAGGTATACGCGGGCGACGGTGGCACTCGGCCGCCCGCGTCGAGGCCGAGCGTGAGAATCGCCTCGATGCCTTTGCCGCTCCGTGTGAGAGCCGAAAGCAGCTCACGACGCCTCACGCGACGCAGATCGACGAGCGGCGGGACCGGAACCCCGTGCGGAAGCCCGAGCGTGCGAATCCAGCGTGCGCGGGTGTTGTGCAGATGGGCGACGACCGTGCGGATCGTGCGGCGCGGAGTGACATCGGGAATCGCCGCATCCCAGAGGGCGGTCGGCAGCTCCTCCACCAGGAAGGCGGTGACACGGCAATTGGTCCGCCATGCGGCGAGCACGGAGGACCGCAGATCGAGTGAGTCTGTCACGCGAACGCTCCTCGTCTCACTTAGTTGACGATTCTCACCAATGCGCGCCTGCTGCCAAGGTCTGCCTCGACCGTCAACTCGCGTGCCGCGGAGCACGCAGCGTACGCGTTGCTCGGCACCACAACCACGGGGATCTCCGTCCCGTACAACTCACCCGCCACCAGCGCACCTAACGCGAGAATCGGATCCGGCTCCGCCAGCACGATCGCAGCGGGCCCGACGCCATTGCGGAGGCACTCGGCGAGCACGCTCGAGCTCGAGCTGCTGCCCCGCCCGCACTGGAGGACGAGAATCATCCCGGCCACCGACGCTCCCGACTGCGGGTGACGCGTATCGGTCACGCGCCCCGTGTTCTCGTCGACCCCGCCCCAGAAGGAGATCGGCTCGTCGAGTACCAGCGTCATTCCGCGCGCCTGGCCCGGCGTCAGCGCTTCACCGGTGAGCGTCACGCCACAGCTCCGCGTCGCGCCACCGTTCGCCCCGGACCGCCGACTCGACGCACTCTTCGAGACTCCCGAAAATCACCTGGATCCCCAGGTTGTTCGGTCCGTACCAGGCCCACTTCGCCGAGTTCGTCATCACCGCCCCCACGATCGGCGCCATGATCGGCGCCAGGTAGGTGCAGGTGTCGGTCACGATCGTCACCCCTGCCGCCGTGATGTCGTCGAGCCATCCACGCGCGCGAAGTTCTTCCTGCACTCCTCGGCCGGTGGAGGCGTAGAACGCCACGCGATCCGACACGCGACGCCCACCGAGCAGCGTACGCAGTCGCTCGAACTCGGCCAACGAGAAATGCGGGGTCCCCACGCTTACCGCCCCGAGCGGCGCATTGCCGGCAGATGTCAGCTCCTCCGCCGCGTCGGCCAGGTCGGCGAGCGAGACCGGTATCACCTGCCTGGGCGCCCGTTGTCCGCAGGCTGCGGCAAGCGTGGACGCCTCCGGTGTGATGCCCACCATGTGGAACATGGCCACCGAACCCGACGACGCAGCCGCCGCACCGAGCGCCTTGAGCTGGTCCTCGGTGGCGTGTTCGATGCCATCGATCACCGGAACGTTACGCGCTGTCCGCCGCCCGATGAAATGCCCGAGCGCCGCGAAGAACACGTCACTCGCTGCCAGCCGAGCCGGTATCCGATCCAGACGGAAATGCACCGTCGCCAGCCGACCCTCGTCGGAATGGAGTCCCACGTAGGGCGCGCGCCCGGTGAGCGCGGCCGCAATGTCGATGAAGTCCCCATACCGCTCCGTACGCGCCCCCAGAACCGAATTGGCGAAGACGATGGCGTTCGACTCCGCCCAGGCAATCTGCTCGCCTAACGACGGACGGTTGGGGAGCTGATACGGAGCACAGGTCCACGTGGGGCGGCACCCTAACGCCGAGTAGAGCCGCATCAGCTCGCGGCCGGCCGTGCGTCGCTTCGGATCGCCGCGGTTGAGCTCCGGATGCAGCAGGTCGACGGCCCCAACGTTGAGCGTCGTCTCGACCCGTACGGATCCGCCACCAGCAACCAGCCGCTCGGCGAAGTCGATGCTGACCGGACCGTGATACAGGCATCCGTCCACGTGCGCGCTGGCGATGGGAACCAGGCGCTCGGCTCCCATCAACTCTGCCATGCGTACAAGAAGACGAGCGGCGAGTTGGGTGGCGACACCTCCGTCGCCCCCCAGCATCGCCCGCTCGTCGCTCGTTAGGTCGATCGTCGGCACGCGAGGCCCCGAAGAGACGGGTGCGTGTCGAGCGACGCGCCCCGTTTACGGATTACGGTCCGTGCACCCTGACCAATTCGCGTTGTTCCGCTCGGCAAACGACGGCGTGATGTTCTGATCGGTGCCGTAGGTACCGCCCTTGAAGTACGCCCCCGTGGGCCACACCGACGTCGCCGGACGCGTGTACTGCCGTACGAGCCGGCGCAGGTCGCCTACGCGGTGGGTGGTCAGGTACAACCAGAACGCCCGCTCGCGAAAGAGCAGATCGATGCGCGCGGCATCGGTGCCCGGATCGACGAGTGGGGGCAATGGATCCGCGCCCGACGTGGCAATGGCCCACGCCGTTCGTGCACCCGCATCGGCACGCGCCGTGTTGAGCGCCGTCATCATGCCCGCGGCGTTACCGGCTTTCAACGCGGCCTCGGCTTCGATGAGGCGCGCCTCGACACCAGTGGCCAAACGCGTCGGGGCGGAACCGTTCGGATACCCGAGAATGGTATTGACCCGCGTTGAACCATCCTGTCCCAACCGAATCGTGGGGCTGATCGGCACGCGCGGATCGTTCGCGGAGATGAAGTTGAGACCGTTGCCGCCCTCGCGCTCGGACGGACCGAAGTTCGCGGTGCCTACCATCCAGTCGTAGATCGTGTTCACGAGCGTCGTGGCGGAGTATTCGGCATTCACCACGAAGCTGGTCGCGACAGCCGCCGAGCCCGCGCCGTCACCGCCGGCGCCGACAGCGGCCGCCGCGTCCGCGAACCGGGCCAGGTCAACCAGCGCCCGCGCCTTCGCGATACGTGCAAGGTTTCGGAGTGGAAGGTCGGCGGCTGTCGTGGACAGCGTGGCGAGCGCGCTATCGGCCTGCGCCACCGCACGCGTGAACATCTCCGCGTTCGACACGATCGTGTATTCCGGAGCCGTGTCGTCCGCGTTGGACAGCGGAACCCCATTGCAGAACAGCTCCCCGGCGATGCTCAGCGAGAGACTGGACATCGCGTGCAGCTGGCCAATCTGGGTCGACCGCGTTGCGCCTGCGGGCGAGTACTGCGACAGCGACTTGCGCGCTCGAATGAGTTGCGTATAGGCCTGGCCGAAGTTGTTCCACGCCACGTTCGGAAAGGTGTTCTCGTTGAAAGCGCGTTGGTCGATGTGATCCGCGCCAGGGCGCGCATTGATCAACTCGTCCGAGATGAGCCCACCATACAGGTTGGCGCCGACGTTGATGGTGCCGCTGTAGAAGTTGTGGAAGTTGCCGATCGCCGCTGCCCTCAACGCCTGAGCACCGGCGGGATTGGCCGCATCACCCGGCGAAATCTGGTCCGGCGTCTCCACTTCCAGCAGCGTTTCCCTGCTGCACCCGGCAACCACGGCCAGCGCGAGTGCGGTGGCCGAACGGCGCAGCATCCCCTGGGTGCGTCCCACATATGTATCAATCATGATCGTCCTCATCACAGGCCGAAGTTGAAACGGAGAAGCCAGTAGCGAACTGGTGGCGCCGCGAAAAAGTCGTTGTTCCCGCCACCGGTGTTGGCCACCGATGAGTTGATCTCCGGATCGAGGCCGGGATACTTGGTCCAGAGGACTCCGATGTTGCGCCCACTCAGCGTGAGGCTCGCGTTGTGCCCGTGGGCGAACGACACGTACTTGTCGGGAACGCCCACCGTGAAGCTCAGCTCGCGGAAGCGAATGAAGTCGTTCTCCACGAAGTAGCCCCATACCGAGTTGCCTAACAACGCGCTCGTCGTCGTCACCGCCGCCGCCTGGTCGGCCAGCGGGGCCTTGGGGTCGCTCACCGCTCGGCAGTTGCCCGAGACGCAGCGCTGGTTCTCGAAACCCCATTGGTTGTAGAAGCCGCCGCGATAGTCGAACAGGGTGGTGATCTGCAGCTTGTCGCCGAAGAAGCCGAAGGTGTTCGTCAGGCCCCCCTCACGAGTGGGAAGGGTCGAGCCCTTGAAGGCGGGGTCCTTACCGACGACGACCTCACTTTCGGTGAGGAGGCCGTCGCCGTTCGCGTCGTTGAAGCTCGTGATCGGTCGCGCCCAGAGTCCGAACAACGGATACCCGACGACGTTGCGTGCACCCTGCGTTACCGCGAGCTGCGCCGTGCCTGCATCGACCAGTTCATTCTTGAGGAATGAGCCGTTCACATGCAGCGACCACTTGACCGGATCTGTGTCGATCACCTTCCCTTGCACCGCCAGCTCGACGCCACGGTTGCGAACCTTGGCGAGGTTCTGCCACTGCGATGGCGCACCGGTCTGACTACTTCCGATCGACGGCGGAAGCGGGTTCAGAAAGAGCGCGTCGCGGCTTTCCTTGTTGAAGAACGTGGCTTCGAGCGTCACACGGTTGTTCCAGAAGCCGACGTCGGCACCGAGCTCGATCTCGGCCGTGACTTCGGGCTTGAGGTCCGCATTGCCCTGTGATTGCAGGCGAAGCGCAGCGGTTTCCGCGCCGCCTACGGGGACCGAGAAGGCACTCAGATACTGTAACGATGCCGTCGTGACCGTCGGGAATTGCCCCGCCTGACCGTACGCGCCGCGAAGTCGCAGATCGCTCATCCAGCCGAACTTCGGGAACCAGTCTTCCTCCAGGAGGCTCCACGAGAGCGCGGCGCGAGGATACACGGCATTGCCAGCGTTCGAGCCGAAGGCGCTGTTCTGGTCAGTGCGCACGCCCAGCGTCAGGAAACGCTTCTCGCTCCACCCGAGGACTTCCTCGAGGAAGGCGCCATAGGTGGCGTTCTCGTTGGTCGTCTCGGATGAGAGCTGCAACTGCGCGCCGTTAGGCGTCTGCGCGCCCGGCGGGAGCGAATAGCCGCGGGCGTCTGTCTGGTACTGCGTGTCCTTGAACCACTGCAGACCGACTGATGTCCGCGTCGACAACGCCGGCAACGCCTGCCACGTGGCGGTCGCGCCAGCGTCCGCCGAGTAGCGCGAGAAGGTGTTGCGCGTGGCGTCACGCCCGCCGGTCTGCCCCGGTGGGCCCCAGCCCGTGACTGTTCCTTCGCCAAAACGCGCGAACCGGTAGCCGTAGCCCGTGTTCTGATCCAGACCGACGGTGGCGCGGCCGGTCAGCCACGATTTGGGCTGCCAGTTGAACGAACTGCTCCCCGTCAGCCGCTGGTCGCGCAGCTTCTGCGTGACGGAGAAGATATCGCCGATGTACTGAGCCGACGTGCCGTTGGTTGGCGTGCGGAAGCCAGGCGCGAAATACGTCTGGAACCACAGGCCGGCAAAGAAACCGCCCTCGAATGGTGTGTAGAGCGTTCGGTCCGAGTACCCGGACGAGAAGCTGAGCTGGGCGTTGGAACCGATCGGCACGCCGAAGTTGGCGCGCAGGCTCGTCTGCCCCAGGCTATTGGGCTCGACCTGCTCGTCGCGAGGGCTCGCACCGCGCGCTGTCGTTAGGCGGGCGATCTCCGCATCCGGCATGCGATACGGCCCGGTTTCGTCCTCGTGCTCGGCGGACAGGAAGAACGTGAACGCGGAGTTGCCGCCCGATGCCTGCGCACCCAGGAGATAGCGCGGTTGCGTCTTGAACGGCGTCGTCTCCGAGTTCATGAGCGGGTTGAACGTCGTGACCGAGTCAGCCACGCACCGCTTGAGGGATTGGTCCGATAGACGGCAGGTGACTGGAGCGGGCTGCGCGACGCCGCCGACCAGATTGCGCCCCCAGGAGCGATAGTTGTCGGCGAAGGTGGCGGGCTGGCTCACCTGTCCGGCTTCGCCGTAGAGGTTCCAGCGCGTCTTGCCGGATGCGCCGCGCTTCGTCTTGATGACGAGCACGCCGTTGGCCGCGGCGGTACCATACAGCGCGGCCGCCGATGGCCCCTTGATGATATCGATGGACTCGATGTCGTCCGCATTGAAGGCGCCGAAACGGTTAACTCGTGTGGTGGTGACGGACCCGCCAATGGCGCCAGGCGCCGCCGAGTTGTCGACGCGTACCCCATCCACGATGATGAGCGGCTCGTTGCTGAGCGAGAGCGAGCTCGTGCCGCGGATACGAATGGACGGCGACGCTCCCGTTAGGCCCGATCCCTGAATGATCTGCACGCCGGGCGTCCGGGCTTGCAGGACCTCGGTGATGTTCGTGACCGGCGCGCGACCAGCGAGCGAGTCGACCGCCACCGAGGCGATCACGTTTCCGATTTCCTTTCGCGATTGATCGCCGGTGGCCGTGGTGACGACGGCCTCGAGCTGTGTGGCGACCTTGGCGAGCGAGAAGTCCGCCGTCACCTCTCCGGTCGACGGAACATCGACGCGGATCGAATCCGGTGCGTAGCCGATGCGGATCGCACGCACGACTACCTGGCCCGCCGGTACCGAGTGGATGACATAGTTGCCGTTGTTGCCCGTCAGTTCGCCTAACCGACCGGAGCCGACAACGATGACTACTGTGGCACCCACGATGGGTTGCGACGTCCCCTTCTCCAGGACGCGTCCCTTCACGGATCCCGTGGCCTGCGCCGCGAGCGGTGAAGAGACGAGCCCCACGACAAGGGCTGTGGTCAGAACACGCACGATTCTCATCTGCTCCTCCTTTCGAGTCGGCCTGCGTAATACCACTGCGGTTGCGGTGTATTGCCTCTGCTCATCCTTTCGGATGGTTGCCGACTCCCTAGGGCGGGAGCATGCGATAGTCCGCCGGCGGCTCGGCGCCGAGCAGATTGCGGACGAAGTAATCCCACGAGCGCTTGATCGTGTAGGTCGACCGCTGGTGGCCTGCGTCCGGCACGACCAGCATGTCGAAGTCCTTGCCCGCCTTCATGAGCGCGTCCACGACGCGCAGCGTCTCCGCCGGCGGATTGTTGCAGTCCATGTCGCCCGTCATCAGCAACAACTTGCCCTTGAGGTTCGCGGCGTATTTGTAGTTCGCCTCGGCCTCGTAGTTGTCGGAGTTGCCAATCTTCTGATACAAGCCCTGGTACTTCTCGCCCCAGTACCAGCCGTAGACGCGAAAGTCGTGGTTGCCCGATCCACTGACCCCAACCTTGAAGAAGTCCGGGTAGTGCAGCATGGCGGCGGCGGCAGAATACCCCCCGCCGGAGTGCCCCACGATGCCGACACGCGTTGTGTCGATCCAAGGGTACCTAATGGCCAATTGGCGGATCGCGGCGACGTGATCCGGAAGTCCGTTGTCGCGCACGTGCCCATAGAAGAAATCCTCGAACGCCTTGGATCGCTGGGGCGACGAGCCCATCGCGTCGAGCTGGATCACGATGAAGCCCAGCTCGGCAAGCGAGCGCCGCATGCCTTCCTCCCCCATGTTGCGCGTCGCCGTCATGCGATCTTCTCGCGTCTCGACGAGTGTGCCGAGCGCCCAATCCGGCCCCTTGAACACCCAGTCGCCGACGCTGCCGCGCTGCGGCCCGGGATAGATGTAGGTCACGATCGGGTAGTGCCTGGTAGGATCGAAGGTACTCGGCTTGTGCAGAATGCCCCAGAGATCCGTCACGCCATCGCGCGCCTTCACCGTGAACACCTCCGCGGGCGTCCAGCCGATCGCCCGCAACGGCGTGTCGTTCCCACGCGCGAGCTCCATCACGACTTTGCCATCGACATCGCGCAGCACGGTTACCGGTGGCGTCGCGATCTGCGAGTACGTGTCGATGAAAAACGGCGCGCCCGGGACCGGGCGAATCGTGTGGTTGCCGGGTTCGGGCGACAGCGCCGTCATGGCGCTGCCGTCGAAGCTCACGCGATACAGGTGGGCGTAGTGCGGTACGCCGGCTTCCTTGCCCCAAGCCGTGAAAAAAACGTGTCTTCGCGTACTGTCGACACGCACGATGTCGGCGACCTTGTACGATCCGCGCTCGACCTGGTTCTTGAGGGTGCCATCGCTGCCGTAGCGATAGATGTGGCCCCAGCCGTCGCGTTCGGAGACCCAGAAAATGTCCTCGCCGCCCTTCGCGACCGCCCAGTCGCCACCATTGAGGTCGATGAAGGTCGCCGCCGAATCACGGGCGATCGTGCGGGACTTCCCGGATCGTAGATCGAGCGCAGCCAGCTGCACCGCCTTGAGACCGCGCGTCGCGGTGACCACGTACAACTCGTTGGAGCTCTTTCCCCATCGCGCTTCGCCCGGACTCCCGAGCGCGCCGATCGGTTCGCCCTCGACTTTCGTCGCCGAGCGGTTCGCGACGTCGAGCGTGTAGAAGTTGTACCGCATCACGGCCGTATCGCCGGGTGCGGCGTAGAAATAACTATGGTCCACCGGCTGGTTGCTGCTGGATGAGTACAACGGATAGATCCGCACGCCGCGAAGGTCGTCGCGCTGAACGAGCAGCTTCTTCGAGTCCGGGGACCAGCGCACGCCGCCCGGCGTTAGGGTGAAGCGGTCGAGCTCGACACGCGCGACCTCGAGGCCGAAGCGATAGAGGCCGAACCCCCATGACGTTGTGCCGTCGCTCGTGAGCGCGATCGAGCCCGCCGGTAGTGAAACGGAATCGCGAGGCGGAAGCGGACCCACCATCGTCGGAGCGTCGCATCCGTTTCGAACAGGGGCACGCGGCCGGGCACGCCACGCGTCCGGGTCGGCGTCGGTGGCGCGAGCGGGTCGCACGTAGACGTTGTAGTTCCAGACGAATGCATCCCACTGCCCGTCGGGCGAGCGACTCGCCCACGTCGGTCCATCCGCCTTGGTCTGCGCGATGATCTGCGCCGAGTCCGCGAGCACGCATCGCTCGGAGTCGAGCGGACACCAGTACGACTTGCCCCGAACGTCGAACTGCATCGCACGCTCGCCGTTCACCAACTTCCTGGCCGGCAACGTGTGCGCGTCGATCGATGTGTCAGCGATGGCGGAGAGCGACGCGGCGATACGGACATTGTCGAACAGCGGGCGCCTGGTCCGTGCCCGTGGGTCGACGAGGTAGAGCGTTCCGCGATCGGCGCCGGCACCGGTCATCTCGTAGTAGAACCGCACGCTGTCGCTGAACCAGACCGGGTAGACGCGACCGCCGACCAGCAGCGGGTCGAAGGTGCGGATGCGATCCGCCTTGGCGTAATCGACGACCTGCGCCGGAAGGCCGGCGGCTGACGCGCCACCAGCGAGTGCCGCGATGACCAATCGGCGGTGGCGCATCAACCGAGTGACCGCAGCAGCGGCAACGATCGTCATGGCTGGCCCGTAGCCTTGCCGAGGGGGCGGGTTTGCCGTAGCATTGGCCGTTAGCTTCGATGTATACAACGTTGTGTACTTTGGTGGATACATCATGCCGATCGATCGAGGCAGGCGCAATAGGCAATCGCGCGGTCAGCCCTTGGCCGACTCGAGCGATGACCCGCAGCTGGACGACACGGTCGAGCCGAAGAAATCATCCAGCCCCGAACCGTCCGGCCTGGCGGCAAAGGACGCCGAGCGGGGCGAGCGCCCGCTCGTCGTCTACAAGCAGCTGCGCAATCTGATCGTGCGCGGGACGATCGCCCCGGGAACCCCGTTGATCGAGACCGAGCTCGCCGATCGACTGAGCGTCAGTCGCACGCCGATTCGAGGTGCCCTACAACGACTGCGGCAAGAGGGGCTCATAACGGACGCGAGTGGCCGCCGTGTGTTCAAGTTCGTGGTGGCGCCGCTCACGCGGGATGATGCACGGTCGCTCTTCCACATCATGGGCGAGCTCGAGGGTCTCGCCGCTCACGGCGCCGGGATGCTGCCGAACGCCGAGCGCACGGTACTCACCGAGACGCTGACGCGCGTCAACCGTGAGCTACTCGCGCTCGCCCATACGACGGAACCGCATTCCGAGCAGTTCTTCGAACTGGATCGAAAGTTTCATCGCTTGACGACAGGCGCGGGCTCGAATCCGCGGCTGACCGCCTTGCGCGAAACGATCGAGCCCCAGGTCGAGCGGTACTGGCGCGCGTATGCGGTGATGCGCGCCGACGCCGTCGGTAGCTCCGCGGGCGAGCACGATGCCATCATCAAAGCTCTTGCTCGAGGCGACGCCGACGCCGCCCAGTACGCGGTCCGCATGAACTGGCGCAACTCGGCCGATCGCCTGACGCCCGCGTTCGTTTGGCAGGGCGAGCGCGGCCGGTGGTAAGGTCCATTGGCGTTAGGCACGTGTACGACGACATCGAGCGGGTGACGCAGCCGTAGACGATGCGGTTGATCCCGGTCGAGTGTCAGTCGCCGGTCGGAATGATGCTCGCGGTCTCGACCATCAGAATCACGGCGCGCTCGGGTGCCCGAGTGCGATGGCGAACGCCTCTGGGCACCACGAACCCTTCTCGCGGCTCGAGCGTGACCACTCGGCCCGGCGTGATACCGTCGGCCTGCGGCTCCAGATCAATGAGGAAGCGGCCGTCGAGGACGAAGAAGAACTCGTCGTCCTCGGTGTGCTCATGCCAGTGATACTCCCCATGCATGACGCCGAGCCTAACGACTGATTCGTTGACGCGGGCCAGCGTCTGATTGTACCACGCATCGCGAACCGCGGCGACGAGCGGATCGAGCGCCACCTTCTCCAGGGGCCCGAAGAGGACGTTCAGATGCGTGGCGTACGGAAATTCGGCGGGCGAAGGCGTATCTGGCGTGGACATTATCGAATCTTCCTCCCGGGTCTGTCGCGGCCGAACTGGTGGAGGACCAACCCCGTCACCGCGCCGCTCGCGTTGCGAACGAAGCTGACCTGCGCGTCCACGTCGTTGCTGAAAAAGTCGCTGCTGTTTTCCGGCGAGAAGCGCAGCGCGTCGCCGCCGACGTTCGATTTGATGTAGAGTGCTGCGTCGCGCAGCGTCACCTCGAGCTGGAGGCCGGGCGCGATCTCGTAGAGGCCCACGTACGGCGACAACGCGGTCACAGGGAGATCTATGGCCGCCCGCTTCTTCGGCGGGAGTGCTGACGGTGGCACCATGCCTAACAACCGCATGTAGACCGCGAGCTGGCTGTAGTGCTCCGCCAGATCGGTCTCGAATCCGATCAGTGTACTGGCGAGTGCCGCCGAGTTGAGTTGCGGGACCGCCTCCATCGCTGCGTCGCAGAAGCGGAGTGAAGCCCTGAGTCGCGCGACGAGCGTGTCCTTCGGCCACCGCGCCTTGACCGTGTCGGCCAGCGAGTCCTTGGCGGTCCGCGGGCGCTCGAGGCTCCCGAGTCGCTCGCACAGACCGTAGTTCGCGTTCTCGAGATGCTGCGCGATGTACCCAATGGACTGCTGGGTGGGCATCGGGCGGTAGTCGTAGCGCGCCGCGGGAATGGAGTCGAAGGCGGCGACGAGTCGGGCGCCGAAGGCGTCGGCGATCCGAACGAAGCTGGCCATCACGCCGTCCGGCGCCGGGTGAGTGGCTTGTGTCTGCGCGGGGAGCGCCGGTGGGAAGGCGCAGACGAGTGCGATGATGAGCGCGGTGCGACGACGCATGCGGCCTCAGGACGTCCGGGTGAGGAAGGTTGGACACCGATTGTACTCCGCACGACGCCGTGCGTTCGAACCTCGGTTGCGCGTTTCTCACTCCGGGGTTCGCGCCGTGTTGAGCCACCTATCAGAAAGTCGCAAAGGTCCGTACCATTGTCACCGTTACGTGGATCGAACGCCCACTCCCCGGAGGCTCGCCTCATGCTGGACCGGCTCGCCCGGTTGGTCGGTGTCTCGCCGACGGTCGCCGCGCTCATGCTCGTACTCCTCGTCGTGCAGCTGGCGACGCAGGCGTACGCGCTGGTAGACCTCGCGCGACGCGATGCGGTGCGAGGCGGCAACAAGTGGGTGTGGGCGCTCGTCATAGCGTTAGGCAATCTTCCGGGCGCGATCGCCTACCTCGCCGCGGGCCGACCGATGATGGAGGCGGACGTCGCGGGCGCTGGCTCTGGCGCGAATGCATCGGGGGTCGATGCGGCTCGGCACGCCGTGGATGCGCTGTACGGTCCGGGCGACCGTCGATGAGCACGGGTCTTCTGCCTGACGTCTTGGGTGTCACGTGAGCGGCGCGCTCTCCGTGCGCGACGCGACCTACCCAGCCGCCCCCGCGACCGGCGCTGATCGCAGCGGCCCCGCTGCGATCGAGCTCCGCGGTCTGACCAAACGGTTCGGCGACACGCTCGCCCTCGACGGTGTCGACCTCGTCGTCCGCCCAGGCGTGGTATTCGGCTTCCTCGGCCGCAACGGCGCAGGAAAGACCACGGCGCTGCGCATCCTGTCCGGGCTTGCCCGACCCACCGCGGGCACCGCCCACGTCCTCGGCCACGATGTCACGCAAGCGAGCGACGTGGTTCGTGCGCAGATCGGCTTCCTCCCCGACGTCCCGGGGTTCTACCCGTGGATGACCGCGCGGGAGTACCTCGAGTTCGCGGGACAACTCTTCGGGATCGATCCCGCGACGCTCGACGCGCGCGCCCGCGCGCTGCTGGAGATGGCAGGCCTCGCGTCGGTCACCACGCGAGTCGGCGGCTTCTCTCGCGGGATGAAGCAGCGGCTCGGCATCGCGCAGGCGCTCATCAACGCGCCGAGTCTGCTCATGCTCGACGAGCCGACGAGCGCGCTCGACCCCATCGGCCGGCACGAGGTACTCGAGATGGTCGCGTCGCTGCGTGGGCGCACGACGGTGTTCTTCTCGACGCACATTCTCGCCGACGTCGAGCGCGTGTGTGACGCCGTTGCCATTCTCGAGCAGGGGCGCGTCGTCGTCAGCGCCAGTGTCGATGAGCTCACCGCGCGCGCGGCGGCCAACCGCCTGATCGTCGAACTGGAGGGCGATGATGCCGCCGCGGTCGCGGGGCTTCTGACGGGGCGAGTGTGGCTCGCGTCTCTGGAACGCACCGAGCAAACATTGCGCATGACCGTCTCCGACTTGGCCGTAGCTCAGCGGGAGATTCCGGCGGCGATCGCGGCTGCCGGCGCGGCGCTCCGGCGATTCGAGATCGACGACGCCAGTCTGGAGGACGTGTTTGTGAAGCTCGTCGGGGGCGCGGAGCGATGACCGGCTTCGGCGCCTTCCTGCGAAAGGAGCTCATCGAGATTCGCCGGACGTGGCGGCTCTGGGTGATCCCCGGGATGCTGGTGTTCCTCGGCGTGACGAGCCCGATCATCGCGGCGCTCACGCCGGGACTGGTGCGGTCGATGGCCGCGTCGCAGCCGGGAGTCGTGATGCGGCTGCCGGAACCGACCGCGCTCGACGCGTTCGCGCAGTTCATCAAGAACCTCAACCAGTTCATGCTCATCGCGGTGGTGATTACCGGCGCGGGGGTCGTCTCGGGGGAGCGGTCCTCGGGAACGGCCATCCTCGCGCTGACGAAGCCGCTCTCGCGCGGCGCGTTCGTGGTGGCGAAGATCCTGTCGCAGCTCGCGCTCCTCGTGGCGGCCACCGCGTTAGGCACGATAGCGTGCCTGGTGACGACGGCAGTGGTGTTCGGCGCCCCCGACGCCACTCGGCTCGTGACCGCGGTGGCGCTGTGGCTCGTCTATGCCACGCTGCTCGTCGTGGTCATGACGCTCTTCTCGGCGGCGTTTCGCTCGCGTGGCGCGGCCGCAGGTGCGGGGCTCGGTTTCTTTTTCCTCACGCTCCTGTTCTCGAGCTGGGGACCGGCGGCGCGGTACAGCTTCCTGGGGCTGCTGCGCGCCGTGGGTAACGCACTGGTCGGACAGCCGATGTCAGCGGTCTGGCCGGTCCTGACGGCGGTAGCGGCGATCGCGGTCGGAGCGGTAGCGGCGGTGCGCATCTTCGAGCGGCAAGAACTATAAGAAGCGCAACTGCAACGTCCGAAACGGCGCACGGCCCGAAGGGCGCCAAATCCCAGACTGCGCGGAATCCCGAACGGCGCGGAATCCCAGACGGCGCGAAATCCCGAAGTGCGCGAAATCCCGAACGACGACAAAAGGCGGGACGGCGCTGACGGCGGAAGCCGCGGCGCTGGCTGCGCGCAGATGATTATCGGGCGCTAGATGGGTTGCGCATCGCGGCCGTGCAGGGCGTCACCATGGGGCCGTGCTCGACGGGGCCGAGCAGGCCGCCCAGATGGTCAACGACCTGATCGACGGCGCCCGTTCACAGCCTGTTGGTGGTGATCGTGAAGATGCTGAACTCGTTGCTAAATCGTTGACCGCGCTGTCCGCTGTCAGGTCGTCCCGCTTTTGTCGCCGTCTGGGATTTCGCGCCGTCTGGGATTTCGCGCCGTCTGGGATTTCGCGCCGTTCGGGATTCCGCGCCCTTCGGCATTTGGCGCCGTTCAGGCCGTGCGCCGTTCATGGCTCGCGCTCTATCCGCCTAACGGTACGCCGTCCCGTCCGAGATCCGTGAATGGGTATACGCCGTGGCGCTTCAATCGCTCCATGAGCTTCTCCGGCCCGTACTTCATCTTGAACTGGAGCTCGGGCTTCGTGATGCCGATGCAGAGCCGAAGCTCGTTCGGCTGCCCGAAGAGCGTGAACGTCCCGTACGTGTCGAAGAGGAACGCCTTGATCTGCGACTCGGGCGGGGTCGCCTGATCGATGTCCATCGACTCGCCGGCGGCGATGTACGCCTCCTGCGTGTAGGGTGCGAGGCGGCTGATGATGTTGAGTCCCCAGTCCTCATCGCGAGACCGGTGGCAGATCATCAGCTCATAGTCGGCATAGCTCGCGTCGGGTTTTCCGGTGAGCTCCGCGGTGACGTAGACGGCGCCGTCCAGATGATGGTAGAAGGCCACGACGTCCGCCTGTCCGCCGAGCACGAATGGATGAGGCGCGTGATAGACGTTGTCGTAGGCGGAGCCGAGCAGACGGGCCAACGCATCGGCTCGGGCGTTCCAGACTTCCTCTCCATCGTCGTCCTCGTCCGGTGCGCCCATTCCGACCTCTCTGGAAGAGCCCAATCGTTAGGTGCGATCGGTTCGCCAAGGCCGTCGCTTCACCAGCGCGGCCCTGGCGTCCCGAAGCGCTACCATGGGCTCGACCCTGCCTGCACGCAAGGCGGGTAACGGCCCCGCGTCCCCGATCTCACTCCAGTGAGCCGGCGAGCGCGAGCGCGGCCGCGCCCCGCCCGATCGCCTGTCCCGCCTCGATGTCGAACCGGTAGTGGATGCCCGCGTACATTCGTGAGAGCCCCGCGGTCGTGATGATCGCCTCCAACCGTGCCCGCTCGCTCGGCAGTGCATCGATCAACACCGTCATGAATGCGCTCGTGATGCACGAGTGGGCGGATGGGTACGACGGATGGTTCGGAAGCGCGACTGCCGTCGTGATCGCCGGATCAGCCTGCGGTGGTCGGATGAACCAGTACGCGAACTTGGCGTCGAAGCATGCGATCTGCGAGTCGAACGCCGCGGCGTTGGCGTAAGCCAGAATGCGGGCCGCTTCGCGCTCCGTGCGGTGGTGTTCGACGATGAGCTGATCGGCGATCAGGTTGAGGTTGCCCGCCGTGAATGGCCCTGTCCCCCAGGCGAAGGCCTGCGCGATGGCGATCTGCTCAGGCGTTCGCGTATCGGAGATCGCCCGGATCTCGGCCAGAGCAGTGAGAAACGCCGGCGACCCGAACGCCGGTGGTGCACCAGGCCGAAGTTGATCACTCGCGGTGAGGAAGAATGGCCGCACGCCGTAGAGCGAGCGAACGATTGCTGCCGGGGCAGATACCCAATAGCCCGGCCCTACCGGCGGCACGCCAGGAGACGACACGAGGTAGTTGTCGGTCGCGGCCTGTGCGAGTACTTCCGCGCCAACTGCGCGTCCAATGGCTTCGCCGGAGCCTGCATCCTTGTTCTTCTCCCCCGGCCAGCCCGGTGCTGCGAGGTCTGCGTCCAACTGCCCTTCGGTAGTCGTGACGTCGAGTGGGAAGAATGCGTTCAGCACCGCCACCGACGCCCCACCCACGGCAGCGCTTACCGATGGGTGCATCGATTTCACCTTTCCCGTCTCTGCCGCGAGTACCGCCCGGTATTGCGCGAGCGACAGATACGAGAGGATCCGGCTCGCGGCCGCTTGCGCGTTGGCGGGCGGGCGCTGCGTGAGCAGAACGGCTGCGCGCTCGTTCCATCTCGTGCTGGCGTTCGTTTCCCAGAACTTCACCGCGTCGAGTTGCACGGTGGGAACGCGCCGCACTTCGGTCGGTTGATCGGCGCAGCCA
>Ga0207691_10002583_pt1 | contig 17689 bp, 16 predicted proteins | sample KBSM13metaG_FD_184327 | JGI IMG/M metagenome (GOLD analysis project Ga0207691, IMG submission 184327) | Miscanthus rhizosphere microbial communities from Kellogg Biological Station, Michigan, USA - KBS M1-3 metaG (SPAdes) (version 2) | ecosystem: Host-associated > Plants > Roots > Rhizosphere >... | reverse complement strand
TTTGATGAAATCCTTTTCATCAGCGCGTAATCGCACTGAAGCGTTACTCACGATCTGGTTCGATCCGCGCTGCACCTTGACGTTGCTGATGGTGATGAGGCTGCCGTTTTGGTCGAGCTGCCCTGAAATTGTGTCGACGGCAAATTCGCTGTTCCTCACGGCGGAAGCCACCGCTGTAGCATTGGCGCGCAGCCCTTCAAACCAGGGCTCGTCTTTTGAATGCAATCGTAAATTTTTCTCAGCCGTTCCCGTCACTTCAAACTTTTCCAGGGTGAAATCCCCACTGCTCACCGGCCCCGAAGCAACATGAAACCCGGCCTGCAATTGCTCGCCGCGAATTTCCAATGTCCCATTGATTTGCCCATGACCGCTTAGCGGTTTCTCCATCGCGGAGGTGATGGGACCGAGATCGAGATCGTTACTAACGACCTCAAACTTCGCCGGACTGCGCCCTAGATCGTCGGCGCGCTCGGGCAATTGAACTGTTCCGTGAATTTGCAGCGCCGTTCCCGCACGCGTGAGTTCGACCGGTTGAATCGTGGCCACGCCGTCATGAGCAGAAATCTGTGCCGCCGCCCGATCGAAAGTCGCACCCGCCACTTGCAGATCCCGCACGACGCCATCTCCCGAAGCCGCCCAGGTTTTCGGTGCACGCAATAAACCAACAAAATCAAAGGTGAAATTCTCGACGTTTCCCTGGACCGGCGCATCCGAGAACAAGCCGAGCTTCTTTGCGGATGAGAGGGAAAGATTGTGCGCGGTCGTGTGCGACTTAATGAAAAGCGATCGGGCTTGTTCTGTCAGTGAGGCCTGCAAATCAATCGGCGCACCGTCGAGCGTCCCGACCAGACGCAAAGTCATCATGTGCTCCCGGATGCGCGAGGCATCAGCGTTGATGAGGGAGAAACGCGTCTGTTCGTTCAAAACCACGTCGCGCAAAGCCAAATTACGATTGTCGTAACTGGTTGTCCCCGTCACACCTGTCCACGCTTCACCGGTCGGTAATTGCAACAACGTCACGCTCAATGCGCCCGGAACACGCGGATTTAAATCGAGCGACAGATTTTCCGCGATGAAATCATGCGCCGGATCGCGCACGATCACCGTCACATTGTCCAGGCGCGCGCGTTCCGGAAACACAGCCGGTAATGTCACCTTTTCGCGCGGGCGCGGCGCAACTTGCACCCGTACTTTCGCGGGATCGACGACCACGCGCGCGTTTCGTGCCTCGATCGACTCGAGAAAATCGGCATGACCGCGGATCAACGAAAACAAACTGTATTCAGCGTGAACGTATTCTGCGTCGGCAATTTCGATCGCGGCCGGTCCAGTCGGAACGAGATGGAGATTCCGGACCGTTAGTGCGGTAAAAACGTTGCCTTCTGCGCGAAAACTTAGCTTGAGATTTTCTTGCGCCGCACGGTGGACCGCGAACCAGTGAATGGCGCCGAGGAGAATAAGTCGGTGAAAAATGATGAGCAGCGCAAGGATTATCCCAATCGAAATCCAAATCTGACGCCGCCGTTTTCCCTTCGGCTGAGAATTATCCTCCTGATCATCTTCCACGAGCGTTTTATCCTATGGACTGCTCTGGAAAGAGCAACCGGATCATCCCGCATCTGAGACTTGAGGTTGTGACCTCCAGCCTTCGTTAAAGCTCCAGACAGTCTATTTGTCATTCACATCGCTGTTTGAGTTTGATTTGTTGGGCCGTTACCGTTCTTAATTCGAGCTATTGTGGAACCGGGCGAAGCACTTGGCTTGGCAGCGCAGGTCGCAGTAACCCTGGCCGGGTTTGCCGGAGTGGTAGTAGTTTTTCGCCCCGCTTCCGTCCATCAGTGGTCGAGCCTCGATAGGTTTCGTCTCCGCTTGTTACTTAGCAACTCCATTCTCCCCCTCGCCTATTCCGTCATTGCGATTTTCCTGCTGACAATAAAGCCGCCGCCCGAATCCATTTGGCGTTGGTGTAGCGGGGTTGCCCTAACCTGCCAGATTCCGTTCGCGATCTTCAACTTCAAGGCCGCGCGCAGCCTCACCCCAACCGAATTCAAAGGGGTGAATAGGATGCTGTTCTTCCCACTGTTTGGCATCGGGATCATCACGATTTCGCTGCAAATCTATAACATTGCGGTGTTGAATTGGTTTTGGCCGTTTTTTGCTGGAATCCTCGTCCACCTCATGGCTGCGATGTTGCAATTCATGCGGCTGGTTCTCCTGCCACAGCGCAATCAGCCGGCTCCCTGAATCCGGGGCGCGCAGAATGAGAAATCCTAATTGCAAAAAGGCGACTTTCTGGGTCGCCGCTATCTACGGGCGAGCTTTCGTCTGGATTCCGAAGGACGCGTAAGCGAAGGTTAACATGTAGGTGCAGGTAATTAGTAATGATCACCGGAACTGACGTAACCGTTTGGACAATTTCCGGGCTCCTTGCGATCGGAATTGGCTGGAGTGCTTACGCGAAACGGAAAACGCGCGACAAACTCGTGCGCGAACTGGCGGCGATGGAGCCGGACCGCCGGGAAAAAGTGCTCCAGCGTCTCAACCCGAAACTCGCGATGGAAATGCGCGAGCAATTAATGGAACGCTTCCAGATAATGAGCTGACGAGCTCCGGAGTGATCTCGCGTTACTGAAGCCCGATTAACAGCTGCAATTCTTCCCGCAATTGCATTTCTTGTTATCGTTCATGGGGCAGTTCTTGCCGGTCTTCTTGCAGCTCTGAGGCTCTGCCGCAAAACCAGCACTGCAAATCGCTGCTGCTAAAATCGAAAACAGAATTTTGGTGTAGTTTTTCATTCAGACAATTTCGCGCGCGACGAGAAATGACGCCAGCGCAAAAATCACTATCGCGCCGTAGCCTTACTGGAATTGCTGGTTCATTAGTTTATTACGTCCCGGCTGTTTACTAATGCGCTGGCTTTTTAATTAGCGGAAGGCGTGCACGTGTAGTCTCATGGCGTTGGAGAAGGGTTCACTCTACTTAGGACCTGAGGTTTGGTAGCTGCGCCGACGGTCATCAACACATTGCCGGCGGTGTCCACCACCTCCAAGTCCTCTCCCGTGGCACCATCAAAATTCAACGTTACCGGCGGTTCCGTACTTGCCACTGAAAGCGTCGGAGCGCCCACCGCTACCGTTGTTGGACTGCTTCGCAGCATCACCGCCACTGCTGAACCGTTTATGTCGCTTCTCCCCGACCCTAACGAGACTTGATTCCCTCCTACGTCTTTGGTGCGAACGTAGAAAACCGATTTGGTCGGCAACCCAGTGAGGCTCAGCGCCACCATGGCGGTCGTTTGATCGGTGCTGTCCTTCGGAATGATCGCAGCCAAGTAACCTTTGGCGCCTGGCGCCAGGGCAGTCGGTTCCATTTGAAACACACCTGTGTCGAAACGGAACTTGGCAGGTGGCAACGGCTCCGACACGGCGACCTCTGGCGATGCTTCAGCCAGGGCTGGCTCCGGTGATGACTGCGATACGTCAGGCTTCGATAAAGACTGCGAGACGGCCAATTCTGGCGAAGGGTGCGGCACCGCGCTCTGTTCAGGTAATGTCAACACAAGCCCCGTCTCTGCCGGCCAGGAGGACGCCGACGCCGATCCAAGCGATTCGAATTCTGATAGCGATGAAATCGGCTTTGAATGTGCGCGGTGGTTAGCGTTTGCTGTCGGTCTTTCTGCGGATTCGCGCGGAGCGCGCCGTTCTGCGACGGAGGATTTGGACGAACTCGCCGGCGAACTTGTCCACATCCACCAACCGAGAGCGGCGGCCCCCAGAAGAACCGCCGCCCACGCCACCGGCAAAAGCAGTGCGGGCAGGGCAGGTCCTTTAAGGCGTTCTTGGAAAGCGGCCCCCCATAACGGCGGCGCGTGGGCGAGGAGTTGTTCGGATACCTCGGCGAAGCGTTCCCTAAGCCATTTCTGCTGCCACAACACTTCCCTCAGACTTTGATTACACGCCGCGCATTCTCGCGCGTGCACGATTATCTCGGCTGCGGGCGAGTCATCGTCTATTTGCGCGATTTTTGATTGGACCTCGTGGCACGTCATAACTCGTTACGTACAGCGCCGCTCGCTTGAGCTTTTCTCCAAGTTGGGCGTGCGCGTGATTCAGCCGGGATTTCACCGTTCCAAGTGGCACCTGCAGGGCGTCGGCTATTTGTTCTAGGCGCATGCTTTCGGCATACCGTAGGACTAGCACTTCGCGGTACTTGGGCCGCAAGGTGGCCAGGAGGTTCCAAAGCTGCGCGTTCTGCTCGGCATGCTCCATTAGTGAGCCGGGCAGTTCGGAAGGATCAATAAAAGTTTGGGATTCTTTCTGCTCGGCGGTTGAGACGAAAAACATTCGCCGCAGTATCTGCCGACGCTGCCAACGGTGATAACGGCGGATTAGAATGCGGTAAACCCAAGTATAAACCGAACTACGATCTTCAAATGAATTCCAACTCTTCCAAGCCTCCAACAAAGTTTCCTGGAGCAAATCCTCTCCCTCATGATGGTCCCCCGTCAGAAAACAGGCGGTGCGGTAGAGCCTGGGCTGGTGCGCCCGCATCGCGGAGGTAAAATCACGGTCGGACGTGGGCATGGGGATGTTACTCGCCACCGGTTGAGAGCAATTCGTAGCGATCACGCGCATTCTAAGCGTAGCGGGCAACAAAGAACGAAGACAAAACACGCCCCCACATTTCCACTAGGTGCCTATTCGCGCTGGAACGGTTCAATTTTTTGCCCCGCGGTCGTCGCGCGACGAAAAGTGCGGTCATGGAAGCTGTGATTTTTAAGATCCCACGTTTGGATATATGCCCGTCAATCCTCACCTTTTGCGCTAGTAGATAGCGATTTTATCGAGAAATGTCAGCTGTCGTTTTCTCCCTGGCTCCCCATAGCCTCAGCGAAGGCTGGCTAATGCGGCCTGGAAGGTCGCGTCCACCTTCGTTATCTGTAAAGCGTGCGACAGGATACGCCGGGCGGAGCACCACGATAGCGATGAGCGAATCGAGCGACAGCGCTGTGCCGGCTTTTTGGAATCAACGCTATGCATGCGGGGAAACACCGTGGACGCTTCATGCTATTCCCGCGACCCTCCGGTCCTTTGTTAAGAGAACGCGGGCGCGAGGACGAGTCTTGATCCCTGGCTGCGGGACCGATCATGAAGTCCTGCGTTTTTTTCAAAGCGCCGGTTTCGAGGTCATCGCAATCGATTTTTCAACGGTTGCCGTCGCCCAAATCAACGAAGCGCTGGGAAATTTCGATGGCAAAATTATCCGTGGAGATTTTTTCGAGTTCGATTTCCCTAGCCGGTTTGATTTGATCTATGAGCGGACTCTTCTGTGCGCGCTTCACCCGCGGAGATGGTCGCAATATGCCAAACGTGTCGCGCAGTTGCTGCGACCGCGCGGGAAGCTTGTGGGCGTCTTTTTTTATGGAACCGAGCCCGATCCACCGCCGTATCCACTGAGCAAAACAGGAGCGGCAGAGATTTTCGGCAAATACTTTCGGTTGATTCGTGATGTTAAAGTTTCCGATTCAGTTGCGATGTTCGCGGCAATGGAGCGGTGGCAGGAATGGCAACTCCGCGGGAGCTGCGCAAAAAGGATTGAGGGCCGTTAACGGAAAATTGACTACGCTGCGACGCCAGGATTGAGCGAGTGACTGGTCCACTATTCGCCTTGCGGCCGACCGGAACGAACACAGCCTGTTCAGCCTGTGCGCCCAGCAAGTTTATAGGAGCGCCCCGCCGCAGCTGGAGCCGGCGCCGGCGGTGCAGCCGAAGCAGTGGTTGCCGGTGAGAATTTCGCGATTCTCGACCGCCACCGGATCGAGGTCCCAAAGATGAAGCGGCCCGGTCCCGTTTTCCCAGTTCATCTTCAGCATCTGATTGAAGTCGCAGTCGAAGACTTCGCCGGTCCAACTGACGCTAATAGTGTTGCGACACATCAAGCCGGAGACCGTCGCTGGGTTAAAACTGTCGACCAGAAGCTGCATGTACTCTTCCAATTTATTGTTGCGACGAAGGTAGGAAGCGAAACGGGCAATGGGCAGGTTGGTGATGGTGTAGAGGTTGTTGAAAACAATCCCGAAATTTTTCTTTAACTCGCGTTTGTAGTCCGCTTCCAGCTCTGCCTGGGGACCTGGGAGAAATGCACCGACCGGGTTGTAAACCAGATGAAGAGAAAGATCGCTGCCATAACCTAACGAGTTTAATACTCGCATGGCTTTAATGCTGGCATCGAAAACACCTTCCCCGCGCTGGGCGTTCACATTTTCCACCGTGTAACACGGCATCGATGCGATAATTTCTGCTCTGTTACGGGCGAGAAATTGCGCCAGTCCCTCATAACCCGAATCGAGCAGGATGGTGAGGTTGCAGCGGTCGATGACGTGGCACGAGGGGCGCCGCGCTTTTACCTGCTCGATGAAATAGCGGAAATCAGGATTCATTTCCGGCGCGCCACCGGTAAGATCGATTGTCGGAATCTCAGTGCGCGCGAACCAATCGATGACCCGATCAATCGTCTCGCGGGTCATGATTTCTTTGCGCTTCGGACCAGCGTTCACGTGACAATGGACGCAGGTTAGATTGCAAAGTTTCCCGACATTGACCTGCAAGACCTCGGTTTTCGCGTGCCGCAAGAACAAAGAATGCGTGGCGAGCGTTTCAGAGAACCGATTCACGCATTAAGTTTGCACGACGTTATCATTTTGACGAAACCGGGACTGTCTAACGCTAAGAAGGAATCGGCTAACACCCGCTCCGGACCAATCTCGATCATTGTTCCAGTGCTAAACGAAGCCGCGACCATCGAGCGGTTTCTTAAGCGCCTGGGTGAAAGAACTGAGCGTGCCGAACTAATCGTGGTCGATGGTGGCAGTAGCGATGGCACATTCGAGTTGGCGCAACGTCATTGCAATCGTTGTTTACGCGCTTCGCCTGGTCGCTCGGTTCAAATGAACGCCGGGGCGCGGACCGCGTCGTCCGATACGCTTTGGTTCCTGCACGCCGATTGCGAAGTGCCAGCCGATTGCCTTGAACAAATCTCCGACGCGCTGCGCTTTCCTCAGGTAGTCGGCGGTTTTTTTCGCATCCGCATTCCGAACAAACGTCTCGTTTACCGATTAACCGATTCGTTCGCCCACTATGCCGGTCTACTTCTGCGCATGCGTTTCGGCGACCATGGATTCTTTTGCCGACGCAATGGGTTCGAAGAAATTGGAGGATTCCCCGAAGTACCGTTGATGGAAGATGCCGAATTTTTCGGCAAACTTCGGCGGCTTGGACGCATCGCGATTATTCCATCACGCTTGATCACCAGCCCTCGGCGCTACGAGAGAATTGGGCCATGGCGGTTAACCCTTACTTATGGACTGATTGCGCTCCTTTATCTGCTGCGCCTTCCGATCCCCGTTCTGGCTAGGATCTATCGAAGGACTTGTGCGCAACTGAGGGTTTAGACACTCGATCACGCGCCGGGCGGCACCTCTTGGTAACCTGTCTTCCTTCGCGGAGCGAAGACTGGAGCCTAGGGGATTCGAACCCCTGACCTCCTCAATGCCATTGAGGCGCTCTACCAACTGAGCTAAGACCCCGAACGGCGTTTACTATGCGCGCATCAAATCGGCCGGCAAGGAAATCCGCCCTAGTCTCGAACCCATGGATTCTGCTCTCGCACGGCGAAATTTGCGGAAGTTTCGCAAAGAGCAAAGCCAAATTGGTCGCTCCAAAAGTCGGCTGACGTTGCGCGAACTTCCAGCTCCGTCTGGCTCTCTTAAAAAGGAATGCGGTGGCAACCGGGCCGCGCGCTGCAGTGAATCGCAGGGTGCCAGCGTTCATGATGATTCCCGAGATCGGCTGGTTGACTTCATGTGCCATGGAGGCGGTCATTTCGCCGAGCAAAGCGAGGCGGTCGAGCCGGCCTGTTGCCGGCGGACGTTCGCGTTTGGAGATGAAAAACCAGAACGGCGTGCAGGTGTACCTAACTTCCGCATCGAAAGGTCTTGACGTCTCACTGGGTCGCGGCGGCGTGGAGATGAGCCTGAAGAAGGAGGCGTCCTCATCTGCGTAGGAAAAGGAGCGCGCCGGCACGCGAGCGGCGCGTTCTCTGAAGCGGCCAAATGCGGATCTTGAGGAATTGCGGGACATTTTAGTGGATGTGTTAGCCCACGCCCACCGCGCACACATCGTCCCCGCCGTCACCTGATTGTAACATGAAAAATATTGTCTCTCATCCTCTTGTTGATAGCCGTCTCCTTGTGGGATATAAGCATGGAGAAAGCGCACGGCATGAGTATGATCCACTGTAAGATAGCGCCTATTTCTTCGCTCACGAGAAGGAGCGATTTGGGCGGATGAAAGACCTGGCCGCGCCACTTGGACTGGAAGGGCTTCGTTCGCGTTCAAAGACTGAGCGAAGTGACGCTCAATTTTTTGATTGGCGGGTTGCGAGCGTCGCGCTGTGCGTATTTGTCGGATATTATTTCGGAGCAAAAGTTGGATTCGCGCTGACCTTTCATCCGCATCCGGTTTCGGTTCTCTGGCCGCCTAACTCAATATTGCTCGCGGCGCTATTGCTGATGCCAAAGCCAACGTGGTGGCTCTTGTTGCTGGCGGCATTTGCTGCGCATTGGCTGGTGCAACTGCAAAGTAACGTTCCGCCAGAGATGATTTTTTGTTGGTTTATTAGCAATTCCTGCGAGGCGCTCATTGGTGCGGGTAGCATCCGTTTTTTGATCGGCAGTCCGGTTCGATTAGATCGTCTTCGCAACGTTGCCATTTTTTGTTTTTGCGGCGTTTTTCTTGGGCCGTTCCTGTCTTCCTTTTTGGATTCAGCTTTCGTGGCCATGAACCACTGGGGAGAAGGCGGGTACTGGGACATCTGGCGCATTCGATTTAGCTCCAACGTTCTCGCAGCGCTGACGGTTGCTGCATTCATCGTGACGTGGGCGACAAGAGGAATTGACTCTTTGCGACAGCTTTCGCGCCGGCGACTTCTGGAAGGCATCTGTCTTCTGCTCGGTTTGATCACGATCAGCTTTGTTCTGTTTAACGGAATGGTCCAAGAAAAAGATTCTGCGCTGCTTTATGTTCCGTTGCCGTTCCTGTTGTGGGCAGCCGTCCGGTTCGGCTTACAAGGGGCAACGGCGGCGATCTCGGCCGTCGCGTTTTTGGCGATCCTTGGGGTAGCCAACGGACACGGTCCGTTTTCGGAAAAGTCAGCTGAGGAAAATGCTGTTTCCGTTCAGGTGTTTCTGATCTTCATGTCGATGCCCTTGTTGTTCCTCGCTGCCATTATCGAGGAACGCGACAAAGCGGAGGAAGCATTGCGAGGGCGCGACGAACGTATCGGGCTGGCCGCGGAATCAGCCAACCTCGCGCTCTGGACGATCGATTTTCTGCGAGACGAATCGTGGATGAGCGATAAGGGTCGCGAACTTTTCGGCTTTGCCGCGATCGAACCTCTTTCCCGTGAGCTCTTTCTTTCGCGTGTGCATCCGGAGGATCGGGAAGCGGTGGACGCCGCGATTGAGAGCGCACGTGCCGCTTCGAAATCCTTCGAAATTGGATATCGGCTATTGCGACCCGACGGCGAAACGCGCTGGCTCATCTCACGCGGCCGTTATGTGAGCAACGATGACGGCGGAGTACGCGAGCTAATTGGCGTGGCCATCGACATCACGGCGCAAGTCAGAGCCGACCTCCAACTGGACTTGCAACGTGAGGAGATGGCGCGCATGAGCCGGGTATCGTCAATGGGTGAGCTAACCGCTTCGCTCGCGCACGAACTCAATCAACCTCTCACCGCGATTGCCAGCAACGCCGCCGCCGGGAGACGTTTTCTCGCTCAAGGTCCTCCCGAGACTAAGGTGTTCGAAGAGTTGCTCGCCGATGTGGCGGCGGATGCGCGGCGAGCGGGCGATATCATCCATGGAATCCACCTTTTCCTTCGCAAATGCGAAGGGACGCGGCGCCCGATAAATTTGAATGAGATCGTTCGAGAAGTCCTGCGTCTGTTGCATTCCGACTTGCTTGGACGAGGGACGGCGGTGCAAACGGAACTCGCGCCCAGTCTTCCAGTCGTCGACGCCGATCCGGTGCAGTTGCAGCAGGTCTTGTTAAATCTCTTGATGAACTCGCTGGAAGCGATGCAATCCACATCCGCGGCCAAGCGCCGTATTGTCATTTCCACCACTTGCGAAGCAAACTCGTCTGTGGCGGTCAGCGTCCGCGATTACGGCAACGGGCTTCCCGCGGATGATGTTGATAAAGTCTTCTCTCATTTTTATTCGACCAAGCCAAACGGGATGGGAATGGGTTTGACCATCGTGCGCTCGATCGTGGAGGCGCATGGAGGGAAATTGCGGGCGGAAAATGTGGATGAAGGTGCCCGCTTTTCCTTTAGCCTGCCGGTGACACGAAAACCTGAGACTCGGGAGGGCGCTTGAACAAGGAGAAAAAGCTTGTTTGCGTGGTAGACGACGATCAATCGGTGCGCCGCGCTTTAGGGCGTCTCTTCAGATCTGCTGGGTATGCGGCGGAGACATTTGCTTCAGCGGAAGACTATCTATCGCGAGAGATCTTCGAAGGCTCGATCTGCCTTGTTCTCGATGTTCGTATGCCGGGATTGAATGGCCTGGGGTTACAAGAAGCGCTCGAGACACGAGGCGCTTGCGAGCAGATTGTCTTCATTACGGGCCATGGCGACGTGCCGACCGCTACTCGGGCGATGAAAAGCGGCGCCGTTGATTTTCTGACAAAGCCTTTTGACGACGGGGCACTGATCGAAGCGGTCAAGCGTGCTTTGGCACGTGGTGAGGAACAACTGCGCAAACGCAGGGGAAGACGCGAGGCGCGTGGCCTCATCGAGAAATTGACGCCGCGTGAGTTCGACGTTTTTCGCTTCGTGATTTTGGGTCTGTTGAACAAGCAGATTGCGGCGGAACTGCACACGGCCGAGAAGACGATCAAAGTTCATCGCGGCCGCGTCATGCAAAAGCTCAGAGTCACATCTGTCCCTGACTTGGTTCGCATTTCGCAGCGCGCCGGCGTCGCCCCCGCCGGCGATCCGGCAGAAGACTAAGATCAACTAGCCAACGGCGGGATCGGCAATCATGTCGACGAATCCGTTCGTCTGTCAGCCGAACTCACAAAAGATTGGCGGGTTTCTGCCATCCGCTAGGGGCTCCTGTGCCGGATTGATCGCGACTCGTGTTCCACCCCGACAGTATCTTCCCGGATGAAACGAGTCCCGCGACCCTATAAGACCAAAGTCCCACATGCTGAATGGGCACGTGCCTGCGATGTAATCAGGATGAAGATGATGGACTGTTTGGCGCTGGAAACATTGGTCGTCAATCATGAGCCGATGGAATTGATCGACGTTCGGTCAAAGAAAGAATTTGCTGCAATGCACATCCCCGGGGCGCGCTCGGTTCCCTTTCGTGAGCTCGCGGCGACGAGGATTTTTCGAAGGAGGCGCCCGACAACAGAGCGCATTTATGTCATTTCCGCCGGCGGTCACACTCGAGCCAGCCTTGCAACGGGGATTCTGCGATCGGCCGGTTGCGTGAATGCCGTTCCGGTAGACGGAGGAATGAAGGATTGGCTCGCCCGGGGTTTTCCATTGCAGCGCAGGAGACCCTCGATCAGCCGTGCGGCAGATTTCATAGCGAGGGCGGCGTTGCCTGTCATGGGAGCGGGCGTTGCGGTCGTACTGCGCGAGTTTACGGCCGCCGCTCTCCTCTTCGCTATTGCCGTCGTGCTAAATCTCAGACCGAATCCTTCTCCGGCAAGACGACGGCAAAGGGTCGGGCGCGGACTTACGCACGTTGTGAAAGCCGCCTGCATACCTAACGAGAAGGAGAAATCGCATGAGCATCAAAATGCGTGCGCGGCTCAATGATGACTTGCCGTTTTGGTTTGCGATGACGAGCCCTTTAATCGGCGTGCTGGACGGACTCCTTTTGGTATGGCTGTCGGCCCCGGGGGTGAAAAGCCTTTGCTCGAAACAACCATTGATGCGGATGATAACGGCCTGCCGCTCATCGTTGGCACGGCCGTTTAGCTCAAAACATATAAAAATAGAATAATTGCGAGCCTGTCTCGCACACCCGCTGCGCACGAGTCTCACAGCGCGCCGGCGTCGCCCTTGCCCGCAATCCGGCATAAGACTAAGGTCCACTACCCTGCCAAACTTTCGGGACTAATGTGCGATATGTCCCACACTGAAATCGGGGCGGTCGCGCAAAGGCCCACGACGCCCAGTGAAGACCCTTCCTCGGAGATTGTTTGCCTGGTGGATGATGATCCCATGGTCCTCAGATCGACCGGTCTTTTACTCGCCTCAGATGGATTCGACGTGTGCCCGTTTAATAACGGCGAGGATTTCATTGCTTATGTCGCGTCACACAACGTGCCCGTCGTCGTGCTGGACATTTGGATGAAAGGAATGAACGGCTTGGAAGTCCTGGCGCGGCTCTGCGCTATCTCGCCGCAAACCCATGTGATTGTGATCACAGGACACGAAGATGCCGCCGCGCGAATCACGGCGATGCAAATCGGCACAGTCGCTTTTTTTATTAAGCCTTTTGATGACGAAGAATTTCTAAAGGCAGTTCATCGCGCGCTCGGCCACGCGCCTGAATCATCATCCAGGAAACCATCCTTATGGAGGGCAATTCGTAACGCGTGCAGGCGTGCCGCTTCCCCGCGGTCCGGCATGGGACTAAAGTCCACTATCCAGCAGGATCGTAGGCAATAGACTGACATTGCTCGATACGTTCCACATCGGAAGTGGGCGATCGCGAAATTTGTATGACATACAGTGAGAAATCGGACGCGGAGATTGTTTGCCTGGTCGATGACGACCTCTCTGTTTTAAAGTCGATCGAGCGTTTGCTCGCCTCCGACGGGCTTTCGGTTCGCGGGTTCAACAAGCCGAAGGAATTTCTCTCCCACGTGCAGGCTCATTCCGTGCCGGTTGCCATCCTCGACATCTGGATGGAGGAGATGAGCGGCTTGGAACTCCGGGCGCAGCTTTCCGGGCTCTCCCCTGGCACGCGCGTAATCATCATCACTGGGCGCGAGGATCCAGTCGCGAAACTAACCGCCCTGCAGATGGGTGTGGTCGGGTTTTTTACCAAGCCTTTTGACGACGACCAATTTCTTAACGCAGTGCGTGGCGCGCTGGCAATGCATCCGATTGAATGAGCGAGCGAGATGAGATCGACATGAAATCGGGCGAACATCGAGAAGCCGCTGACCCATCTCGTGAAGAGCAGCTCAGCCTGCTCCTAACAATTACGATGGAGGTGGCCGCTGCCAGCGATCTCGCGTCTGCCCTGGACGTGGTGCTGCGGCGCGTTTGCGAGAAGACGGGCTGGGTCCTCGGACAGGCTTGGGTGCCGAATCAGGACGGAACGGTTCTTGAGTGCGGACCGGTGTGTTTTTGCTGCGGTGAAGGCGGCCTGACGAAGTTCCGAGTCGCCTCTGAGGGATCTCATTTCAGACCGGGGGTGGGTCTTCCCGGACGCGTCTGGGAATTGAAGCGGCCAGCGTGGATCGAGGATGTTACGCAGGACCCGAATTTTCCGAGAACTAAAGCAGCCGCGAAAGTGGGGCTAAAGGCGGCCGTCGGCATTCCTATTCTGTCCGGCGATGAGGTCATCGCGGTGATCGAGTTTTTCGTGCAAGAGTCGCGGGCCAAGAACGAGCGCTTGGTGAACGTGATCGCGGCCGTCGCCGCCCAGTTGGGTCTGGTCATGGAGCGAAAACGCGCCGAAGAGAAACTCTCGAGCACCAACGAAATCCTCCAGTCCATCCTATCCAGCATGGGCGACGCTGTCATCGTCGCGGACAACGAAGGTAAATTTCTTGCCTTTAATCCCGCGGCGGAACGCATGTTTGGCGAGGGCGCGGCCCAAACTGCGTCAAGCGAATGGTCGCATCAGTACGGTCTCTATCTACCGGACAAGGTTACTCCTTTTCCGCCGGATCAATTGCCGCTGACCCGATCGATTCGCGGCGAGGAGGTAAACAATGTTGAGATATTCGTCCGGCACGACAAGGCGCCTCAGGGACTTTGGACACGGATCAATGGCCGTCCATTGCGAGGTTCCAACGGCGAGCTGTCGGGTGGTGTCATCGTTTGCCGCGACATTACCGAAATCAAAAAGGAAGAGTTTTTCCTTTTCGATCAAAGCCGCGTTCTGGAAATGATCGCAGCCAACGCCTCGCTTGCCGAGGTTCTCACGAGCCTTGTTCTTCTCATGGAAGGGCAAGCCGATGGACTGCGTTGTTCCATCCTGGTCTTGAACCAGGACGGGAAGCACGTGCGGCACGGAGCGGCACCAAATTTACCGGCAGCTTATGTCAAGGCTGTCGATGGCGCTCCGATTGGACCACGGAATGGCTCCTGCGGAACCGCCATGTACTTGCGCAGGCAAGTCGTCGTTAAAGATGTGCTGACCGATCCGCTCTGGGCCGATTACCGAAAGCTGGCGGAGATTTGCGGTCTGCGCGCCTGTTGGTCGACTCCGATTCTTTCGCCGCACGGCGAGGTGTTGGGCTCGTTCGCGATGTATCGCCAGGAGACGCGCGGCCCACATCCCGAGGAGCTGCGGCTGACCCAGATCGCGACCCACATCGCCGGAATCGCGATCGAGCGTCAGCGTGCCCAGGAGACGTTGCGTGAACGCGATGCACGCATCAATCTCGCTGCGGAATCTGCCGATCTCGCGTTTTGGGTCATTTATCCGGAGCAAAACACTGCCTGGATGAGCGACAAGGGCCGCAAGATGTACGGCTTCGATTCGAAGCTGCCATTAACGCGCGATTTGATCTGCGGGCGCGTGCATCCTGATGAACGAGCCGCGGTGCACGCGGCTTTCGATCGCGCGTGTGCTTCACATGGGCTCTTCGAGTCCGAGCATCGGCTCATTCTGCCTTACGGCAAAACGCGCTGGGTCATCGTGCGTGGAAGGTGTTTAGAGGACGAGCACGGAAGTCTTTTGGAACTCATCGGCGTGACGATTGATGTCAGCGCGCAAAAGCAGTCCGAGCTTCAGTTACAAATACAGCGCGAGGAGATGTCGCATTTGAACCGTGTGGCGTTGATGGGGGAAATGACCGCTTCTGTCGCGCATGAATTGAATCAGCCGCTCACCGCCATCGCTAACAATGCCTCGGCCGCGCGACGTTTTCTCGAGCGCGGCAACATTGACCCTGTTCTGCTGCAACAATTGCTGCAAGACATGGTGGCCGACAGTCAGCGCGCCGGCGAAGTCATTCGCGGGATTCGTGCGCTGGTGCGGAAAGATAAGACGGTTGTCCGGAGCGCGCTCAATCTCAACGCCGTCATCGCGGATACGCTGCGGTTGGTGAGTTCCGACATCGTGCTGCGTGAAAGCGTGGTCATCACCGAAATGGATCACAGTCTTCCACAGGTGGAAGCGGTGCCGGTCCAGATTCAGCAGGTCCTGCTTAACCTGATCATGAACGCGCTCGACGCGGTCGAATCGCGTCCCCCGGCCGAGCGCCGCATCCTTATTAATACACGTTCACTGAACGGCGAGAGCGCGGAAGTCAGCGTCCGCGATTTCGGCACCGGCCTGCCAAAAGATCGCCCCGACAAAGTGTTCGATCATTTCTTTTCCACAAAGCAGACCGGAATGGGCATGGGCTTGACCATCGTGCGCTCCATCATCGAAACGCACGGTGGTAAGATCAGCGCGGAAAACGCTCCCGACCACGGCGCACGTTTCTTCTTCCAGCTGCCGGCGGCGCGCGGCGATTCGAAAAGCCAGGCGGCATGAATAATTCCAACGAATCGGCTGAAGTCTGTTTGGTCGACGACGATTCATCCGTCCTTAGATCGATGCAGTATCTGCTCGCATCCGATGGATTGGCCGTACACGCGTTTAATAAACCGGAAGAGTTTCTGGCCCACGCCGCTACGCACCCTGTGTCAGTGGTGGTGACCGACATCTGGATGGAAGGGGTGACCGGTCTGGAAATTCTCGCGCGCATGTGTGCCATCTCGCCGCGCCCCCGCGTGATTGTGATTACGGCGCGCGATGACCTGGCCGCGCGGGCCACCGCCATGGCGATCGGCCCGGTGGCATTTTTCATCAAACCGTTCAACGACGAAGAATTTCTTGCTGCTGTGCGCGAGGCGCTCGCCCAGGCGAAGAACGCGCAACGATTACTGCCCCAACGACCCTAGAACACTTTTTTTAGTTCAAAAACAGCGCCAAATCGCGACAGACAAAAAACCAGTCGCTATGAAATCAGAAATGTTAAAGACGCACTCGCCTTTGCTGGTTGGTTTGACAGGTATTTTGAGCTTGCTACCACTTGCCGCGGACGCGCAGAAGATAGATCGGAGTGTTCTCCCGGTGCCAGAGCCTAAGCCGCCAACTATCACCGAACTTGACGTTCGTAATGCTAAGGCGCCGCCACGCTTCGAAGTGAAAGCGCCTAAGGGTGCGCCAAACGTGGTCATCGTTTTGCTCGATGATGTCGGCTTCGGACAACCAAGTACGTTTGGTGGCCCGTGTAAGATGCCGATACTCGACAAGCTGGCAACGGACGGCCTCCGCTATAACTACTTTCATACTACTGCGCTCTGTTCGCCGACTCGGACAGCGCTACTAACCGGCCGTAATCACCACGTAAACAACGCCGGGGCCGTCATGGAGCTCGCGACTGCATTTCCTGGCAATACCGGCATACGGCCCCAGAGCGTCGCACCGCTCGCGGAGATGTTGCGGCTCAATGGCTACAGCACTGCTGCTTTCGGTAAGTATCACGAAACGCCGCCGTGGGAGGTCTCGGTCTCCGGACCTTATGATCGGTGGCCTACTCACTCGGGCTTCGATAAGTTTTACGGCTTCATAGGTGGCGAGACCAATCAGTGGGCGCCTGCAATCTTTGACGGGACTATCCGGGTAGAGCCGCCGCACGATCCCGGTTACCATTTCACTGTGGATATGACGAACCAGGCGATCGCCTGGATGCAGGCACAACACTCATTGACGCCGGACAAGCCTTTCTTCGTCTACTTTGCCACCGGCGCGTGCCACGCTCCGCATCATGTCCCCAAGGAATACATCGATCGCTACAAGGGCAAGTTTGATCAGGGCTGGGATGCGTTGCACGACGAAATTTTTTCTCGCCAGAAGCAAATGGGTGTTATCCCAGCCAGCGCCGAGTTAACAAAGCGTCCGAAAGAAATTCCTTCCTGGGATTCCCAGACACCGGATCAGAAGAAACTGGAAGCCCGGCAAATGGAAACCTTCGCTGGCTTTGCTGAGCACACAGATGAACAGGTAGGACGCCTGGTCGATGCCCTGCAGGAAATGGCCGTGCTGGATAACACGTTGTTCATCTACATCACCGGCGATAACGGTGCCAGCGCGGAAGGTGGGCCGGAAGGCGCGTATAACGAGATGATGGCGTTGAATGGGATCATCAACACCGCCGAAATTAACATGCCTCATCTGGATAACTGGGGCGACCCAACAACCTTTCCGCATTACGCCATTGGCTGGGCATGGGCCGGCGATGCCCCGTTCCAATGGACCAAGCAGGTCGCGTCGCATTACGGTGGCACTACTGACGGAGTCGTCATCCACTGGCCCGCGCGCATAAAAGCCAAGGGAGAAATTCGGTCTCAGTTCACTCACGTAACTGACGTT